>Ga0335081_10011824_pt1 | contig 14135 bp, 10 predicted proteins | sample Lox_Sample_35_FD_206713 | JGI IMG/M metagenome (GOLD analysis project Ga0335081, IMG submission 206713) | Soil microbial communities from Loxahatchee National Wildlife Refuge, Florida, United States - Lox_Sample_3.5 | ecosystem: Environmental > Terrestrial > Soil > Wetlands | place: USA... | reverse complement strand
TCCGGTTTCCGATTTAACGCTTTCGCGCATTTCCTATGTTTCGTGGCTGCCGCTCCATTTCGGTTGAACAAGCCCGGCGATTGCGGGTCGAATGGGCAATGAACATGGCAATCCTTCGCTCGCGTGCCCGCCTCTGGTGGCGGCAGGAAATCCGTCCACTGGTGATTCTGGCGCTGGTGCTCTTCTCCATCCGCTCCTCGCTTGCCGATTGGAATGACGTGCCGTCCGGCTCCATGCAGCCGACCATCCTTGTGGGCGACCGCATTTTTGTGGACAAACTGGCTTACGACCTCAAGGTGCCGTTCACCACCTGGCATCTGGCGCAGTGGTCGAACCCGCAACGCGGGGACATCGTGGTGTTTTACTCGCCCCACGACGGCACGCGCCTGGTCAAACGCGTGGTCGGTCTGCCGGGCGACACGGTCGAATTGCGGAACGACCAACTTATCATCAACGGCAAACCGATGGATTACGCTCCTCTGCCCGCCGGAATATCGGACCAATTGCCGGCAGCCGAACGTCAACACTGCATCTTCGCCACCGAACAATTGTCCGGTCACCTGCACGCCGTGATGGCAATCCCGAGTATTCCGGCCAGGCGTACGTTCGGTCCCATTCAAGTGGACGCGGGTCATTACTTCATGATGGGCGACAATCGCGACAACAGTTTCGACTCCCGTTACTTCGGTGTGGTAGAGCGGAACCGAATCGTGGGCAAAGCGACCGCCGTTGTGATGTCACTCGACCGGAATGATTACTGGCTCCCGCGCGGGCACCGATTCTTCAGCCCGCTGGATGCCAAGGCGTCCCAGTGAACCGCTGATTGTTCCTCTCCGCCTCGGACGATACCCCTTGACCGCGGGAGCGGGAGAGGGTGGTTGAGCGATAGCGAAACCGGGTGAGGGTTGTGGGGCAAAATACCATTCCTCGTGGCGAGGGTCAGGGTGAGGTGTCGAAATCTCAAATCTTAGCTGCAAACAGGCGCAAAACGCGCATACATTTTTGACCGCGGATGAACGCGGATTTTAACTGAGGACATCTGCCGGTTTTCTTCCCCACACTCTCCGGCCAAAGACCTTCGCAGGAAGATTTGGACAAACGGCTCAACCTCATCAGAAGCGTCAACCAACCTTGAACGACCCGCGCGAATTTAAAGCGCCATGAGCCGGCTGCTGCCAGTGAGCAATCGCGGGCCGTTGATCATTCGTGACTCTTTCACATTAAATACCGTGTCCTTGATGTTTCCGCCGCCTGGCTTTGACTGGTGACCTGGCGGCTACCGAACGTGGAGGGCACGGGCTAATCCGCGCTTTCAAAGCATTGTTCCACTTGCGTAGCACGCCGACGAAGACTTCGTCCAGACGGCGGTTGAACACGCCCACAAACGAATAACCGCGTTTCACCGCAATTCTCAGCGACCAGAGGAACATCAACACGGACAGAATCCGATTCGGCCAGGCGTCCAGTGGCCACTGTCCCTTCCAAATCCACATGACGTTTTTGGTGAATGGACCGAAATAAAACAGCGGCCACAGGTCATACGGCTCCGGCCCGCGCGAGCCGACGATGTCACACAACAGGTGCACATGAAAAACCAGAAGCGCCAGCAGCAGCACCCGCCAGCGGTGCCGGGCGAAACAGGCCAACAATGTCGCAATCACAAGGCCGCCGAAAATGCCGTGCAACAGAAAATGATGGTAATGCTCGTAGAAGAGCGTTTGCCGATGACCGAGCGCCTGGTTGGCGGAGTCCACAACCCATCCAAGGCCGTCGGCGTCGGGCAGGACACCGGCCAGGGTGACCAGGCGGCAATCCCGCGGGTTATCGGTCGTTTTGGCCGCAATCACCCAACTGACAAAGAAATGCGTTACCAGCGTCATGCGCTTTCATGCTTTGCAGGAGACGCGGAGACGAGTCTCAAATTCGCAAGTGCCGCTGCGCCCTGTTTGAAGGGGTAGCCCCGCCTTCTTTCACTTTGGTCGCTCTCGCGCCGTCTTGCTGCCGGAACTCTCAGCCGCGCGAGGATGGTTGGCCCGTCAGCGCCGTACCTTGCCCGACGAATTCCGAGTAATCGGATGCCTGGTTTCCTGCACCGGTATTTGGCTGATGACGGCATACGTGGGGATTGGTGCTCCCAGCACGCCATTGGCGGCAATGGCGCAATCGAAACCGAGAAAGCCGAAGACCAGCGGCGGCGTGAAACTCTCGTCCAACGAAATCGAACCGGCGCTGGCCGCGACCAGGCGCAGGTTTCCACCGGGCGATATAAAGCCCCCGGCCTCTTCGCCTCCACCGGCCGCCTCGACAATCTGCGACAGAGTAATCCAGGCGTTGGTGTAGTTCCGCAGCGTGGCATCCGAAGTGTTCGTTGCCTTGACCGGCAAAGCGGCGGCGAGAAGACCCACCGGTTCGGACGCCCGGCCGTTCAGTCCGCCGCTGTGGTTGCTGGTGTCGGTAAGGCTTACCGACATTTTACCGGTGGCATAGACGCGGGTGACCACCCTGAGATAGTTGGTCTGATTCTCGCTCGGTCCGAAGCGGCTGAGAAAATGAGCGTTCGCTCCGGCCCATTCCTGCAACTGCCGATAAAGAGAAACGGTGTCCACGCCGATCGTGTACGCATTCTTGATTTCGATTGTGCCACTGGCCGCGTCGCTCGCCAGCAGGCTCAGCCCGACCGGCACGCTTGCGATCGGAACGGCGAGGTTCATGCCGGCGCCCTTGCGCACCGTAAAGGCATAGGTCGGGAAGGCGGCATGCGGCCAATTGCGCGGCAGGTCGTTGGTGGTCTCTTCCACAAAAAACGAATGCTCATAAAACGGTCCGTAACCGGTGGGATTGATGCGGCCGAGATGGCTGTCGAGCGCGAGAAAACCCTTTTCCGCATAAAGCTGTTGCTGCGCATCAATTGGGACTTGCACCAAAAAAATGTCACCCGGCTGCACATCATCGGTGAGGGGATAGACGGGAATGACCTGGCCGCCGCGGATGGTCATGCACCAATCTTTGGCGGCTTTCTGGACCTGAACTTCGGTGCTGGCGCAGCCGGCACTGACCCAGGCCAACGCGGCAAGCGCAAAAGCCTTCAACGCCAAATCTGCCATCCGAAAACATTTGTTTTGCATAATGAGTTCATTTTTGAATTGCTCCATGCCGCCGCAAAACCTGCGAGTCAACCGAGGCCGCCGTGCGGAGACAAACGGCATCTTGAGCCTGTGACTTCCGGCGGCACCCTGCATACGCCGGTTTTAATGTTCTGTCCAGCAATTTGTTGTTGAATTAGCCGCCTTCGTTTGTCGAGGACTGCCGGCGGTTCTCGAGGCATTGCAGCCTGTCCGTTAAGACCCCATTCCATTGTCGGAAACGAGGGACGAGTGACGAGGACTGGTCACCAGAGTAACTACGACAAGCCGTTTCCGTTACTCTTCGCCGCGCGCAGGAACGAGAGCGAGGCGGAAAGCATCTCACGCCTCCCGTCTGCCGCTTGATGGCACCATTGCCACCACCCCTCTCGCCCCGTCTCGGATTGGCGTGACCGCCCTCTCCCGCGCCCGCGAGCGAGGGCAACCGGCACGAATGATTGACAGAAACTGACACAAAAATTACAACAGGCGCGGTGGCCCGCCGTTGATGCCCGGACAACTCAATGTGTTATGAAAAAACTGACCGCCATTGCCATCGCCGTTCTGTTCGCCGCCGGCGCGCGCGCCGCGCTGCCGGTGAAAGCCACTTTTGCCGGCACCAAATCGGAACACATCTGGCCGCTGGCCGAACTGAACACCAATCTGCCGGCCGATTGGTCGCCTTACCAATTTCTGGTGCTCGAATTCAAGGCGTCGGCGTCGCAGCGGTTCGAGCTGGGACTCGATACGCCGGGCGCCCGTTACTCCAAACTCATCGGTCCGTTCGCCGGCGTATGGGTGCGCGCCTCAATTCCGCTTCGGTTTTATCGCCAGCCGGCGGGCAACGGCGTTGATCTCGCTGCGACGTTCAATCAGCCGCACAATTCGTATTGGATCAACATCCATTCCAGTGGTTACGGGCCATTGACCAACGTGACCGGTATTACCGTCGGGATGGATTATCCGGTCGGCGCGCCGACGCTGGAAATCCGGTCCGTCGCGCTCGCGACCAACGATCCGGGCGACGCCGTGCTCGAAGGCAAACCGCTCGTGGACGAGTTCGGCCAATACACTCGTGCCGAATGGCCGGGCAAGGCGCACTCGCTTGCGGAATTGAAGCAACGGTGGGCCGGGGAGGAAAAGAAGTTGCAGAAAATGCGTTTAACCAACCGTGATGCCTACGGCGGTTTTCTGAATACGCAGGCGAAAGCGACGGGATTTTTCCGGGCCGAACAAATTGACGGTCGCTGGTGGCTGGTTGACCCGGACGGCCATTGGTTTTTTTCCAGCGGCGTGAACGGCGTCGGCGTCTTCGCGGGCACCCGCGTGGCCGGGCGCGAGGATTTGTTCGCGGCGCTGCCACCGGCGGACCAGGCCCCGGCCGGGCCGTTCGGGAGAAGGTTGGGCGGCTCGTTTTACACCTGGAACCTGCAGCGGCGGTTTGGCGACGATTGGCGCGAAAAATGGGCGGAGCTGACGACCCGGCGCCTGCGGGCGTGGGGCTTCAACACCATGCACAACTGGGGCGGGACAAACCAGTTCGACCCGCGCGTGCCCTACGCGCTGATGCTGCGCGGCTGGCAGACCGGCAATGCCATCATGGGCATGCCCGATGTCTATGCGGAGGATTTCGCGCGGCGCGTGGATGAGGCCGCCGCCCGCCAGCTCGAGCCGCGCAAAAACGACTCGTTCATGCTCGGCTATTTCATCGGCAACGAGCCGCCCTGGCCCGGACGCGAAAGTCTGCTGTGCGACGCGATTCTTGCCGGACCGGAAAGCGAACTCCAAAAGCGGCTCAAAACTTTTCTGGCCGAAGGCGACACGCCGGTGCGGCGCAGGGATTTCGTGCTCGCGGCGTTTCAAGTTTATGTGGACACCATCAACGCCGCCACGCGCCGGCACGATCCGCACCACCTGAACCTCGGCATCCGTTTTGGCGGCGAGCCAGGCGACGACGTGCTCAAAATGACACGCGGCTTTGACGTTTTCAGCGTTAACATTTACCGCTACGCCCCCGCGCGCGCGACGCTCGACGGCATTTACGCGCTCGTGCAGCGGCCGATTCTCATCGGCGAATTTCACATCGGCGCGCCGGAACGCGGCCTGGCGCCCGGCCTCGTGCAGGCGATGAACCAGGCCGAACGCGCCGCCGGCTATCGGTACTATGTCGAGCAATGCGCCGCGCATCCCGCGGTCGTCGGCACCCACTGGTTTCAGTGGCTCGATGAGCCGGTGACCGGCCGCAACGACGGCGAAAATTACAACATCGGTTTCGTGGATGTGACTGACCAGCCGTATCCGGAACTGGTGGCCGCCGCGAAACTCACACACAGCCGCCTGCTGGAAATTCACGAAGGAAAAATCCCGCCGACCGACCGCGTGCCGAAGGCGTCTGAAGCCGGAACACCGCTGCAAACGGCGGCCGGCAAGCTCGCGTCGCGTCCGCTGTTCTGCGATCCGGTATTTGACGCGCCCACCGACCCGGTCCTTTGCTTCAACGCGGAGCAGCGGAAATGGTTCATGTATTACACGCAACGCCGCGGGACGGCAACCAACGCGCCGGGGGTGACGTGGATTCACGGCACGGCCATCGGCATGGCCGAGTCGTCCGACGGCGGCGCGACGTGGATCTATCGCGGTACCGCGGACATCAGCTACGGCAAGGATGCACACCCGGACGACTGCACGTATTGGGCGCCGGAAGTGATTTGGGCGAATAGCACCTATCACATGTTTCTGGCGTTTGTTCCGGGAATTTTCAACGACTGGAATCATCCGCGGGAAATCGTTCATTTGACGAGCGCGGACGGGATTAAATGGAAGACTATCGGGCCGCTGGATTTGAAATCCGACCGCGTGATTGACCCATGCGTGATGCAATTGCCAAACGGGGTCTGGCGCATGTGGTATAAAGACGAACGCAAACCGAAACCGCTTTCCTGCGCCGACAGCGCCGATTTGATTCATTGGGAACCGAAGGGCAACGCGGTCACAAACTTCAGCGGCGAAGGTCCGAAGGTGTTTCACTGGAAAAACAAAGACTGGTTGATTGCCGATTGCTGGCAAAACGGGATGCGCGTCTGGAGTTCGGACGACTGCACGGACTGGAAATTGCAGGACGCGGCGCTCTTCGGCAATCACGGCGACGTCGTCGTCAGCGGCGGCCGCGCGTGGTGGTTTTATTTCAACGGCCCGCATCATCCGCCGGGGACCCGTACGACCGCCATCAACGTCGCGGAATTGTCCGTGGTGAACGGCAAACTCCTCGCCGACGCCGATGCGCCGGCTTACCTTGATTTGAAATCCGACCGGGAGAAGGAAAACTAAGCCGCTCGCACACAGCCGAGGGACGAGCGATGGTCAGGGTCGCCACAGCGCACGCCAGAACTGCTGCGGTAACGATGGAGACAAAGAGTTGGTAAGGTTCATCGCGCCGACAGCGAGCGTGTTGGTGCTGACGGACGTCCAGGTCGTCAGGTTCGTCGAGCTTTGAATGACATAAGGAACCCCGACGTTACCCTGGAGCTGGAAGACGAACTGGTTCGAGACCGGAGGTGTCGGAAGCGCGAGCAGTGTTGCCGGCGCCGGCGACAGCGCCAACAAAGTGGCCGAGTACGGCGGGAACACGTAGTTGAAGTTGGTTCCGGCTCCCGAAAAAACCGTCGTGGCGACGTCTTGCGCCGCAGCGGCCCCGTTCGTTCTGGCGGCCTCGTCCTGTGGAATTCCGTAGAAATAAACCGTCGCATTCGAGCCGGGCACGTAGCTGGCCGTGACCACCTGCCCCGTGTAAGTGTTGGCCGGGTCCTTGTTGATAGCCAATACCGTCAGGGCGCCGTTGAGCCGCCGCGCGGCATAGACGGAAAGCAGTGAATAATCGTTCGTCGCCGTCAGTACGGTATCGCCGGCTTGCACGAAGTGCTGCATGAGTTTGTAAGTGTAGAAGGCCGGATAGCGCGTGTTCAGGTTACCGATGATACCCAGGTCGCCGTAAGTCCGCCAACCGTAGAGCGAAGCTGAAAAGTCGCCATCGGTGTCCTGGCTATTCCGCAAATCCCACCAGACAAACGCGTTGAACTCCGTCTTCGTCAATTGCGCGAGGCTGTCGGCCAGGTAAAGGCCGTTGACGAGGCTGGTGGATTGTTTGCCTTCAGGGCCCGAATCGGAATTGTTCTCGGTGACGAGCAATTCCGTGTTGGTTCCTTTGCTGCCGAGGTAATCGGTGAGTTGTTGTCGCAGACTCGCGGCATCGGATGCCCAGTTGGCCGAGGCCTGCAGCAAGGCCTGGTCGTTGTCCGAGCCGGACTCGGAATAAAAGTGGTCCACGAGAAAATCCGGCGTCACATTGACCGAGTTCAGCGTCGCAAGCATCACCGGCGTCCAGCCGTTGTGCGACACCCCTTCGCGTGAGTTGTACGCTGGATGGCTGGTGTTGTTGACAGGATTGTCCTCGCCCGGCACGGCTACGCAGCCGATTTTGATGGTCGGATCCACCGCTTTCATCAGGCCAATGTAATTCGTGGCGCGCAGGGCGTAAGTATAAGGGTCGTGCGCCACCGTGTTGCTGTCGGCCTCCCAGCCGCCGTAACACTCGTTGCCGATTTCCCAATACTTGAAGCCCAGCGGCGCCGTCCGCGAGATGCGAAGAAAGTTTTTGCCATCATCGCTTCCCAACGGCGCGGCGGCGCGCAACGCAGCCCAATCACCTGCCGTCTGCCAATTGGTGCCCTTGGCATCCACGCCCAAGGGCACTGCGCTGTTGGTCACCGCATTGCAATAGGCCACCCAGGCGGCCGCTTCCTGCGGCGTGCCCGTGCCGTAGTTGACCGTGACAATGGCCTGGGCATTAACGCCGGCATTGGTGATGATGTGGATGAAATTGCCGATCCGGGTCGGATCATACTGATAACCATCGCTTCTCTTGCCGATCGCCCAGTGATAAAAATCGGAAAGCGAGCCGCCCGGCAGGCGAATCACGCGCGTACCCAGTTCGTTGAGCGATGAACTCGTCGTTGGCGTGTCATAGTAACTGTCCCAGATGGCAGCATTCAGTCCGAACCAGCGGGCGTCGGCGGTGCGGATCGGTTGGCCGGCGTTGACTCCCAGATGCACGACGGCTGGCGGTGGCACGATGGCATTGAGCTGAATGTCATCCAGATAGAACGTCGGTTCCGTGGAACCGGCGGAATCCTGAATAGCGAAGCCGGTGAAGTTCGTTGCGTTGGCGGTGAAATTTGTTGCGTTGGCCACACCCAGGGCTGACAGCGGAACCGTATATTGCTGCCAGTCATTAATGGGCGGCGCAGCTAGATGCACACGCGCCGGGACCGTCCCGGTGCTCACGTTGGCATACATCTGGAGCTGTTGTCCGCCGACCAAACCGCCGTTAAGCCAGAAGCTGATGCTGGCAAAGTTTGTGACCGACAATTTGGAATGATTCAACTGAATACCGCCATAGGCCTTGGTGATGGTGGCATTGATCGAATCGCTGCCGGAATGGACTGGTGAAGCATTGGTGAAGCTATGCGTCACATTATAACTCCCGTCCGACCAGCCGTTGAGCAGTAAATCGGTGTAGATGGCCATATTGGTCTGGGCCAATGAGACGAAAGGAGCGGCTAGCGCCGCCATCAGGATCCATTTCGACAAATGTTGGGCAACCCCATGCGCGGCATGGTCTTGTGAAAGCATTGCCACAGCTTAACACAGCTTGTTCCTTTTTCAAGAACCGCTCTGCCCCAAGCTGGCCACATTGTCGCTGCCGACCAATGGCTGTTCCGCCATTGTCAGGGAGCTCGAATCATGCCTGGCGCGCGAACCCGCGTGCCGGAGATTGCTCGTATAAGGTCGAGCGACGAGCGCCAGCCGGCAAACCACAGCAGCCTGGAGCGAACGGATTGGCCTCGGATTCGAAATGAGATTAAACTCCGGGCGTTATGGACAAGTTGCGCATCTCTGTGGATTTGACCCTGACCCCGGACGTTTTGGAATTGCTGCAAGCGGGAACCCGGGGGCATCAACTGGTTTTTCCCGGGACGCCTGTGTCTTCGGTCCTGGCCAAGGCGGAACGCGATCCGCAATTCGCCACGGTAGATATCGCCTTTGGCCAGCCCGAGCCCCAGGCGATTGCGGAGGCCGATCGCCTGAAATGGATTCACATCAGCTCTTCCGGAATCACCCGCTATGATAACCCGCAGTTTCGCGCGCTGATGGCTGAACGCAAAATCGCGGTGTCCAACAGCGCAAGCGTTTACGAGGAAGCCTGTGCCGCGCATGCCTTGAGCTTCATGCTGGCTCAAGCCAGAAAGTTGCCGCTGGCGCTCAAGACCCGGACCGCCAGCGGCACAAAAGCCTGGTATGCCATCCGCGGTTCTTCCGGCACGCTCCGTGGCGAAACTGTTCTCATTGTGGGTTACGGGGCGATTGGCAGACGCCTAGCGGGGCTGCTCCGGCCGTTCGACGTAAAAATCACCGCCTATCGCCGGAAAGCACGCGGCGACGAAGGCGTGCCGGTCGTGACACAGGAGCAATTGACCGGAGCACTCGCCGCGGCCGATCACGTCGTCAATATCCTGCCGGACAGCGCTGAAACGCGTCATTTCTTCGATGCCACCCGATTTTCGGCCACCAAGCCGGGCGCTATCTTCTACAACATCGGGCGTGGCACAACCGTTGCCCAGGATGCCCTATGTGAAGCCCTGCGTTCGGGACGCCTCAAGGCCGCGTGGCTGGATGTGACTGAACCGGAACCGCTGCCGGAGGCGCATCCGCTTTGGGCGGAACCCAATTGTTTCATCACCCCACACGTGGCGGGCGGGCACATTGACGAAACCAAAACGCTGGTCCGGCACTTTCTCAAAAATTTTGAGCGGTTCGTCCGCGGAGCCGCCCTGCTGGATCGGGTGATGTGAGAATCAAGAATTGAATGTCAAGGGCCGCGTAAAGGTGGGCCACCTGGCGAACATGGAACATTCAACGGCCGACGTGCAATGCGTAATTCATGACCCTTTCTGGTTAAAATCGTCCGCTTGCCAAGCCAAGCTTGTGTTCCTTCGCGCATTCTGAATAATTGCCGTTTGAGCCTCGCGGTTCCCATAGAAGGCCTGAAAAAACAGCGAATGAGCGAAATCAAGACCAACGCCGACGTTGCGCCATGCCTCTCGGTCGTCATGCCCGTATATAATGAGGCCGGCACGGCGGCCGAAGTCATTAAAATGGTGCTCGAACAACGGCCTGTGGCGCAACTGGTCGTTGTGGATGACGCCTCCACGGATGGCACCTGGGAGATATTGCAGTCGGCCGCCAAAGACGATGCACGCGTCGTGCTCGCGCGCCACACGCAGAATCAAGGCAAAGGCGCGGCGTTGCGGACCGGATTCACCCACGTGACGGCGCCCGTGGTCATCATTCAAGACGCCGATCTGGAGTATGACCCGGCGGAGTATTACAAGCTGCTGGCGCCGATTCTGGGGGGCAAGGCCGACGTGGTTTTCGGGTCCCGGTTCATCGGTTCGGACGCGCACCGTGTGCTGTATTACTGGCATTCGGTGGGGAACCGATTCCTCACGCGTCTATCGAACATGGCGACGGACTTGAACCTGACCGATATGGAAACCTGCTACAAAGCCTTTCAGCGGGGCATCATTCAAATGATTCGTATCCAGGAGAACCGATTTGGCTTTGAGCCGGAAATCACGGCCAAAGTGGCACGGTTGAAGGTGCGGATTTACGAGGTGGCCATCTCTTATCAGGGACGCACTTATGCTGAAGGCAAAAAAATAGATTGGCGCGATGGCATCCACGCGATTTGGTGTATCCTCAAATATAATTTCTTCCCCGGCGCATGAAAGAACGCCCGAATGAAAGTGCGAGCACTGCCGATTTTGAGTTCAACGCGCTGCGCGACGCGGAGAATTATCGCCGCGCCATCCTGAAGTTGTTCGCCCCGCATTTGCAAGGGCGCGTGATCGAAGTAGGCGCGGGCGTCGGTCAGTTCACGGTCTTGCTGCGGGAACTGGGGCAAATCCAGCACCTGCTGTCGGTTGAGCCGGACTCCCGGTTTTGCGCGGAATTCCGCAAGGCCCTGCCCGGGCAACCGCTCCTGGAAGGTACGGTCGCGGCGCTGACTGATCCCAGCCAGTGGAACGGCATTCTCAGCATCAACGTCCTGGAACACATCCGGGAAGACGAAAATGAGCTGGCGATGTACGCGAACCTGTTGCAGGCGAACCGGGGCAAGCTTTGTCTTTTCGTGCCGGCCCGGCAAGAAATTTTCGCGCCCATTGAGAACGATTTCGGCCATCACCGGCGTTATTCCCGCGACGGGTTGCGGACTAAATTGGAGCGTGCCGGGTTCAAGCTTGTCCACCTTCATTATTTCAACTTGATCGGCTATTTCGCCTGGTGGCTGAATTTCCAGGTGAGACGACGGCGAAAATTCAGTCCGGCGATGGTCCGGTTGTTCGATCGGGCCATTTTCCCCCTGGGCTTCGGGTTCGAGTCTCGTGTCAGTTGGCCGCCCGTCGGCCAAAGCCTCGTGGCCGTCGCCGCGGCCGGCGGCGGAAGCGGCCTTTCTCCTTGACACGTCGGAAAGCACCCACTAAATGGTATCTGGTTTTAAATTGAAGAATTCCCCGCAACCAGGTCCGGTGACTTCAGGCGGCACATTTTCGCCGCCTGAATTGTTTGTGACCATCGCGGTCGGGATTGTCGCCCTGGGACTGGTCATCGCCGAATTTGCGCCGGCTGCGAACGGCAGCGTTAAAATGAACCTGCCCGCGCTGAACCAGCGTGCGGCGATGCTGCGCCGGGTGGATGACCCGGTCAGGCGGGACGCCATGTGTATCCCGCTGTCGGCGTATTGCCGGGCGCTGGATCGGGCGATTGACCCGAACGCGCGCGTCTTTCTGTCGGGGATGATCGGCAAGGAGAACGGCTCACGCCGCGGCTATTATTTTTTCCTGCGGAACTACCTGTTCCCGCGCGAGGTCGAGATTTCGCTGGGGCGCCCGTCGGTTTTTCACAACGAATGGACCGATGGCACGGATTGTGATTCTGCCGACGTTCTGCGGACGAACGGTTTCGACCTGTTTCTGAGATTCGGCAGCGACGGCAACATTTCCATCATCCCGCTGACGGAAAAAGGAGTGCCGAAGCAATGAAAGAATGGATTGCCTTTCTGTTGCCTCCGGCCACGGCATTTGCCGGAATGCGGATGGGCCGCCTGATTCTCGGCGCGAAATGGGAGGAACAATTCGGCCTGGGCCTGCGTTTTACGCTGGGACTGGCCATCGGCATGCTCGTGTTCTCGCAAAGCGTTTTGCTGGCCGCGCTGGCGGGAATCAATGCGAGCGGCCTGCTGGCCTGGAGCGCGCTGATTTGGGGCGTCGTGGAAGCGGGTTTGCTGATGCCCGGGCTGGCGACGGGCCTGACGCAGACGAAATATCGGCCCGCGCATTTGTGGCTGCTGCTGCTGGTGCCGGTGGTTTATTCCTGGTGGGTTTTCGGCCAGCTTTGCACGCTGGAAGGGACGCTCGAGTTTGACGCCAACGCATTCTGGGTTTTCAAAGCGAAAATCATTTACCTCGAGCAAGGCAAAAATCTGCTGAAGGTCATGCATGATACGAGCCTGGCCTACGCGCATATTGACTACCCGATGCTGGTGCCGGGCCTTTATGCGCTCGACTACGGCGCCCTCGGCGGGGTGGACGAATTCGTCAATAAAGTCTGGCCGTTCTGGATGGTGGTGGCGCTGTCCCTCGGAATTCTTTCGCTGGGAGACGTGTGGCGGCGTCCGCACCCGCTGGCTCCGCTGCTCGTCGTGTTGTTTTGTTTCCTGCCCGGCACTTTGGAATTCATCCGGCAGGAAGGCGGTACCATGCCGCTGGTCTTTTATGCCTCCTTGCCAGCCCTGCTGATTGCAGTCGCACTTTTCCGATCCGAGGTGCTGGTTCTCGCCGCCGCGGTGTTGGCGCTCGTGGGGAGTGCCACGGCAAAACTCGAAGGGGTGATTTATTGCGCCGTCTGGGGTTGCGCTTTGTTGCCAATCATTTGGCGGCGAGGTTGGCTGAAGGAGATCGTGCTGTGGAAAGCCGTGGTGGTCGGATGTCTTTGCCTGTTACCCTACGCGCTTTACCGGTTTGCTCACCCGATAACGCACCCGGCGGACAACTGGTGGCAGGAGTACCTTTCCGCCCCGGCGACAATGTTGCATCGCCTGCCGCGGGTGTGGTTCTTGAACGTCTTTTGCCGGTTTTTCGACACGGATTTTTCCCACTGGTCTGCGGACAGCGATGGAAAGCTCCAATGGCTCGGTCACTGGACCGGCTTCGGCAGCCTGGTCAATCCGGAATTGTCAGTTCTCCCATGGCTGCTGCTGGTCCTGGCGGCTTTCACGCTGTGGAAGAAACCCGGCCGCGGCCGGCTGACAGTCATTTGTTTAAGCCTTGTTACCCTCGGTGTGTTTACAGCTTTGTCTATCGTTTCAACCGGTTATTTGTCGCTGCAAGCCAGGGAAGGGATACATCATTTCGGAGAACAGATAGTTGGCTTCAGCGGCAGTGTTGTCGGACGTTATTTTTATCCCTTCGTCACCGCATGTTCTCTCGGTATAGCGACGATCTGGCTTATTGACCGAACTCCTCGGCCACCTCCATCGCCAGTGGCCACCGCCAAAAAGACGGGTAACGCGCCCAGTGCACCAGCGGACCGCCAGTCCAAACGCTGATGACACCCGACACAGATGACTTGCCTTTTGGCGTATTTCCGATAAACTAGGGACATGAAGAACGACGTGACGCCCGTTCAAATTCGCGGTATTTTGCCCGCCAACAGCGGCTGCGCGCTGTTCATCGGCAACGATCAGAAGGTTTTTGTCATTAACGTAGAGCCGCAAATGGGCGCCATTATCGGCATGTTCCTGCGTCAGACGCCCAAAGAGCGCCCGCTCACCCACGATCTCATCAACCGCATTTTCCAGGGATTCGGCATCAGCGTCGAACGGGTCATTATCACCGA
>Ga0335081_10011822_pt1 | contig 14136 bp, 7 predicted proteins | sample Lox_Sample_35_FD_206713 | JGI IMG/M metagenome (GOLD analysis project Ga0335081, IMG submission 206713) | Soil microbial communities from Loxahatchee National Wildlife Refuge, Florida, United States - Lox_Sample_3.5 | ecosystem: Environmental > Terrestrial > Soil > Wetlands | place: USA: Florida... | reverse complement strand
GCCGACTTCAAGTCCGATTCCACCACTTCGCCGTCCGGCGGCTCAAACCTGGCTCAATCGAACAAGGCGCTGGCAGCGCGAATCCAGGGCGACATCGACAAGCTCGCGAAAGAGAATCCCGGCAGGCCCGTCCCCATTGACCTGGTTACGGCTTCGGGCTCAGGGCTCGATCCCGATATCTCTCCGGATGCGGCGTACTTCCAGGCGCCACGCGTGGCCAAGGCCAGAGGCGTGGCGGAAGATCGCGTGCGCGAGCTGATTGCCGAGCACATCGCGCCGCGCCAGCTCGGCTTTCTCGGAGAGCCGCGGGTGAATGTGCTCGAGCTGAATTTAGCTCTGGATGCGCTGCAGAAATAGGTCGAACCACAATCGAAAACATCATCCCACCCTTTCGTCTCCGCTGGCGCGGATACGAAAAGGACGGGGCACCCTATGAAATAGAAATGCTATCGAAGATCATCCCACCCTCTCCGCGTCCGCCAGGGGCGGACGCGGAGAAGGATGGGGCACCCATGAATTGGCACGTCTAGCCGAGAACCTACTGATCGATGGCCGGGTCGAACCTGAGACCCTGATTCGACAAGCTCACCTTCGCCCCACTTCCCGCGGAGCCGCGCAGCGCAACTTTTTGCGGCGATCCGGATGCGTTATCCGCGATCCAGAGAGCAGCCGAGAGCGGCCCGGCCAGCCGGGGAGCAAAGGTTACGGTGATCGTGCAGCTCTTGCCGGCCGCCAGGCTGGTTCCGCAGGTGTTCTTCTGCGTGAACGACCGGGAGTTTGTCCCCGAGATCGAGAATCCCCTGCCCGTTCCGCTCAGGCTGAGCGCCACCTTGCCGCTGTTGGTCAACATCACCTGCCTGGTTGACGACTTGCCTACCGCCGTCACTGGAAACTTGAGCTCGGGCGTGGAGAGCTTGGCCGCGGGAGCGGCGCCGGTCCCGGAAAGTGCGATCGACTGCGGCGATCCGGTCGCGTTGTCCGTAACCGTGAGGGAGGCCTTCAAGTTCCCGGCCAGCATCGGTTTGAAGGTTACGAGAATCAGGCAGCTGGCGCCGGCCGCCACGCTGGATCCGCAGTTGTTCGTCTCGACAAACGACAGAGGATTCGTTCCCGTGATCTTGATTCCCTGGCCGGTGCCGTTCAATGTCAGCGCGGCATGCCCGGTATTTTTCAGCGTTAACCCTCTGGGAGTGCTTTTGCTTCCCGTGGCGACTGCGCCAAACGCCAGCGTGGTCGCCGAAAGCGATACGGCTGGACCGGTCGGCGCCGGCCATGCATTGACGATGTTGGCCACGTTGGGCGACCCCAGGCCGGCCGCCATGTCGTATCCGTGCCCAGCCGCATAGCCCTGGAGTGTTCCGATTTTATCGCCGGAGTGAAGGACCTGACAGTTGGGCGAGTTGCCGCCCAGCGCGCCGTGATCGCAAGCCTGGATGATGGAGCCCGTATCCACGTCGTTGAAGTAGCAGGTGCTCGATGTCTTGACGCTCTCGGCGCTGCAACCCCCGCCCGCCAGCGTCGAGTTTTGCTTGGCCGCAAGCGCGTAAAGCTCGGTATTGACGGCGACGCCGCCCCACTTGTTGCCCGATTTCTGCTCGATCAGCGCCATCACGCCGGCCATCGCAGGCGAGGATCCCGAGGTTCCGCCGATCTCCTGCGCCACATCCTCCGACGTGGCGGAGTAGGTGCACGCCGCATTGCCCGGCGTTTCGCAGATCAGCAGGGCGCTGCCCAGAAAACCGTTCGACGCGAAGGACGAAAGATCGGGCAGTTGGCGCCGGTTATCGCTGCGAATGCCGCTGACGCCGGTCTGCCAACTGGGCTTTGTGTAGCCGGTCGTGCAACTGGAAGGGTTCTGTCCATCGCCGTTGATGCAATTGCTTTCGCCGCCGCCGGCGCCCGTGGTGTCGACGAAGCCAGTAAGATCCGGTCCGCCATAGTAGGAGAGTTCCTGCTCCACGTTGGGATCGGCGGAAAAGTTGCACGCCTGCTCGGCGTCGCCCACGTTGTAATTGGTGCCGTCAACGTCGCCCAACTGGCTGGCAACGCTCTGCACATATTCAATCGCGATCTTGTTCACGCAGGTGCTGTTCCACGGGATCTCGGCGATATATCCTTTGGCGTTGGACTTGTTCCCGGCGTTGCTCGTGTTCCAGTACTTCGCCGCTTCGCTGGCGCAGCTGTCATTCGATGAAACCGGATCGCACCAGAGAAGATCCGTGCCGCCGACGGCGACGTTAAAGGGCGTAGAAGCGATGCCGCTCACCGACAGGCCATACTCGGCCGCATAGGGCAGGTTCTGGCCGCCCTGGTCGCCGCCTTCGTCGCACGAGGCCGACCCCGAGTCGCCCGCGGCCACAAAGACCGCGATGCCCTCGGCGCTGGCAGACTGCCACAGGTTGTTATAGGTCTTGTTGCCGGCTGTGCCTTCGCCCAGTTCGCACAAGCCGTAACTCACGTTCAGGATTGGCGCAGTGTTGTGATTGACGACGTACTGCGCGGAGTCGAACACCGTATCGATCGATCCGGTCGAGTTCTCGCCGGAGACCACGAGCACAACGTTCGCGCCCTTGGCGACCGCCCCCGACCACTCCACGTCGAGCGAATTCTCCACCTGGTCGCCGATGTTGCAGTAGGTTGTGGGCGTCGTGCCGCATTGGCCCGGATCGATATTATTGGCAACGACCTGCGTGAACTGGCCGCTCTTGAGGGCCGGCAGGCCGAAGGCGGTGCGGAAGTTATTCACGTCGCCGGAGCTGATCTCGCTGGTTCCCGCGACCGCGATCTTGACTCCGGCGCCATCGATCCCTTTGTTCCATTCCGGTAGCACGTTGTACATCGCCGCAAAGTCGTACGGCGCCACGTCCTCGATCAGGTTGCCGGAACTCTGATCGTTGATGCCGAACTGGGGACGCGCGACGGTAGGCGGCCGCTTGCCCAGTTCGACCGGTCCGGCCGCGATCTTCTCCCAGTGGCTGGTTTCTTTGTTCAAGATCACCCGGCTGCCCATCTTGTGCAAAGGATGCGGCCGGAAGTTGTGCAGCGCCTTGGGACCGGCGACCACCGGCGCGAGCGCCGCCGGAATCCTGGGATCGCTCATGTTGGCGAAGTGCTTCACGCCGTTCACGTCGAGGTTATGAATCTCGGTGTGAAAGGTCTCTTCGACCTGGGCCGACGTTCCGCTGAAGCGGATCGTCATGCGATCCTTCGAAAGCTCGTCGACCGTGAATCCGTGCCCGCGCAGCCAGCCCTCGACGGTGTTGATGTCGGCCATCGAAGGTCCGAAGCGCTCGCCCACCTCCTCCGGTTCGAGCCACTTATGGTAATTGGGCGAGTTCGAATCGGCCTGGCTCGCGACAAACTTGTCGAAAGCAGCCTGCTGCTCGGGACTTCGCTCAAGGACCAGGATCAGGCCGTCCATGGGCAGATCGGGGCTCACCCGGCCACGGTCGTACCGGGCGCTCGCCAGCGGGTGGGTGTTGCCTCTCAGCGTGACCAGGTTGCTTTCGTCGATGCGCTGAACGATCCGGACCTGCGGGGCGGCCTCCTGGGCTGCGGTCAATCCCTGCGATAGAATCAACGCGCCTGCCGCAAAAGCGAGAGAAAGCGAACGAAGGGGGAACATTGAGGTGGTTGGACCTTTCTTCGGGGCTGAACCCCGAGAGAAATGAAAAGTTGCACACCGGCGCCGAAGAAAGAAATGCCGACGGCGAAATTTCATCATTTCATGCCATTTCGAGCGATGCCGTGGTAGATGGATGCGCGGAAACGGCTCACCCGGCCTAAGTTCCTGATTCTAAGCAATGCGCAGTCGAGAGAGTCCTGCGCCGGTGAGAGATTGCCTCCAGACACACGAAACTGCTCGCCGATTCAAGGCCCGTCCGGTTCGTGCACGAAGCGAAAGGATAACGCCGGAAAAACCAAGGCAGCCATGACCGGAAAGGGTCAAAGCCAAAACGGAACGCCGGACAGCCAATGTAGTTAGACGAGATGCCGATGCAGCCGGTGACCTTTCCGGAGAAAATGTTCGTTCCGCCACTCTCGGCTTGGGAAGAAACCAACTGCAACTTGAGGCTTTGACCGGTGGCTGTCCCGCCGGTTACCGGTAAATCGACGATCGCCACCGCCCCAGCCCACCGAGACTGAGTTTGGCCGGCGGAGCGATTCGAGCCGGGCAGATCGATCTTTGGCTCGGTGGACTGCATCGCGGATGTTGTCCTGTCGCGGCGGACGAAATTTTTATGCCGCATCGCGAAGGAAAATCTTTGTCGATTGCAATAGACAATTCGTATCTCTATCGAATACCATGGCACTTCCGAATTTGCCGGTCAGGAAAGATTGGCCTCAGCCAATGCGCGTCTCGCTCTTTATTACGTGCTACAACGATACGCTCTATCCGGAGACGGGACGGGCGGTCGTTCGGCTGCTGGAGCGGCTCGGCGTCAAGGTCGATTTCCACCCCGGGCAGACCTGCTGCGGCCAGATGCACGCCAATACCGGCTTCCGCCGGGAAGCGTTTTCTCAGGCCAGGCGGCTGATCCGGCTCTATCGCGACGCAGAATATGTTCTCATTCCCTCCTCGTCCTGCGTGGCCATGATGCGCGACCAGTATCCGGGGCTGGTAGATGAGCTGGGCGACCCGGCTTTGCGCAAGGAACTCAACGCGTTCCTGCCGAAGGTCTTTGAGTTGAGCGAGTTTCTCATCGACCGGTTGGGCGTCGAGGATGTCGGCGCCTACTTCCCTCACCGCGTCACCTACCACGCCAGCTGCCACGGCCTTCGCGGCATTCATCTCGGCGACCGGCCGTTCCGCCTGCTGGCCAAGGTGCGCGGGCTGGAACATGTTTCGCTGGCGAATCTCGACCGCTGCTGCGGCTTCGGCGGGACGTTCTCGGTAAAAAACGCCGAAGTCTCGTCGGCGATGATGGCCGTCAAGTTGCAGGATGTGCTGGCCACCGGCGCCGAGTATTGCACTGCGCTCGACAACAGTTGCCTGATGCACCTGGGCGGCGCCATGCACCGCCAGTTCGCGGGCATGAAGACCATCCACATGGCGCAGATCCTGGCCAGCACCGAGCATTCGCCGGCAGAGGAGTTTGCATGAGCCACGCCGCGGCAGCCCGGGCGGTGCTCGATCCGGCGCATGCGCCGCCGTTCCCCAAGGCCGCGCTGCCGGTGCTGCGCAATCCGCAGTTGCGCAAGAACGTGGCTCACGCCATCGATGTCATCCAGTCAAAGCGCGCCAGGCTGGTGGCCGAAAAGACCGACTGGCAGGAGCTGCGCGCCTCGGCCAGCGCCATTCGCGCCCATGTGCTCGATCATCTTGCCGAGTATCTGGAGCAGTTCGAAGCCCGCTGCACTGCGGCGGGCGGCAAGGTGCATTGGGCGCGGGACGGAGCCGAGGCCAATCGCCTGGTTGCGGGCATCCTTCGCGACGAGGGAGTCAATCAGGCCATCAAGATCAAGACCATGACTTCGGCGGAGACGCAGATGAATCCTGCGCTCGAAGCCGCCGGGATCAGCGTCTTCGAGACCGATCTTGCCGAGATCATTTTGCAGCTCGGCGAAGACGAGCCATCGCATATCGTCGTGCCGGCGCTGCACGTCAACCGCGCCCAGGTGCGCGAAATCTTCTCCCGCCGCATGGAGATTCCGGACCTGAAGGACGATCCGCAGGTGCTGACCGCGGCGGCGCGTCACTATCTGCGGCAGAAGTTTCTTACGGTTCCTGCGGCCATCAGCGGCGCCAACTTCTTTATCGCCGAGACCGGCGCGGTCGCCATCGTCGAATCCGAGGGCAACGGCCGCATGTGCCTCACGCTGCCGCGTGTCATGGTCACGCTGGCCGGCATTGAGAAAGTGCTGCCGCGCTTCGCCGATCTCGAAGTAATGCTGCAGTTGCTGGCGCGCTCGGCCACGGGCGAGCGCATGAACCCCTACACCTCGCTGTGGACCGGCGTAACCGCCGGCGATGGTCCGCAGAGCTTCCACGTCGTACTGCTCGACAACGGCCGCTCCGAAATCCTCAAGCGGAAGACCGAGCGCCAGACGCTGAAATGCATCCGCTGCGCGGCCTGCATGAATGCCTGCCCGGTCTACCGCCAGACCGGCGGCCACGCCTACGGCTCGGTATATCCCGGACCGATCGGCGCCATCTTCACGCCGCAGTTGATGCGCCTCGAACACGCGCAGTCGCTGCCCTACGCTTCATCGCTGTGCGCCGCCTGCTATGAAGTTTGCCCGGTCAAGATCAATATCCCCGAAGTCCTGCTCGAACTGCGCGCTCGGGTCACGGATCGCGAGCGCCGATCCTTCGGCAAGTTTTTCGATCCTCTTTACTGGGGACTGCGCGTCGCCAATCTGCTTTTTTCGCGCGCCTGGCTCTTCACGGCTGCGCAGCGGCTGGGCCGCATCGGCCTGCGCTTTTTCACGCGCAGGGACGGATGGATCCACTCGCTGCCCAGCGTCGGCGCCCGCTGGACGATGACGCGCGACCTGCGCGGCATGCCCTCGCAAAGCTTTCGCCAGTGGTGGGACACGCGCCCGAAGGAGGGCCGATGAGCGCGCGGATGTCGCCTCGCGAGGCCGTCCTGAACCGCGTGCGCGCAGCAACCGGCAACGCCGCGCCCGCTGCTGAATCCTACGCCCAGTTGCCGCGCAATTACATTCGCCGCGGTACGCTCGACGCTGAAGAACGCGTACAACTCATGATCGAGCGCCTGCGTGAGTACGACGCCGAAGTGGTGGAATGCGCCCCGGGCGAGTTGCCGGCCGCCATCGCCGCCCAGCTCGCCCGCAGCGGCCGGCACAGGTTTGTCGCGCCGGCCGGATTGCCGTCCGAGTGGCTCGCCGAGGGCTTCGAATGGAAAGTCGACCGCCAGCTCGAAGCAGCCGAGATTGAACAAACCGAGGGAGTAGTTACGGCGGCATTTTGCGGGGTCGCTAACTCGGGAACGATCGTCCTGCATCACTCGCCGCCGGAGGGCCGCCGCATTCTTACTCTGCTGCCTGACTGGCATTTATGCACCCTGCGCGCCAGCCAGGTAGTTGAAACATTTCCGGAATACTTCAGCCGTTGCGAGCAGGCGCCGGCGCTGGTTACCTGGATCTCGGGGCCCAGCGCCACGGCGGACATTGAGATGACACGCATCAAGGGCGTCCATGGACCACGATTTCTGGTCGTAATTCTGGTCCGCGATCGAAGTTAACTCGTGACCGGAGCGCTCCGGCTCACTTACAGTGAAGGCAGGCGACTCATGACACCTTCGGAATCCGCGCTTTTCGATTTGGCCGGTCAGGCCCTGGATTCTTTCCAGATCGAGATTCCTTCCTGGGGATTTGCCAACACCGGCACGCGCTTCGGCAAATTCCTGCAGCCGGCCGCGGCATCGACGATCGAAGAAAAGTTCGCCGATGCGGCCGAGGTGAACCGGCTCACCGGCGCCACGCCCACGCTGGCGTTGCATGTGCTATGGGATCTGCCTAATGGCGCGGAGGACGTCGCCACCGTGCGCCAACTCGAGCGGGCCACCGGTATCCGCGCCGGCTCCATCAATCCCAATCTCTTTCAGGACCAGGAGTACAAGTACGGGTCGCTCTGCAATCCCAACGAAGCCATCCGCGAGCAGGCCGTCGCGCACATGCTGGATTCGATTGAGATCGCCCGCCAGCTTGGCTGCCGCGACGTATCGCTGTGGCTGCCCGACGGCTCGAATTATCCCGGCTCGCAAAGCATCCGCAAGCGCATCGGCTGGCTCGAGGAGGCGCTGCGCACCTGCCACGAGCGCCTCGCGCCCGGCCAGCGGCTGCTGATCGAGTACAAGCCCTTCGAGCCCGCCTTCTATCACACCGACATCGCGGACTGGGGTATGTCGTCGCACTTCGCGCGCGAGGCCGGGCCGCAGGCGCGCGTCCTCGTCGATACCGGCCATCACTACGCCGCGCAAAATATCGAGCAGATCGTCGCCTGGCTGCTTCACACCAACCTGCTCGGCGGCTTCCACTTCAACGACCGCCGCTACGCCGACGACGATCTCACCCTGGGATCCATCGATCCGTATCAAATCTTCCGCATCTTCCACGAGATTCAGACCGCGGCCCGCGACGGGCTGGAAATGGACGTCGCTTACATGATCGACCAGAGCCATAATCTGAAGGGCAAGGTCGAGGCCATGGTGCAGACCGTGGTAATGGCGCAGGAGCTTTGGCTGAAGGCCGCGCTGGTCGATCGCGAGCAGCTCGCCGCTTGCCAGCAATCCTGCGATCTGATCGCCGCAGAAGAGACTCTGCGCGGGGCTTTCTGGCAGGATGTGCGCCCGCTGGTGGCTGCGTGGCGCGAAGGCCGCGGCCTGCCTGCCGACCCGCTTGCCGCGCTCAGGGGCAACGGGTACGTCGAGCGCATCGCCCGCGAACGCGGCAGCCGCCAGTCGGCGGTGAGCAGCTACGCGTAGCGCTCTTTTCTATTAACTTCCTTTCAATCCCAGGTCCCAAAATCGGGACCTGGGGCACCCGATTCATTCGGTTCGCTGCGAAATCACGAAGACAAGATAGCTGAACCTTCTGACGGGAGGGCCGGCAAATGGGCGATCTGAGGAACGACATCCGGCACTCGCTGCTGATGTTCCGGAAGAACCCCGGCTTCACCATCGCGGCTGTTGCCGCGCTGGCGCTGGGCATTGGCGCCAATACGGCGATCTTCTCTGTCGTGAATACGGTGCTGCTCAAGCCGCTCAGTTATCCCGACGCCGATCGCATGGTGAATTTTCTCGCGCCTTCGACCGTCATTGCCAACGACCTTCACAACATCCCCGAGTTTCACTTCTTCAAGCGGCAAACGAAGATATTCCAAGAGGTCGTCGCATTCGACAACGCAGGACCCGGGTACAACCTTACCGGCGGCCGTCCGGAGCAAGTCCACGGCATTCACGTGACGGAAGGCTACTTCCGCATGTATGGCGCGCCCGTGGCGCTGGGCCGGACATTCACGCCCCAGGAGGACTCGCCGCACGGCGGCAAGGAAGTCGTCCTGAGCTACGGCCTTTGGCAGCGCAGGTTCGCAGGCGACTCAGGCGTCGTTGGCAGGTCGATCTCGCTGGGCAATGAACCGTACACGGTCGTCGGCGTGATCGGAAAAGACTTTGCGGCGGACGTGCAGGCCGACCTGTGGCTGCCGTTTCAGTTTGAGCCGGTCAGCACCGACATGAACGATTTCTTCTTCGTGACCGGAGCGCTGCAGCCGGGCATCACCGTAGCCCAGGCCAACGCCGCATTGCAGGCGGCGAGCCCCGAGTACCACCGGGAACATCCGGACTCGGACCCGCGAGCGTACTTCAGGGTCGGACCCCTGCGCGACAGCATTATCGGCGATGCGCGGAACTCGCTGCTGATGATGCTGGGCGCCGTAGCTCTGGTCCTGCTCATCGCCTGCGCCAATGTCGCCAACCTGCTGCTGGTGCGCGCCACGGTACGCAAGCGCGAATTCGCCATCCGCTCGGCGCTGGGAGCCGGTCGCGCGCGCATTGTGCGGCAGTTGCTCACCGAGAGCGTGCTGCTGTCGCTTGCCGGCGGCATTCTCGGCACGGCTCTCGGCTTTGCGGGAATGCGAGCGCTGCTGGCCGTCAGTCCCGCGGGGCTGCCGCGCGTGGGAGAAAACGGCGCGGCGGTCGGAATCGATGGGCGCGTGCTCGGCTTCGCGCTCGCCGTCTCGCTGGTGACAGGAATCGTTTTTGGACTGCTGCCCGCCTTCAGCGCCTCGCGCTCCGACCTGAACGCCACGCTCAAAGAGAGCGGCAACCGCTCCGGCACAGGGTTCCGCGAAGGAAAAGTCCGATCGATGCTGGTCGTCTGCGAAGTCTCGCTGGCCCTGGTGCTGTTGATCGGCGCGGCGCTGCTGATCCGTACCCTGATCGCCCTTCGCGACGTCGATCCCGGATTCGATTCTCACAATGTTCTGACCCTGGAGATGTCGCTGAACGGCCCGCTCTACCAGAAAACCGCCGGCATCTCAAAGCTCCTCTTGGATGGCCGCCACCGGCTCAATGCCCTCCCCGGAGTGGAAGTCGCGGCCGCAGCTTACTGGCTGCCCATCGATGTCGAAGACGGCATGCCGTTCCAGATCGTCGGCCGTCCGGTCGAAAAGAACTGCTGCGGAAGCGCATGGATGAGCATCACGCCGGGCTATCTGAGCCTGTTCCGGATCCCCGTTTTGCGAGGACGCGATTTCACGGAAAATGACAAGGCCGGCGCGCCCGGGGTCGCCCTGATCAACGAAGCCCTCGCCAAAGAGCTCTGGCCCAACGAAGATCCCATTGGACAACACGTCATGTGCGGCCAGGGGATTGGGCCGGACTTCGACGGAGAACCGGAACGCCAGATTATCGGCATCGTGGCCGATTCGCATAACAGCGGCCTGGGCAACCCCGCCACTCCCATGATGATGGCTCCGATCGCCCAGGTCCCGGACGGTTATGCCGCCGCCTACTCCAACATCCAACCGCTGTTCTGGCTGGTGCGCACCCGCGATGACCCGCACCGGTACATTCCCGCGATCTCCGAGCAGTTGCGCATGGCGAGCGACGGCTTCCCTGTAGCGCACATCCGCGCCATGGACGAAGTGATGGGCCGCTCGACGGCGCGCCAGAACTTCAACATGCTGCTGCTGACGATCTTCGGCGCGGTCGCTCTCATACTGGCCGCCATCGGCATCTACGGCCTGATGGCGTATTCGGTCGCGCAGCGCACGCAGGAGATGGGCATCCGCATGGCGCTCGGCGCCGATCGCGACGCCATTCGCAGGCTCGTAGTCTGGCAGGGGATGCGACTGGCGGCCGTGGGGCTGGCGCTTGGCGTTGCCGCGGCCTTTGCGCTCACGCGGCTGATCGCCGGCGTTCTTTTTGGAATCAGGCCGTGGGATCCGGCCGCCTTTGTCGCCGCGCCAGTCGTTCTCTTCGCGGTAGCGCTGGTCGCCGTATGGCTGCCGGCCGCGCGCGCCTCAAAGATCGATCCTATTGAGGCTTTGCGAGCCGAGTAACTGGAGACACAGAGTCTGAAGCCGTGCCCTTTCAAAGCCGCAGCAAGTCGAGTTCTTCCGCAGCCTGTAAAGTCGTGCGCTGTTACCAAGTACTTCGGAATAACACAAAAGGAATCCCGGCAGACGATTCGTCTTGCCGCCGTCGCACCGAAAGCCTGTAGAATCGATTCAATAGAGAAACAGGAAGGAACGCTAACTTGCCGAAAGCCAAGATCAAGCGGCTGTATCTTATTCCCATTCTTTCCAAGGCGCTCGACGTTCTGGAACTGCTCGAGCAAAGCCATGCGCCGGTCACGCTCGAAGATGTTTACCAGAAGACGCAGATTTCCAAAACCAGCGTTTACCGCATCCTCAAGACGCTGGTTCATCGCGGTTACGTGGCGCAGGCGCAGAACGGGCTCTACCGGTTGGTTTCGCGGCCGCGGCGCCTGCGCTTCGGCTTTGCCGCGCAGAGCGGCGAGATGCCCTTCTCGGTCGCTGTCGCGCATTCCGTCACCCAGGCTGCGGCGGCGGCCGGCGTGGAGCTGCTGCAGCTCGATAACCGCTACGACCCCGACATCGCCATCCAGAACGCCGAGGAGTTTGTCGCCAAGCGCGTGGACCTGGTGCTCGAGTTTCAGGTGGAAGAGCGCGTAGCCCCGCGCGTGGCGCATATCTTCAAGAAAGCCGATATTCCACTGGTCGCCATCGACGTGCCTCACCCCAACGCGACTTATTTCGGTGTGGATAACTTCGACGTGGGTTACGAGGCCGGCTCCCTGCTTGCCCAGCACGCGCTGCGCAAGTGGAAGGGCAAGGTCGACTGGATTCTCGGCATCGGCTTCTCCGAGGCCGGCAGCTTTGTCGAGGCGCGCATCACCGGGGCGTTCGACGGCATCCGCGAGCGGCTGCCCGACCTGCCCGCCGACCGCTTTCTGCGCCTGGAAGGGCGCGGCATGCGCCAGCCCAGCCAGCTTGCGGTCTCCGATTTTCTGCGCTCGCAGCGCAAGGGCCAGCGCATTCTGGTGGCGGCGGCCACCGATTCGAGCGCCCTCGGCGTGCTCGAATCGGCGCGCCAGGCCGAGCGCGAAAGCGAATTTGCCATCGCCGGGCAGGACTGCATTCCCGAAATCCTCGAAGAGATGCGTTCGGGTAAGAGCGCGATCATCGGCTCCATCTCGCATGAGGCGGAGAGCTACGGGCCGCGTCTGATCCAGCTCGGCATCGCTCTGCTGCGCGGCTACACCGTGCCGCCGTACAATTACGTGCGGCATCGCGTGGTCACGCCGGAGAGCCTCGGCGCGGAAGCGGAGTGAGCCGCGGACGATCCAATGAAGCCGGATAGCGCCCCTCAGGGGCTAAAGCCCGAGTTGTTTTTGCCCCGTTGACGGCACGGCTGAAGCCGTGCCCCTTCATAACAGCGACTTGCTCGGAGATTCCTCGTCTGCAACGCACCCGGAGGTGCACCTTTGAAGAATTCCGTTCTGCGACGCGTGTTCTCTGCTCTTTTCGTTTTCTGCCTCCTCTCCATCTTCAATCCGCTGCTTCGCGCCCAGGATTCCGGCACGCTTTCGATCATGCCGCTACCCGCGCACACCTCGCCCGGCGACGGGCAGCTTCTCATCCACGGAAGCTTCTCCGTGGCGCTTGAGGGAATCGCCGACGCCCGAATCAAGCTGGCCGAAGAGCGGTTCATGGACAAGCTCTCCCGCGAAACCGGAATTCTCTTCCTGCCCTCTTCAGCGGCCAGCCAGCCCGCGCTGACGATCAGAACCGGCGGTCAGAGCGACGCAGTTCAGAAGCTGGGAGAGGACGAGTCCTATCGTCTCGAAGTCACTTCGTCCCATGCGCTACTCACTGCGCCCAATCCGCTCGGCGCCCTGCACGGGCTGCAAACGTTTCTACAGCTGGTTCATATCACGCCGCAGGGATTCGCCGCGCCGGCAGTCACCATCGACGACCAGCCGCGATTCCCCTGGCGCGGATTGATGATCGACTCCGGGCGCCACTTCATACCCATTCCGGTCATCGAGCGCAATCTCGACGGCATGGAGACGGTCAAGCTCAACGTCTTCCACTGGCACCTTTCCGACGACCAGGGGTTCCGCGTCGAGAGCAAGGAATTTCCGCGGCTCGTGGAGAAGGGCTCCAACGGCCAGTACTACACGCAGGAGCAGATCCGCCACGTGATCGAATACGCGCGCGACCGCGGCATCCGCGTGGTTCCCGAGTTCGATATGCCCTGCCACACCAGTTCGTGGATGGCCGGCTATCCCGAGCTTTCCAGCGGCCCCGGCCCTCACCAGATCGCCACGCGCTGGGGCGTGCTCGATGAGGCCATGGATCCCACGCGCGAGAGCACCTACGAGTTTCTCGACAAGTTCATCGGCGAGATGACGGCTCTGTTCCCCGATGAGTACTTTCACATCGGCGGCGACGAGTGCAACGGTAAGGAGTGGGACGCCAATCCGCGCATTCAGGCCTATATGCGCGAACACAAACTGAAAGACAATGCCGCGCTTCAGTCCCATTTCACGCGCCGGGTGCAGAAGATCGTTGCCGCGCACGGAAAAATCATGATGGGCTGGGACGAAGTGCTGCAGCCCGACACGCCTCGCGACGTTCTGATTCACTCATGGCGCGGGCAGACCGCGCTGGCCGCCGCGGCGCGGCAGGGCAATCGCGGCATTCTATCGAACGGCTACTATATCGACCTGAACCAGACGGCCTCACAGCACTACCTCGTCGACCCCATGAGCGGCGATGCGGCTTCGCTGACTCCCGAAGAAAAGGCGCGCATCCTGGGCGGCGAAGCGACGATGTGGAGCGAGTACGTCACAGGGGAGAACGTCGACAGCCGCATCTGGCCGCGCACGGCGGCGATCGCCGAGCGGCTCTGGTCGCCGCAGGATGTGCGCGACGTGGATTCGATGTACGCGCGCCTCGCCGTCGTCTCGCAAAAGCTCGAATTCGACGGCCTGGCGCACCAGTCGTTTACCCGTTTGATGCTGCAGCGCATGAGCGGCGAGTTCGATCCTGAAGCGCTGAAGGTTCTGGCCGGCGTGATGCAGCCGCCCTTGGGCTATCAGCGCGAGCAGATGCGCGACTACGATACATCGTCTCCGCTC
>Ga0335081_10011819_pt1 | contig 14137 bp, 13 predicted proteins | sample Lox_Sample_35_FD_206713 | JGI IMG/M metagenome (GOLD analysis project Ga0335081, IMG submission 206713) | Soil microbial communities from Loxahatchee National Wildlife Refuge, Florida, United States - Lox_Sample_3.5 | ecosystem: Environmental > Terrestrial > Soil > Wetlands | place: USA... | reverse complement strand
TGTCCGTCCAGATTTCCTGCATGGTTGGCCCCACCGGATGGACGTCCTGATGCGTCCCAAACCAGATACTATGCTCGTTGTCCATGAAATAATAACCCACACCGCCGTTGGTGGAGGCGCCCCATTGATTCATCAGGTGCTGCACGAGGCTCTGTTCGAAAATGGAATTGGTCGGGAAATTGGCGTCGTTGGGATTATTTGTGGTGCTGAACCCATTAAGTCCGCTCGTGACGATAGCTCCATTGGTGGGGTTAATGGGGCCGTTCGTGGTGATGACCCAGCCGGCGTCGGTCGCGGTGTTGGTGCCGACGCCGTTGCCAGCGGCGTGCAAATACGGGTCGGTCGAAATCTGCGGGCCATATTTGTTGGTGGAATAACTGTAAAGAATGCTGCGTCCGGTACCCAGTTTGGGCATCCAGCCGATCATGGAAAGGGTGATCATGGGTTGCGCTCCGCCGTACTTGCTGTTGGCGACAAACGCATCAACCGTAGCCCCGGGAACCGTGTTGGTGGAATCCGGATAACTTTCAAAATACCAGTCTGCATCCAGATTGTGCGCATTGATTTGCCAGTTATCGCGCGTCTCGTTGTTCCCGCCCGATCGGTTCAGGGTGAAATTCAAATCCGCCAGTTGATTCGATGATGCAAACGCCACGCCGTAAATCAGCGGGCTGATGGCGTGGCGGTTGGCCAGCGCATTGACCGTGATGGCAACCAGCGCGTTGGTGCCGGAGGAAATGGCATTAGTAACCAAGCTGATATCGTCCACATAAAACGTTGGAACGGGCGAACCGCCCTCGGCCTGAAGCCAAAAGCCGGTGAAATTGGCCTGGTTCGCCACTCCGAGTGCGGACAGGGACAAGGTAACCTGTCGCCAGGAATTGGTCGGCAAAGGTCCGATTTGAACCGCCGATTGCGCGCTGCTTCCGAGGAGGCCCTGTACCTGCACTTGTTGTCCACCTGAATCGCCGTTTACCCAAAAAACCAGGTTGGTAAAGCCGCTGGTGTTCATTGCCGAAATATCCAAGTAAAGGGCTTGCCAGTTAGTCGGGTTGTTGTTCGCTGTTACGCTGATGGAATATGAGCCACTGTGGACCGGGCTGGCGTTGGCAAGATTTACTGTCGCCCAACTCCAGTTTTGCCAGCCATTTTCCAGCGCATCGTCGTAAATGATCTGGTCGGCGCGCGCCGGCAGTTGAAGCGCAAGCGCCGGCAGCAGCCAGCACAACCACCGACGACGCTCCCGGTGCTTGGAAATAAAGGCTTTCATGAACATTTGGGAAATACTACATCACAAACCATGCCGGCGCATGTTTTGGCGTGTAACCAATATTGTGGACACCGATCCGTCCGGATAACTCGCGGACACCCGTTGAAAATGAATCTCCGAAAGGCCCGCCACGGCAGCACTCATCCCCCGAAAGTCTGCGCCCGCGTCAGGTCCGAACCTGCCCGTTCCCGATGCCGATCCATTTGTAGCTCGTCAATTCCTCCAGACCCATCGGGCCGCGCGCGCCGATTTTGTCAGTGCTGATGCCGATCTCGGCGCCCATGCCGAACTCGCCGCCATCGGTGAACCGGGTGCTGGCGTTCCAATACACCGCTGCTGAATCCACTTCGCCAAGAAATTGCTTCGCGTGGGCCTCGTTCTTCGTGACGATGCTGTCCGAATGCGCCGAGCCGTAGTGATTAATGTGGTCAATCGCCGCCTGCACGCCGTCCACCACCCGTATATTCAGGATGTAATCGTTGTATTCGGTGTAAAAATCCTGCTCCGCCGCCCGCCGGACTTCGGACTTCGAACTTCGGGCTTCGGACTTCAAAACTGCCTCGGCCTCGGCGTCCACGCGCAATTGCACATTCTTCTCCCCCAGCCGCTGCACGATGCCCGGCAAAAAACTTTTGGCGATCTTACGGTCCACCAACAGCGTTTCCATCGCATTGCAGACCGCCGGCCGCTGCACCTTGGCGTTCATCGCAATCTCTTCCGCCATCTTCAAGTCTGCGTCCGCGTCCACAAAAACGTGGCAGACGCCCTTGTAATGCTTGATGACGGGCACTTTGGAACACTCGGCCACGGCACGAATCAAACCTTCGCCACCGCGGGGCATGCACAGGTCAATGTATTGCGTGAGCGACAGCAAAATTGGAATTGCCTCCCGGTCGGCCAACGGCACAACTCGAATCGCGTCCTCGGGAAATTTCGCGAGGGCCTGTTTTCCAGCCTCAATCATGATGCGCGCGATGGTTTGATTCGAGTTCATCGCCTCTTTGCCACCGCGCAAAATTGTCGCGTTACCGGACTTGAAGCACAGGCTCGCGGCGTCCGCCGTTACGTTCGGGCGTGATTCGTAAATGATGACCACCACGCCGATCGGCGTGGAAATTTTTTTTAGTTTCAATCCATTGGGCCGGACCCGTTCGTCCAGAATTTTCCCGACCGGGTCCGCCAGCGCGGCCACTTCGCGCAGGCCTTTGGCCATCGCGGCAATGCGCTTATCATCAAGCTTGAGCCGGTCGAGCATCGCGGACGAAAGCCCGGATTTGGCAGCCGCGTCCACGTCCAGTGCGTTCGCCTTTTTGAGCGCGTCGGAATTTTTTTCGAGGGCCTTGGCCATGGCGAGCAAACAAGCGTTCTTCTCCGCCGTCGTCAATTTGGCGAGTTCGCGCGACGCGGCCTTGGCCTGTTTGGCCAAATGCGTCATCTGCTCATTCAAAGTCATGCGGAGAGAAGGTAAGCCAAAACGCCAAAGTGGAAAGACGGAAGTTTCCGGCACGCTTCATAAAGTCGGCGTTGGTCCCCTTCGGATGAATCGTCCACCCCTCCGAAGCGATGGGCAATTTATGTGTAGTTGTTGCCAAAAGAGGGAAAGCATTTCACCGCCATAAAATGCATTTTCATAACATGGTTACCGGCAAGGAATTAGTGGCGGGACAAGCTGACCAAAAGTTGTCCGCACCGATTGACGGTGATCGCGCCCTGACGACAGAGCATAAGGCTGCATTTCCGGTTCGAAGCTTGGTGAAGCTGTACAGGGTGATTAAATCGCGGGTGCCGATTGGCTACGAGGACGAAGAAGGGTTCCATTATGGCGCGGATTTGGCCAGTTAGTTCTTTTTAATTTAAAGCCCATTGCCCCGCATCACTTTGAGATGCGGACAGGGGCAGGATAGATTTTGGTTCGGGCGGACGGCCGTTTTTTCAGCGGGATTCTTCATCCCCACCTCCTTGGCGGCTGTCGCCCGAATCTTTTTTTGGGGGTATGGTCAAAACATGTAGCTCACACTCACCTTGAACAATACCGGCGCGGCCAATTGATTGCCAGTGAAGTTCTGATAAACGGGAAACTCGGCGTCGGCATAAATTTTCACCGGATGAATATGAACTTCAACGCCGGGTGAGAGCATAAGACGCTGGTAACCGGTGTTGCCGGGGTCCGCCGCGGCGCCGATGTCGCCCGTGCGCTCGGAAAAAATCATCTGCGCCAGCGGCGATATCCGCGCACGCCCCAGCGAGAAGCCTTTGTAGTCAATCCCCGCCGCCGTATCGAGTTCGGTGCCCGGACGGTATTCCGCTTGAATCAGCACCGGCACATCCAGTTCCAATTGCGCGAACCAGTCCCACTTTTCGTCCTTGGTGATGTTGCCGCGATAAAAGCCGCCCAGCAAAATGTCCGTGCTGCCCGTGCCGATTTGTGTGTCGCGGTCCACCAGGTCCGTGTCTTCCGTATAACTGCCCGTCGGCAATTTCAGGCCGAACATCAGGCCGGCGGACATGTCCGCAAAAAATCCCGTGTAAATTCCCTCGAGCCGGAGGTCGCCAAACTGGCTCCAACTGTGCGAGGCAACGTTGCCGCTGTCATCCGTCCCTCTGAAATAGCGGTAGTCGTAAGGCACTTCGAGTTGCGCGCCCCATTTTTGGTTAAACATATATTGTGCGCCGAACGTGACAAAGTGGGTTTCGATTTCCTTGTCATCGTTGTTCGCCCCGGGCGCTTCAGCCGTGCCGTTCCAGTTTCGATTTTGGTCCTGATAGTCATATTGCAGGAAGGCCATTCCGCCCGGCCCGTTGGGTAGCATCGAACTCGTGGCCACGTCAAACACGCCGCAACCGCAGGCACAAGCATGGGCCACGCCCGGCGCCAGCACTCCGGCCAACAAACCGCCGCTGAACTTTACCATCGCTGAATTAAAATTTTTATTCTTCATTTCCAAATTTCAAAGTTGCGAGACACCCCCCACAAGGCGCGTCTCAAGGTTAAAGGGAAAACAGTAGGGACGACCTGCCGGTCGCCTGCGGCCGCGCGCCAGCACGGCGCTACCGGGTGAAATCAGGCGAAGATGCCGCGCGGCGGCGGCACCGGCGGCTTTTGAACAAGCGAATCAGCAAAGGTGTTCGCCGGCGGCAAGAGTTGAAATTGCGATGGCGCGATGAAAACAAAACTTTCCTGGAACGGTGTAAATTCCAGCTTTTGCATTGGCAAGGCGAACTCGCCTTTCTTTTCGGCCTTCTTGGCGGCGGCAATAGCCCTGCAAATTGGGCAGGGATGCCGGCCATCAAACGTGCGGGCCACGGATTCGGAGAGTGAGTGCGTGCGCAGATTATCCGCCAACATCCTCGTCCACGCCACCGATTGCAACAACGCCCAATGCGCGCCCAGCATTGCGGTGAGCGCAATGATCACAAAAAATTTGCCAAACCGGACGAACACGGGAGACAACTTAAGCCGCATTTGCCAAATTACAAGCGCGGATAATTGTTTGTAGCAGCCGAGGTAACGAGGTTCTGATTGAATTTATGATGTTCGATTTGCAATTTACGAATCAATTCCCGGAAATCCAAACGAGCGCACCGACCGGCAGCAAATCAAAGAGCGGAACCAAATCATCAGCGGCCAGATGGATGCAGCCGCACGACGCCGGACGGCCAAGGGTCGTCTCGTCGCCAGTGCCGTGAATGTAAATGTAGCGGGCATGTGAATCCACATTGCCGCCCCGATTGAAGCCGGGTTCGAGTCCTTCCAACCACAAAATGCGCGTGGTGATTTTAGCCTCGGACAGTCCACGCCACGTGTAACCAACAGGTTTGCGGCTTGTGAAAACGGTTCCCACCGGCCAGCCGCCACCGATTTTTTCCGCGATACGATGCAGTCCCAGCGGCGTGCCATTCGAGCCGGCAAACTGGCTGATGCCGAAACGCGAGGTTGAAATGCGGTAATGTTTTTCGAGCGGAACGTAATCGGGATAACGGCGATCTCGATGTGCCTGGTTCTTGAACCTTAGTGGGACACAGTGTAACAACAATTGCGTTCCGACGCGGATCCACAGCACGTCCGAGGTAAAAGGAATTCCCAGACGCTCCATTGCACTGAAAAATCCGAGAGGAAGCCACAGACGCGGCGAAGCAATCCGGTAATCGCCATCCAAAGGTGGAAGCCGGCAAGACATTATTTCAATTTCTTCACCAGCACCTTGGAATTCCGTCCGCTCTGCTCGTATTTTTCGCGGCGCGCGGGCGGCAAATCATCCGGCGTGCCCTCGGCAAAGCCGCCCTTGGATTGAAAATACGTGAACGCCTGCGTCGAAAGTGTGAGCACTTCGGTCAACCCCATCTCCCGCGCCCTGTTTTCGACGTACTGAATCAGCTTGCGCCCGATGCCCCGGTTTTCGTGCAGCGAGTTGACGTACAGGCAAGCCAGCTCGCCCTTTTTCTGTTCGGGATAGATATGCAACGCCACACACGCAACCGGGTTTTTATCAATCTCGAAAATGAAATAGTCGCCGAGATTCTTTTCAATGGCCGCCCGGGTGCGTTTGACCAGTTCCTCCGCTTCGACGGCTTGCTTCGTCAAAAGTTGAATTGCGCGAACGTCCTTCTTCTTCGCCGGTCGGATCTGTTGATACTCGTTCGCGTAAATCAACGTGCCGATGCCGTCGTTGGAAAAGACTTCGGCGAGCAGCCCCTCATCCACTTTCCCGTTGATGACGTGCACGCGCGGGATGCCGGCCTTGCAGGCGGCGGCGGCGTGCTGCGCTTTGGACAACAATTCCGGTGCAAAACCGGCGCTGTTCGTCTGCAACAGATGCTGCAATTCGGACACGAGCATCTGCCGGATGATCTGGCCGTTATAAATCAAGCCATCGCTCGATGTGATGAAAATCAATTTAATCGCCTTCAACGCCTCGGCCACCGCCACCGCGACGCCATCGGAGTTCACGCGGTAAGTCTTGCCGTCGCCATCAAAACCCAGCGGCGGGATGACCGGCACCACGCCCTGCGAGAGCAACGACTGGAGCAGTTCCACGTCCACGCGCTCGACCTTGCCGGTGAACAGATGGTCCACACCCTGCAGGATGCCCATCGGATGGGCGACGATGACGTTGGTGCTGGCGGCGCGGAGGTCGTTGGCCGACAGGCCTTCGAGGATTTCGTGTGTCAGCCGGTTGGCGGCAGTGAGCGCAAGCTGGAGCGTGGCCGCGTCGGTGACCCCGGAACCGTCGAGATTGGAGGGCTGGATTTTTTGCTCTTCGGCCAGCGCCTTGATTTGCGCCGACGCGCCGTGGACGAGCACGACGCGGATGCTCAACGACCACAGCACCGCCACGTCCAGCAGCAATGTGGCAAAGTTCTCGTCGGTGACAATTGCGCCGTCAATCGCGAGGATGAACGTCTTCTCGCGGAATTGCGGTATGTATTGCAGGATGCCCCGCAGGTCGGTCGGTTTCACTTTTAGCTCGTCATTAAATCAGGCAACGCCAAACAAGTATTCGGTTTTCGCCGCGATTCAAACAATAATTTTCAATCGCGGTTTCCGTTCCAAAGAATTTGCCATCGAACGCGAGGCGGGGCATTGTTGTCAGTCTTAACATTGAACGAAATATGAACACCGCCCTTGCCACCGAAAAGGCCCCTGCGTCAACGGCGTTGACTCAGCTTGACCAGCTCAAAAAATTCACGACGGTGGTCGCCGACACCGGCGATTTCGCCGCGCTCAAACAATACGCGCCGCAGGATGCCACGACCAATCCCTCGCTCATCTTCAAGGCCGCGCAGATGCCGGAATACGTGTATCTCGTGGACAAGGCCATCGCCGAAAACAAAAAATCCGGCGGCGGCGAAAAATTGTTGCGTAACATCATGGACGATCTGCTGGTGCTATTCGGCGTCGAAATCCTGAAAATCGTGCCCGGCCGCGTTTCGACCGAGACGGACGCGGACCTCGCGTTTGACACCGCCGGTCTCATTGCCAAGGCGCGCCGGTTCATCGAGCTTTACCGGGCCCATGGCATCGGGCGCGAACGCATCCTTATCAAAATTGCGACGACGTGGGAAGGCGTGCGCGCGGCGGAAAGCCTCCAGCGCGAAGGCATTAACTGTAACATGACACTGCTGTTCTCGCTGCCGCAGGCCGTCGCGTGTGCCGAAGCAAAAGCGAAATTGATTTCGCCGTTCGTGGGCCGGATTCTGGACTGGTACAAGGCGAAAGAAAAAAAGGATTTCTCGCCGGCCGAAGACCCCGGTGTGCTGTCGGTAAAGGAAATCTACGCCTATTACAAGAAGTTCGGCCACGCGACAGAGGTCATGGGCGCGAGTTTCCGCAACGCAGGTGAGATTCTTGAACTGGCCGGCTGTGATTTGCTGACCGTCAGCCCCCAATTGATGGGTGAACTGAAAGAAAGCACCGGGCCCGTCGTGCGCAAGCTCGGTCCTGAACTGGCGCGCGCCAGCAAAATCGAAAGGCTGCCGTTGGATGAAAAGAAATTCCGCTGGCTCTTCAACGAAAACGCGATGGCCACGGAGAAAACTGCCGAGGGCATCCGGCTGTTCAACGCCGACGCCCTGAAACTGGAACAATTCGTTGCGACGAAGCTTTAATTCTGGACTCGCACGCCGGCTTTTGGGAAGTTCAGGACATGGATGGCGACGAGCGCGAAATTTTCTATTTCCTGAAGAGCCGCGGCGATGAGTTTGTCAACGCCAAGGAAGTCGCCCGGCGCGCCGGAGGCAAAAAGCGGTTTTTCGACGACCCCGAGTGGGCCCGGCAGGTTCTGGTGCGCATGACCGAACGCGGCATTCTGGAAAGCGACTCCCTGGGCCGCTATCGCGTCAAGCCCATTGGCAAAAAAGGCAAGAACAAACGCTGGGTTTCGCCCGACATTGCCAAAATCCTTGAGGAAAGCGACGTCGAAGTTGAAGGCGCGAATGAACTCGGTTCGGACGACTATTACGAGCAATTGTAACCACTCGTCCCGGTTCGGCTGCGGCAACAGGCCAATCGCTGCGTTATATTTTTTCCGCCCGTAACGGTCATGTTTGCCGCCCTCCTGACCACACTGTTGTTTGCCATGTCCGCGATTTGCGGGCACCGCACCGCCACCCGGTTGGGCGGTGTCGAGGCCAATTTCTGGCGCATCTGCGGCGCGTTTGTTTTCCTGGCGGTCTGGGCGAACTTTTTCGGCGCGGGCACGACTGGCGCCGCGTTTTCCCTCTTCGTTTTGAGCGGACTTGCCGGCATTGGCCTGGGCGACACGGCATATTTTCAAGCCTTGCCCCGGCTCGGCAGCCGCCGGACAGTTCTCCTCTCACAATGTCTCACGGCGCCGTGTGCCGCGCTGGTCGAATGGCTCTGGCTCGGCACGAAACTGAACCTCGCGGAAATTTTCTGCATTATTGTCATTCTCGCCGGTGTGGCGATTGCGATGTCCCCCGGCGACCATTTGAAAATCGCGCCACGCCGCTTGTGGTCCGGAGTTCTGGCCAGCGCCATCGCCGCCATCGGCGGCGCGCTCGGCGCGGTCCTGAGCCGCAAAGCCTACGCCGTCGCGCATGCGGCCGGCGAACATCCCGATCCCGGCACGACCGGTTACCAGCGCGTCATTGGCGGTGCGGTCGCGCTGGGCCTCGTTTTTTTGATTGTCAAGTGGCGGCATGCTCACAAACGGGGTGACGACGCGCAAATAAAGGATTCCTTTTCTCCGCGGGAAAAATTAAGGCTCTGGCCGTGGGTGCTGGCCAACAGTCTCGCCGGCCAGACGGTCGGGGTAAGCTGCATGCAGTGGGCGCTCGAAACCACGCCCACCGGCATTGTCACGGCCATCATTGCCATGACACCCATCGTCATGCTGCCGCTGGCGCGAGTGTTTGAAGGTGAAAAAATCACCGGACGCGAGCTGGGCGGCGGTTTGGTTGCCGTCGCCGGCGTGATCGGCCTGGCGTTCTGGCATTGAATCAGCCGGGAAAACGAGGACCAATTTTATGAAAAACGAACTGCAATCTGCCGTCGAAACCCTTGGCCTGGAAAAGTTCCGGCGCCACATTTTTCTGTGCGCCGACCAGACTGAACCGAAATGTTGCGCGAAAGAACAGGGGCTGGCCGCGTGGGAATTTTTGAAGCGGCGGTTGAAGGAATTGAATCTGGCCGGACCGGAGCCGCTGGTTTATCGCACCAAGGCCAATTGCCTGCGCATCTGCCGGCGCGGACCGATTGCCATCGTATATCCCGAAGGCGTCTGGTATCACTCCTGTACGCCGGAAACGCTGGAGCGTATCATTCAGGAACACTTGCTGGGCGGAAAAATCGTCAAAGAATTCATGTTCGCCGAAAACCCGCTCAGGCGACAGGGTCCTCGTCCGGACGGCACAACCGGCCGGCTGGAGGCCGAGAAGTTGGCTTGACTAGGCCTCGGCATGTCTGCTACAAGGTAAGCCGTGCCGCTGCCACCCAAGATCTCGATTGTAACCCCGAGTTTTAACAGCATTCACACTATCCGCGATACCATCGAGAGCGTTCGATCCCAGGATTATCCTCATTGGGAACACATTGTCATAGACGGCGGGTCGAAAGATGGGACGGTTGAGTTGCTGAAGGAATATCCCCACCTGACCTGGGTATCGGAAAAGGATGAAGGGCACTATCACGCCATGAACAAGGGCATACTCCGCGCCAATGGCGAGATTATCAACATCCTGAACACAGACGATTGTTTCCGCCCCGGGACGTTGCGGGCGGTGGGGGAGGCCTTTCAGCGGCACCCGGAATGGGACGCGCTATTCGGGGACGTCCAGTACGTGGACGGCCGGGGGCGCGAAATCTTCCGGCGCAAAGAAGCACGCTATGATTACGACGTAATCCGCTACTGGCTTTGTTATGTGATCCACCCGACGCTTTTTGTCCGCAAATCCGCCTATGACCGGCTCGGGTTGTATCGGCACAAGGAGTTTTTGAACGCCTGCGACGTTGAATTCATTCTGCGACTGGGAAAGCGTGGCTGTAAAGTCGGCCATATCCCGCGCCTGCTTGTCAATTATCGCTTTCACGAATTCGGGCAATCAGCCGACATGCGAATCCGGCTGAATACCCAACGGGAAACAGCTGCCATCGCTCGTGAATACGGCAAGCCGGACGGTTGGTTGGGACGCGTTTATTGGGCGGCGTTCCGGCTGAAGCGGCAGTGGCAGAAATTGATCTATCGAGGGCGTATTGATCTTATCCCGGGTTACTGGATGCTTCGCAAACACATGAAGCAGCAAACCAGCTTCACCTCAAACATTGACATGAGCAAGTTCGAGGGAAAAGGCTCAACCAAGCTGCGGCCTTAAGCGCGAGCGCGCTTGCCGTGGATTTGTCCAGCAATCAGTTTAAAGCTGCCATGCCGCCAAGACTTGGGTAGCTGGGTTGAACTTTACTTTTTTATACTGCGGCCACGGACAACAGATGACGGCCAGTTTGATCTCCTCGCGCGAGGCCAGCTTGGCGAGGTTCTCGATCACTTCAAATTCGTGCAGGCTGGGATTGTTGGCAGGCTTGGCGCCGAAATCATGCACGAACACCCGATAGCCCTGGTATTTCAACTGTTGCGCCAAGTAAAGGCCCGCGGCTTCCTCGGTGATATAGGTGTCCGGTTTGTAGGACAACCCCAGTACCGCCACGGTGTCGCTCCTGGCGATTCGTTTTGTTACTTTCTCGAGCAAATCGCGTTTGGTGTCTTCGTTCACCTTGTCCGAGCCTTCTGCCAGTGGCGCCGACACGCCGACCTGGCGGGCGGTGTAGGCGACGAGACGATTATCACGCGGAAAACATGGGCCCCCGTAGCTCAGGCCGGCGCGCAAATATTTCTTGCCAATACGGCTGTCACCCCCGATGGCGTCCAGCACCGCATGAATATCCGCCTTGGGAAACCGCTCGGTGATCATCCGCAACTGGTTGGTGAAACTGATCTTCATGGTGATATAGCTGTTCAGCGAAATTTTGGTCAGTTCGGCGCTTACCAGCGACATGCGGCTGATCTGCGGCCGGTTGCGGTTGTATTTCCGATAAAGCTTTTCCAGCGCCGCGCCGCTCTTGGGGTCGGACTCGCCAATCAACACCAGATCCGGTTCCAGCAATCCGTTGACGACGTTGCCCAAAGCGATGAATTCAGGATTGTAACAGAAGCCGAAGTCGCGCCCGCAGGTCCACTTGGTTTCCTTCTCGATCATCGGCACCAGCACCGTGTCGCACGCGCCCGGCGTGGTCGTGGAACTGCACACAAACAAATGCCCCTGCTTGCCTGCGGCCAGCAGCGCCTTGGCGCAGGGCTGCATGGCTTTCAGGAGGAACTCGTTCGAAAAGCTGCCGTCCGGCAGGCTTCCGGTAGGCGGGATGAAAAAGGACACATCGGTCTTGACTGCTTCACGCGGATCGGTCGAGGCCCGCAGCCGGGTACGTCCCGCTTGAATGGTTTTGGCCAGCAACGGTTCCTCAACGGGCGGCTCACCTTCGTTCATACGCCGCACTTTTTCCGCGTCAATGTCCACTCCGACCACGTCGAACCCGCGCGCGGCCAGGGTGGCGGCGATGCAGGCGCCCAGTTTGCCTAAACCGAAAACGGAAGCGGATTGGATGGTTTTCATGTGGGTGCGATTATGGCAGAGCCTGAGCCAAAGGCGTCAAGTTTAAACCCGGCCGGCGGTGCCCGGGTTGTGCGGTTTTTGACAACGGCAATCGCACGGCCGGCGGAGAACTGCCTCAAACACGGTGCGGATGCTGATCCAATGGCCAAATGGCCCTTGCCACTGCGGAAGCTACTTGCCAGACTCACTCGCGCTTTTGGGCATGATCCATGAAGATTGCGCTGGTTCAGATCAATACCACCGTCGGCGACCTCGCCGGCAACGAGAAGAGAATCCTCGAAGCGTATCGCCAGGCGGCGGCCGCGGGCGCGGACCTGGTGCTTCTCCCGGAGCTGGCCACCACCGGCTACCCGCCGCGCGATCTGTTGTTGCGCCCGCGGTTTGTTGCGGAAAATCTTGCGGTGCTGGATCGGTTGGCGCTCGCAGCCGGGGACGCCGGCATGGTGGTCGGTTACGTCGGGCGCAACGAAAAGCGGCCCGGCCGCGAAGTCACCAATTCCGTGGCGTTGCTGCACCAGGGGCGGATCGTCGCGACACGCACCAAGACGCTGCTGCCCACCTACGACGTGTTCGATGAGGACCGGTATTTTGAGCCGGCGACGGAAAACGCCCCGGTCACTTTCAAGGACAGCATCATCGGCCTTACGGTTTGTGAAGACGTGTGGAATGATGAAGATTTTTGGGATGACCGCCGCTATCGGCGGAACCCGGCGGCCGAGCTGGCGTGGGCCGGGGCGAAGATTTTGTTGAACAGTTCAGCCTCCCCGTGGCACCTCGGCAAAAACCGCGCGCGGCGCAACATGCTATCCCAACTGGCCGCCAAGACGCACTGTCCGGTCGTTTACTGCAATCTGGTGGGTGGGAACGACGAATTGGTCTTCGATGGTGGCAGCGTGGCGTTTGATTCTCAGGGTCGGCTGGTAGCGGAAGGCAAACGGTTCGAGGAGGATTTGTTGATGCTCGATCTCGACACCGCGCGACCGATTGATCCGCCGGAACCGCCGGAGGAAGAGCAGATTTTCCGCGCGCTCACGCTGGGTTTGCGCGATTATGTGGAAAAGTGCGGCTTCAAATCCGTAGTGCTGGGCCTGAGTGGGGGCATTGATTCGGCGGTCACCGCCTGCATCGCCGTGGCGGCGCTCGGCAAAGAACGGGTCCACGGCGCTTCCCTGCCCTCGCAATTTTCCTCGCAAGGCAGCAAGGACGATGCGCGCATTCTGGCTCAGAACCTCGGCATTCGCTACGATGTCATTCCCATCCAGCCGCCATTCCTGGAGGTCAAACATCAGTTGAAGGAGATTTTTGGCGGCAGGCCGGAGGATGTTACCGAAGAAAATATTCAGGCCCGGCTGCGGGGCGCAATCCTCATGGCCTTATCCAACAAATTCGGTTCATTGCTGCTGACCACCGGCAACAAAAGCGAGGTGGCGGTGGGCTACTGCACGTTGTACGGCGACATGTGCGGCGGCCTGGCAGTGATTGCCGACGTGCCCAAGACCATGGTGTATCGCGTGGCCCGGTGGATCAATCGCGAGCGTGAGATCATCCCGCAGGCTTCTATCACCAAGCCGCCTTCAGCCGAACTGCGGCCCAACCAGACCGATCAGGACTCGCTGCCGCCCTATGAAGTGCTCGACCGGATTCTTGAAGATTACGTGGTGCGACTCAAAACGCCGGCGGAAATCATCGCCGCGGGGGTGTCCGAGGCCGATGTGCGCCGCGTGGTTCGCCTCATCGATCTCAGCGAATACAAGCGCCGCCAAGCCGCCCCGGGCCTGAAGGTCACCACCAAAGCCTTTGGCATGGGCCGAAGAGTTCCCATCGCCCAACGCTACCGGGAACTGTGAGCGGCGTCCCTCTCGCGCGCGGATCGGAATCGAAATGGACACAATGAAAGACCTGACATCCGAGCCACTCAAGCGGCAAGTGCACGACTTTTGGAACGAGCAAAGTTGCGACACGCAGGTGGCGGAAGCTGCGGAGTTTACCAGGGATTACTTCGAGGAAATCGAATCTTTCCGCTACCTTGACCAGCCATTCATCCATTCCTTCGCCCAGTTTACGCGTTACCACGGCAAGAAAGTGTTGGAAGTCGGCTTCGGGGCAGGCACAGATTTTATCCAATGGCTGAGGGCGGGAGCGCTGGTTTCGGGTATTGATCTGACGGAGGAGGCCCTCGAAAACGTGCGACAACGTATTCATACCTACGGTTTACCCGCGCCCGAGAACCTGCGAATCGGTGAT
>Ga0335081_10011818_pt1 | contig 14137 bp, 16 predicted proteins | sample Lox_Sample_35_FD_206713 | JGI IMG/M metagenome (GOLD analysis project Ga0335081, IMG submission 206713) | Soil microbial communities from Loxahatchee National Wildlife Refuge, Florida, United States - Lox_Sample_3.5 | ecosystem: Environmental > Terrestrial > Soil > Wetlands | place: USA... | reverse complement strand
GTGAGATGCCTCGGCTCTCAACAGCAGGATTTAAGAGGGATTTGTAGCAACGCTGCAGTGCTTATTTATCGCAACAGATTACATCTCTATCAGCATGCTGATTTCCGCGACTTCATCCCTCGGATCCGTTGGAGGCACGTCGTTCTTCTCGAATATGTTCACTGCATCGATATTCATTCTTTGGTCCATCTTCATCGCATATTGGATTGCGGCCTCTCGCGGCAACAAAAAGACAGCATATCAGCAAGGCAGCAGGAGTTTGATCGCGAGAACCATTCTTGTGATAGCCTTCTTTTTCTTGATATGGAGGCCTTCGTTTTTTGCTGGTGAACTCTTTCCTTCGAGCCTTGTCATTCAGGCTACCGGAGTTGTGCTCTGCGCAGCAGGAATCACGTTTGCGATCTGGGCCCGCTACATTCTAGGCACAAACTGGAGCAGAAACCCGGAGATCAAGGTAGGTCACGAACTCGTGACCGCAGGACCATATCGGTTTGTGCGACATCCAATCTATACGGGAATAATTCTTGCCATCCTGGGATCGAGCCTCGTCGATGGAAGACTGCGCGATCTCGTTTTGCTTGCCATGGTGACCTTGGCTTTCTTCATGAGATCTAGAATAGAGGAACGGCTTATGATGAGACAGTTTCCAGAAGCATATTCCGAATATAAGAAAAATGTGAAATCCCTGATACCCTTTGTATTTTAGAAAGATCGCTCTTGCTCATATTTTCCCGTCGATGATTGCTGTTGCTACGTGAGGCCAAGACATTTCAGCCATAAAATTAGGATACGACCAATCAGCTGGGTTAATTCAAAGAGGTCTAGAGTCAAATCGAGTCTTATTTTCTTGCAGGCACTCCTTCAGCTTCCCGTACGTCGCCTTCAGAGCCTCCGAGATCACCCTCGTGTCTGAGAGAACGGGCATGAAGTTCGTATCCCCGTTCCAGCGCGGCACGATGTGCAGGTGGATGTGGTCTGCCACGCCTGCTCCGGCCACGAGCCCCATGTTTATCCCAAGGTTGAAGCCATCCGGCCTCATGACATTCTTCAGCAAATCCACACAGAGGTCCGCCAACTCCATCATCTCCTGCTGCTCCTCGGGATGCCAGCCCGCCAGGGTGGCCGTATGTCGATAGGGCACGACCATCATGTGGCCGTTGTTATAAGGAAACGCGTTCATGATGATGAAGTTGTATTTGCCGCGGTACAGAATCAGGTTCTCTTCATCCCTGCTCTCGGCGGGCTTGTCGCAGAATATGCACCCCTTAGGCTTCTTTCCTAAGATGTACTCGATTCTCCAAGGTGCCCACAGGTTCTCCATTCAATCCTCCTCGCAATCCGTTCCTTTTCCCGTCTCGAAATCCTTTTCGCTTCCAAATACCACCTTTCGGCCCACCAGTTTAGGCGTTCCCTCGATGAACATCTTTATCGCTCTGGGATACGCCCGATACTCCGCCCTCTGCACCCTGGCCTTCAGGCTCTCATGGGTGTCTCCCTCCCGAACCGGGACAGGCACCTGGTAGACGATGGGCCCGTGATCGACATGCTCGTCCACGATATGAACTGTGGTGCCGGTCCACCTGACACCGTGGTCCAGAGCCTGCTGGAAGGCATCCATGCCACGAAAGGAGGGCAGGAGGGCAGGATGGATGTTCAGAATTCTGTTTTTGTAATGCTGGACGAGGAAGGGCGACAGAATCCTCATGAACCCCGTCAGCACGACCAGATCAACGCCTGCTGCAGCCAGCCGTTCTGCGAGCAGCCGGTCATACTCCTCCCGCGTGCAGCCCGATGGATTCAGATAAAAGCACTCCACACCGAACTCACGGGCTATCCTCAGCGCTCCCGCCTCCAGCTGGTCTGCAAGCACAATTTTCACCTGAGCAGGCAGATAGCCTGAACGCTCTGCCTTCAGAATGTAGCGGAGGTTCTCCCCCCGTCCGGAGGAGATGACGCCAATGCAGGTGGTCTTTTCAGTCAACCCTGAAGCTCACTTCCCAAGGGTGATCTCAATGGCGGAGACGTTCGTCTCTCCACGGTCGGTGTTGAGCGTCTCTGTGGAGATCTGAATGCCCCTCACGCTCACATCCGGGAGGAAGCGTGATCTGGAGACCTCTGCCACATCCACTGCCCTCGAGATCGCCCGGCCCCTGGCCATTATCCTGACTTCCTTTGCGCCGCTGTTGAACTGCGTAACCACTGCCAGCACGTAGTTCATCACTGGTTTGTTGCCGACGAACACAACATCATCTTCAGCCATTGGCTATCACCTTGGAATTAATTTTCAAATAACTATCGTTTAATAGATAAAGTTGCTGATAAGCCGTTGACAAGGAGATTTCGATGAGATTTCATTTGGGCTTTGGGCATTTATTGATACTTTTATTGATAACTTCCAACTTTTATTGGGGGCCCTCCCGAGGCATTTAGAATAGGTTAGAGATACCTTCCCCTCGCCTTGATCTCCTTCACCCTCTCAAGAACCGCTTCAGCTCCTGGATAGATTCTGGCGTAGCCTGCTTTGAAGGCATCGATCATCTCCTGCGGCCTGTCGTGGGTACTCTCCAGGGTCTGGAAGTAGACATGTACATCCACCCCTTGAGCCTCGATCGAAGATTCGTAAAATGCCAGGCCGAAGTCGATCAGATGGACCTTGCCACTTTTCAGGATCATATTGGAGGTGGTGAGATCTCCGTGGATGATTCCGCCCCTGTGAAGCCTGCCTACCATCTCCCCCACCTTCTCCGAGATCTCCGGCATGATGATATCCTTCAGCTTCTCTCCTTCCAGGTGCTCCATCTCCAGCTCAAAGCGCGTGATATCGCAGATGATGGGCGTGGGAACGCCGCGCCTGCGGGCGTCCGAGGTGATCCGTGCCTCCCGAAGAGTACGCTCCGCCCTGATCCGCTCGTCCAGCTCCGGCAGGCGGTAGCTCTTGGCAAGGCGCATCTTCCGGACTCTTCCCTCTTCCAGGGTGATCACAGCCTCCGCGCCTCTTCCTATCTCCATAGCAAGTCCCGCCTGCTCCATGCCTCGACCAGGCCAAGACAGCCAGTGATCATCATGTCGCCTCCCGGAGCCGCAGCCACAGCCTCCTTGAGTACACCTGTCTTCGTGACACCAGAGGAGAGGAACTTCGCCCTTCGGGGTCCTGTGACGAGAGTGGACCTGATCTTTTGCGGTGCGCTCTTTATGTAGGCTCCGTGGCCTCCGTCCTCGAAGATCTCGGCGCTTTTCAGCGTTCCGGCGCAGAGCCCCTCCAGATATCTCTTGAGCTTCTCGGGGTTGAGCTGGGAGGTATGGTGCTCGAAGAGGCCAGTGATGCAGCCGTCGCAGAGCAGTGCTGCCACAGTGTGGCCGTTGCCGAAGTTGATGATCAGCGAGGGCTGCAGGCATCGGGGGTCGAGGGCTGCGCCGAAGATAGCGGCTGGACCAGTGTCCATGATGATGGGCTTCACGCCAGCCACTGCCAGGTAGTCCCTGACCGCCAGCATCCTGGTCATCGCCTCTGGAGGCTGGCGGTAGGCGAAGGCCTCCAGGGCTCCGCCCGAACGGATGGCCGCTGCCAGGTGCTCGAACCGGACAAGCCGGTTGGACCTATCAGGCGAGAAGCCATGATCCTGCACCGCCACAGCCACCTCTTTCGGAAATGGGATCTCAAAGATCTCGAAGGCTCTCCTCATGGCAGGAATGTCGATGTCCCCGGTCTCGATAACCTCAGCCGACTGCGGAGCCTCTTCCTGGACAATGACACCCAAGGCTGTAACTCGATCCAGATTGTCATTGATGGTGGCGGCTGCCGTGGGAGTGGCGTAGACCTTCAATCCCGCTGCTAGATGCCATCTCACGGCTGCTGTGCTGGCACCGCCGCCCATGGTCGGGCCGCGAAGGAAGACATCCCTGCCAGCAAGCCTTGACCTGTTTATCCTTTCGGCCACGATCACCGTCTGGCTGGGCAGGACCATCTTGGTCGAGCCCTCCAGAGGGACGTCTTCCTGATAGAGCAGGACGTCTTGCGTACCTGCTCCCACATCCACTGCCAATAGCGACATTTCTTCGTCTTCGACCTCACATCATAAAATCGCAGCATCACGGGAAAAATTTTATCCTCGTCGTCTGAAGGAGTGGACATGATCATAGATGTCGTGGTCGCGAGCACATCCCGCTTCAGAAGATACGGGCCAGTTGGTGACCCAGAGGAGGCAGAGGACCTTTCAGGCAAGACAATCCTTGAGATGATTGATAGAGCAGGCTTAGAGTCCCAATATAAGCTCCTTCCCGATGGGATTGATCCACTTAGGGAGGCGGTAAGGAAAAGCGAGGCTGATGCCGTAGTCGTCTGCGGGGGCACAGGGCTCACTTCTTTGGATCTCACCATCGAGGCGGTGGAGCCGCTCTACGAGAAGGCCCTTCCCGGCTTCGGAGAGATCTTTCGCTGGCAAAGCCTCAAAGAGGTGGGGACCAGGGCCATCCTCACGAGGGCGTCGGCAGGAATTATTCATGGAAAACCTGTATTCTGTCTGCCAGGTTCGCCCAATGCCGCCCGCACCGGTATGGAGCTGATTTTGGCAGAACTCGGGCACATTCTCAAACACATCGCTGAATAAGGATGAAAAATAATATTAACCGTATAAAATTATTTAAGTCGCAGTAGCCTTTTATATCTGTAACACCTGATAATGATAAAGAGCTATCACGGAGAGTATTGGCCATGGAGACAGAGATTCCAGTGCGCGACATCATGACCCGGCCGGTGATTACAGCTGATGCAGACCTGGACGTTTTGAGCGCAGCCAAGATCATGGGTTCGGCCAATGTGGGCAGCTTGATAGTAGTATCGGGAGAAGATCCCATAGGGATACTGACTGAGAGGGATCTGGTCAAAAAGATCGTGGCTCAGGCCATTGACCCAAGGGGTGTCAAGGCAGGATCTGTCATGAACTCGCCTCTGGTCACCATCGACCCTCAAGCAAGCCTGCGCGAGGCTGCGGTTTTGATGCTTAAGGCTGGCGTAAAACGGCTCCCCGTGATATCAAACGGAAGGCTCGTGGGAATAATTACCGATACAGATCTGGTCTCCGGTTCCTCTCTGGGTCTCTCCGACATTCTCAGCGATCTCCTGGAGATGCATAAGGAGAGCGTTCACTTCGAGGAGAACAGGGGGGTAGTGCGCGGAATTTGTGAAATTTGCGGCCAGCTCTCAGATTCCCTGGAGAGCATAAATGGCGAGTTGCTCTGCTGGAGCTGCAGGGACGGGAACAGGTAGTATCCATTTGCCGGACAGCAGGGGGATAGTTATGTTGGTAGAAGATATTTTTTCCAGAGATCCTCTTTACGTGGAGGATTCCGCTTTTCTGACAAAAGCGCGCCAGTTGATCAGGGACAACCATGTCCGAGGCTTGCCGGTAGTGAATAGCCAGCGCGTGGTGCTCGGTATAGTCACAACCCAGGATATGCTTAGGGTGACATCAACCAAATCAAACGTCACCGTTGCTGGTTTCGTTGAGAAGGTTCCCACAGTGACGAGCGAGACAGCCGTGCTCGATGCAGCCAGGCTGATGCTGAAGTCCAAGAGCACTCTGCTTCCCGTGGTCGAGGCCGAGGAGAAGCCAGTGCTCAGAGGTGTTGTCACCCTCCTGGATGTCTTCCGGAACATTGAGCTGGAGAAGTTGCCGAAGAAGCAGATATGCGAGATCATGAGCACCAAGGTGGTGACCGCCAGCCCGGATGACCCCATCACTCGGGTCTGGGACAAGATGGCCGAGGAGGACTTCACAGGCCTGCCCGTGGTGAGGGACGGAAGGCCGTTGGGCATGATCACCAGGTTCGACATCCTGAAGAGAGGCTGGGCAAGGATAAGCAAGGAAAGCGACACTCGTCCTGTCGATTCCACACAGATGAAGGTGGAGAAGCTGATGAGCACACCGATGTACAGTGTTAGCCCGCAGGCCAGCCTTGCCTCAGCCATAGAGATCATGCTCAAGCACGATGTCGGCAGGATCTCAGTGGTGGAAGACGGAAAGCTCGTGGGAATAGTGGACAGAAATGATATTATCGAAAGCTATCTCGGGTGAGGAACGATGAGCAAAGGTCCGACCATGGGAAAAGATGTTACGAGGATACCTCAAAAGAGCGACAGAATGCCTATTGCACCCGGCTCCGGAGAGAGGGGTCCACTGCAGTTCGATTCCAGACACGCCAAGAGCGCGAGCCAGGTGCAGAGCGTTGCCTCGCCAGATGTGGTCACAGTCCCGCCTACTACCACCATCATGGGTGCCATAAAGACCATGACCTTCTACGGGTTTTCGAGGCTGCCCATAGCCGATGCCGGCACCAAAAGGCTGATTGGCTTCGTCACATCCGTGGACGTTGTGGACTTTCTCGGAGGAGGGCTCCGGCACAACCTCCTGCGCGAGAAGTACGGCGGAAACATCTTCACCGCCATAAATGCCGATATCAGAGAGATCATGAGCACGAAGCTCACCTATGCCAGCGAGGATTCATCCCTGAACGATGTTCTCAAGCTGATGTACGAGAGGAATGTGGGCGGACTGCCCATCGTGGACGAGGATACACGCATAAAGGGCATAATCACCGAGGAGGACTTCGTGCGCTTCACCAGCGGCCGCGATACCGGCCTTCTCGTCGAGTCCTTCATGAGCCCTAACGTCGTGACCGCTCCCGCACAGACGACGATTGAGAAAATGACCAGAATGATCATCCAAAAGGGCTTTCGTCGCATGCCTGTGGTCCAGGATGGGGTGCTCATGGGGATGGTCACTGCGTCAGACATCATGAAGTACCTGGGGAGCGGAGAGGCTTTTGAAAAAGTCGTTACAGGCGACATTGGAGAGGTTATGGGCCAGCCCATCAAGAGCCTGATAAAGAGAGGCCTCGTCACAGCAGAAAAGAGGGCCGACCTCGGAGCCGCCGCCAGGAAAATGATGGACAACGACATTGGAGCTCTGCCGGTCATGGATAAGGGATCGCTGGCTGGAATCCTGACGGAGAGGGACTATGTAAAGGCCCTGGCCGAAAATCGGGAGATTCTACCATGATGACAAAGAAAGTCAAAGAATATATGAGCGCGCCCATTCACGTCATTGAGAGAAACGAGCCCATTCAGACCGCCAGGAACCTCATGTTCAAGTACGGAGTGGGCAGGCTGCCAGTTCTGGATGGCGGGCGCCTGGTGGGCATTGTGACCAAGTACGACATCACGAACCGCTTGAACCAAGCGGCTCCCGAGTGGCGAAGGCGGCCCATCGACAAGGTTCCTATCCAGGTTGTCATGACAGAGAAGCCCATAACCATCTATCCCGATGCCACCATGTCCCAGGCGGCGGTGCTCATGGGCGAGAACGAGATCAGTGGCCTGCCAGTAGAGCGCGATGGCGACCTCGTCGGAATGATAACCTCCCGGGACATGATCGGCTACTTCGCCGAGCAGGAGATCAAGGCCAAAGTGGGGGATATGATGTGCAAGGATCTGGTAACAGTGCACAGGCACCACACCATAGCTCACGTACTGGACGAGATGAACCTGCACGGAAGCAGCCGTGCGCTGGTTTATGAGGACAACATGGCGCCAGTGGGCATCATCACCCGCTCCGGCCTCACATTCTCGGATATGATGGGGCCCAAAGACGAGATGGAGACGAAGAGCATCAAGATGACCAGAAAGGAGAGCACTGCAGGCCGAAAACAGAACAGGTACGTGAAAGAGATGCCCTTTGTGGCCGAGGACATCATGACCTCGCCCATCATGACCCTGAGCCCCGAGATGAAGGCTGTGGAGGCAGCCAAAATCCTCGCTGAGAAGCGCATCATCGGCATGCCGGTCGTGGAAGAGAACGAAGTGGTGGGGTACTTCTCTGCGGATGAGATCATCGCTGAGGTTGGGAGGTGGGAGTGATGCAGGTAAAGGAGATCATGACCGAGCCGGTCACCATCGATAAGTCGGAGAGGATAGGCCATGCCCTGGATCTGATGGAGAAGCATGATTTGAGGAGGCTTCTGGTGACCAACAAGGACAGGCTGGGGGGCATAATTACTACGAGGCAGATCGCCAGAGCTCTCGGCACCAGGAAAAGCCTGGGAATGCCCGCGTCCTCTCTGCATGTAGCCGGAGCAACCCTGGATGCTGTGATCAAGGTGCTGCCCGACATGGACGTGAAGGACGCCATGGTCCTTCTGCAAAAGACATCCGTCCTGGTGGCCACAGATGGCGACAACATCCTTGGATGGATAAGGCCCAGGGATATCCTGGCAACCGTTAACATCAGCGGCCAGGCCAGCGATGCCATGCGGTATCCCTTAACAGTGAACCCGAATGATCGGCTGGTTCATGCCCGAAGGATGATGCTGGACAGAGACGTGGGACGGCTGCCGGTGGTCGAGACCGGGAGGCTGGTGGGCATCCTTTCGGAAAGGGATGTGGCCAGGTCGCTTCGCGCCTTCAGAGATCTGAACGACACCGCGAGCAAGCAGTATGCTCGCATCTACAATCTCCTGGTCTCGGACGTGATGACCCATGACGTGAAGTACGTCCGCATGGATACGCCGCTGGAAGAGGTGAAACGAATCATCCTCACTGAGAACAGGGGGGGCCTGCCGGTCCTCAACAGCAAGGACGAGGTGGTCGGCATGATCACCAGGAGGTCTCTCATCGATTATCTGGTGAGGACCAGATGAACCTTGGGAGGGTCGCAGAGAAATTAGGGATAAGCGAGGAGAGGCTGCAGGGCCTGCAAGAGACCATCGTCAAAAGATCCAGTTGGCCCGAGCCCCGTCTTCTGAGGTTTGAAAAGACGGCCTCCGGAATCGAGGCCGGGACAGTCATCTTCGAGAACGGCGAAATCGTCTACGGCTATCAGAAGATCAGGCGCGCCCTGACGCTTGAGCCCGCAATAAAGAGGAATTTTTCAGGAATTGTGGCCGTGGAGGAGAAGATGAACGGCCACAACGTACGCGTGGCATCTGTGGATGGAAGCATTGTCGCTCTGACGCGGGGCGGGTTCATCTGCCCCTACTCCACCGAGGTTGCAGAGCGACTCTTGCCCGAGGAGATCTTCGAGGAGCACTCCGATCTTGTCTTATGTGGGGAGATGGTGGGGCCAGAGAACCCTTACGTGCCGAAGGAGATCTACCCCACAGACACCATCGATTTCTACCTTTTCGATCTCTCCAAAAAGAACTGGAAGGGCACCATCGGGGTGCACAGGACACACGAGTTCGCCAGGGAGTACGGCATAAAGGCCGCGGCTCTGCTGGGGGAGTTCAGGGCAGAGAATGCCTATGAGGCGGTGACGAAGATGGTGAGGCGGCTCGGCCGTCAGGGGCGCGAGGGAGTGGTCATTAAGGACCCCGAGAATATGGCACCGCCAATGAAATACACCAGCTCCGAGAGCAACTGCAACGACCTGGCAGTGGCCTTCAGATACTACAACGACTACGCTCTGGACTTCTTCCTCTCCCGCGCCGTCCGCGAGGGCTTTCAGTCCGTGGAATGGCGAGAATCGAAGGAGGAGAGGAAAGCCAGGGCCCGGCGGCTGGGGGAGAGCATTCTTCTGCCGATGGTCGAGACGATCCAGCATAGACAGGGCGGTGAGAACATTGTGCAGCGAGTGCAGATCAGGGTCAAGTCCCTTCAAACCGCGCGGGAGTTCGAGTACCATCTGAGGCGCAGCGGCATGAAGGCCATCTTCGATCAGCCTGAGCCCGATGACGGCGGCTATCTAGTGAGGATTACTAGGCTCATCATGAGCACAAACGATAAAACCCAGGCGCTCCTCGAAGGGGAGATGTGGTGAGCGCCAACACATGAGCGAGATTGCGGACATCGAGATGGAGGGCCATCTCATCGACTCGCTGATCCTGACGAGGGTCCTCGACAAGATCATGGACATGGGCGGCGAGTTCGAGATCAAGAATTTCAGCATTGGCCAGAGGAAAAATGACACCAGCCACGTGCAGATCACTGTGACGGGCGACGATGCTGCCCACTTGGACAGGATACTTCTGGAGCTGCACGCGCTGGGAGCTCGGCTTATGCAAATGGAGGACGCGAGGACGGGGGTCTCGCCGGGCGACATGGTAGTGCCCAGGGGATTCTATTCCACCACCAACCACCCCACATACGTGCGCTACCAGGGTTCCTGGGTGGAGGTGGAGAACAACCACATGGACTGCCTCATTGTTCTTGAGGACGGGCATGCTATCTGCACGCCCATAGGCCACATCAAAAAGGGTGACCTGGTCGTCATCGGGACCGCCGGAGTGAAGGTCGTGCCGCCCGAGCGCCCCAGAGAGAAGACCTTCTTCGGGTTCATGTCCAACGAGGTCTCCTCGGAGAGGCCCAGCGGCGAGCTAGTGCGCCAGCTGGCGGCTGAGATCGTCAGGACCAAGGAGCAGAGAGGAAAGATTGCCGTCGTCTGCGGACCTGCGGTGATACACACAGGGGCGGCCCCTGCCCTCGCCAGGATGATCCGGGAGGGCTACGTGGACGTGCTCCTGGCTGGAAACGCCGTGGCGGTGCACGACATCGAGCGCCAGCTCTTCGGCACGAGCCTGGGGATGAACTGTGCTGGCAACGCTATCTCAGGAGGCCACCGAAACCACCTTTACGCCATCAGCGAGATCATGGCCAGCGGCTCGATCAAGAACGCCATCGCGGAAGGGAAGCTGCAGGGCGGGATCATGTACGAGACCATAAAGAAAGGGATCGCCTTCATCCTGGCGGGCTCCATTCGCGACGACGGTCCGCTGCCCGAGGTCATCACTGACACCGTGAAGGCCAAGGACGCGATGGAGATGGCCTTGAGGGGCGTGGACATGACGATAATGCTAGGAACGATGCTCCACTCCATCGCGGTCGGAAACCTGCTTCCCTCCTTTGTCAAGACCATCTGCGTGGACATCAACCCCGCCACAGTGACGAAGCTCATGGACAGGGGCTCCGCCCAGGCGATCGGCCTCGTGACGGACATCGGGACCTTTCTGCCCCAACTCGCGGAGGAGATTGACCTGCAGAGGGCAGGAGTTGAGGCTGCCCCGTGCCAGGATGCGCATCGCAAATCTTAAATCTGGACGAGGCGAGGCTAATGCTTGCTCGCAAGGGGCCGCCGTGGCTTAGCCCGGTTAAAGCGGCTGATTCGTAAGAGTTCACAAGGTCCGAAAGATCAGCAGTCCATGGGTTCGAATCCCATCGGCGGCTTCAATAAATTATCACAGGCTATTACTTTCCTAATGCGATCCGTTCCTGAAGCCTTGACGAAACGAACCGTCCGACCTAATATACTACTATTAAGTGCTTATGAGACATTTATAATCCATTTATAAGCCCTTTATAAGCAACATATAAACCTTAAATACTCACGTTTATATACCCTGAGTTTATAAAGATACCCTGGAGATACTTGCGATGGAGTCCACAATAAATATAGAGAACGTGGTGGCATCTACCAAGCTGGCCAATGAGTTCGACCTGCACAAGATCGAGGCCGAGCTTGAGGGCGCGGAGTACAACAAGGAGAAGTTCCCGGGCCTCGTGTACAGGGTCAAGTCCCCGAGGGCCGCTTTTCTCATCTTCACCTCGGGCAAGGTGGTCTGCACCGGAGCCAAGAACGTCGATGACGTGCGCACCGTCATCACCAACATGGCCAAGACGCTCAAGTCCATCGGCTTCGAGAATATCGACCTTGAGCCAGAGATCCACGTCCAGAACATTGTGGCCTCCGCAGACCTGAAGACCGACCTGAACTTAAACGCCATCGCGCTTGGCCTCGGCCTTGAGAACATCGAGTACGAGCCAGAGCAGTTTCCGGGACTGGTTTACAGGATCAAGCAGCCGAAGGTAGTAGTACTCATATTCAGCTCCGGCAAGCTGGTCGTCACGGGCGGCAAGTCGCCGGAGGAATGCGAGGAGGGGGTGCGCATCGTGCGCCAGCAGCTGGAGAACATGGGGCTGCTCTAGTTCATTTTTTTATTGGAACGCAATATCGATTGATTCATTTTCACAGAATAACAGGTCATCGGCTTTTAAAATCTATAAATTCGCATATTTATTAATTTTTTTTCAGCTTATTTGACGATAAGTGGATTTCAATGAATCTCTCGCGTATTAAAGATTGCACAGGGTTGGAAATAGTTTTCTTCCCAAAAATAGAGTGAATGAAATCTTGAATTAATAATATTAAATCTTACTTTAGAATTTCATGAATTAAGCGTTTCTCGGAAAAAACGCATTCAATTTGCGAACATTCGCAAAAAAGTACTTAAACTATGAACGCCAATATAATTTTAACGAAAGATCGTGAGGGTGAAGCTGTGTCTGAGGATCTGAGTCAACGGGAGGATGGCATCTTCACGAAATATCTGTTGAAGAGCAAGTACAGCGATTTGGTGCTCCTTTTCATAGTAGCCCTTGCGTTCATCGCACTGATATTCTTATCGGCATCCCCTGTTTGAAAGAAGAGAGCGAGAAGGCTTTTTCGCTTTCACATCGTTTTAGCCGTCATGCTTTTCAGCACCGATACTGCGCCCTCAGCCGATCCGCGATCTGTGCCAGCGCCAAGCTCTCCTGCATCCCGCTTGCCATGTCGCGCAGAGTCAGCAGCCCCGAGTCAAGCTCACTTCTCCCTAGGATTACCACGAACTCAGCCCCCGCAGCTGCAGCTGCCTTCAGCTGCGCCCCTAGGCCGCGGCCCATCACGTCCAGGACCACGGGCACATCGCCGTGTCGCAGCGTCCCTGCGATCTTCACCGCCTCGGCCTTGGTGTCGGGCGTGCAGGCCAGGAAGACCGGAGGTCTTCGCCTCTCCTCGATTTGCACGATCTCCATGATCCTATCAAACCCCAGGCCGAAGCCCGTGGACGACGTCTCCTTCCCGCCGAAGAGGCTGGCCAGTTCGTAGGTCCCTCCGCCGCAGACCTGGCGCTGTGCGCCCAACCCTTGGGCATAGATCTCGAAGACGGTTCCCGAGTAGTACTCAAGGCCGCGCACGATCTCGAAGTCGATAGTGAAATCCACGCCGTAGGCCTCCAGAAGCTCCACGGTCTCTCTGAACTCGTCCATTCTAAGCTCTGCGGATACAGTGCGACCTGTGCGGGCTGAAGCTCGGCCTGCGCCCGGCTGCCCGACCTGCGATGTCGCTTCAGCCACGAAGTCAGTTGGCCCCAGAGCTTCCTCGTCTCCCAAGTCTGCCGCGATCTCGACGGCCCTGTCCAGGGCCTCGCGCCCTTTCAGGTCTATCAGCTCCATAAGACCAAGATGGCTGGCATCGATCCTCTCCAGGCACTCTTTCAGGGCATCGCACTCTTTTTTGTCGATCATCCTCATGATCGTGGACCGATGCTCCGCCCCGATTTTGTCCAGAATGGACCGCACAAGACCAAGGTAGCCGACGTGAATCTCTCCAGTCACGTCGACGCTCTTGAGCATCCGGTCGGCCAGGGCGATGACCTCTGCCTCAGAGTCAGGCTTTGCGCCGCCGATCAGCTCCGCCCCCAGCTGCCAGAACTCCCTGAACCGCCCCTTTTGAGGCCGCTCGTAACGGAAGCAGTTGCCGAAATAGGCCAGCCTCTGGGGCTTCGGCGCATTCTGCAGCTCCGCGACGTACATCCGCATCACAGGAGCCGTAAGCTCAGGCCGCAGGGCGAGGTCGCGGCCACCCTTGTCCTTGAAGCTGTAGATCTCCTCCAGGACCGCCTCACCGCACTTCAGGGTGAAGAGCTCGAGGTGCTCGAAAGTCGGCGTCGCAACCTCCCTGTATCCCCAGCGCTCCAGCACATCCTGCATGGCTCTTCGCGCGGCGCTCCGCCGCCAGGCTTCATCGGGTAGAAAATCCCTGGTGCCCCTCGGTCTCTGGATGGTCATATTATGGGAAGGATGGCACAAAATGCCCTTATAGTTTGTGATGAGCATGAGAAAAACATGAGCCGCACGATCGGCTGGCTTCTGGTAACACTGGGATTCATCCTCGTAGCAGTGTCCCTTTTGCAATCCACCGCGCAGGGCGGCCCAAGCCTTGGAGGTGTACTGATGATCGGCCCCATCCCGATAGTTTTCGGCTCAAGCCCTGAGATGGCAGTGGCCTCGATGCTCCTCGCCTTGGCCATAATGGCGCTCAGCTTTCTG
>Ga0335081_10011817_pt1 | contig 14138 bp, 20 predicted proteins | sample Lox_Sample_35_FD_206713 | JGI IMG/M metagenome (GOLD analysis project Ga0335081, IMG submission 206713) | Soil microbial communities from Loxahatchee National Wildlife Refuge, Florida, United States - Lox_Sample_3.5 | ecosystem: Environmental > Terrestrial > Soil > Wetlands | place: USA... | reverse complement strand
ACCCCGCCTTCTGAGGAAGGTCAAGGCCCTGCCGGACGGCAGCAGCCGTGCTGGGAACAGGCAGGATTATCGCGCTCTATCCTGCAGGAACACCGTCAAATCCAGCAGAATATGCGGCGTCAGGTGATGGCGACCTGCAGTGATCCCGCTCTCAGCCAGGAACAGCGGGTGCTCAAGATTCGAGAAATTCAGGAGCAGACGCGCAAGGAATTGGCGGGTCTCATGACACCGGAGCAGGAGCAGGCTTTAAACAACTGCCGTGCTCAGCGCGGTGGAGGTCGCCGTCCCGCTGCAGGCATAATGGATCGTGTTCCCGATTGCGCCGCCCTGAGCGGCGGCACCGCGCGGCAGCATGCGACGCCGACTAGTCCGCAGCAACGCCCGCAACAACCGCAGCAACAACCATCACAGGATCAGGACCCGAACTAAAAGGATTTATGGCCGCGGATGATCGGCCGCAAAGGGCGACCGCAATTCTGACTCGGAGTGCGCGCCAGATTTTCTCAAATCCACTGGGGGGCGCTGTTCCAGCGTGCCGATGATCGGCATCTCTGATGAGGACTCCGAAGTGAGCAGGTGAAGAAACCCATGTTGAGAACACATGGTCTCGATGCGGCGCTGCTGGCCGGACGTCAGCACTTTGACAGGCAGCGTTTCAAAGTTGCGAAACAGCCAGAGAAGATAGACTCGTTGCCAGAAAGACGGCTTCAAGTACCGCGGTCCCAGAGGGGTGAGCACACGCAGCACTCCGGTCGACAGTTTTTCAATCAGCATTACTTACATCCGTCTAAGCTTGCCAAACCTCTAACCACTCGAGGCAAGCAATTTGAGGGCCAGTCATTATTGCACCAATTCCGATGCAAATAAAGCAAAAAGCGACAATGCTTGGAAAAAACTCATCCCCGTGTTGGACATTTTGATGCTATCCAGTTCTACGCAAGAGGAAGTCAGTTACGTCCTGCCCGTGCTGGATGCGGCTTCGCCGCTAGCGGCTGACGAAATCCTTTGATCCGCGGTCTGCATCCACATCCCTTCCCGCCTCACTTCTTCACCGCCAGTTTTCCACCCGGTTAAAGAACCTGTCTCCTCGGCAATCGCATCCAAATTACCGGCAGGTCAGCCTCAAAAATTCAATCGAGGAGATTTCTATGAAGAGGACTGCTACGGCTAATCGGAATAGCGAGAATCAAAATAGAAGAATCAACGCACAACCTCATGTTCACCAGAGGGCTGGCGAAATACAGCCCTTCGGTACCGTCAGTCATGCTCTTCCTTTGAGCCTGGAAGAACCCATCCGGCTGGAGATGTGTGAACGGCTCAATCAATTGCTCGCTGACACCATGACCCTCCGCGACCTCTACAAGAAGTCGCATTGGCAGGTCGCCGGCCCAACCTTCTACCAGCTTCATCTTCTTTTCGACAAGCATTACGGTGAGCAGGTTGAAATCGTGGATCTGATCGCCGAGCGCATTCAACTGCTGGGCGGTTTAAGCATCGCCATGGCACATGATGTGGCCGAGACCACCCGGATCGAGCGCCCGCCTAAGGGGCGCGAAGAGGTACCGGTGCAGATCTCCCGCTTGCTCGATGCTCACCAGATCATCATTGATGATTGCCACGACCTGGCAGATAAAGCTGACAAACTGGGAGATGACGGCACCAACGACCTCGCGATCAGCGATGTTCTGCGTACCAATGAACTGCAGGTTTGGTTTCTGAGCGAGCACCTGGTCGACATGCCACTGACAGAGGCCATAAACGAGTCCAAGGCCGCTGATTAGCAGCTTTTTAACAGGCGACGTTCACTCTGAGGGCAGCTGTGAGCTGCTCGAATCCCGCTCTGCCGTGACAAACACGTTCCGGGGTTTTTACATCTTAGCAACTGCGGTAGGGCGTAGAGTGTCGGTCGCCAAGCCTATGGCTAACTCCCCAGCAGTGCCGGGTCCGGTTCCAGTGCCTTCCGGCTCCCTGCAACCAGCCGGTACAAAGGCCGCCGGAGTGAGCAGGGAAATTGCGTCAGCATACAACCAGGCACTCAGAAGGGCCTCGTATCTGTGGGCGTCAGCGAATGCCAGGATTCGCGACGCCGCCGATACCTGTCCTCTGTGTCTGGTTGCGGCAGCCCTGGGCATCGGGGTTGCGGCCGGCGTGGCGCTCAGAATTTGGAGGTCCAGCCGTTATGAGTGACTATTCTGGTGTCAACGACTCGCGCTCCGTGGCTGGAATAGTCGCTGAGATTCGCGATGAAATCTCATCATTTCTTCATACCCGCATGGAAATGTTGCAGGCGGAGTTGCGGGAGGCGAGGGCCGCTCTCAAGGCTGCGATCCCTTTAGCCACAATCGCGATCGGTTTTCTGGCAACTGGTTATCTCCTGATAACCGCTGCTCTCGTCAGCCTGGTTGTGGTTGCTTTCGGCAACGATCCGTACCGCTGGTTTTATGCATTCTTGATCATTGGGGGACTTTGGACTGTCGGGGGCGCAATTTTCGCATATCTCGCATCGAGCGCGTTACGGACTCACAGTATCTATCCAAAGAGGACATTACAGATTCTGAAAGCCGATAAAAATTGGCTGCAGAGCGAAGCACGGGGGAACGTATGAATGCCTTGCCCACAGACATGCTCGAGTTGCGCGCCGCAGAGGAGCGTCAGCAGTTGCACAGCTCCGTTATTCAGCTGAGGTCCAGGGTTCGCGAGAAGCTGGATGTTCAGAAAACCGCCCGGAACTACCTGTCCGTTTTTGCCGGCGTAGCTGCGCTGGCCGGAATCGTCCTCGGGTATAGTTTCACAGGGATGTTCACCCGCTATTAGTCAATCTCCAACCAGGGGAGCACCATGTCCATTCCGACCGCAGTCGCAGAAAGAATCAGCCGAAGGATCGGACCGAGACTGTCACCACCAGCGCACGCTGCGGCCGATTATCTGTTTGCTGCCTCGTTTGTAACCGCCGGATTGCTTTTCTGGCGGAAACACCGCCGCGCCGGTCTCGGGGCCTTGACCTGTGGCGCAGCCAAGCTGGCGCTGATTGCAGCTACCGATTATCCCGGTCTTTCTGGCAATGCCAGGTTGGTTGACTTTCATACGCACGGCAGCCTGGAGCTGGCCCTGGCCGGCGTCGTCGCGGCTCTCCCTGAACTTTTCTCCTTCGATGAACATCGTCATTTCTTCTCTGTTTCCGCGGCAGGTATGACTATGCTCCACAATCTAACCGACTTCCATCGGGACGACCTTCGTAAGCCTCCCCGTCAGTTTCGGGCCGCCTAGAACCAGCCTGGTAGTACATGGTTTGGACGAGTTCGCCGCCATTTCTGCGGATCCGGAAGGAATGAATGATGCCTTCTTCCCGATTTGGCACTTCCCTTCTCTGCGTGACAGAATTAGGATGGAGACAACAAAAGCTGGCCGCGACGTTAGTTACGAAATCAGAACAAACTTTTGAACTAGCTAAGGTGGCGTAAGTTACCGTCTGGATTTTGTGCTGACGACTGCATGGCCGCTTTACATCCTTGTAAGTTATTGGTATTTAGTTAGCTGACGGGTTCAGAGGGTAGGGGATGATCTCGGGTGGGCAAAATCTTCGTGTGCTGCGTGAACAACTGGGGCTGACAATGCGCGACGTCGAGACCGCCAGCGCGCGCATTGCCGAGAGGCGCGGTAATGACGAGTTCGCTATCCCTCCCAGCCGGCTTTCCGATATCGAAACAAAAGGCGTGGTTCCGAGCCTGTATCGCTTGTACTCCCTCGCCATTATTTATCGGCGCGATTTCCTCGAGTGCCTTGGCTGGTACGGCATCGACCTGAACTCCATGACCTCGGAGCTTGACCTCAATTCCCCGCCGCAGTCGCATTTTTCGGGCGTCCTGGCGAACTTGAAGACGGTCGAAATTCCTGTGCGCATGGACCCCAGCTTTGATGTCAAGAAGACCGTAAATTTCGGGCGCATGGTGGAACAATGGGGAGTAGTTCCCCTCGCATATCTGGCACAGTTTGCAAACTGCAATTACACCTACGGATACATCGGAAGCGAGGATCTGACCATGTATCCTCTGCTGACCCCCGGCAGTTTCGTTCAGGTGGACGAGTCTAAAGACCGGGTAGTTGAGGGCGGCTGGAGGTCAGAGTACGAACGACCGATCTACTTTGTCGAGACTCGCAACGGCTACGTATGTTGCTGGTGTACTCTTACGCGGGATGACATCATTTTGCAGCCCCATCCGCTGTCTCCCGTCTCGGCCCGGGCACTGCGTTTCCCACAGGAAGCAGAGATTATTGGCCAGGTGATAGGCGTGGCTATGAGGCTCGGCGAGTGGCGCCCTGTTCTCGAGTCTTCAATAGGCACGAAAGGGCATGAAGTACCGAATCGAGATGGCGGGCGGAACCCGCAGCCGGCTCGGTTGGAAGCAAGTTAGTTCCCTCGCTCCGCAATTTTTCCACATAAGTTGCTGGCGCTACTCCCACCCCACCGCTCGATTCATCTACTTCCTTTACCAACTCCCGAATAGGCGTGGATAACACCTGGGAAACTAAAGATCGGTGCGTTTCGGCTAGTGCGTTTACCGCCGAGACATCTCCATAGACCCGGCACAGACCCCAGTGCGCGTAGTTTCTCGGCCCATTCTTCAGGGTCGCAACGTACTCCAGGCGGCCAAAACACCCGCTGATGACCCTGAGCGTGGTCCGGTGAAGGTCTTCGAATGCTGAATGCAACCGCATGAAAATTACGGATTCGGAAAAACGATATTACTTTCGTGATGTAGGAAAAGGACTTACATCCGGGACATTATCACAGTGCAAGCCAATCCACAAACGGAGAATTCACTGTGAAAAAGTGCCTGATCGTGATGACGTTGTTGCTGACCATGGCCGCACCGATGGCATTGATGGCGGATGGAAATCCTAATGGTCCGCCTCCTGGATCGGGGCCGCAGACCAGTCTTCCCAACCCCACCTCAATCCCGGTCGGAAAGTAGAAAGACTTCACTTTTTGTGAGCTCCGGCCGCTTCCGGAGCTCGCTTGCTCAGCTGCCAAAACTAACTTGATGCGAGCCGCTGGTTCCCCGGTGTATATTTACCCAGCGGCTCACATGCATTACGGAAGTCACCCTTTTGTCTATTACCTGTGGTACTACCTGTGGATTGCTCCGCATGTGTTCCAGATTGCAGTCATGTGGGTCATGGTGCGCAGGCGGTTGCACCGCCAGTTCCCGCTATTCTTTATTTACACAGTAGCCGAAGTCTTCCAGGCCGCGGCCTTGGTGTCGATTTCCGCACGCCTTGGGTTCGGAACAACTTATCAGCAGGTTTTCGCTGGCTTCTTAGCCGTCAGTACGGCTGCACGCTTTGGGGTCATTATCGAGATCCTCAACCACGTTCTCAAACGCTACCCTGCTGTGGATTCCACCGGGCGCTCGTTCATTCGCCTTTCCACCGTCGTGCTTCTGGCGGGGGCAGTTCTTCTCGCCGTTGTCATGCCGCAAACGAACTCCGACTTTCTTCTGAGAGCGACCTATTCCCTTGATCGCTCTGTCACCATTCTGCAATGCGGACTTCTCATCGCCTTATTCATTTTTTCGAGGTACTTCTCGCTCTCGTGGAGCAGCCTGGATTTTGGCCTTGCTTTGGGATTGGGCGTCTTTGCAAGCGTTGAGCTTGCCACCTCCGCCGTGTGGCTTCATCTTGGAAAATTTGGGAACACCTCAGTGAATTTATTCAGCATGGGGGTCTACCATTGCTGTGTGCTGATTTGGTTGTTCTATGTTCTGAAACCGGAAAAAATCTCACAAAACGTGCCCGAACAGATTCCCAATCATGATCTTGAAGTGTGGAATCAGGAGTTGCAGCGGCTGGTGCGCTTATGATGACGATTACTTCTGTAGTTGTACTTGTTGCGGTTTTTGCCTTGTTGTCCATGGTCGTCCTGGCTAAGCGGCAGACCACTTCAGCAAAGGCGTTGGAAAATCCTTCCCGGCATATGCGCCCGGTGGACGTGGAAGCCTTTCGTAACCTGATCGATCCCGCAGAGGAAGAATTTCTGCGCCGAAACCTGCAGCCGACAGAGTTTCGCCGGATCCAGCGAAAACGTTTGCTGGCGGCCGCCGAATACGTATCCGGCGCGGCACATAATGCAGCCGTCTTGTTACGCCTGGCCGAAGCTGCGCGGCACAGCACGCAACCAGCTACCGTGCAGGCAGCGGAGAGGCTCATTGCCGATGCGCTTCGTTTGCGGTTGTATGCGCTTCACGTGGTTCCTCGTTTGTATATCGCAGCCGCCTTACCTGGAGGCAGTTTCAGACCCACGTTGGCAGCAGAGAAATACGAACTGATCGTGCGCCAGGTCGTCATGCTGGGATTGCAGTATCCCACTCAACAGGTAACGACTTCCCTCTAATCAGGTGGTTTTATCGCAGCGGTCCGGCTTAGCGCTTCCAGGCAATCAGAACGCCTAACACTACCGGCAGGTAGAACACAGAAGCGTGGAGCAGTTTGCCTGCAGAAGCTTTGAAGTTGGAGGCCGCAAGCTGCAATGCGTAGTAGAGGAAGAATGCCCCAGCAAGAAACATGAGTACGAAGTACATAGCTCCGCCGCGGTCGAGCATGGGCAACGCGGTCGTCATTATCAACGCAATCGTGAAAATAATAATTTCGATGCGGGTAAAGCGCGTATCCGCATCGAACTCAGGCAACATCCGGTAGCCGGCGCGCGCATAGTCATCGCGGTACATCAGCGCGATGGCCAGGAAATGCGGGAACTGCCACAGGAAGAGAACCGCGAAAAGATACCATGCCTGCAGATTGATGTGGCCGGAAGCGCCAGCCCATCCAATCAGCGTGGGCGTTGCCCCGGGGAAAGCACCCAACAGCGTAGAAAGCGGGGTTTTTCGTTTCAGAGGCGTATAGACCAGCAAATAGGAAAGCAGCGTAGAAACCGCGAGAAATGACGCTAATGCGTTCACTGTAACCAACAGGTAAAACCCGCCCGCGACGCTAAGCGCGACTCCAAAAAGCAAGGCCTCCTGTGCCGTAACCCGCCCGGAGGGCAGCGGGCGGTTCGCGGTGCGGCGCATTTGCCCGTCCCAGACCCTCTCCATCCACTGGTTGAGGGTTGCTGTGCCGCTTGCGACCAGCAAGGTTCCAAACAGAGTATTGATCAGGCCCCAAAGTCTCATCGGGCCATCTCCGGCAAGGTAATAGCCCGCCGAGGTCGTCATCAGGATCAGGAGATTGACCTCTGGTTTTGTCAGGATGTAGTAGTCGCGCAGCTTTGACATTAGAGAATATTTTGCCGACAGGGATGCGGACGAGCTCACCATGTTACCAGTTTTTGGCTTCAGCGGGTGCTTCTTCCCGGCGATATTGATTGCGCTTCCGATAACAGACCCCAATGAGCCCCACACTGGCAAGCGTGGGCGGCACAATGAGAATCAAGATACCACTGCGCAGGGCCTGGATCATCCGGGCCCCCGACGATGCCGCCTGTGTGTAGCACAGTGCGCAGCCCTGCGAAAATGCAGGCAGAGCAACGAGGAGCATCGCCACCGCCACCGCAGCGTAACCGCTTTTTTTCCACAGCTTGCTCATAAACTTATTGAGGAATTCTCGCTCCCGGAACCCCGAAAGACATGCGAAAACTATCTGGCCAGCTGTATTGCAGACCGAGGAAAACAAAAATCGCGATAATCGCCACGGTCAGCAGAAAACCTCGCCTCTCCGACCAAAGATGCATGAAGAACATCACCGCAAGTCCGGCCTCCGCCAACGCAACGAAGAACATTCTGCCAATCTTTTGCCAAATGTCAATATTCTGATATGCAATCACGAACTGCACCCCTGCCAGGGCCAAAATGCAAAGGTAAATAATTAAATATCTCCCGACTCCGATTCCCGCATGTTCCTCGGCTTGTGCCATAGCGCTTCTCTCTCCCAGCATCAACGAGCTGCGTTCAACAAATAAATAAACGGCACAACAAACATCCACACCAGATCGACGAAATGCCAATACAGTCCGGTTATCTCGAGATCGTCGGCGTTATAGCGGCCGCCTTTGTATTTGAACCCGACGGCAATCAGCGCAACCACCCCTCCCGTGACGTGCAAGAGATGCAGTCCCGTGATGCTGAAAAACGATGCGCCGAAAAGAGGCGTTCCCCAGGGATTGTGGAAAAGAGTCGCGCCTTCATCAACCATTCCAATCCATTCTCGGATATGCAAAATGGCGAACAGAGCGCCGGCGCAGGCAGTGAGGATCGTCCACCAAAATGCTGCGGCGCGATCGCCAACTTTCGCGGCGCGCACGCTCAACAACATGAACAGGCTGCTGGTGATCAGCACAAATGTCATCACCATGGCGTTGATGATGCTGGGGCTAAATTTGAACGGCGTTGGCCAGTCGGGGGTTCCGTTGCGCAGAAACCCGTACGCCATCAGGCAACCAGCGAAAGTAGCACTATCTGCGATAATGAACAGCCACATCGCAGTTTTTTTCGCCGGAACAGAAAACGCCGGCGGCGTCATCGCAGCTGCGTGCCCCTGCATTGTCAGATCAGCTTGACTCACGAAGCCTCCTGCTTTCGACGGTTAGAGCTTTAGCCAAAGCAACAACAGCAGATAAATCCACAGCACATCCATGAAGTGCCAATAGCGCGCAGTTGCATCGAGAGTTGTTCGCCTGAGCGACAGGTTGCCTAATTTATGAGTCACGCGCGTTAACCCGCCCAGACCGCCAAGCACGTGAAGTGCGTGCGCCGCAGTCAGCACATAGAAAAACGAACTGCTGGGGTTGGTCGCCAGATAAAGTCCCTGGCTCCTGAGTTGGGTCCAGGCGATGTATTGCCCGGCCACAAACAGCACTCCGAGGAGCAGGGTCACATAAAGCCAGAATGCAGGGTGTGGTCTGCCTTCCGGCCGCGCCGCGCCCATGTACACGGCTACTCTCTTTCGAGCCATCTCAAGCGTAACGCTGCTCGCAATCAGGATTACCGTATTGAGATAGAGCACCGATGGCAGTGTGAAGTGACGCCAGTCCAGCGCCGCACCTTGGCGAACAACTAATGCGCTGGTAAAGGCCGCGAAGGTCATGCATATCGCCCCTATACCGACCCATATCCCGGTGCTGGCTGGAGGCGACGAGTAGTCACGAACCAGCCGCAGGTCTCCGTCGGCGGGAACCAGGTTTCGCCAGCCCCCGTTGCCGTTACTTGGCAAGTGCCGCTTCTCGAGTTGTGGTGGTTCGTGGACCGTGGGTGCCATGCTGCCGTTCTACTCCTTCATTTCTACTTCTCTTCGTGCACTGTTTGTATCTGCTCAGGCGAATTCTGCATGACGTAATCGCCGCTTGAGCCCTCGATGCCGTACTGATAGGGATCGTGATAGACCACGGGCAAGTGGTCGCCGAAATTGTTCCACGGCGGCGGTGTGGCCGTGCTCCATTCGAGCGAAGTGCCTTGCCACGGGTTATCCGGAGCCGGCGCACCTTTGAACCGGCTGTAAATCAAATTGAAGAGGAAGATGAACTGCACTGCGCCCGTGAATAGCGCAGCTACAGTAATAAACCGGTGAATCGGAATCAAAGGCTGAAGGTAGTCGTCCACAAAAGCCTGGTAGCGTCGCACGTTTCCTGCAATTCCCAGATAGTGGAATGGCATGAAGATGCAATACGTGCCAATGAACGAACCAATGAAGTGAATTTTCCCGAGCGTCTCGTTCATCATGCGCCCCGTCATCTTCGGGAACCAGAAGTACGTACCCGCGAAAATTCCGAAGATCGCCGCAACCGCCATCACCAGGTGGAAGTGACCGACCACGAAGTAAGTAGCGTGGAGCATGATGTCAATCGATGGTTGCGCCAGGAAGAATCCACTGACTCCGCCCGCAATGAACATGGAGACGAATCCCAGCGCGAACAGTGACGCGCTATTGATGCGTAACCTGGATCCGTAGAGGCTTCCTATCCAGATCAGTACGATGATGGTCGAAGGAATCGTGATGATCAACGTCGGGAATGAAAATACCAGCGAAGAAATCGGATTCATTCCGCTGACGAACATATGGTGCCCGTAAACCATGTAGCTTAGAACCGCGAGCGAAGCCATCGAATAAATAATGACGCGGTGGCTGAGCATGGGACGCCGCATATTCGTGATCAGAACATGAGAGACAATGCCCATCCCGGGAATAATGGCGATGTAGACTTCAGGGTGACCAAAAAACCAGAAGAGGTGTTGCCAAAGCAGAGTTGATCCGCCGGCGTGAGGCTGCAACTGGTCGTTGATCACCAAATTCGATGGCACAAAGAAGCTCGTTCCGGCCACGTGATCCAGGATCAGCAGGATGCAGGCCGGCATCAGCACGGCGAACGCCGTCAACCCCATGACGGAGGTGATGAACCAGGCCCACGCGGTCAACGGCAGCCGCCATAAGCTCATGCCTTTGGTCCGCATATCAAGCGTTGTGGTTATGAAATTCAACGAACCCAGCAACTGCCCGATGCAGAAAATCCCGATGGAACTGGCCCACAGGACCTCACCCAATCCCTGCCCCGGACCGGCCACTGCGCCCACCGCGCTCAAGGGCGCGTACTGCGTCCAGCCAGCGAGGGTAGGGCCGTCACCAGCAAAAAAAGATGCAATCAAGACGCAAAACGCCACAAACGTGACCCAGAAAGACATCATGTTGAAATGCGGAAATGGCATATCTTCCGCTCCAACCTGAATGGGCAGAAAGTAATTTCCGAATGCCGCAAATGGCGCTGTGGTGAGCACGAAAAAGACCATGATCGTCCCATGCATGGTCATTAACTGCAGGTAGTATTCCGGCGTCATTACGTCGCCGGGTGCGCCATTACTCGAAAGCAGATGCAACCCTGGAATCGCAAAATTCGTCCACCCAAGGTGAATACGCATCAGCCACGAGAGCACCATCCCAATAAATACCGCCACTAAAGCCAGACCGTAATACTGTTTCCCGATGACTTTGTGGTCGAGACTGAAGATGTATTTGCGAATGAACGTAGTGGGTGGCCCGTGATGGGTCGCGTGCGCGGTGTCATGCATATTGGTCGCCTCGAAGCGAAATTCTTTCGCCCATTTCCCTCACTGTAACGCTGCCTCCTTCTTCAGCCATGCGTCGAAATCTTCCGGGGAATACACGTACAAATATGCCTTCATGTTGTAGTGCCCCAATCCGCAGAGTTGGGTACATACGATCTCGTATTTTCCAATTTTCGTTGCCGTGAAGTGGACGGTGAGATCAAGCCCCGGAACAAAATCCTGCTGAATGCGCAACTCGGGAACGAAGAACGAGTGGCCGAGGTCTTTCGAGTGCATCAGCAGGCGGATTTGGCGCCCGACCGGCACTGCCATCTCGGCGGTAACAATATCGTCTTTCGCATCCGGATCATGTGTGGTGTCAAGTCCATAGAAGTTTTCGTTGGCTTCGTTGATCAGGTCCGGATGGATGGGCCCAAATCTTCCGTCTGGGCCGGGATAGCGGAAGTAGAAGGCAAACTGCCCTGCCTGCACCTGGATGGGCATGGCATTTGCTTCGGGAGGATCGAAGTAAACGCTCGCCCACGCCTTCGCACCGAAGACGCCCAGCGCCAGAACCTCGGTGCCGACCAGCAGGAATGCAGCGATCACCAGTCCCATTGCACCGCCGGGGAAGTTTTTGATTTTTTCTCCCGGCCGCGGTTTTCTCGAAAACATCCAGATAAAAATTGCCAGGAGAATTTGCCCAGCAAGAAACGAGATGCCGGCCTCTGCCATTGTGTCGCCGTACTGCTCATCAATCAGCGGCCCATGTGCCGAAATATCCGGCAACATTGGCCACCAGTGCAAAATGATCGGAACGGCTGACATGAGTGCAATCGCAATGATGACTACCGCGAAGAACTTGCCCATCTGACTTCGCTCCCGGCTTGCTTCAATGTAGATAAAGCCGCCGCGGGATTCGCGGCGGCCAGGAATCAATTGGAGTTGCTGAACTCCGTTGTCACTTTGCTACTTCGCCTTAAAGGTAAAATCAGCGGTCGCCGGCTTGCCCGCAGCCACCGTCACCTTTTGAGTTTGCGTTCCTAAGTCTTCCTGCCAGGCAGTAAGCGTGTAACTTCCCGGCGGAACATCGTCAATCGTGTAGTTGCCGCTGTCATCGCTCGTACCGTTTGGCCCTTTCACCACGACGAAATAACCATGCATCCACGGGTGGATGTTGCACTTTACCGGAATGGCGACTTCTTCTGCCTTCCAGCTGTTTTCGATCGGTGGGGCTCCCGGTGGTTGCGATTTGTTCCATCCGATATTGCCAGTCATCGGATTCGGCAGCGGGTGAATATTGTGGGTGGTCTGATCGCTGGTGATGACTTTGTACTTCTGGTTAACGTCCATGGCCAGCACGTGCGGAACATACATGCAGTTCTTTTGATCAAAGACTGGCTGTGTCGACGGAACCTCGCCCGCTTCGTTCCCGCTCAGGCCCTGGGAAATATAGACCACAACGTTTTCCAGTCCGCCGTTGGAACCGACAACCACATTTTCCAGATGGGCTGGACTGTTTGCATGCTGCTTGGCGCACCAAGGGTCCTTGGACATATCAATGCCCTTCATGTGGGGCGCCGTTCCACTGAGCTTTACGGATCCAGTGATCTTACCGCCACCTGCAGCGCTTACCGCCGGACTCCAAACCAGAACTCCGCCCGCCGCTAAAATCAGCACTGCCAGAACCGCGGCGAGCTTATACGTACTTTGAACCTTCATGACTGCCCCTCCTTACGGGCAAGAATCTTTTTCTCTCCTTTTTCGCCAAACCTGCTTATGGCTGTGATGTTGATGCATTTGGATTTACCGGCTTCAATCCAAGTTGCTTGGCAATCTGCCTTTCTTTGGCGTTGTACTCATTGGGCGGCTGCAGCGTCCGCAGATAAAACACCAGGTCCCAGGCCTCGTCGGGCTTGATGTTATCCGAAAAGGACGGCATCGGCGTCCCATCCAGGCCAGTCATGAATATCTTGTAAAGATCCCGGTCGGTCGAACCGCATTTCGGACGTGCCCCCGAGGTGAAGTCGTAAGGCATGATCGGCCTGCCCTGATCATCGGTCAGCGTAGACGCTGATGGGCCGTTGGCCATTCCCTCTACGCCGTGGCATTTCCAGCATTGCACTCGTCCGAATACCTCGCGTCCGTCCTTGACCCGCTCGGGCGTGATCTCAGGCTCGGCTGGGATGACGATCGGCGTACCAGGCTTTTCGTTCTGCCACCGGGGAGAGTAGTGCTTGATCCAAGCCACTAAATCAGCACGCTCCTGCTTGGTGAAAGTATTCCAAGGCGGCATATTCGAACGATCAAGGCCACGGGCAATAGTGTCAAAAAGATCCTCGTCGGTTGGCAACGTTCCGGTCGGAGTCGAACGGCATTCGAATACGGCCAACTGGAAGTCCCGGGGCTTTGGAAAAAGGGGTGGCAGGAACCACTTTGCATTCTCGCCCTCCCCGTCGCCCAATTCACCATGGCATCCCACGCAATAGCGGCGGTAGTCGCCCGCCGCAGCTTTGGCATGACCTGTAATCTGGCCGATGTGGCTCGACGCGCCGGGCGAGTTCAGCCATTCCTCTTCCTGATAAGTGCTGACTTGCGCATTCAGAGTGGCCGCGCAGCAGCCGAAAACCACAACAGCAATCACCAGCAACCACCAATCTTCTCGTGCAGTGCGCATTGGGGTTCCTTTCTGCTAGAAGTCGAAATCGAAGCCCATCATCAGGCTGTTACTGGTTAGGTCGCTTCCTGAAACCGGAGACGTGCCCCGCTGCCGGAACCAGGAATATTCGTTGTGGAATGCGAACCCTGCCCGGCTCGTCATGAAAGGCATGTACCGATATCCAAAAGTGTAGTTATCGATGTCACCGAGATTCGACGGGAATAATGCCGAAGCCTGCTGTGACATCCGCACCCACTCGGAGCGCTGAATGAGAATCAGCTGCGGAGTCCAGACGTAATGCGTTTCGACAAACGCGCCGTTCCAGGTGGGGTTTCTCGCGCCCGCTGGGAGTGCAGTCGTGGCGGCATTATTCGTGCAGCCAGTTGCCCCAAATATCTCTCCGAAGCAGGAACCGAACCATTTGCTATCCGATCCGTGCTGGGTCACCACCT
>Ga0335081_10011816_pt1 | contig 14138 bp, 9 predicted proteins | sample Lox_Sample_35_FD_206713 | JGI IMG/M metagenome (GOLD analysis project Ga0335081, IMG submission 206713) | Soil microbial communities from Loxahatchee National Wildlife Refuge, Florida, United States - Lox_Sample_3.5 | ecosystem: Environmental > Terrestrial > Soil > Wetlands | place: USA: Florida... | reverse complement strand
CTTGCCGACCCCGCCCAGGCTGGCGTCAAGTTCGGTCGACGGAAACGTCCCTAGTTGTTCCGCCGGTATGTTCCAGCCGGCCAGCTCGCCCAGTCCAAACTGGTGCGCGTAATAGCTGACCTTCTCGAAGCCCAGCTTACGGCCCACGGCTTCAAAGTAAGCGTTGTTGGAGTGCGCCAGCGCCGTGGTCAGGTCCATATGCCAATACTTGGTCAGCGGGACCTGCGTGTCCTTGGTGATGACGTTTTCGCTCAGCGCCGCCAGTGCCACGGCAACTTTGATGGTCGAGCACGGCTGCGCGCCCGCCGAAAGCGCCAGCTTCTGGTTGACCATCGCCAGGACGCGGCCGCTGTCCGGATCAATGGCGACGATGGTGCCGTTCATGTTGCCCAGCGCTTCAACCGCCGCCGCGCGCACCACCGGATCCTCACCCGCCGTGATATCGCCTTCCACCTGATCGTTGGCAAACGAGCTGGCATAGAAGCGCTCGCCGTAGTAATGGTGCTTGCGGTAGACCACCACATGGCTGGAGCGGTTGAGCCGTGCTGCCGTGGCGCTGCTGTGCCGCATGCTCGCCATCTTCTTTTGCGCCGTGGCTGTCTCAGTTACATGCCGCGAAGACTTGCTGTGCGTCTTATGAGTGCCGGTCGTAGTGTGGGTGGTGATGGTGGCAGCCGAGGCGCCGATGCAGATAGACAGCGCCAGCAGAATCGTCACGGCAAAGGGGGATCGTCTCAACATGGAAACCTTGAACTTCGAAAAAATAACCTCTCTTGCCGCTCACCGTTTGCCTGATTCGTAATCCTTCCAGCCGGCAAACGGATATTTCATACTAGGCAGTTTCCGCTGCGGATTTCAACTCGAAACTGCCATGTCAGCCGGCAAAAATCGCCGGTCGGTAAAACGGATGCCCGGCCGCTGAGTTGCGTTGCGCGTCGCCGGTCCGGCCGATTCGCGTCGGCTCTCTATTTACTTATCACAGTTGGTCCGGAATGCGGCGGTAGCAAGAGAGGTTCCTGCCGGTACCGAGTCAATTTGACTCAGGAGCATGGTTGGCGCCCGATTGGGGAAGGGTCGATGCGCAAAGAGCACGGTGTAGCGAAAGGGCTGTTTGTCGAATTGCGTGCCTAGTTTTGCGCAACGCACAACTTCGTTTGTAACCCTGGGTTCGGAAAAGTAACAACCCTGAGAATGGTCGTGTAAAAACGGCTACCCCTCCGATGTGCAACTCGCCCCTGTCCGTCGGAGGGGCTCTTTTTTTGGGGGGAAGCGCTGGCCTTCAGGCCGGCGTTTGCGGGACTTTGGAACGGGCCGCAGCTTCTACTGCGCCGAATGCGGCCTTCTTTTCTGAGCGCGCTCTTCAGCCCGTGCTTTGGCCGCGCGACTGGATGTACTCGTCCATGCAGCGCTGCAGTATCCCCTGCTCGCGCAGGATGTACTCGATCGCATCGCGCACGGCGCCATGGCCGCCCTCATGCGGGGTAACGTAATGGGCCTCGCGGATGACCTCCTCGCGGGCGTTCTTGACCGCGATGGCCAGGCCGCATCGCCGCATGACCGGCAGATCGACAACATCGTCGCCCACGTAGCACGCCTGCTCGGGCGCGAGACCCTCCTTCGCCAGAATCTCATTGAAGGCCACGTTCTTGTACTGCTGGCCCTGATAAACGTGGTCGAGCTTCAGATCGCGCGCCCGCAGCGCGACCGTCTCCGAGATGCGCTTGGTGATGATGCCGGTCTTCAAACCACCCAGCCGCGCCAGAGAAAAGCCTGCGCCATCGTGCGCATTGAAGCCCTTGGCCTCGATGATCTCGTGGCTGGCGATGCCGAAGCCTCCGCTGTCGGCCATCTGCTCGCGCCGCGCGCTGGTGGCCTGTTCCGTCCCGCCGCCCGGAGAAGGGAAGAGAAAGATAGTGCCATCGGTCATGACACCGTCCACGTCAAACAGCATCAGCTTGATCTTCTGCGCGCGTTCGGAGGACATGAGGAGAGTGTAGCAGCGGATGTTTAACCACAGAGACACAGAGGCACAGAGATTTGAATATCAGCAGAGGTGGAAACTAACTTGTACATCCGCATGGACCGGGACGGGCCTTCCGCCCTTCATTGCTGGTGCAAACTTCCATTGCTTTACCGCGTCGATAGCTTTTTGATCCAGATCGCGGCCCGCCGAACGCTCTATTCTTACTATGTCGATCGTGCCCTGTTCCCCGATCCCTACCCATAGAACGGCGGTAGCTTCGTGCGTGATTTTGCAGGAAGGGGAGTCCAGTGGCTTGGGGTCGAAAATAACCTTTGGAGGCACGATACCTTTGCCGACTTTGAGGTACTGTTTTGGACTGCTTGCATCGGCTGGCTGATTGGCTGCACCGTCGCTCTGTCCGACTGCAATGCTGGTCAAGAAAAGCAAGAGAAGCAAGGACAATCCGCGCTCCGATAGATACACGACTGAATTGTACTCGCGTCTCAAAAAATCCTCTGTGCCTCTGTGTCTCTGTGGTGAAACCTGCCAGCGAAGAATTAGCGAAAATCTGATATACTCGCAGGATGCCCTCCAGCACCATCCCAGCTTCGCTCGCCTGGGCGCATCCCATCGTTGCCGAGTGGTTCGTCTCCCGCTTTTGCACACCCACCGAGCCGCAGGAGCAGGGTTGGCCGCACATCCTCGCCGGGCGCACCACGCTCATCTCCGCGCCCACCGGCTCGGGCAAAACGCTGGCGGCATTCCTCATCTGCATCGACCGTCTCGTCCGCAAAGCGCTCGACGGCGAGCTGCGCGATGCGACCGAAGTGCTCTACGTGTCGCCGCTGAAGGCGCTGGGCAACGACATCCAGAAAAACCTGGAAGGCCCGCTGAGCGAGATCCTCGCGCTGGCCGCCGAGCGCGGTCTGCTGATGCCGGAGATTCGCACCGCCGTCCGCACCGGCGACACGCTGATGAAAGAGCGGCGCGAGATGCTGAAGCGCCCGCCGCACATCCTGGTTACCACGCCCGAGTCGCTGTACATCCTGCTGACCGCCAACAGCAGCCGCGCCATCCTCAGCCATGTGAAGACGGTCATCGTCGACGAGATCCACGCGGTCGCCGACGACAAGCGCGGCGCGCACCTGGCGCTCTCGCTGGAGCGTCTGGAGCTGCTGGCCAATCATCCGACGCGCATCGGCCTGTCGGCCACGCAGAAGCCGATCGAAGAGGTCGCGCACTTCCTGACCGGCGCGCGTTGGGTAGAGCGGCGCTTCAGCGCCGCGTCAGGCCCTTTGGTAGAGCGGCCCTCTAGGGCCGCGTCCAGCGAATCCGAAAATGAGGTAGAGCAGCCCTTTAGGGCGGCGTCAAACGAATCGGAAAATGGGGTAGAGCAGCCCTTTAGGGCTGCGTCACGCGATGCCCATATTTCTTCCGAGCCGGCTTCAGCCGGCGACAGGCTAAAGCCTGTCGAGGAAAAAAATAATACCGACAATGGACGCGAGCCTGAAGGCTCGCTCTACCCCGGCGGTACCGCTCCCGCCATCGTCAACATCGGACATCGCCGCCGACTCGACTTGGCCGTCGAAGTTCCGCGCTCCGAGCTCGGCCCCATTGCCAGCAACGAAATGTGGGGCGAAATCTACGACCGCATCGCCGAGCTGGCGCTGCAACATCGCTCCACGCTCATCTTCGTCAACACGCGCCGGCTGGCCGAACGCGTCGCTCTGCATCTGGGCGAGCGCATCGGCGAGGAGCTGGTCGCGGCGCACCACGGCAGCTTGGCGCGAAAGCTGCGCCTTGCGGCCGAACGCAAGCTGAAGAACGGCGAGATTCGCGCGCTGGTCGCGACCGCGTCGCTCGAGCTCGGCATTGATATCGGCACCGTCGACCTCGTCTGCCAGATCAATTCGCCGCGCTCGATCGCGGTCGCGCTGCAGCGCGTGGGTCGCGCCGGCCACTGGCGCGGCGCGCTTCCCAAGGGTCGCCTCTTCGCCACCACGCGCGATGACCTGATGGAGTGCGCGGCGACCGTGCGCGCCATCCGCCAGGGCGATCTCGATGTGCTGCATATTCCCGCCGCGCCGCTCGACATCCTCGCACAGCAGATTGTCGCCATGTGCGCCTGCGAAGATTGGGACGAGGACGAACTCTTCGATTGCGTGCGCCGCGCCTATCCTTATCGAGAGCTGAAGCGCGAGGAGTACGACCGCATCCTGGAGATGCTCTCGCAGGGCATCGCTGCCAGGCGCGGCCGCTATGGCGCGTACATCTTCCGCGACATGGTGAACCGGCGGCTGCGCGCGCGCCGCGGAGCGCGGCTGGCGGCCATCACCAGCGGCGGCGCGATCCCGGAGAACTCGCTGTTCACCGTAGTTGCGCAGCCGGAGGAGATTGTGGTCGGCACCGTCGACGAGGACTTCGCGGTCGAGAGCAATGCCGGCGACATCATGCTGCTGGGCAATACCTCGTGGCGCATTCGCCGCGTCTCGTCGGCCACGGGACAGGTGCTGGTGGAAGACGCGCACGGCGCAGCCCCGACCATTCCGTTCTGGCGCGGTGAAGCGCCCGCACGCACCGATGAGCTGTCGCTGCACGTCGCCGATCTGCGCGAGCAGATCAGCGCGCTGCTGCCCAACACCGCGCCGCTGCCCGTGCCGATGAATCCGGAGGCGGTGGAAGCGCGGGCCTTCAGGCCCGCGTCCAGCGAAGGCGAAGAGGTCGAGCGGCGCTTCAGCGCCGCGTCAGGCGACACTCCTTTTGATTCTCTGGCGGCTGCAGCCGGCAAGGTGGTAGAGCGGACCTTCAGGTCCGCGTCCGGCGACCAGTTCAATCCGGTTGTCATCCCGACCGAGCCCCGCCTGTTCGCAGAACAGGCGTGGCGAGTGGAGGGACCTGCTGTAAGCCGCGAATACCCTGCTGCGACCGAGGACAGCAGATCCTTCGACTGGCCGCCCGCCCCGATTCGCAAAGGAAGCGAGTCGGAAAAACACGGCGGGCGCTCCGCTCAGGATGACAATCAGGAAAATAAAGAGGGCGCCGCACGCGGCCCTGAAGAGCCGCCCACCCCTCGCATCCGCCTCCGCGGTCTCGAATCCAGCCCCGAGGTGCAGCGCGCCGCCGAATGGCTGAAAGAAGAGTGCGGCCTCGACGACGCCGGCGCTGAGCAGCTCATCGAGTACATCATCACCGGACGCGCCGTGCTGGGCGATGTGCCCACGCTGCGCACCATCATTGCCGAGCGCTTCTTCGACGAAGGCGGCGGCATGCAGCTCATCATTCATGCGCCCTTCGGCGGCCGCATCAACAAGGCCTGGGGACTGGCGCTTCGCAAGCGCTTCTGCCGCTCCTTCAACTTCGAGCTGCAGGCCGCGGCCACCGACAACGGCCTGAACATCGCACTCGCCGAGCAGCACAGCTTCCCGCTCAGCGACGTCTTCCATTACCTCCAGACCGAAACCGTGCAGCACATCCTGGAACAGGCCGCGCTGCCTTCGCCCATCTTCGGAACGCGCTGGCGCTGGGACGCCAACCGCTCGCTGGCGTTGCTGCGCTTCCAGGGCGGCAAGAAGGTTCCGCCGCAGATTCAGCGCATCCGCAGCGACGATCTTCTGGCCTCCGTATTTCCCGATGTCGCAGCATGTCCGGAAAACCTCGAGGGCGACATCCAGATTCCCGATCACCCGCTGATCCAGGAGGTGATGAAGGACGTTCTCACCGAGGCGATGGACATCGACGGCCTGCGGCGCGTGCTGGACGGCATTCGCAGCGGCGCGATTCGCTGCCTCGCGGTCGACACGCCGGTACCATCGCAGTTTTCGCACGAGATCCTTAACGCGAATCCCTACGCCTATCTCGACGACGCTCCGCTGGAGGAGCGGCGCGCGCGGGCGGTGCAGATGCGCCGCATCCTGCCCGAGGCGGTGCTGAACGAGGTGGGCAGGCTCGATCAGCAGGCGATTGCGCGCGTGACGGAGGAGGCGCGTCCGGATGTGCGTGATGCCGACGAGCTGCACGACACTCTGCAAACGCTGGCGGCGCTGCCGCTCGAGGTGCCCGATGACGACTGGCGGCGGGCGATCACAAGCTGGACGCCGCTCGCAGCCGAGCTGCTGGAAAGCTGGCGCGCAGTACGAGCGATGGTGCCGGCAGAGCGGGCCTTTAGGCCCGCGTCCGGCGAACAACTAAATTCGGTTGTCATCCCGACCGAGTCCCGCCTGTTCGCAGAACAGGCGGAGGCGAGTGAAGGGACCTGCAGTTCGCCTGAAGCATCATTGCAGTTCGCAGCAATAGATCCTTCGACTCTGCGCCCGCCCGGCTCGCTGCGCGAGTCGGAAAAGCAAGGCGGGCGCTCCCCTCAGGATGACAATCAAGAAACGTACCCCCGCACCTATCTCGTTGCCTCCGAGCGCGCCAAGGATTTCGCGCTGATCTTCCCGGATGCGCGATTCGAAACCGCGCCGCCTGACCTTCCTTCGCAAATTACTTCGCGCGACGACGCGCTCCTCGCCATGGTTAACGGCTGGATAATGCACTCCGGCCCCATCACCGCTTCAGCGCTGGCTTACCGGCTGGGACTTACGGTCTCCGATGTCGAAAAATCTCTGCTGCGGCTGGAAGCCTCGGGAACGATCCTTCGCGGCACCTTCACCGGACAGACCACCGACATCGAGTGGTGCGAGCGCCGGTTGCTGTCCCGCATCCATCACCTCACCGTTGCCACGTTGCGCAAGCAGGTTGAGCCGGTCACGGCGGCGCAGTTCATGCGCTGGCTGCTGCGCTGGCAGCACATCGCGCCGCAGTCGCAGATGGCGGGCGAGCGTGGCCTGCTGGAGGTTGTGCGCCAGCTGCAGGGGTTCGAAATCCCCGCCAATGCGTGGGAGAAGCAAATCCTGGCGCGCCGCGTGAACGAATATGATCCCACCGCACTCGATCAGCTTTGCCTGACCGGCGTGGTCGGGTGGGGACGCCTCTCGCCGCATCCCGCGACGCTGGAGGATTCCGGCGAAGGCCGCCGCCGTGTCGTGCCCACCAGTGTCGCGCCAATCACCTTCTTCGTCCGCGAAGAATCCGACTGGATGCAACCTCGCCTCGCCGACGAAGAGCAAAGCTTTGAGCGCGTGCTCAGCGCGGGCGCTCACGCAGTGCTGGAATTCCTGCGCCGCCGCGGCGCGTCGTTCTTTGCCGACATTGTCCGCGGCACCGGCAAGCTGAAGGCTGAGGTCGAAACCGCGCTGTGGGAGCTCGTCGCGGCAGGCATGGTTACCGCCGACGGCTTCGACAATTTGCGCTCGCTAATCAATCCCAAGCGCCGGCTGGGCCAGGGTTCGGGCAAAACATCGCGGCCGCGGCACACGCCGGGACGCTGGTCGCTGCTCTATCCCGCCGAAGGCTCTGACCGCAACAAAGTTGCTGAGGCGACCTGCTGGATGCTGCTGCGGCGCTACGGCGTGGTCTTTCGCGAGGTGCTGGCGCGCGAGTCGAACCTGCCCAAGTGGCGCGAGATGCTGATCGCCTTCCGCCGCCTGGAAGATCGTGGCGAGGTGCGCGGCGGCCGCTTCGTCAGCGGATTTCTGGGCGAGCAGTTTGCGCTGCCCGAGGCCGTCGAGTCGTTGCGCGCCATGCGCAACCTTCCCCCCAGCGGCGAAACGATTACCATCTCCGCCGCCGATCCGTTGAACCTGGTTGGCGTCATCGTGCCCGGCGAGCGCGTGCCCGCCATCTCCGGCAAGTACGCTACCTTCCGCGATGGAGTCGCCGTGGGAGCCGAAGACCGTTCGTCGATCATGCGGGAGGCCACCGGCGACTGGGACGAGGCCGCCGCGCAATGAGCGACGACGAGCTGATCGAAGGCGTCGACTACTACTGGGAAAACGGCTACATGGTTTTCACCGCGATTTACCTGAAGAGACGCGGATTCTGTTGCCGCTCCGGCTGCCGCCATTGCCCGTATGGATACGTGCGCGAAGACGCAGCGCCTATCAGCAAATCCTGAGGGAACTCTGATTAAGTACAGCTTTGAAAGGGACGCCTTCAGGCGGTCCGCAAAGCGGAACAACGGAGGCCGGCTTTAGCCCCTGAGGGCGTTGCCGTCGACTTAATCAGAGCTTCCCTGAATTCACCACGGGACACAAAGGCGCAGAGACAGCGGCGCATTAAGACTCTGTGCCTCTGTGGTTCTGTTATTCACCCATCGTATGCACGTGTTCGGGCACGATCTTGAACAGCACACGCTGTTCGCCCGGTTGCGCGAACGGATACTTGTCCTTGTCGAGATACTTCTTCGCCATCTTGTCGATGTGCGGCGTCGCGCCCTCCTGGGTCGCCTCGCGCACGCGGCCGCGAATCTCCAGGAAGCGATAAGGATTGTCGGGATCGATCAGCGCCACCGATACCCGCGGATCGCGCTTCATATTTCTGTCTTTCAGGCGGCCGACGGCGGTGTTCACCCACACCTCACCGTCCTGAAAGTCCACCCACACGGGATTGGTTTGCGGGCTGCCGTCCGGCATCAGCGTGCTCAGGCTGCCGAAGGCTTTCTTGTGAAACAGGTCCATGAACTTTTCGGGAATCTTTGCGGGCATGACCATCTCCTTGCAGACGATTGGAAAACGACCGAGGATTGGATTCCGGCAACATTGTATGAGGTGCAATATGGAATGCAAGCGCTCACGCCAGGTTGTGCAGCGGTACACGCTGTTTTACCTTGGTGAGTATCGCTGAGTTCAATTCATAACAGGACCCGACCATGCCTCAGATCGAAGTGGAGCGCCGTGGCGCCGTGTTGCGCCTTGCCATCAACCGTCCCGAGAAGAAAAACGCCCTCACCGGCGCCATGTATCACGCGCTGGCGGACGCCTTTGAGCAGGCTGAATCCGACTCCGCTGTTCGCGTTATTCTGCTGCACGGCGCCGGCGAAGCCTTTACCGCAGGCAACGATCTCGAGGATTTCCTGCGCCTGCCCTGGAAGGACGAGGCCATGCCTCCTCCGGCACGCTTCATTCGCACGGTTGCTTGCGCCGGCAAGCCCGTGATCGCGGCCGTTCATGGTCTGGCCGTCGGCGTCGGCACCACCATCCTGCTGCATTGCGATCTGGTCTATGCCGCCGACAATGCGCGCTTCATGATGCCGTTCATCAATCTCGGTATTGTGCCGGAAGCCGCATCCACGGTGCTTTTGCCGCTGTTTATCGGACGGCAGCGGGCGATGGAGTTGTTCCTGCTGGGCGCTCCACTGACGGCGCAACGCGCCTACGAAATCGGGTTGGTGAATGCCGTGCTTGCTCCCGATGCATTACTACCGGCCGCGGTCGCCGCGGCGCAGCAGCTGGCGGAAAAGCCCTACGGCGCGGTCCTCGCTTGCAAGCGACTGGTGAAGCGGACGCTCGAGCAGGAAGTGGAGCGGGCTCTGCGGGAGGAGTTCGACGTGATCGTCGAACGCCTGGCGTCACCGGAGACCAAAGAAGCGCTCAGCGCGTTTCTGGAGAAGCGCAAGCCGGATTTTTCCCGGTTCTAGAGCTGTCCCATCGTCGATAGTAGTGTCAAAGCACCTCTGATTGCCGGCGGACGCTGGATAGATTGCTATAGTGCGCTTTACAAATCATTACTGCGGTTTCTATTCCCGTCTTGACGGCGGCCCGTAGAAGCGGTACCTATAGGTACACTTTGCAAACGGGGTAGCTCTTCATAGTCTAGTGGCAGAGATCGTCATAGCTCGGGAGGTCTTCGACCGTTTGCGTCAGGCTACCGGTGGCAACGCCGGCGTCCTGGAGGAGCTTTGCCGCGACTATATCGCGGAAGCGCGCTCCACCCTGGGTCGGCTGCAACAGGCGCTGGCGGAACAGAACGCGGTGGAGTTGCGGGAGCGCGCCCACTACTTAAAGGGCAGCAGTATGATGATCGGAGCTAGGGCTCTGTCGCAATGTTGCGCGGTGTTGGAACTGATGGGTCGTGATGGCAAGCTGGGCGAGGCCGGTCCTATGCTGGACCAGATTTCCGCCGCCCTCAAGTCGGTGGAAGCGGAGCTGAAAAAGGAGCTTGGTCCCGACGCGCTGCCCAGTGATGAGTCCGCGGCGTAGAGCGAAGACCAGTCCTCAAGGCAGGGAAGCTAATGGCGACCAGTGCAATTCGAATACTGATTGCGGACGATCATCCGGTGGTGCGCATTGGCTTGCGCAACATGCTGCAAGCTGATCCCCAGATCAAGGTCATTGCCGAAGCGAAAGATGGCGTGGAAGCGCTGCACATGGTGCGCACCTTACGCCCTGATGTGCTTCTGCTCGATCTCGCCATGCCCAAGATGCCGGGCATGGATGCGCTGCGCGAGCTGACCGGCGATAACACCGGAACGCGGACCATCGTCCTTACCGGACAGGTCGACAAGAAACAGATATTGGAAGCACTCCAGCTCGGTGCCAGGGGCGTGGTGCTGAAAGATGCGGTGGTGGCGCATCTCTCCGCCTGCATCCGCGCGGTTATGCAGGGCCAATACTGGCTGGAAGGCCGTCCAGTGCAAAATCTGGTGCAGGTGCTGCGCGATCTCACCGCGCAAACCGCGCCGCCGCCGCGCCGGACGTTCGGCCTCACCGCGCGTGAGCTGGAAGTCGTCACCCTGATCACCGAAGGCTCAACCAACAAGCACATCGCTGAGACCTTTGGCATCAGCGAAGAAACCGTCAAACGTCATCTGACCAACATTTTCAACAAGACCGGAGTGGGCAACCGGCTGGAGCTGGCGTTGTTCGCCCTGAATCACAACTTGCTGCCTCCCACAACGCCTCCCAACGCCTCTTAACTCAACGGCGCTTAGCGCTGTGGCTCGAGAGTCGTATCCGCACCACCACTTTGGTTCTCCTTCTGCTTTTCGGCAGGAACTCGTTACTGTTTTGCTTCCTGCACAAGTAAACACTTTCCTGCTTGCGGGGTACGCAGCTAGCCTAATTTTGTATGGACGATGATCGAAGATGGGAGCCGATTTTGAGCTCCGTGGCTCTGGTGGAAGCGGTCCTGTGCGCGGACTGCGAGATCATCAGCAACAGTGGAGGCGAGAGCTGCGAAGTCTGCGGCAGCCGCTCGCTGCTGAGCCTGGGGCGCGTGCTTGGCGGATGCATTGAAGGTGAGCGCGCCGTCCTGGTGGAGAACGATCCCGAACGTTTTCGCAACGGTTTCACGGTATTGGTGAATCCCGGCGCCTCGACCGTGCTGCAGCGCCGTCGCCGCAGCGGAGGATAAGACCGCGCTATTCGCGACCCCCGCGAATTTCCATCCATAGCCTTGGTGAACTCATCCATATTCAGGCTATGGATCACGACAAACAACTTCGCCAGCAGATTGCCAAATATCTCGACTGGCAGGAAGCGCACGCGGACCTTTCGGCAGCGGTCACTGATTTTCCCGCTGAATTGCGCGGCCTCGTGCCCGAAGGCTTTCCCTACTCCGGCTGGCAGCTTCTGGAACATATACGTATCGCATTGTGGGACATGGTGGAATTCAGCCGGGATGCGCGTCACAAATCACCCGCGTGGCCTGAAGGTTATTGGCCAAAGGCTGCTGCTCCGCCCAGCGCCAAGGCCTGGGATCAGAGCGTCAAGGCAATCCAAGAGCATCTGGAAGAAATGCGCGAGTTGGTCCGGGATCCCAAGCGAGATTTGTTGGCGCCGCTGCCGCACGGTTCGGGACAGACGCTGCTGCGCGAGGCGCTGCTGATCGCCGATCACAACGCCTATCATCTGGGACAGCTGGTGCTGGTGCGGCGCGCGCTGGGAGTTTGGAAAGGGTGAGAGCAGGCAGCGTTCAGCCGCCGAGTGCTGACCGCTTCTAGATCAACGACACCGCATCCACATCCACCACCACATTGTTTCGCGGGATCTTCTTCTCGGCGGCATGTTCCAGCATCGCGCGCAAGACGCTGTTCATGCGCTCGCGGCTCGCCGACTTCAGCAGGAAGTGATAGCGATACTCTGTCTTGAGCCGCACGATAGCCGCCGCGGCCGGACCCATCACGCGCACGCCCTCCAGCCGCGTGCCGGCGAACCACTTGCCGAGAATGCCCGACCACGTCATAGCTTCCTCAAGTTTCTGGCTGCGCACCAGCACATTGCTGACCGCGTTGAACGGCGGGTAATGCATCCAGCTGCGAAAGCGGATCTCTTTTTCGTAGAAGCCGTGATAGTCATGCGCGGCGGCGAATTGAATCGCATAGTGATCGGGAAAGAACGTTTGCAGCACGACTTTGCCCGGCGTCTCGCCGCGTCCGGCGCGGCCTGCGACTTGCGTGAGTAGCTGGAACGTGCGCTCGGCGGCGCGAAAGTCGGGAAAGCTGAGCGCCGCATCCGAGCCCACAACGCCCACCAGCGTGACGCGCGCCACATCGTGGCCCTTGGCGATCATCTGCGTCCCCACCAGCAAATCGATCTCGCCCGCATGCAGCGCGCTGAGCATGCGCTCGAAGTCATTACGGCTGTGGACGGTGTCGCGGTCCAGTCGCGCAATCCGCGCTTGCGGGAAAAGACCATGCAGGATGTGCTCCAGCTTCTCTGAGCCCGTACCGAGATACTGCACGTATTCGCTGCCGCACTTGGGGCAGGTCCTAGGCGCCGGCCGCGTGTAGCCGCAGTAGTGGCAAACCAGCCGGTGCTCGCGCTTGTGATACGTCATGGAGATGGCGCAGTTCTTGCACTGCACCGACTCGCCACACTCGCGGCAAAGGACAAACGCCGAGTAGCCGCGCCGGTTGAGTAGCACCATCACCTGCTCCTGCCGCGCCAGGCGCTCGCCAATTTCTTCCACCAGCTTGCGTGAGAGCGGTTCGTCTTTCCTGGTGCGCTGGAACTCCTCGCGCATGTCGAGAACTTCCACCTCCGGCAGCGGGCGCTTTTCGATGCGCTCGGGCAGCTCCAGCAGGCGGTATTTTCCTTCTACCGCATTGTGGTAGGTCTCGAGCGAAGGTGTCGCAGAACCCAGGACCACGGCGGCATCCGACATCTTGGCACGCATCACGGCCACGTCGCGGGCGTGGTAGCGCGGCATCTCTTCCTGCTTGTAGGAGTGGTCGTGCTCCTCGTCGACGACGATCAAGGCCAGATCGGGGACGGGGGCGAAGATGGCCGAGCGCGTGCCTACCACAATGTGGGAGTCGTCGTTGCGGATGCGCTTCCATTGCTCGGCGCGCTCGTCGTCGCTGAGCGCGGAATGAAGGATCGCCACTTCGTCACCGAAGATCTGGTGCAGATCGGCGGCCACGGCGGGCGTTAGCCCGATCTCCGGGACCAGCAGGATCGCCGAGCGTCCCTTGGCCAGCACGGCTTGCATCGCCGAGAGGTAGACCGCGGTCTTACCCGATCCCGTGACGCCGTGCAGCAGCATGGGCAGGAACTTGCGCTCGTCGGCCGAGCCGATGATCGCCTCGAGAGCCACCTTCTGCGCCGGCGTGAACAGGAACTCCAGCTTGCGCGGCTTCAGCCCGGAGAAATGGAAGCTCGCTGCCTCCTCGCTCAGTGTGACGATGCCGCGGCGCACCAGCGTCGGCAACGTGGTTCGCGGAACACCCAGCTCGCGCAATGCTTCAACCAACGCGCGCTGCTCCGGCTGAGTACGCAGATAGTCGACGATCGTCTGCTGATTCTTGTTCAGCTTGCCTGCAACTTGTCCCAGCTTGGCGAACTGCTCGGTGCGGCTGGCGTCGCGAATGTCGCTCAGGTCCTCGCGGGCGATCCACTTCTTTCGCAGCAGACCTTGCAGCACGGCGCGCGACCCTCCGGAGGCGGAACGCAGGGTGGCTTCGCGAACGATTTCGCCATCGGCGAGCCGATTTAATGCGGCATATTCCAGGTCCTGGTGCTCGGGCGTGCGCTGTGAGCGCAAGGACGATCCCGTGGTTGCTGCAGCATGGAGCGCAGCAATGCCTTTGTCGGTGATGCGGTACCCCACGATCCGCCGGAACTCGGCCGAGAGCGGCAGCATCGAGCGAAAGACCTCGCCGATCGGCGCGATGTAGTACTGCGCGATCCAGCGGCCCAACTGCATCAGTTCAGGCGTAAGCGCGGGCGTGGAGTCCAGAACCTGGCTCAGCCGCCGCGTGGTGAACTTGGGCTCGCGATCGTGCAGCTCCGTGACCACGCCACAGAGGCGCTTCTCGCGAAAAGGAACGATCACCCGGCCGCCGACGACGGGCTCG
>Ga0335081_10011815_pt1 | contig 14139 bp, 12 predicted proteins | sample Lox_Sample_35_FD_206713 | JGI IMG/M metagenome (GOLD analysis project Ga0335081, IMG submission 206713) | Soil microbial communities from Loxahatchee National Wildlife Refuge, Florida, United States - Lox_Sample_3.5 | ecosystem: Environmental > Terrestrial > Soil > Wetlands | place: USA... | reverse complement strand
AGTTTGTAGTGGCCGCCGGCCCAGCAGATGCCGTATCCGAGCATCAGCCCCAAGGCCCCGCCCACCGCCCCGATCAGCACGCCGTGAAGTGCGAAGACGGCGGAGATCTGACGGCGGCGCGCTCCCATGGACATCAGGACGGCGATGTCGCGGTTCTTCTCCATCACCATCATGGCCAGGGTGATGAAGATGTTGAGCGCTGCCACCATCATGATGAGGCCAATGGTCAGGATGGTCACCAAGCGTTCCAGCTTAAGTGCGGAGAAGAGCGAGTGATTTTGTTCTTCCCACGTGCTGGTAGCGAAGCCCTTCCCAGCCGCTTGTTGAATGGCTTCGGCCACTTCGGGCGCCTGATAGATATCGTCTACCTTGAAAGCGATCACCGAGACGATGCCGGGGAGGTCGAACAACCGCTGCGCCGCGCCGAGATTGATGAACGCCCACGTGGCGTCGAAATCGTAGAAGCCGGAGTCAAAGATGCCAACCACACGGAAATGCTGGTACTTCGGCACCACGCCGAACGGCGTGAGGTAACCTTGCGGGCTGGTCACCCGGATCGTATCCCCCACCGTGACGCCCAGCGACCGCGCCAACTCCTTGCCGATAATGATGGCGTCGGTGTCACCAAACGTCTGCGCCAAGTCGCTGAGCGAGCCCTGGCGCATGTGAGCGAGCAAGCCGGCCACGCGCAGTTCGCGCCCCGGATCGATGCCCTTCAGCACCACTCCCTGCCCGCGCTGCCGGCTGGAGATCAGCACCTCTTCGTAGAGCGCTGGCGACGCCGCCACCACGTGGGGCAAGTGCGACAGGCGGTCGGTCAGCGCCTCGTAGTTGCGGATGCCGTCATTCTCCGATCGCACCAGGTTGATGTTGGACGTGGCGCCTAGCAACCGGCTCTCCAGTTCTTCGCGGAAGCCGTTGTTGATGGCTAGCGCCACCACCAGCGCGCACACGCCCGCCGTGATCCCAAGCACGGAGATCACGGTCACCACGGAGATCGCTGCCTGGCGCCGCTTCGCCTTGAGGTACCGTAGAGCCACGAAGAATTCAAATCGCATCTCAGGCTAACAATATCAATCATCGGGGTCGGCGGCAAAGCAAAACAGTGAAGCAGGGGGATTGGTCAGTGGATAGCAAGAAGAGTTGAATTGAAGGTTGAAGAAGTGATCCGCGTGCCGATGAAGAGCGGCCGCGCCGCCGGCGAATACGAGGACTTCCTCACCGGCTTTATCACCGGCGAGGGGCAGGTACGGGGTCAACCGGTCGGCGTCGCCGTCGCCCCGGACGGATCTCCGATTGTGAGCGAAGTGCCAGCAATTCGCTCTGGCGCGTGAGCTACAGGGGCCGTTGAGCGGCGGCCGAGAAGTTGGCATTTGAAGAAGAAGCAAGCACCGCTGGTTCTCCAATCATTAATCGACGATCGTCAATTGTTGTCAGTCCATCAGCATCCCGCCGTTTACTTCCACTGTCTCGCCGGTGATGTACCGGGCGGCGGGCGACGCCAGGAAAACGATCACGTCTGCCACTTCCTCCGACGTCCCGGCGCGGCCCATCGGCACGGCGGAAACAAACTTGTGGAATATCTCCGGCGGGCTGTAGCGCTCGTGGTAGGGAGTGGCGATCACACCCGGGGCGACTCCGTTCACGCGAACGCCGTAAGCGGCCAACTCGCGGGCGAGACCCTTGGTGTAAGTCAGCAGGCCGCCCTTGGCCGCCGCGTACGCGGCCGCGCCCGGCCCCCCTCCATTACGTCCGGATATGGAGCTCACATTGATGATGCAGCCGCTCCTGCGCGCCGCCATTTCCTCCCACACAGCCTTGACGCACAAGAACACGCTTTTCAGATTCAGATCGAAGATGGCGTCCCAGTAATCCTCGGTCATGTCCGCCAACGAACGCCGCGCGAACAAATCGCCCGCGTTATTCACCAGGACGTCGATCCGTCCCCATTGCTCGCGGACCGCCTTGACCATCGTCTGCACGTCGGCGCTCGAAGTGACGTCAGCGCGGATCGCCACTGCTTCGCCGCCTCCGCCACGGATGGCGTCGACCGCCTGTTCCGCTCCGACCTGATTCTTCAGGTAATTCACCGCCACCCGCGCGCCTTGCGCGGCAAAAGCCAGCGCGGTGGCGTGCCCGATGCCGCTCGAGGCGCCGGTGATCAGGGCGACTTGGTCTCTTAGAACCATAATTCCCTCCGGCGGCGGGAAGAAGTGGCCAGAGAAGAAACGACGAATATATGAATGATGAACAGAAAAAGAAGACCCTTTTTCGTTCATCTTCATCATTCATCATTCATAATTCAGTATCCTCTTCTAGCCACCCGCCGGCGCCCTCAAGAAACTAGCAGGCGCAGTTCGCGGAGGAACTGGGCAAACGTCCGCAACTCGGCGAGATCGTCCTCCTTGATCCCCGCCGCGTCAAAATGCATCACTTCGCCCCGGATGCGGGACATATGTTCCAAGCCCCGGATAAACATCCTCCGGTCGATATCCAGATTGAGCCGCTCCCAGCGATCGGGATGATCGAGCAGGCGGATGTATTCGTCGAACCGGAGGTCGGCAATGCCCTCCACCAACCGGGACGAATCATGGGGATCGCAAGCCGCCTCCAATTGCTCTCGCGTAAACTTGGAGCCGATGAGATCGCGGACCTGGTTTTCGATCTCCTCCAGCAGCAGAAACGGCTCGCCAAACTGGGAGAACTTCAACGCCAAGTCGCTGGCGGTTACGATGCCGCGAACCTTGCCCGACGAATCGCGAACCAGGACGCATCCATACTCGACAATTATCGGGATCGCATCGAATACCGAGGTTTCGGCGCCCACCTCCCGGTGTTTCTCGGTGAAATCGCCCGCCACCCGGCATCGCCTTCCCAGCGCCAGTCGGCTGCCGAGTGACTTCCAACTGACCAACCCCACCACCTCCTTGTCCGCGTTCAGCACCGCAAGCTGCGAGAAATCCCGCACCAGCATCAGGGTCACCACTTCCTCGGTGGAGGTTTCGGGGCTCACCGAAACAGGCGTCTTGCGCGCCGAAGGCAGTTTGCCGATTCGATAGGCCGAGCCTTCCGAAGCGTTTCCCGAGGTCATGACAATGGCCCCCACGTTCACGTGCACGTCGGTCCCCACCGCTCCGGTGGGCTCGCGGATGCCGTCATACTTGGGAACAAAAGTGACATTGTCGTCGATGCCGGCGGCGGTGAAGTCAGGATCGGTCCTCAGCTTCAGGAACTCCAAAGCCTGCTGCACCTGCTGGTTCGTCTGGTTGTTGCGGCCGTTGAATCCGAACCAAAGCAGCAGGGTACGCACCGACGCAATCTGCCGGCGGTTTTGCGTGATTCCTTCAGCGACTGCACGTAGCTCTTCCGGGACGTGAGGCACGGGTCTCCCTCCATTTCTCCCTCCTGGCACCCGAGCCGCTAACCGGCTCAAAGCGCCCACGGGCAAAAGCGTCCCTCAGATAGTAACGTACCAGCGGCGGTCGCTTCAAGTTGTCGCTGCCCTCCGTCGCGCTTCGTGACCCGAGTGGCGGATAGGGATTCCCCTAATAAAGTTTATTAATCACCGCTAGAAGAGTTCTTTATTTGACCCTGTAGCGGCTTTCCTGCATCATTGGAGCTTGATGGTGCATCAGTAACATTTAGATTATGGCCTCCTCAAGTCGCTGGAATACGTGCTGCACGTGCAGGTGCTGTTGTACATGTTGTTGCATGTGTTGTACGCGCACGTCTTCCGGCGCAGCGAGGTCATGGCCCTAGAAACTTAACCAGACTCTAGAACCCCAGGACCCACGTAACCGGAAGGCTTGCAGCCGGTGCGTGGGTTTTTTGTTTTTGGAGGTGACCGTATGTTAGTAGCAGAAATTGAACCCCGGCACACCCCGGAGGCTATCGAAGACGAAATCCGGATCTTCGAGGAACGAGCCGCCCAGCTTCAACGCGGCGAGATCACCGACGACGAGTTTCGACCCTTCCGCCTCAAGCACGGTATCTATGGCCAGCGGCAGCCCGGGTTCCAGATGGTTCGCACCAAGGTTCCCTCCGGCCTTCTCAATTCGGAACAACTGCGAGCGCTCGCCATCCTGGCCGAGGACTATTCAACCGGCCGCGGCCATGTTACCACGCGCGAAAACATTCAGTTTCACTTCGTGCTCATGCGGAACGTCCCCACCGTCATGCGGCTGCTGGCCCAGGCCGGACTCACCACGCGGGAAGCCTGCGGCAACACGGTGCGCAACATCACGTCCTGCCCCTTGGCCGGTGTTTGCGCCACCGAGGCGTTTGACGTCACTCCTTACGCTCTCGCCACCACGCGCTTCTTTCTCCGCCACCCGGAGTTTCACAGCCTGCCGCGCAAGTTCAAGATCGCCTTCTCCGGCTGCGAGGACGACGGCAACTGCGCCGTCGCCGGTATTCACGACGTGGGGTTGATCGCCCGCGTCCGCGGGTTCAACGGCAGCGGGCGCCGGGGGTTCAAGGTGCTGGTGGGTGGGGGTCTCGGAAGCTTGCCCACCGAGGCGGCCACCTTCGCCGAGTTCCTGCCGGAAGAGGAGTTGATCCCCACCATCGAGGCCATCCTCCGGGTCTTCAGCGAGCATGGCAATCGCCAGAACAAGCACAAGGCCCGCATGAAGTTTGTGCTGCGCGAGAAAGGCATCGGCGAATTCCGCCGTTTGGTGGCCGAGCAGCGGGCGAGGGTCACAACGCCCGCGGAGCGTGCCGTGCTCCCGACTCCGGTGGCGGCGCCGCTCGTCAACCTTCTGCCGGCGGTGTCGCCCCCTAACGGCAACGGCCATGCAGAGGTAGGCGCGGAGTGTGCCTCTGCCAAACTCGCCCCGGCCAGGACCGAGTACGAACAATGGGTGCGATCCAACGCCCAGCCCCAGCGCCAGCCAGGTTACGCCGTCGTCTGGATCAAGCTGCCGGCGGGCACCGTCCTCACCGCCCAGTTGCTTGGCTTGGCCGATCTGCTCGATCGATACAAGCTGGGCGCGGTTCGCATCGCGATTTCCCAAGACCTGGTGATTCCGTACGTTCCCCTTCAACACCTGAGCGCAATCCACGCCGATCTCCAGCGCCTCGATCTGGCTACCCCGGGGGCGCGCACCATTGCCGACGTCACCGGTTGCCCGGGCGCCACCACCTGCAACCTCGGCATCACCCGCTCGTTGACCTTGGCCGACGTGCTGGCCGCGGAGTTCGCGGCGGAAACGGACCCCGAGGTTCAAAAAATCCGCATCAAGATCAGCGGTTGCCCCAACTCGTGCGGCCAGCATCACATTGCCGATATCGGACTTTACGGCAACGCCCGCAAGGTGGAAGAGAAGCAGGCTCCGTACTACCAGCTTATGCTGGGCGGCGAGGTCTCCGGCGACGGCGTCGTCTTCGCGCGCCAAGTGGCGCCGCTGCCCGCCAAGCGGATCCCCCAGGCCTTGCGGGCGCTGATCGGTTTCTACCAGCGGGAGCGCTCCGCCGGCGAACCCTTCCGTTCCTGGGCGCGGCGGACGACCGACGAAGCCATCGTGCGCGAACTCCAACCCTTCATCGACGCCAGCCGTGATGAGGCTGATCTCTTTGTCGATTGGGGCGATCAAGAGACGTATTCGCTGAAGCTCGGACGAGGCGAGTGCGCCGCCTAATTGACGATTGCAGATTGGTCCTGAGCGTAGCGAAGGATTGACGATTGAAAGATGGGAATTCGGAGTTTGATCGAGATGGGGAATCGCAAGGTCTTGAGTGAACCTTGAGTCTTGAGAATTCTGAATCTGGAATCTTGAATTGGGATGGGGCTAGCCACTAGTCACTAGCCACTCTCTTTTGAGGAGAAGCACAGTGCAGAGCGCTATCGGATCGCTACAGTTTGAAGCCGAGGGCTGGGACGCAGAAGACCTGGTTTGCTGGGGGCTCGATCGATTTCATCCCCACGTCGCCATTGCTTCGGCCTTCGGGGCGGAAGGCATTGTCCTCATCGACATGGCTTCCCGCATTTATCCGGGCTTCCGGGTTTTCACCTTAGACACCGGTTTCTTCTTCCCGGAGACCTACGCGTTGATCGAGCGCATCGAGCGCCGCTACGGTATCAAGGTGGAGCGTTCCCGCTCACGCTTGACGCCGGACGACCAGGCGCGCACTCACGGTCCGGCACTCTGGAGCCGCGACCCCGACCGCTGCTGCGATCTGCGGAAACTGGAGCCGCTGCGGAAGAAATTGTCTGAGTTGCGCGCCTGGTTCACCGCTATCCGCCGCGACCAGTCGCCGGAGCGCGCCCGCGCCCCCAAGCTCGGGTGGGACGCGCAATTTGGCGTGGTCAAGATCAATCCGCTGGCCGATTGGACTTCGGAAGAGGTTTGGGAATACATCCGCGCTCACGACCTTCCCTACAACCCGCTGCACGACCGCAATTATCCCAGCATCGGGTGCACACACTGCACACAGCCGGTCCAGATTGGAGAGGACTCGCGAGCGGGCCGTTGGGTAGGTTTCGAAAAGACCGAGTGCGGGCTGCACGCAAGGCAGTAGGCGGATGGCAGTAGGCAGAAGGCGGTACGCAGTTGCAAACAGTGAATTGTGAATAGTGAATGTTGAATTGCGCAGGGAGAAGGGAATTGTGTTGGTGATGGTGAATGCTGAATAGCGCTTCGTTTTATTTCACCATTCACCATTCACTATTCACAATTTCATTGGAGCGCTGATGAGCTTGTTCCCGATGTTCATCAAACTCGCCGGTCGGCCGTGCCTGGTGGTCGGGGCGGGGGGCGTGGGCACGTCGAAGATCGAAGGCCTGTTGGCGGCAGGCGCCACGGTCCGCGTGGTGGCGCCCGAGGCAACCGCCCCGGTCGCGGAGTGGTCGCGTGCCGGCCGGCTTTCCTGGCAGGCGCGTGGTTTCGAGTCCGAGGATCTGGACGGGACGTTTCTCGCTGTGGTGGCCACGCCTTCGAGAGAGCTGAATGCGCGCGTGTTCGAGGAAGCTAGCCGGCGCGGCGTGCTGTGCAACGTCGTGGACGACCCGCCGCACTGCGACTTCTACTATCCGGCCGTCGTGCGTCGCGGCGACCTGCAGATTGCGGTTTCTACCAGCGGCCGGAGTCCGGCGCTGGCGGCGCGCTTGCGGCAAGACCTCGAGCAACAGTTCGGTCCGGAATATGAGGCTTGGGTCGAGGAACTCGGCCAGGAGCGCGAGAAGCTCCTTGTAGGGCCGAGCGGCGCTCGGCCTGAACCCAATAGCTCTTTGCCACTTCAACTCAAGGAGCGACGGGAACGGCTGCACCGAATGGCCAGCCACGAGGCATTCCAAGCATTCGTCGGCCGAAAGATGAAGGACTAAACGCAGAGGCGCAGAGCCGCAGAGAGGCAGAGAAAAGAAGGAGAATCAGCGGAAGACATGAAAGATCAGCCAGAGCTACGAAAGAGAATCAGCATGAGGACGGCAAGTATTCTTAATCTATTTCCCTTCCTTCTCCGCTCCTCCGCTCCTCTGCGCCTCTGCGTTTGATCTTCTGCATCTTCCCGTTGCAAGCGGAGGTGAAGTGATGAACGGCAAAGTCTATCTTGTAGGAGCCGGTCCGGGCGATCCGGAACTGCTCACCGTCAAGGCCTATCGCATCCTGCGCGAGGCCGACGTGGTGCTTCACGACAATCTGGTCAATCCCGCCATCCTGGAGTTGGCTTCGCCGGCCTCGCAGATCGTGAACGTCGGGAAGCGCTGCGGCCGAAGGGACATCACGCAGTCGGAAATCAACTCACGCATGGTGGAGTATGCCCGCGCCGGGCTCGCCGTGGTGCGACTGAAGGGCGGCGATCCGTTGGTCTTCGGGCGTGCGGGCGAAGAGATGGAAGCCCTGCGCGAAGCGGAAGTCGAGTTTGAAATCGTCCCCGGCGTCACCGCCGCCTTTGCTGCCGCCGCCGCGGCGGGCATTCCGCTTACCGACCGGCGATTGGCCTCGTCGCTGGTGTTTCTCACCGGCCACCTGGCCGCCGGCAAGAATCACCAGGGTCGAAGCGGTTGGCCGGCGCTCGACCCACCCGACGCCACCCCTGGCGACGCCTCCGCTCGTACCATTGTCGTTTACATGCCCGGCAACGATTATGCCCAAATGGCGAGCGAACTCCGCACCGCCGGCGTCGCCGCCCAGACCCCGTGTTTGGTGGTGTCCGACGCGTCGTCAGGCGACGAAGAGGTTCACCTCGCCACCATCGCGACGTTGCCCGAAAGCCCTCGGCTTCCATCGCCGAAACTCCTGATTGTGGGCGCGGTGGCCGGCTTGGCGCGCGATACCAGGCTGAAGCATGAAACCTCGGACGCGGAGATGGTCTGTATTCGAAGTTAACTCGGCTGCGGCGCAGCAACGACCAGAAAGAGTTTGCGCCCGCCACCTTGCACAACACCGCCGCAATGCTAACTTGTTGTTTATACCGCGCGACATTAGGTGGATGCCGAAAACCCTCAACCCTGTCATTCTGAGCGCAACGAAGAATCTCTCTTTGGTTTTCACGGTTGTGGTGAAATTGAAGAGAGATTCTTCGCTACGCTCAGAATGACATGCGAACTGACCTCTGACGCCATGTTTATATTCCAGTGATAGCCTAGTGGATTAACACGCGCTTTGCAAAAATGCCTGTGCAAAAATGCCTTGCGCCTGGATCGACAGTGTGCTAGTTTCATGCACGGGCAAGGAAATCAGATTACACAACTTGAATGCACCTAAACCCACCGGGAGGAGGACGGCCGTATGGCGTATCAGCTCGAAGGAGACTTGTTGGAAGTTTGTGATTGCAACGTGCTTTGTCCATGCTGGGTCGGCGAAGACGCCGACAACGGTACCTGCGATGCCGCTTTGGCTTGGAACGTTGCGAAGGGCACCATTGACGGCACCGATGTTTCCGGCTTGACCTTGGCCGGCGTGGCTCACATTCCCGGAAACATCCTGCAGGGGAACTGGAAGGTAGCGTTGTTCATTGACGACCGGGCAACGAAGGAACAGGAAGCAGCGTTGCTGAATGCGTGGAGCGGCAAGCTGGGCGGGCCGCTAGCGGACATGGCGAAGTTGATCGGAGAAGTCGTCGCCGTCCAGCGCGCCCCGATCACCTTTGACCTTCAGGAAGGCAAGGGTACGCTCTTGATCGGCAACGTGGCTGAAGCCGTGATGTCTCCCTACAAGGACTCCGGCGGCCGGGTGACCACGCTGCGCGACAGCATATTCTCAAATATCCCGGGTTCGCCCGCCTATGTGAGTAAGGCCTCGCGATACAAGAGGACCACGAGCAGCCTGGGGCTCAGGGACGTGGACATTCAGAACAACAACGCCATCCAGGGAAAATTTCGCTTCGCGGCCTGAGCTTGTTATTACTGATTGCCGATTGGTCCTGAGCGAAGCGAAGGATTGACGGTTGACTTAAAGAAGCTTTCAGCAATCAGCCGAAAGCAAAAACACCAGTTGCTGGTTGCTTGGCTGAGCGCTGACAGTCTGACGGCTGACGGCTGTTTTTCAATCGGCGATCGACAATCGTCAATTAAAATGTCCTGGCCGAGAATTGATGATCGGAGAATCCTCGCGGGGCTGCTCGCCTCGCTGGTTTTGCTGGCTTGGTGTGCGCTGTGGGTTTGGGGTAGTTCCCCTTACGGCCACCTATTGCTCCATGGCGGAAACATGGAACATATGGCGCACATGGGGGCTGCCCGGCGCCCTCTTTTCTTTGCCGGGCTCTTCGTTCTCGGCTGGACCCTGATGACCGTGGCGATGATGCTGCCCACCAGTTCGCCACTCATTTTGCTTTTTCACCGCCTCGTGCGTGATCGCCGGCACGCCGGCCGGCTGGTGGCGCTGCTGGTTGCCGGCTACCTCACCGTCTGGGTACTTTTCGGCGTGCTCGTTCACTTTCTGAACTGGACAGTCCGTAGTGCTGTCCGTGCTGTTCCCTGGCTGGCTGGCAACCCTCGGCTTCTCGGTGTGGCAATCCTGCTCGTGGCCGGCCTCTACCAGTTCTTACCCCTGAAATACTCCTGCCTCGACAAATGCCGTTCCCCCATGGCGTTCATTGTCGAGCGCTGGCGCGGCGGCAACGAAACCGCCCAGTCGCTCCGGCTGGGGATCGATCATGGCATCTTTTGCGTTGGCTGCTGCTGGTCCCTGATGCTTCTGATGTTCGTGGTCGGGACGGGCAGCCTGGGCTGGATGCTGCTGCTCGGCATCGTGATGGCGGCGGAGAAGAACCTCGCCTGGGGCCGGCGCCTCAGCGCACCCCTCGGAGCGTCTCTCATTGTGGTCGCCGCGGTCGTCGTCCTGACTTAAAATAGCATCGAGGCCTGGCCGCCACCGGCGGCTTAATCTCGAAAAGAAGGAGAACTCGATGCTTACGTCACTGTTTCCCCACACTCACACCCGCTATAGCTCGTTGCCAGTCCTCGGTGGTGTTCTTGAGGACCTCTGTGTCTGGTTGGAGGCTCGGGGCTATCCCCCGAGCGCCATCGGTCGTCGCATGGAAGCCGCGCCGTTCCTCGACGAGTGTCTTAGGCAGGGACAGATTCGTTCACTGTCCGGCTGCACGGTCGCCCAGTTCCGTGCATGCCTTCCCCGGCAGAGGCGCTGGACCCCGCAAATCGCGTATGCCCTGGGTCGGTCATTGCTGGAATACCTAGGTGAACTGGCGTCCGCACCGCCCCCACCGTCGGAGCGGCTGATTCATGCCTATCGCGAACATGTCGAAGGGGTACGTGGACTTGCCGCCTCAACCATCGGACGACACGCCCTGCTCGCCAGCGACTTTCTGCACTTCCTCCGATACGACGATGACGTGCGCCGCCTGCTACAAGTGCGGGTCGTCGACCTGGAGGTCTTCGTGGCCGAAGCCAGTGGCCGCGTAGGGCGAATCACCATGCAGAAAGTTATTGCCATACTGCGGTCCTTCCTGAGATTCCTAGCCGTCTCAGGAGAAACGCCGGCCGGGCTCGACCGCCAGATCGAGTCGCCGCGGCACCACGGGGGCGAACGGCTCGTCCGAGCCCTTCCGTGGAACGATGTGCTGTCACTGCTGCGGACGATCGATCGCACCACCGTGAAAGGGTGTCGGGATTACGCAATGCTGCTCCTGATCGCCACCTATGGTCTTCGCGTCAGTGAGGTTGCCAGCCTGGGCCTTGACGACATTCAGTGGGATTCCGCACCCACTCGGCGGCGTGGCTTACTCCCAGCGCCTGGGAAGGAGGTCTCTCATGACGCCATCCTCACCGACGTCTGGGGCCGTGGCCAGGAAATGCTGTGTGATCCAATCCCGGAACTGGTCCCCAACGCTTGCAGGAACTGGCCGAGACACTTCCGTGTAGGAGGACCGATCGCCTTGCCTGAATAGAGGGTGTCTGCTACGCGATCTTCAATTACGTCACGCAATCCCTCGGCGGCGAGGTGAACGTCTCCTCGTTCGCTATGACGACTCCCTGAAGGCGCCCCACGAGGAAACGTTCACTTGCAGGGTTCTGTCGCGCACAGATTCTTGCTGAAGAACGGGAGCACGTGGTTCTGAAACCGATCCGCGACGGCGCTGGTGTGCGTACCGTGATAAATCTCAAAGCTCTGGGTTATACCATAATTGTCGAGGGCATCGTGCAGCCTGCCGGCATCGAATCGTAACCCGTCCTGGTCACCTACATCCATAGCGATTGCGTGATACTGGCGCAAGTTGTCGATGTATTGGTCCACGAACGCTAAAGGCGCGTTTGCCGTCCATTTGGCAATCACGTCGGGCTGGGCCTCACCATTCTTCCTTGGCAGGTCAAGATAGAGCGGCGGATTTTTCGGGTCGGGCGACCATGCCGCGGCCGAGGCAAGCTGAGCGCGGGCGAAGAACGACAAGCCAGCCGCGTCGGCAGGAGTCTTTACCGATTCCAATTCCTTCTGTGCCGATGCCATCGCCTTCTCCATGGCTGAATTTGCCGGCCTGGAGCCCATTGGCGAGAGGCAACAGGGACTCATGATATAGAGGCTGCTGAACACGTCAGGATGTTTCATTCCAATGCGCGCGGCGCCATAACCGCCCATGGAATGGCCTACCAGTCCCCGGCTTGTGCGGCTTGGAATCGTGCGGTAGTGCGCGTCAATATAGGCGACCACATCCTGGGCGACGTATTGCTCAAAATCGCCAGTGGTGACAGAGCTCGAATACATCGAGCCGCCGTACACCGTCTTCGAGTCGGGAAGCACAACGATCATCTCTTTAGCGCTCTGTGCGAAAGCACCTTCGATGGTCTGTGGCACATGGATTTCATGGGTCCATTGCTCGGCCCCGATGGAAAATCCATGCAAGGCATAGACAACTGGGTAGCGCCGATGCTTCTCCTTGGCGTAGCCGGGCGGCAGAAAAACGATCACGTCGCGATCCACAGCCTCCCCTTCCAGATTGCCCTCCAGCGCCGCACCGTGAACCTTAATGTGCTCCACCGTCACAGGCTTCGCACCGGGAACCATTGGAGGCACTTCGGTCTGCACTTGCGCCTCCAGTCGAGCCGCCAGAGCAACGCTTATCGCCAGCGTCGCAACAAAGAACAGCTTCACGGACATCGTCCACATCTTTTTCATTGGAACAACCTCATGATATATAAAGAGCAAACCCGGGGGCCCGCATGAACATACAGGCCCACATTCAAGAGCCAGTTCGCATTGGAGATACTGACGCGCCTTTTTCGTCAAAAGAAGAATGAATTCTGAATAGTTGGCCCACAAATTGAGGTGTCTGTGAACCAACTCTGTTCAACGCTCTATCTATTTACCGTCTTGCTGAAAAAGTCTGGGCGCGAAGTCCTTCAGATCGCGACGCCACGTCTGCCACTCATGGTCTGTTCCCGGTGATTCATAGAAGACGTGCTGAATTCTCGCCTCCTCCAGCGATGTATGCAGTCCCACGAGTCCTGCCCGCATTCTCTCGGGTTCCGCTGTGCCGACGCCCACCCAGAGCAAGTGCACTCTTTTCGCGAAGGCAGCCGGATCAGCCATCGCCCCGTTGAAGGCTGTCTTCACATCGAATTTCTCATTGCCAAAAACCAGAGTCCCGGCCGCTCCACTGAATCCGCCGATATAGGAAAACATGTCCAAGTGATCGAACGTCACCTGGAATGTCTGCATGCCGCCCATCGAAAGGCCTGCCATCGCACGATGATCGCGATCCGCAATGGTTCTGAAGTGCGCATCGATGTAGGGGACCAGGACTTGGGTCAAATCGTCTTCAAAGGCTGCCATCATCTCCTGCATCGCCCGCCGCATTTCCGGCGAACCAAACGGCTTTCCGGTGAGATCGGGAGCAGGCTGGCCGGCGCGCCTGGCGTAACCGTACGCCATTACCAGGATCATTGGCTTCGAACTGCCTGCCGCGATCAGGTTATCAAGTATGAAGTTTGCGTGACCCTGCTTCGTCCAGCCGGTTTCGTCTTCGCCGGCGCCATGCTGCAAGTACAGCACGGGATAGCGCACGTTGGCCTGGGTATCGTAGTTCGAAGGAGTATAAACCAGTGCGTGCCGCCACGTGCCCGTCACCTTCGAGTAGTACCAAATCTCACGGACCTGCCCGTGGGGCACATCTTGAGCTGAATAGTATGTGCTCCCCGGTTCCGGAATCTCGATTCCACTTGCGTCCTTTCCTCCGCCAAAGAAAGCGTGACTGCTGGGGTCGGAGACCTCCGCACCGTCAATGATGAGCGTGTAGTAGTGAAAGCCGGGAACAAGCGGGGGCGTCGTGACCGTCCAGAATCCGTCCGGCTGCTTCACCATATCCAGTTTCGGCCCGCTCCAGAAATTCAGCCGAACCTTGGTGGCATCAGGAGCTTTCACGCGGAACTCCGCCCTGCCGGTGCTATCAACGCGCGGGAATTCGGCTCCCCAAACGTTGGTCGAAGCGGCCTCGAAATTGCCCGCCTCTTGCGCGCAACAAACACTTGCAAACAGGAGTATTGCCAGTCCAACCTGCTTCATCCCTTCCCTCCTCGTTCACTTGGATTCGAACTGCGCTGCAAGCCCGAATCGCTCATCATATTGAAAATAAACTGGCAACCGTGAATCGGCAATATAGAGAAACCTTTCACTGGACCTGCCTTATCGAAAACTGGGGTCGAAATTCCCATAACTTACTGACTGTCAAGCACTTAATCATAGTGGC
>Ga0335081_10011814_pt1 | contig 14141 bp, 9 predicted proteins | sample Lox_Sample_35_FD_206713 | JGI IMG/M metagenome (GOLD analysis project Ga0335081, IMG submission 206713) | Soil microbial communities from Loxahatchee National Wildlife Refuge, Florida, United States - Lox_Sample_3.5 | ecosystem: Environmental > Terrestrial > Soil > Wetlands | place: USA: Florida... | reverse complement strand
CAGCCGCCGGCGATGGAACGCGGCAAGCGTCGAGCGGTGGCCGATCGAGACGATGGTGGCCTCCGGCAACCTTTGCTGCAGCAAGCGGTAAAGCGCCGCCTCGGCCGGCTCGTCGAGCGAGGCCGTGGCCTCGTCTAAAAATAGATAGTCCGGCCTATGCAGCAGGGCGCGGGCGATCCCCAGCCGTTGCTGCTCGCCGAGCGACAGCATGCGGTTCCAATGCCCGTCGTCTTCGATGCGGGCGGCAAGATCGGGCAATCCGACGGCGCTGACGATTTCGGCGACGTGCGCTCCGGCAAAACTGCCAGGCTCGGCCGGATAGGCGACCGCGGCCGCGAGCGGCGCGATGGGGAAGTAAGGCCGCTGCGGCAGCAGCATTAGCTTGGCATTTTTCGGAATCGTGATGGTGCCGGCGCCAAACGGCCAGATGCCGGCAAGCGCGCGGAACAGCGTCGATTTTCCGGCGCCGGACGGCCCGCTCACCAAAACCCGCTCGCCCGGCCGAATCGAAAGGTCGCTGGCATTGACCAGCGGCGCGCCGTTCGGCAGGTGCACGATAAGATCCTTGAACGAAACCGCCGCCGTGTCGGCGGTTGCGACGCCAATGACCGGCGGCGTCACGGCAACGGCGCGCGCCGCCGCGACCGATTGATCGAAACCGGACAATCGTTCGATCACCGCGCTCCACTCGGCAAGGCTGCGGTACAGGCTGACGAACACCGACAAGGCCTCCTGCACCCGGCCGAATGCGTTTGCCGTCTGCATGAGACCGCCGAGCTGAATAACGTTGGCGAAATATGCCGGACTGACCATGATGAAGGGGAACACGACCGACGCTTGCGAATAGCCGGCGGTAAAGAATGTGAGCTTCTTCTGCCGCGACATGATCGCCAGCCAGTTGGCGACCACATTGCCGAACCGCATCAGCAAGCGATGGCGTTCGGCGTTTTCACCGCTGAGTAGGCCGATCTGCTCGGAATTCTCGCGCACGCGGACGAGATTGAAACGGAAGTCCGCTTCGTAGCGCTGTTGCTGGAAGTTGAGCGCGATCAGCGGGCGGCCGATCAAATGGGTAAAGAGTGTGCCGATGCAGGCATAGATCAACGCCGCCCAGAACAGGTAGCCGGGAATATCGAAGTTGATGCCGAAGGCGCGCAGCGGCGCGGCTGCCGACAACGACCACAAGATGACCATGAACGAGAACAGGGTCACGCAGGAATTGAGCAGCTGCAGTCCGATGGACAGCGTCAGCGCGATGAATTGTGCGATGTCTTCGGAAATGCGCTGGTCAGGGTTGTCGGCAGCATCGCCCAAAAGCTGCATGCGATAATGATTGGCTCCTTGCATCCAGTGATCGAGATAACCGGCGGTCAGCCAGCGTCGCCAGCGAATCTGCAGCCATTGATTGAGATAAAGCTGGTAGACGGCGAGCAGGATGTAGACCGCCGCGATGATGCAGAAGTAGCCGAGCTGGTGGATGAAGGCGCTCCAATTGCGGTCCTGCAATGCGTTGTAGAAACGCGCGTTCCATTCGTTGAGCAAAACCGTGATGCCGACGATCGATAGCTCGATGCCGATCACCGCCGCCAACAAGATGCGGCCCGGCCAGCGATCTTCGGAACTGAAATAAGGGCTGGCAATCCGCCAGACGATGGCGAGCCTTGCGAAAATACCTCTCACGGGGGGTCTCCTGTTTGGTCCGTCTGCGGACCCAAAGCGCGTTACGATCAAACCTGCTGGCAGCGACTCATGGCGACGTTACGGTGATAGTGCCTAAATTTAACTCTGCGCACGACCTCTGGTGGCTCATCGAAGGAAAAACATCAAACAAATCATCGTGTAGCTACAAATACTTAGACAAAAGTCGCTTGCCGTACTTGGCGTTACATGGGTAGTGGCCCACGCGGGCGGCGCGAAAAAATGGTCGGGGCATTTGGTCAAGCCTTGCTTCCGATCATTGCCGCATCCTAGTGTGCAGGGGGGCTGGCAAGTTCTCGGCCAAGCATCGCTATGCTTCGCCGGTAGGGTTTGCCGTCTAAAAAACGTTTCGAAAAGTCTGCGGGAGGATACCAATGCCATCGGATATGTTCTCAAATCGCGTCGATCGCCGTACGGTGATCAAGACGGCGGCGCTCGCCGGTGTCGCGCAAATCGCGTCGCCCTTCGTCGTCACCAGCTGGGCGGCCGACGAAGTCAAGATCGGCCTCGACAATCCGCTTACCGGCACTTACGCCGCGGTCGGCAAGAACGAATTGATTGGCTGCCAGCTCGCCATCGAACAGATCAACGCCAAGGGCGGTATTCTCGGCCGCAAGGCCGAACTGCTGGTCGAGGATTCGACTAGCGGCGACGCCGCTACCGCGGTGCAGAAGGCGCGCAAGCTGATCGACCGCGACCAGGTCAACTTCCTTCTCGGTAACGTGAACTCGGCGCTGGCGCTGGCGATGGCCGGCGTGTCGAACGAGAAGGGCGTGCTGCACGTCGTCCCCGGCGGCCACACCGACGCCATCACCGGCACGACTTGCCATTGGAACGTGTTCCGCGTCTGCAATACGACGCAGATGGAAGCCAATGCCGTCGCCGGAACGCTGATCAAGGATTACGGCAAGAAGTGGTACTACATCACGCCAGACTACGCCTTCGGTCACACGCTCGAGGCCGGTATGGTCAAGGCGTCGACCAAGCTCGGCGGCAGCCGCGTCGGCGGCGACCTCACGCCGCTCGGGACCACCGACTTCTCCTCCTATCTGATCAAGGCGCAGGCGGCGAAGCCGGACGTCATCATCTTCCTGGTGCAGGGCGACGACATGGTGAATGCGCTCAAGCAGGCCGTACAGTTCGGTCTCGACAAGAAGGTGCACCTCGCCGGCGCCCAGCAGGAACTCGAGCCGCTCGAGGGTCTGCCGCCGGAGGCGCGGATCGGCACCTGGGTTTTCGAGTGGTACTGGAACCAGCCGGGCGTGCCGCATGTCGCGGAGTTCGTCGCGGACATCAAGAAGAAGAGCGGTCGCGTGCCGACCGCGCGCACCTGGTTTGGCTACGTGTCGACCTGGACCTGCGCCCACGCCGCCAACGCGTCGAAATCGCTGGAGGCTGTAAAGATGGCCAAGGCGCTCCAGGGCTACAAGCTGCCGCCGGAAATCGCGCTGATGCCGGACGGCGCATTCTACCGCGCCGGCCAGAACCAGCTCATCCCGGACCTGTATGTCGGCAACGCCCAATCCAAGGGCAGCGCGCCCGACGATCTGTTCAAGGTGACCAACGTGGTCAAGGGTGCCGACATTGCCGGCACTCTGGAGGAAACCGGCTGCAAGATGACGTGGCCGGCTTAATAGAAATCGGACAGACCGGGCGTCGCATGCGGCGCCCGGTTTCCGGTTCAAGAGGGGAAATGTCCAGACTTTCTGCCCGACCGCTGATGAGCCGTTTGCGCGGCTGCCTGTTCGCTATTCGTGAAGCAGTCGAAGCTATTCCGCGATAGTCCGCCGCATGTCACAAGTCGTCCTATTCAACGTCTTCAACGGCCTCATCGTTGGCGCGTTCTACGCGCTGATGGCGCTCGGCCTTTCGCTGATCATGAATCTGTCGGGCGTGATCAATTTCGCCCATGGCGGCTTCCTCGCCCTCGGCGCATATCTCGCCTACACGCTGATGCCCTATACCGGCTTTTGGGGCGCACTGGTGCTTGCCCCCGTTTTCACCGCGGGCCTCGGGCTCGTCGTCGAGCGCCTGCTGATCCGTCGCGTCTATGGGCGCGACCCGCTTTACAGCCTTCTGTTGACCTTCGGGCTGGCGTTCATGTTCGAGGACGGCATGCGTTTCATCTGGGGCGCGCAGAGCGTGCCCTATCAGGTGCCGGCCTGGCTGCTGTCGCCGCTCTCCAGCGATTATTTCTTCCTCACCGGCTATCGCGTGTTCATGGTGCTCTTGGTCGCGTTCGCCGTGATTGGGCTTTTCGTCATCCTCAACTATACGCGCCTCGGCATCCGCATCCGTGCCGGCACCCTCGATCTGGAAACGGTCTCCGTCCTTGGCGTCAACGTGCGCATCTTGCGCAATCTCAATTTCGGCCTTGGCATCTATCTCGCCGGTCTTGCCGGCGTGCTGGCGGCCGGCATGCTCGGCCTGCAGCCGACCGTCGGCACCTCGCTGATCATGCCGAGCTTCGTAGCGATCATCGTTGGCGGCTTGGGCAGCCTGCCGGGAACCCTGCTTGGCGGTCTGCTGATCGGCGTCGCCTCCGGCGTCACGACGGTCTTTTTCCCGTCGGCGACCGAGGCGGTAATGTACGTGATGATGGCTGCGGTGCTTTTGGTGCGCCCGCGCGGGCTCCTCGGCGAAGAAGGACGCTTCTAGTGGGCGATATCGACATCAACAAGCAGGCTCCCAACGTCGTCGTTTGGCTGCTGCTGGTGGCCATGCCGTTTTGGTTGCCGGCGATCGGCGGTTATCCGGAGCTCGGCACGCGCGTCGTCGTGCTCGGCTTGGCGGCGATGTCGCTGAATTTCCTGCTCGGCTATACCGGCGTGCTCTCGTTCGGCCACGCCGCCTATTTCGGCCTCGGCGCCTATGGCGTCGGCATGACCATTCGCTACCTCATGCCGAGCACGGGCGCCGGCATTCTCGTCGGCGTTATTACCGGCACGATTGCCGCGGCGCTGATCGGGCCGCTCATCATCCGCCTGCGCGGCGTCTATTTCGCAATGGTGACCATCGCCTTCGGCCAGGTGTTCTTTTTCATCGCCTTCCGCTGGAACTCGGTGACCGGCGGCGACGACGGCCTGACCGGCTGGACCCGCATGCCGCTCAACCTCGGCTTCACCAGCATCGACATTCTGCACAGCCCGCGCGTGTTCTATTACTTCGTGCTGATCCTGTTCGCGATCGCCGTCGCCATCATGGCCTGGCTGTTGCGCTCACCGTTCGGTCGCACGCTAATTGCGATTCGCGAAAACGAGCGCCGTGCGCGCTTTCTTGGCATCCCGGTCGACCAGCACATCTGGATCTCCTGGGTGATCTCCTGCGGTTTTGTCAGCCTCGCGGGCGCGCTCTATGCGCTGCTCAACAACTTCGTCGACCCGCGCGCGCTGTACTGGACCCAGTCGGGCGATTTCGTGATCATGGCGGTGCTCGGCGGCATGCGCTCGTTCTGGGGGCCGCTGATCGGGGCGGCGATCTACGTGGTGCTGCAGGATTACCTGTCGAGCGAGACCGAAAACTGGATGTCGTTCATCGGGTTGTTCTTCGTGCTCGTCGTGCTGTTTTTCCCGCGCGGCGTGCTCGGGATGATCCGCCGAAAGGTCGCGTCATGACCCTGCTGCGCGTCGAGAACGTCTCCAAGCATTTCGGCAGCCTGATCGCCGTCGACAGCGTCTCGATGACGGTCGAGCCCGGCGAATTGCGCGCCATCATCGGGCCGAACGGCGCCGGCAAGACCACCTTCTTCAACATGATCAGCGGCTTTTTGACGCAGACCTCGGGCAAGATCATTTTTGCCGACGAGGACATATCGAGCCTGCTGCCGGCGCGCCGCGTCTGGCGCGGCATCGCGCGGACGTTTCAGATCACCGAGGTCTTTCCCGAGCTCAGCGTGCGGGAGAACTTGCGCACCGCGGTCGAAGTCACCGCCGGCTACCGGCTGAGCCCGTGGCTGTCGCAGGACGGCGACAACGAAGTCCGCGCCCGCGTCGCCGAGCTTCTCGACGTGAGCGGCCTGGCCGAGAAAGCCGACCGTCTGGTCGGCGAACTCGCCCACGGCGATCAGCGCGCGACCGAAATCATGATGGCGCTGGCGCTCAAGCCGCGCTTGTTGCTGCTTGACGAGCCGACCGCGGGCATGGGCGACCAGGAAACTTACGACATCACACAATTGATCCGAAAACTGCATCGCGACCAGAAGCTCACCATCGTGCTGATCGAGCACGATATGCGCGTCGTCTTTCATCTCGCCGATCGCATCATGGTGCTGGCGGAAGGCAAGATGCTGGCCGAAGGGACGCCGCAGGAGATCGCGGCCAATGAAATAGTGCAAGCGGCCTATCTAGGAAAGGCAGCGGCATGAGCAACGTCGCGCTCGAAGCGGAAGGTCTGCACACTTTCTACGGCAAGAGCCACATCCTGCATGGCGTCGGGCTCGCGGTGCGCGAAGGCGAGATCGTCACGCTGCTCGGCCGCAACGGCGCCGGCAAGACCACGACGCTGCGCAGTCTGATGGGCCTCACGCACGCGCGCGAAGGCGCGGTGCGCATATTCGGCCACGCCACGACCGATTGGCCGTCCTACCGCATCGCCGCGCTCGGCGTCGGCTACGTGCCCGAGGGACGGCGCATCTTCGCCAACCTCTCGGTCGAAGAGAATCTGAAGGTCCCGCTCGAACTGCCCGGGCCGTGGACGATTGCACGCATCTACGAGCTGTTTCCGCGCCTCGCCCAGCGCAAGTCGAACAAGGGCCGGCAATTGTCGGGCGGCGAGCAGGAGATGCTGGCGATTGCGCGGGCGCTGTTGCTTAATCCGAAAATCCTCTTGCTCGATGAGCCGAGCCAGGGCCTTGCGCCGTTGATCGTGCAGGAAGTGTTCAAGGTCGTGGCCTCGGCGCGCCAGCAGGGCATTTCGGTCTTGCTGGTCGAGCAGAACGTGCGCGCCGCGGTCGAGATCGCCGACCGCGCCTATGTGCTCGACGACGGCAAGGTGGTCTACGACGGCTCCGCCGCCGAGTTCGCCAAGGACGAGGAGCGCGTGCGTGCCTTGGCCGGCGCCAGTGCCGAGGATTGGGAAGAGCACGGCGCACCCGCCTGATCGCCTCATCCCAGGCCTAGCGTTTAGACGGTCAAGCAAATGTCAGACGCGCAATTGGCAGCACTGACCGCCATCGAGGCCGCCGAGCGCATTGCCGCCGGCGACCTCGGCGCGGAGGAATATGTCGGCGCCTGCCTCGCGCGTATCGCGGCGGTCGACGACAAGGTGCGGGCGTTCGTGCACCTCGATCCGGAGGAGGCGCTGCGGCAGGCGCGCGCGCGCGACGAATATCGCCGCAACGGCAAGCCGCTCGGCCCGCTGCATGGCGTGCCGGTGGCGATCAAGGATATTTTCGACACCGCCGACTACAAGACCGAATGCGGCTCGCCGCTGCTCAAGGGCCGCCAGCCGATGCGCGACTGCACGGCGGTCGCGCGCCTGCGCGAAGCCGGCGCGGTCATCATCGGCAAGACGGTGACCACGGAATTCGCCTACTTCCACGCCGGGCCGACGCGCAATCCGCACGATCTCGAACGCACGCCGGGCGGTTCGTCCTCCGGCTCGGCGGCGGCGGTCGCTGCCGGCATGGTGCCGCTCGCGGTCGGCTCGCAGACCAATGGCTCGGTGATCCGCCCGGCCTCGTTCTGCGGCGTCTACGGCGTCAAGCCGACGCACGGGCTGATTTCGCGCCACGGTGCGCTCATTTTGTCCGAAGCGCTCGATCACGTCGGCGTATTCGCGCGCACTCTCCCCGACGCCGCGTTGATCCTCGAAGCGCTCGCCGGCTTCGACGAAAACGACAGCGATAGCCGCCCGCTGGCGGCGCCCGCGTTTCTGCAAACGCTGCTGGAGGAGCCGCCGCTGCCGGCGCAGTTGGCCTTTGTGCGCACGCCGATGTGGGGCAAAGCGGAGCCTGAGACGCAGGCGGCGTTCGAGGCTCTGGTCAAGCTCCTCGGCGGCGCGGCCGCCGCGGTCGACCTGCCGGAGAGCTATGCGGCGGCCTGGGACGACCAACGCGTCATCATGGCGACCGACATGGCGCATAATTTCGGCGCGCTCGTTGCACGCGGCGGCGATGCCTCCAGCAAGCAGTTGCGCGACTTGCTCGCCGAAGGCAGTCAGACCAACGCGCTGCGCTATCTCGCCGCCCGCGCCAATGCGCCGCGCTATGCGGCCGGCCTCGGCGAGATTTTCAAGCAATATGACGCCATCCTCACGCCGTCCGCGCCCGGCGTCGCGCCGAAGGGCAACGCCACCGGCAATCCGGTGTTCAATACGCTGTGGTCGCTGACCGGGCTGCCGGCGGTGACGTTGCCGCTGCTGACCGGGGAGGGCGGCCTGCCCATTGGCGTGCAATTGGTCGGCCCGGCCGGGGACGATGCGCGGCTGCTGCGCACGGCGAATTGGCTGATCGGGAAACTGTCCTGAACCCTTGCGCGATGGGGCCTCACGCCGGCCCGCCGAGGTTCTCCTTGAAGAAAGCGATGGTGCGGCTCCAGGCGAGATCGGCGGCCGGCTTGTCGTAACGGTTCGACGTGTCGTTGTTGAAGGCGTGATTGACGTTTGGATAAACGTAGATCGCAAAGCGCTTGTGGTTGGCCTTAAGCGCTGCCTCGTAAGCCGCAATGCCGGCATTGATACGCTGATCGAGCCCGGCATAGTGCAGCAACAGCGGCGCACGAATGGCCGGCACCTCGGCGGCCGGCGGCTGCTGGCCGTAATAGGCCACGGCCGCCTTCAAATCCGGCGACCGCACGGCGAGACGGTTGACCATGCCGCCGCCCCAGCAAAAGCCGACGGCGCCGACCTTGCCGGTCGATTCCGCATGATGCTCGAGGAACGGCACCGCCGCGGCGATGCGGTGCGCGGTCTCATCGGCGTTGAGCGTGCCGATCATGTCGCGCGCCTTGTCTTCGTCGGCCGGCGTGCCGCCGAGCGGCGACAGCAGGTCGACGGCAAGCGCGAGAAAGCCTTGGAGCGCGATGCGGCGCGCGATGTCCTGGATATGCGGATTAAGCCCGCGATTCTCGTGGATGACGATGACGGCCGGGCGCTTGGCCTCGGTTTTCAGCCGCGCAAGGTAAGCGGAGATCTTCGTTCCCGGGGCGTCATAGGACACCGTATCGACGGCAAGCCGTGCGTCATCGGGGGCCACGATCGCCGCGCGCGCGTAATCGTTCTGCAACAGCGGCAATAGCGCGAGCGCCGCGGCGCTCGAGCCTGCGATCTGCGCCAGCCGGTCGAGAAATTCGCGGCGGCCGATGCCGCCATGGGTGAAGCTGTCGTAAAGATCGATGATGCGCTGATCCAAGGCAGCCTCCCGAACTGCGTCGAGTCGAACATAGCCTCGCTGCAATTTTCTACGTCCGTCCGCGGTTGTCACTCAACTGTAACGGCAGCGATACCAATTTGTCATCCGCGGCGAAGTTCACACTTTTTACGTCTCTGAAATCGTTTCGTCACGCCGCTGCAAAAATAACAGCGCCAGGATGGCAGCCTCGAAGAATCCGAGCCAAAGCAAAATGGGGGCGCATATGAAAAAGTTCTTACGAACCAGCACAGCCTTGGTAAGCATCTTGGGATTGGCGCAACCTGCGCTCACCGGCGTCGCTGGCGCGCAGGGCTTCCCGATGGTGCACACGCAGCCGTTCCCGGGTCCGGATATCGGTCCATTTTTCATCGATGAGAAAGACTGGCGCTGGCACGATCATCAGCGCGACCAAGACATCCTGGGCTTGCTGCGCGAAAAGGTGAAATACGTCTTTGTCATTTTCAACGAGAACCATTCATTCGATAACGAATTCGGGACATTTCCTGGCGTGAACGGCATCTATGCGGACGGACATTACCCCCGTTCCGCCGCCAATACGCCTGGCTTTACCCAAACCTATACGGATGTGAACGGAACTCAGGTAACCGTACATCCATTCCTTCTCGGGCCGCAGCAGAACTCGACGTTCCGCGATAGCGTCGACCACTCGCATACCGGCCTTGCCACAAAGATCGACGTGGTCAACGGTGTGGCGCAGATGGACAAGTTTTCGTACGACGAATATTACAAATATGCCCAAGCCGGCAATAATGCCAGCCAAGCCAAGGGCACTCAGTTCGCGCGTCTGGTGATGTCGCATATCGACTGCGACACCATTCCGTTCTTCTGGCAATACGCCAACCGCTTCACCATTTTTGATAATATCTTTGCCACTGAAGACACGCCATCGACGCCGAACGCCGTGGCCATGATCGCCGGTCAGTCCGGCGAGACGCAGTGGGTCAAGCATCCGAGCACGGACGCGGCTCATCCGACGGCGACCGGCATTACCACCTCCTACAGCGGGACCGTCGCGAGCTACGGCGGCAACGGCTTTCCTATTATCGGCAATGTCGCGAGCGCGAATTATACGGGCACGGGCACGACTCAAGGTCCGCCGCTGGTGAATGATCCACAGCCCTGGTGGGGCTCGGTGTTCGACAATACCGCGATGAACCGGCAACCGAATGCGCCGAAGGAGTTCTGGGGCCCGACCAATATCGCGTCGAACCTGACGTTCGCGTCGGTACCGCTCACGCTGATGGGCAACTGGGTCAAATGGTACACCAACCAGGACTCGAATCCGTCGTTCGACCTGGCGGACATCAGCCAGGACATTCCTTACATTTTCAAGCAAGGCGGCGACCCGGTCGCCTGGCGCTGGTACCAGAACGGATATGATCAGGAGCCGAACGACGGCGCATTTCCGTTGCCGCATACGAGCTACGTCAGCCACCACAACGGAGCGCAATATTTCGGCTATATCGCCAACAATCCGGCCGTGCGCAGCAGTTTGCGCGGCGAAAACGATTTCTTCAGCGACCTGACCAATCACCAATTACCGCGCGACGGCGGCGTGTTCTATATCCGCGGCGGCTACTACAATCTCAACTATCCGAGCCAGACGCCGCCGATTCAGAATATGAAATATCCCAATCCGGCCGGCCTCACGTCCACGGAGATCGCCACCATCAATTACGACAAGTCCGGCGACGACGATCATCCGGGCTATACTGACAGCCAGCTCAGCGAGGCGATGGCGGCACGAGTGATCAACGCGATCGCCAGCGACCAGGAGGTCTGGGAGCATAGCGCGATCATCATCACCTACGACGAGTCCGACGGCTTCTGGGATCACGTACCGCCGCGCATCCTCAGCTATGGGCCGGATGGCCTACCGCTGTCCCGCGGGGTGCGCGTGCCGCTGCTGCTGATCTCGCCTTACGCCCGCGTGCACGCGGTGTCGCACGCCGAGGGCGACCACAACGCAGTCATCGAGACGATCAACGCGATCTTCAAGCGTCCCGCGTTGTCGCAATTGCCCGACGAAGCGCAAGCGCTTGCCGCCGGCAATTCGCCGGCCTTCAACAAATTCGCTCCGGCCGGCTTCCAGCAAAAATATCTCGGCCCGCGCGATACCAATTCACCGATCACCGACAGCCTGCTGTCGGGCTTCGACCCGGCGCGGCTGCGCGGCGAGCTGCCGCCGTTGCCCGCTTCCTACGCGATCATTCCGGACCATATCGTCAACACCTTCCCGCATTTTGGCGGGCAGGGCTGCAAGGCGATTGGAATTGTGCCGGAGGACAGGCGCCAAGGCATCGTCAATCAGATCCCGGCGAACTTCAACTCGTTGCCATCGACCTTGCCCGCCTACAACTAGCCTGCAGTCCGATCTGAGGCGGTGGCCTACCCTTCGCTTTCAGGGTGGGCCATCGTTCTTCTCGGCGATAACTCGCCGCCCGAGACCCGCCGCAACGAGGATGGTAACTTGCGTCGTTATTTTGCTTTCATCGCTGCCCTGTTCGTTGTCTTCAATCTCTCCGCCGCTCGCGCCGGCAGCGTGCTCGACCGTATCAAGGCCCAAGGCGTCGTCCGCTGCGGCGGCGAGCCGCGGCCCGGTCTCGTGGGCGTGCGGCCGGATGGCCGCGCAACGGGGCTATACCTCGATGTTTGCCGTGCGATCGCCGCCGCGGTGCTTGGGTCAAACGGACGTCTCGAATTTCATCAATACGACTCGTCCAAAGCCTACGACGCCGTGCGCAACGGCAGCGACGATGTCTATTTCCTCAGCGGCGCCGAAATATTGGAGGAGGGTCTTGCCGGCAAAGTATTACCCGGTCCTCCGGTATTTTATGAGACGACGGCGGTCATGGTCGCCGATAAATCGCAGGTGCAGCGGCTTGCCGACCTCGCCGGCAAGCCAATCTGCTTCTCGCTTGGCAGCAATGCAGAACGTCATCTCGAGGCATGGTTCGCGGCCCATCGACTGGACTTCAACCACTTGGGATATCAAGAAGATGTCGAGCTTTACGACACCTACAACGTGCAGGTTTGCCGGGCGCTTGCCGCCGAAATTACGACACTGGCCGAAGTGCGGCTCGATGGTGGTGTGAACAATTTGCGCAGTCGCATCTTGCCCGAACCGTTGGCCATTTTTCCCATCGTGGCGGCGACCGGAACGCAGGACGCCGAGTGGTCGGCGATCGTTGCCTGGGTTGTCCATACCTTGGTCCGCGCCGAGATTCCGGCCGTCAAATGGACCGCTAGCGGTCTCGACTCGCTGCGGATACCGGCGGCCGAATTGCATTTGGACAAGGACTGGCAAAGGCGCGTCATCGACGCGGTCGGAACCTATGGCGATATCTATGACCGCAATCTCGGCGAGGCATCGCCTTACAAGCTGCCGCGCGGCGTGAACAACGCGTCATTGCATGCGGGCGGATTGCTCATCGCCCCCTATTTGGATTAGCCGTGCAGCGCCGAGGGATAGATAGAGGCCGTCGGCTTTTGCGGCGGCCAGGTCCTAATTCCATTCGCCGATACTTTTACGTCAGTGGGCTCCTGTGCCGGGTTCATTGAAATTAAAGCCCCGCAGGCAACGAAAAAGGGCGGCCCAGGGGCCGCCCTTTCTATTCGTTGTGTTCAGGGCCTTACATCATGCCGCCCATTCCGCCCATGCCGCCGCCGGGCATGGCCGGGGCCGGCTCTTTCGGCAGTTCGGCGACCATCGCTTCGGTGGTGACCAGGAGACCGGCGACCGAGCCTGCATCCTGCAGCGCGGTGCGCACGACCTTGGCCGGATCGACGATGCCGGCGCTGATCATGTCGACGTATTTCTCGTCCTGGGCGTCGAAGCCGAACGTCTCCGACTTCTCGTCCATGATTCTGCCGACCACGAGCGAACCTTCCACGCCGGCGTTCTCGGCGATCTGGCGGATCGGCGCCTCGAGCGCCTTGAGCACGATGTTGATGCCGGCCTGCACGTCGTGGTTCTCGTTGGTCAGCTTGCCGACCGCCTTCTTGGCGCGCAGCAGCGCCACGCCGCCGCCCGGCACGATGCCTTCCTCGACTGCCGCGCGGGTGGCGTTGAGCGCGTCTTCGACGCGGTCCTTCTTCTCCTTCACCTCGACCTCGGTGGCCCCGCCGACCTTGATCACGGCGACGCCGCCGGCGAGCTTGGCCAGCCGCTCCTGCAGCTTTTCCTTGTCGTAGTCGGAGGTGGTCTCGTCGATCTGCACCTTGATCTGCCCGACGCGCGCCTCGATATCGGCCTTCTTGCCGGCGCCGTGCACGATGGTGGTCTTCTCCTTCTCGATGACCACTTTCTTGGCGCGGCCGAGCATGTTGACCGTGACGTTTTCGAGCTTGATGCCGAGGTCTTCCGAGATCAGCTGACCGCCGGTGAGGACGGCAATGTCCTCGAGCATCGCCTTGCGGCGATCGCCAAAGCCGGGCGCCTTCACGGCCGCCACTTTCAGGCCGCCGCGCAGCTTGTTGACGACGAGCGTGGCGATTGCCTCGCCTTCGACGTCCTCGGCGATAATGACGAGCGGCTTGCCCGACTGCACCACCGCCTCGAGCACCGGCAGCATCGCCTGCAGGCCGGACAGCTTCTTCTCATGCAGGAGGATATAGGCGTCCTCGAGTTCCGCGATCATCTTTTCGGCATTGGTGATGAAGTAGGGCGAGATATAGCCGCGGTCGAACTGCATGCCCTCGACGATCTCGACGTCGGTGTCGAGCGACTTGGCTTCCTCGACGGTGATGACGCCTTCATTGCCGACCTTCTGCATCGCCTGCGCGATCATCTTGCCGATATCGGCGTCGCCGTTCGAGGAAATGGTGCCGACCTGGGCGACTTCTGCGGTCGAAGCGACCTTTTTCGCCCGCTTCTCGATGTCTTTGATCACCGCGGACACCGCGATATCGATACCGCGCTTCAGATCCATCGGGTTCATGCCGGCGGCAACCGATTTGGCGCCTTCCTTGACGATGGCGGCGGCCAGAACGGTGGCGGTGGTGGTGCCGTCGCCGGCGAGATCGTTGGTCTTCTGGGCGACTTCGCGCACCATCTGCGCGCCCATGTTCTCGA
>Ga0335081_10011812_pt1 | contig 14143 bp, 12 predicted proteins | sample Lox_Sample_35_FD_206713 | JGI IMG/M metagenome (GOLD analysis project Ga0335081, IMG submission 206713) | Soil microbial communities from Loxahatchee National Wildlife Refuge, Florida, United States - Lox_Sample_3.5 | ecosystem: Environmental > Terrestrial > Soil > Wetlands | place: USA... | reverse complement strand
AGTTTACCGGTTGTCCGACAGGGCACTGCCGGGCAGCCACGCTGTCGAGGATAAGGGCTGAAAGCATCTAAGCCCGAAGCCTCTCCCGAAAAAAGGCAGCCATTCTAACCCACGAAGCTCAGCAATGAGCGTCAGGGTTGGACGAGGGCTCCCAAAGAAGATGGGTTTGATGGAGCAGGCGTGTACGCACGAAGCCTTCGGGCGACGTGTTTAGCGCGCTGCCCCCAATCGCTCAAGGTGTTGAACTGAAAATGGAACCCACCGTCTGATAACGCCAAACCTCGAGGCCTATGCACGGTGCGAAACACACACCACACTCCATCCTAAAACTCAAACACAACTTGCTCAGATGTCACGGGATTTTGAACAACTTATGAAGCGAATATCTAGAAATAATACATCAGTCTAACCGATAAGCCAATAGACCAAGACCGTCGGGAACGCTTTGAAAAACATCGACGCGATTGTAACCTAATCGCTGATCGATATTTCTGTTCCAACCACTTCGCGCTTCGCCTTTTCGAACACCACCCGTGCTACCGCGGCATCCTGAATACCCAGTCCAACGGATTTGAAGACTGTTATTTCTTCGTCAGACGTTCGCCCCTGTTGCGATCCGACAACGATCGATCCAAGTTCGGCCCAAATATGCTCACGCCTAATCACCTTGTTTCGTATTGGAATGATGATGTCGCCAGCTTCTTCCATTATCGCCGGTGAATAATCGATTACAATCTTAGCCTTTGAAATTGTATGATCGTCGAGTTCACGCGCATCGGGAGTAAACGCTCCGATAGCGTTGATATGACAACCTGGCCTGAGATCAGCGCCATTGAAGACTGGGACCTTCGAGGTCGTTGCTGTGACGATGATATCTGAATTACGAACAACCTCTTCTGGCATTTTGGTTGGTTCAACTTTCGTGATGTATGCGACTTTTGAAATGAACTCGTGCATACGGTTCGGATCGCTATCATAGACCATAACTGATTTAATCTCTCTAACCTCACGAACTGCCTCAAGCTGTGTTCTCGCTTGAACACCGCATCCGAATATCCCAAGACTCGTAGCACTTTTTCGGGCTAGATACTTCGTCGCTACCCCCCCTACCGCACCAGTTCGCATGGCCGTAATGTATGACCCATCCATGATCGCCTCAACGCGGCCAGTTTCCGGGTCATTGAGGACTATTAAGGCAAGAACGTTCGGTAGACCATGTTGGCTCGCATTGCGTGGATAGACCGTAACGATTTTCGTCGTTAGGGATTTCGCCTTTGAGAGGAACGCCGGCATTAAGCCAAGCCAACCTTCGTTCGCCTCCATCGAGAGACTGACCCTAGTTGGCATGATCGCGGACCCAACTGCCAGTTCTCGAAAAGCGCCTTCCACCGCCTCTATGCACTCCCTCATTGTTAGAAGCGACACGATCTGCGTTTTAGAGAGGATCAGTACCATGCTGATCACCGTCACGTATTCTATTGTATACCGGCATGTTATGGTTTGTTCTATGTCAGATGTTCTATTGGCAAAGAAAAATCTGTGAACTCCCCAGAAACGTTTAGACTCTCGTTTCCCTGAATAGGCTTCGCAATCTGCTAGTAGACTATAGGCTTTGACAAAATCGAGGTCCTCGGATGACTGACGAATTGTTGTTCAGAATTGCTGTCGTAGGTTTGTGGACGGTCTTTCTCGCTAACCTAGCTTGGACTAGGTATCTGGCCAGGGTGTCCGTAAGTCAAAGAGTGGCCAGACACGCAAGTTGGTCGGAATTGTTAGCACTCACTCTGGCCGTTCCTTACTTTGGAGGAACGGTACTCTACTCTCTTGACCCTATTTCGATCGCTTTCCTTCAAATGGCCGTACCTGAGTGGTTTAGGATAGTTATGCTCGGCGTTGCCGTGGTTAGTGTATCGTTCTCGGTTTGGGGTCTGAGGGTACTTGGCAGGAATTGGGCGCCATCCATGACCGGGGTGAGACAAGACACGACGCTTGTGACCAATGGCCCTTACCGGATTGTTAGGAATCCGATTTACTCGGGCATTCTAGTCTCACTACCATCCCTCGCCCTTGTAGTCGCGAATTGGCTCATCTTCCTCCCAGCAGTGCTGCTATGTGCCATGTTGTACGTTTACGTCGCTGATGAGGAGAACACACTCATAGACCACTTCGGTGAAGCGTATCGAGAGTACATGAAACGAACGCCAAGCCTCATTCCAGGATTGAGACGCGCTCGCGCTCCTCCTTCCACAGACGAATCAACTTCATGAAGAAGTCGGACAGGGTCTCCAATTCCCGTTCAGAGTAACTCGAAGCGAGTTTCCGCATGCCCTTCGACATGCTCGCAAATAGGACTGGAAGTCTTCGCATTGCACTCTCCGTTAGAATGATTATCGTTCCTCGTCGATCTTCAGAATTCGAATGCCTTTTCACTAAACCGCGCTTCTCGAGGCGATCAATCATCGCCGTCGTGGAACCACTACTCAGACCTGTGAGCTCAGATAAGCGAGATGGACTCGCAGAGCCTGTCAGCGTGATAATGTCCAAGCACTTCATATCGGTAACATTAATGCATAGCACCTCTCCGACGGCCTGGTGAAAGAGAACCGCCCCTAGGCTATTTTCCCTAACTCTTCTCACAACATGTTCAACTAGCTCAGTTTTCGCATTCTTTCCCATGAGTAGTTACCTCTAAAATAGAGTATCTTAATATTCGAGTTAAGGATGTTTAAGCTATAGGGTCTCTTATGGCTACCGTTCAAGTTCGATATATCGTAAACGATGTCGATGCGGCGATCCAATTCTACTGCAAACTGCTAGACTTCAAGGAGGTGATGCACCCCGCCCCTGCTTTCGCTATGCTATCACGTGGTGACCTTCGGCTTGTTCTAAGCGCTCCCAATCTCGGAACGGGTGGAGGCCAATCAATGCCAGATGGTACGAAACCGCAACCGGGAGGATGGAATAGATTCGCCATACAAGTCTCGGACCTCGTTAGCATGGTTCAAAAGCTACGGGCGACGGGCGTCCATTTCCGGAACGAAATAGTCACGGGGGTTGGTGTGAAACAGATCCTGGCCGAGGACCCCTCAGGAAACCCAGTAGAGTTGTTCGAACCAATTTTGGATGAAGCGAAACTGAAAGAGAAAAGTTAGCTAACTGGCAACCAAACTTGTTAGAGTGAGTGCTACCAGGCGAATTCTATAACAATGCGTGATCTAGCATTTCCAGAATCTGCTCGCGTCCATATTGTGGATAGTTTGAGGGCAAGATTCGGAGTCAAGGCTGATATTGGCTAAATCCCATCTAAGTGCGATTAGGATGCAAGCAAATTCAGACCCAATCAGCAACCTAGCTACTGCCACCTCGGACTTAGACTATGCAAGTAAGTTACAAGGAATTATGAAGAAAGATGAGCTAATGGACGGCGAGTTTGTCTTCGCCGTACGATCAACTCGCATCTACTGCAACCCATCATGTCCCTCACGACGACCGAGTAAGAGCCTGATTGAGTTTTACAGCACTCCAGCCGATGCTGAACGGCAAGGGTATAGGCCGTGCATGCGTTGTAAACCCAGAGATGTCCAGAATTCTCGCCAATCGCAGTTGGTGAAGGAGGTCTGCGACTACGTAGACAAGAACCTCAGGAACCGTTTAACTCTCCAAACAATTGGCACTGAATTCAAGATCAGCCCATTTCATCTCCACCGAACCTTCAAGCGTGTGACAGGAATGACTTTGCACGACTACATTCAAGCCCGTAAACTCGCCGTCCTCAAACTCGAACTGCAACGAGGCGAACCCGTTACACGAGCCGCCTATCGTGCAGGCTTCTCATCCCGAAGCAGACTGTACAACAAGATCCAAGACAAACTGGGCATGCAACCCGGCGACTATAGAAGAGGAGGAGACGGCCTGAAAATATCCTACACGATAATCAACTCACCCTTCGGGCGCATCCTAATAGCAGCCACTCCGCACGGAGTCTGCTCGGTGTGCTTAGGCGAATCAGACCAGTACGTAGAAACCTCGCTCATCAACGAATTCCCTTCTGCCGAGATAAAACGAGACGACAACAAGCTCAGCGATGTGGCAAATGCATTCTATGAATACTTCGACAAACGGAGATTCATACGTACTATAAAGTTGGACGTGCGGGCTACGCCATTTCAAAGGCGAGTCTGGAACCAGCTTCGATCAGTCCCTGCGGGTTCCACTCGATCATATGATGAAATCGCCAAGCTCTTAGGTTCCCCGCATGCTAGTCGTGCCGTCGCCAACGCATGCGCCAGCAACCCAACAACACTGCTCATCCCATGTCACCGTGTGATCAGAAAGAGCGGCCAGTTAGGCGGATACAGATGGGGTCTGGAGAGAAAACAGGCTCTCTTGAGGTACGAACACGCAACAAAACAAAATTCAGTGTAAGCCACAGATCCTCAGAGTTAGTATGACGTAGATAACAAGTAGGACATACGACTCGAGCGTATTCACCATTTCACGCGAATGATGATCCGACGCAATAATCGCGAAATGGCTACTGCCATAAAGACGTAAGTCATTAGGAACAAAAACACGTCTTGTTGACTTGAGGAAAGCTGTAAGTAGACACACCGCCTATTGCGGTCGCATATTGCACATGCTGGTTATATCATTGAAATGTCCGACATGTCCCGGTGCGTTGAACAACCATTGCTGTAGGTGCGCTCGCCTTATACCGGTAGACAAACAAGTTCTGAGATTGAGACCGTTCAGAAGCAAGTTCGAAAACGACACAAGTGAGCACCTCCTTTGCGACCTATGCTACAATGAGAGAAGAAGAATAGTGGAGAGGAGTACGAAGCCAGCACGAAGTGAACCTGTTGCAGCTTGATCTGCTTTTTCTCAGCCAAAGAGTATGCTCTCTTAGGTGATGCAATCGCTTTACGTCGAGGACTACGCTAGCTGCGTGATTTACCATACCCGTTGACACGCTACCAAGCAGAAGTCTCTTGAAGGCGCTAGTGCCCTTCCTTCCGACAATTATCAGATCGATCTTCGGTTTAGGCGGTCGTAGATCACAGCCCTGACAATGGACGCAACCTTATGACCTCGTGATTCAGCGTTTAGTCCGATGCTTCGAGTCTTTTCGTAGCCAAGAGAAATCGTGAACTACTTTCCTTTGGAGGAAGTAACCAAAATCTTTCTCCTGAATACGTTGCAGTGGGGAAAATTGAGAGACTCGTGAGTACGCGTTCTTGGCGTAAGTGAAGTGCTGGTCTCTAATTTTTCCTACTGGTGTGGACGTCTTGATAGGCAGTCTGTCCTTGCTAGGAACCTATGAGGAAACCTGAATCGCCTGTTTTGCTCCGCACTCGGGACAGAATTTTGCACCTAAGGGTAGGAGAGCGCCACATTGAACGCAATGCCCAGCTTTAATGGGCGGAGTTGGCAAGGCCGGCATGGGTGGACCTGTGCCCAATTCCAAGTCTTGTCTTGTCTGGATTGTTTTTATCACATCCTCCCGAGTTACTATTCCCATGAGTCTACCTTCATCAACCACTAGGACTCGTCCGACCTTATTCCGATTCATGCTCTGCATCGCATCTAGTGCGTTCGTCGATGGCTTCACAACGACCGCGCGTTCGCAAGGAATCATTGCCTGTTGAACAGTAGTGTAATCCCTGTTCTCCTTGGGAACGTTCCTCACACACTGCAGTGTGATCAATCCAAGGACCTGACCGTTCTTCACGACAGGATAACCTCCATGGTGATGGACAAGGAAGTAGTCGGAGACCAACTGATGTACGGTTATGTCTGGAGGAACCGCTAACACATTCTTAGTCATGATATCCGACACTGAAACACCTGTAAGCGCTTCTCCAACCAAAGTCTGTTTTAGGCTGGTTTCGGCTCCGGACTTTATGAACCAAGCTAGGACCACAATCCAAATGCCATCAATGAAATCTCCGAAAACTATCAGGACGAAACCAGCAAACATCATGAGTAGTGAGAGACGTTCGCTGACCTTCGTCGCCGTCTTCGTGGAGCTAACTAGGTTATTGGAGCGTTTCCAAATACTTCCCCTGAGGACTCGACCGCCGTCAAGAGGAAAAGCAGGGAGCAGATTGAACACTCCTAGTATCCCGTTGATCAAGGCGGCATAACCGAGTGTGGCGATGATAGGTATCGGGGCCTTTACCACACCTCCAACGTACCATGCAGCACCCAAAACGAAGGCGATGAGGAAACTCATGAGGGGTCCAGCGGCCGCCATACGGACCTCCAGCGCCGGGTCTTGAGGTTCTTCGGTCATCTCAGACACCCCTCCAAAGAAGAAGAGCGTGATCCTTGCGATGGGCAATCCATTCTTTTTCGCTACGTATGAGTGGGAGAGTTCGTGGACGAGTATCGACGCGAAGAGGATTATTGCTGAAGCAATGCCAATGATCCAGTAGGTTAGAGTGCTCAGCCCGGGATATTGGTGGGGCATATACCCCTCTGCAAGAGACCACGCGATTAACGCGAAAACGAACCACAACGTGTAATGGATCCTAACGGGTATGCCCATTACTTTTCCAATTCTTACCGACACTATCTCCACTACGAGCAGTTGCCTTTGTCTAACTCACGACAGCGTGAAACATCAAGAAAAACTATCCTATCTCAATTGTATGCGAGTAATCGTGTTATTGAGCTTCTATCGAATCGCGCTCTTCGGCTTAGTCTTGAATCTCACATTTCCGTGATCAAGCAAGCTGTAGATAGGCACTTTCAGAGAGTCGGTGATAACGAATGCGATAAGGGCATAGACTATAATGAACAGCGCGTATCCCCATCCCATGGCGGGAAGAAGAATGCCGTACACCGTAATGAGGACCGCAATTGATTGAGTTCCGATTACTGCTAAAAGTAAAGGACGAGCAGGGTTTACAGACCAGAAATGTCCTTTCGTTCTCGCCACGAAGACGGTTAGTTGACCTGCGACCGAGAGTTTGAGGTAGATGAATGACTGGAGGATGTCGTGATTTAGATGGAAGATCACCTGTCCTACGTACAAAATTCCGAATGAGAAGAACACTCCAATTATTCCAAGATACGTTGCTAGGCCCAGGATTATTCTCATATCCCATTTTTCAGGGTAGTTTGAGTATCGCACGTTGTCGTATGCGATTGTCATTATTGGTGCATCGTTCAGCAACGCCAATAGAACGATCATTAGTGCCGTTACTGGGTAGAAGCCGAACACGAGTATTGAAGCAGTTATGAAGAAGAGCACGCGGATCGTCTCGGCGATCCGATAGATGGAGTAGTTGCCCATTCGTTGGAAGATCTTGCGGCTTTCCTTGATCGCGTCGATAATAACCGAGAGCCCTGGTAGGGTGAGGACAATATCTGCTGCAGATTTCGCTGCATCAGTGGCACCAGCAACAGCAATACCTGCATCCGCTTCCTTCAACGCCGGTGCATCGTTTACGCCGTCACCAGTCATCCCGACAATGTGTCCTTTGTGCTGTAGCAATTCGACGATGTGGAATTTGTGCTCCGGAAAAACTTGTGCAAAGCCATCTGCCACCTCCACGACTCTCGCTGCTTCTCTGTCAGATTTGTCAAGGAATACCGATGCCGGAATGATATTTCTTCCAAGGTCCATCTCGGAAGCGATTTCCTTTGCTATCGCTAGGTGATCGCCCGTAACCATCTTAACGTCTACGCCCATTGACTGCGCTGTCTTTATCGTCTCAGCAGAGTCCTCTCGCGGAGGATCGTAGAGAGCGATGAGACCAACATACTGCCAGTCATTCTGTGAATTGGCCTTCGCCACACCGAGAGCACGGTAACCTTTCGCGGCAAACGCGTCAACATCGTTATCTATTCTGTTCTTGACGAACTCCTTGTTCGATGCGAGTTCGAGGATGACCTGCGGTGCACCCTTAGAAACCTTGTAATGCTCTCCTTGTTGGTTTCCAATAGTGGTTTCAGTGCGTTTTGATACAGGATCGAAGGGGTGGAATGACTCGATTTTAAAGCTGCTGACTGTTTTTGCTAGTTCAGTCGATTGTTGGGCTTTGGAGATTACCGCATTATCTATTGGATCCTGATCTTCCTTTCTTGAAGCAAGTGTAGCATAAATCAGCACATCATTCTCGTTGAAGCCTTCTAGGGCGCTAACTTGAGCTACACTCAGTTCGTTTTTCGTTATCGTGCCTGTCTTGTCGGAGCAAAGAACGTCCATGCCCGCCATTTCTTCGATGGCGACAAGCTTGCTGACGATGGCTTCCTTCTTAGCTAAAGCGGTTGCACCTACAGCCATCGTCACCGTCAAGACCGCAGGTAAGGCAACGGGTATGGCTGCTACAATTAGCACCAATGCAAATTGAAGTGTCTCGAGTATACTCTCCTGCCGAAACAGTGAGACAATGAATATAACGGATACAAGAGATAGTGCCAGGACTATTAGATAATCGCCGATTTTAATTACGGCCCTCTGGAAGTGACTCTGTGTACCCGCTTCCGCGACGAGTTTAGTGGTTTTTCCGAAGTAAGTCTGAAGTCCTGTTGATACGACGAGAGCGTCCATCTCGCCTTGACGGATAATCGAACCAGAATAGGCCACGTCTGAGACATGCTTCTCGACGGGCAATGATTCCCCAGTTAAAGCTGACTCATCGATCTGTAAGTAATCCCCCTTGGCGAGTTTAACATCTGCTGGAACTATGTCACCGAGCCGAACACGAACAAAGTCTCCAGGGACGAGCTCACGGGCAGGTATCTCACGCCAACCTCCCGCGCGAAGAACCCGAGCTTTCAGCGCAAGCTTCTGTTTTAGAAGCTCTATGGCGTTATCTGCCTTGTTTTCCTGCCAAAACCCCACTCCGGCATTCAGGGCGAGTAGGGCACCAATTATGCTGACATCTTCCCAGTGGTGTATGATCGCGGAGAGGATGATTGCTGCTTCTATCATCCATGGGATTGGCCCCCAGAAGTACCTTAACAGGCGGATGATTGGGTTGATCTTTTTCTCAGGAATCTCATTGTACCCGTACTGGGCAAGCTTCTCCTCCGCCTCTGACTCGGAGAGCCCATCCATGCTTGAAGACAGATTCCTCAGAAGTTCTTCAATTGATTCCTTCTTTATGTCTTCAACGCTCATTACATTCCATCTCGTTAACCGTGTAGTGTGCTTCTGTTTTTCGGACAGCTTGTAGCGAGATTACGGCTTTTGTCTGAGGGCACTATTTGTCGTCTTGATTTAAAGGCCAGGCGCGGTATCTTATCGGTGCTGCACCGGCATCGGTCGCTCTAGGATTATAACCTTGTGAAGTCGATGACTTCCGAAGTTAGTAGAGCTTGAAGGATTCGTTGAAACGTGTCCAAGAAGAGAGAGCATGTTGATGATCCTACGCAATAATTGAAGTCACTGCGAGCAAGATTATTGTGAGCTCACATGTATGTCAGGAAATTCGATGAATCAAAGCAGCGATTCGACATATCCCGGATAATTCAGACATACTTGAGCAATGGAGCGTTTGAAAAGACTGACTTGCGTATTGCGGATTTCGCTTCTAGTTCGCGCGTTTTGCAATTATGCCGCATTTCAGGATGCAAGTCTCTCTTTTTCGAGAGCCCTGATTATGTCACTCTTTGCAACTATGCCTATCACGCGCTTGGGCCTAGATCGATCAACAATCGGAATTCTGCCCAAACCCTTGTTGTGCATCACATCTAGCACATCCTGTAGTTTTGAATCTGGATATGCAGGGTGGATATCGCGGTTGCAAACATCCGCGATCCTAGTGTCGAACCACCTCTGCCGGGGGACGGCCCTGACCTCCGCCATTGATATCCTGCCAACAAGACCGTCCTTGTCGACGACTGGAAATGATTTGTACTGATACGGATACAAATATTCTTCAACAAAATCCAATACCGATAACTCTCCTGGAACGGCAACGACCTTCTTTGTCATTACGTCGTTGGCGGTAAGATGAGCTATCTGTGTCACATCAATTTCGTCCCTTAATTTCTGATGGCCAGATACAGAGGCCTCTCCAGATATCGAGTAAGCAACCGCCGCAGCGACCAGGCTAGGAATGAGATACCCTGGTCCTGCTGTCGTTTCAGCTACGAATGCCACTGCTGCAAGTGGCGTCTTGTATCCAGCAGCAAGAAATGAGGCCATTCCAATAGCAACGAACAAGTCTACTTTCGAAGGGAAGAAGGCTTCTCCAAAAAATCCTCCAAGTGAAGCTCCCATAACAATCTGAGGAATGAAAATGCCCCCAACTCCGGTACTGCCTAAGGTAAACGACGTTGCAACTAACTTCATCGCAAAAAGCGCCAGAAGGGCGCCTGTAAACGTATTTGGTGTCAACGAGAGGTTGATCAAGCTGTATGAGATTCCAAGTGGATATGGGCCGTGAAACAGCCAGACACTGGAAACCCCAATGATGGATAAAACACAGCCTCCGACAAGCGCTTTATAGTAGAATTTAGTGCCGAAGCGTTGCAGCTGTGCGGTCACACTCTTTGACATCACTATGAAGCCAAGTGCCGCGATTCCAACAAGTAAGCCGAGTATCGCTGCAGCGGCCATATCGGTTAGCGTGAACGATGTTATGCCGGGAAACTTGAAGAGAGGTTCGGAACCGTCGATAGCTATCAGTGTAATGTAGGAACTTGCGGCAGCTACAAGTGAGGGAACAAGAGCATCGTGGGCGAGATCGTCCTTGTATGGGACCTCAAGCGCGAAGATTGTTCCAGTTAAAGGTGCTTTGAATATGGCCCCTATGCCTGCTGCAGCGCCAGCCAAGATTAAGGTTCGCCTATCGTCGTCACTAAGATGAAATCGTTTCAACTTTCGCCATATCCAGGCGCCCACAACTCCACCAGCATAGACAGACGGTCCCTCTTGGCCAGCGCTCCCACCAAGACCAATGGTTATCACGGCTGCCAACATCTTTAGCGGAAAGGAGACCAAGTGCAGTTTGCTGTCTGGGTTGTTGTATACCTCCACAATCTCTTCTGTCCCGGAGCCTTCGGGTGTAGCGGATCGGCTCAGCAGGAAGCCGCTTACCAACAAGCCCATGAACACGATTGGGATAACTAGTAGAGGGTTTTGCGTGAAGAGGGTAGAAAAGTAAGACCATAGGGTAAGATTTGTCACGTAGTCAAATAGAGCCACAATAATGCCTGTGAGGAATCCTAGTACAGTCGAAAGGAGAACCCATTTCTTAATGTAATCGAAGAAGGACTCGCGGGTTCTAAGCCGAGGGACTTGCAGGTATTTTCCCAACGATACCAAAGCAAACTTCCCTCAAATCAACAGGATATGGTCCGGTGATTCTCGCCGGTTACTATTAACTCCTCATTTAGCACGCAGCATAATACCTTGCAAAAGATTCTGCGACAAATAAACATCGTTCGCTCCCAGACCAATATCGAGTAACATCGCTAACGTCCCGTCAACGTTAACGTTAGACTTAACGTTAATATATATCTTAATGATATGGTGCAGGTCGGTTATAGCCATGGTGTCTGAAAAGGTTATGCGATTTCAGAATAAGAATAAAGATCTCAAGAAGTTTTCTGATGACGTTGTGGCCCAGTTGCAGTCTCAAGGTTACAAGGCTCAGTCCGCGTCCAGCAGTATGGGGTACGTGATTCAAGCGCAGAAGGCGGGAATACTTCGTGATATCATAACGGCAGATCGAGCGTTCACCATAATGATAAGTGGACAACCAAATGATTTCACGGTTCGCATAGGTATAGGTAAGTGGATTCAGAATATCGCAGTTGCGGCCGCAGAAGCCTTGTTGCTGTCTGTGCTTTTCCTCGCGGTAGATGTTCCTGAGATGCTCTGGACTCGTCACGTCGAAAACGAACTGGCGAAGCAAATAACGAGCATGGTAGGCTGAATACTCGATTTCGCACACGTAATTCCGAAATGCCTGCAATGGCGTATCAACTGGCTTTTTTCTACGCCAGTAATGAGTTGCGCTCATTGCGAAGTTTTGACGGTCAACAGCTGATCCTGTGAGATAGGGGTGCGTATGAAGCATTTACGTCGCAAGAGTCATGAGTTGCAAACTAATACGCGGACGCATAGTTCATCGCTTATGCGGAAACCATTGCGCGTTATCGATGATCCTAAGATCGCTAAGGTGCTTGTTGATCCAATGCGACGAGAGATTGTTAGACTTCTTGCTGAGGGCCAGAAGACTCAGAGTGGCCTGGCTAGGATACTTGGTCTGTCGGATCCGTCCGTTGGTCATCACCTCAGGGTGCTAAAGGACGCCGGGCTCATTCGCATGGCTAGGAAAGAAGCCGAGGAACATGGTATTCTGCAGAAATACTATGAATCTAACGCAATTGTGTACGTAATCGACTCAAGCAAACTGCCCAAGGAGGTTGAAAGATATTTCATGCCAATAAGTCTGGAAAGAGTTCGAGGCATAATGACTGCTGCTAATTTCCTTATGCAAAAAACTACGGAAGCATCAGAGAGTGAAGTGGAAGATTTCGCCAAGGTTTACGCCTTAGCCATTTTGGATGTGTCCTCAACGTTTTCCAAAACATGGGACGGAACGCGTGAAGAATTGCTTGCGCTCGTGTATTGGAAAGCTTTGATTCATGTTCTCAGCAAGCACTCTGCGTTGGCCGATAACATGCGTGAGCTCCTTACGAGAGCATTGCGACCATGAAAGAGATTCTGACTCGATGAAATACCTGTTCAACCACATTGAGGATGTTAGACTGCCGATCCGAGCGTCTCAGCGAATGTATCTGCTGCTCGATTTTGATGGAACATTAACGCCCATCCGATCCGATCCACGGAAAGTCAAATTGAGTCGGCACATGTCACATGTCCTGCATTCATTGTCCATAGTGCCGTCATGCGTTGTGGTGATTGTTTCGGGAAGGGCTCTGAGAGATGTTCGACGACTTGTAGGCATTAACGGAATCTACTACATGGGAAACCATGGATTGGAGATAAGTGGCAAAAGTGTCAATTACATGAACAGTGCTGCCCGAAACTCGCAACAAGGCATCCGGCAGATTTCGCGCTCACTTCGACCTCTCCAAACGTTGGGCGCAACAATTGAAGACAAAAAATCCGCGCTAGCTGTACACTTTAGACGAGCCCCTTTGCGAAACATTCCTAGGATCAAATCATTCGTAACTACAATCCTTCGACCGTATCCGCAGTTCAAGACGTCAAACGGGAAGAAGGTGGTAGAGATTCTACCTAGGACAAAGTGGAATAAGGGGACGGCCGTAAAATGGCTAATCCATCAATTAGGGGACGGTTTGCCGATCTATATCGGTGATGATTTGACAGACGAAGATGCGTTTCAATCGCTGCGAGGGCATGTCACTATTCTGGTATCTAGGGAATGGAAAGCCAGCTTCGCGAAGTACTATCTGCATGATTCCAAGGGAGTCTACAAGTTTCTCAAGTTGATCACAACATGGGTTTCACTTGACGCAAAGATGCGGAACAGTTCGCTGCTAAATTGAATGTGGCATGTGGGAATCACTGGATGAAGATATGCGTCAACACCCAAACGCCACTACTGAAGTTCAAAGCCAATACTTCAGAGTGGTCGGTCGGCACGAAGGCAACCGGAGTTGTTGATCTTCACTCATTGAGCGAAGGAATGGATTTCGAATTCAGCCCCGGAGGGGTAACAAGAATGGTATTCCCATTGTTGACCAACATGTTGAGAGAAGGTATGGTTGAGGAAGCTCATTGGGTTTCCCTAAACCCAGGAGCCCCTGCCACCGTATCGCTAGATGGAATCACTATTCATCACGTCAACCTTCTGCAGGATCGTCGTCTCGGCTATGGTCTTGCTAAGGAGATGATTTGGCGTGCATTTCACGGCTTGGGAAAACCCAGCGATCTGGAACTCCCTTGGGAAGACTATTTTGTGGACTACACTTTTTACAACCGCGTCTCGGCTGAGCGGATTCGTAAGCTCGATAGTGAGCAAGATTTCGATTTGTTCTACATTCACGATTTTCAGCAGTTACCTGTTGGACGTATGCTTCAGACCTTGAAACCCAAGATCTTGCGGTGGCATATTCCATTTGAAGAGTCTATGATTCCATCCGAGTGGTCCGGTTTTCTTTCAACCTACCTGAACAGTTATGATGCGATTAT
>Ga0335081_10011811_pt1 | contig 14143 bp, 10 predicted proteins | sample Lox_Sample_35_FD_206713 | JGI IMG/M metagenome (GOLD analysis project Ga0335081, IMG submission 206713) | Soil microbial communities from Loxahatchee National Wildlife Refuge, Florida, United States - Lox_Sample_3.5 | ecosystem: Environmental > Terrestrial > Soil > Wetlands | place: USA... | reverse complement strand
GATTTCAGTCCCTTCATTCGCCGAATCGAGATCGGGGCCGCGCGCCGGCCTCCCGTCCGCCGTCTCACGGGGGCGAACGGTCGGCCGGGCGGTCCGATCAGCGCGGTCGCGAGGGCCTGGTCATAAAGGTCGGATCGAGGGTTCCGTCAGGTTTGTAGCGGACCAGGGCAAATTGATTCACCGTGTTGATCATGGCATAGCCCGCGGCGACCAGCCTGCCGTCGGGCTGGATGGCCAGGGCGGTGGCGACATCGTTGGTGGCGATCAGCGTGGTGACGATGCCTGACCCGTTGAAATCCAGGTCCAGCGTTCCGTCCGGGTTGAAGCGGACCAGCGCAAATCCGGATTGAAGGAAGTTGGAGGAGTTGCCCGCGGCCACCACTTTGCCATCGGGCTGGATCACTACGGCGCGGGCCCAATCGTCGAAGCTGCCGATCGCGACGGTCACGATGCCACCTCCCCCGAAGCTCCTATCCAGCGTCCCGTCCGTGTGATACCGGACCACCGCCAGCTTGCCCTGTGTGCCGTCGGAGGAATAGCCCGCCGCGATCAGCTCGCCGTCCGGCTGGATCGCCAGGGCGCGCGCTTCGTCATCGGAGGCGATTGCCGTGGTCACTTTCCCCGTGAAATGAAACGTCCGATCCAGGCTGCCGTCCGGGTTGTACCGGGCGAGGGCAAAGACGGTTTGGGGCAACCGGGTGGACATTCCCGCCGCAACCAGTTTGCCGTCAGGCTGAATCACCAGGGCGTTCGCTTCGTCATCGGAGGTCCCGAACGGTGTGATGACGATGCCCGTGGCGTTGAAGGATCGGTCCAGGCTGCCGTCCGGGTTGTACCGGGCGAGGGCGAAGGCCGTTTGAGTTCCGTTCGAGGATTGCCCTGCCACGACCAGTTTGCCGTCTTTCTGAATGACGAGGGCCTGCGCGCGGTCCCTGGAGGCGCCGATGGGGGTGGTCACAATGCCCGAGGAGTTAAACGTGTGATCCAGGCTGCCATCCGGATTGTAACGGACGAGGGCGACGGCCGTTTGCCCCCCGTAGGAGGTGTAGCCCGCGGCCACCAGCTTGCCATCGGGCTGAATCGCCAGGGCGCGGGCCCAGTCATCGCTGCTGCCGATGGGTGTGATCACGATGCCCGTGGCGTTAAAGGATCGGTCCAGGCTCCCATCTGAATTGTACCGGGCCAGGGTGAATTCGCCCCGCTCGCCGTGTGCGGAAAAGCCCGCCGCGACCAGTTTGCCGTCAGGCTGGATCGCCAGGGCGTGGATTTGAGCGAAGACGTCCCCGATGGCCGTGGTCACTTTGCCGGAGGGATCGACGGTTTTGGTCAGCGTCTGACCGACGGAGTAGGTTTCCACATGTCCACCACAGGAAAGCGGGGCCAGACCGACCAGCAACGCCGCAAATGGACGCCACCGACGCCATCTGTTCCGCAGGCTCAATTCCATCGCGATTTCTCCGGGTGGATGACCGGCAGGCTACACGTGGACGGACTAAAAATCAATCCCTGCGTCATGATCCGGGGAGGAGGGACCGGCCCGATTGTGATCGCATCGCCGGTTGGACCGGCCCGCGCGTCGAACCGCGCCTCCCCTCCGGAGGCCGGCTTTACTGCCCGGGCCTGTTTGTCGTACCATTGGAAGCGGAGCCGAATGTGACCTTTTCAGATCCGTATTGACCGAACCCATTGTTTCGGACCATGCCCATCCCGCGCCTCGCTCATTGGTTCCGCCGGCCCTCCCGTCGGCTCTTCCATCGAATGGACCTGACGGTCAAGCTGCTGGTGATGATGCTCTGCCTGTCGCTGCTCTCGTTCGGGTCGATCTATGTGATCTGGATGTACAGCGAGCAGAGCTTCATCAATGAGGTCGAAGACAACATTTCAGACCTGTCCACGGCGATCCAGATCAGCGTGGAGCAACTCACCAGCACGGAAGGGACGGATGAGGCCAAACTGCAGGATTACGTCGGGCGGCTCAAGCAGAGGGGCGTCACGGAGATCTCGATCGTCAGCAACGAGCAGGAGATCATCGCCAGCTCCAATCCGAAGCGGGTCGGCGCCAAAATCGATCCCAAGCAAAAGGATCTGTTGATCACGGCCAGACTCGGCGAGGAGGCCTCCTCGAAGGTGCCCCACCGCTACTACAATCTGCTCGTGCCGGTGGTGGTCGACGAACAACAACAGGGCTACGTGCACGTCATCCTGGTGCTGGACGATTTCGACTGGCTGCTGCGGCTCAACAACTTCAAACGGCTGGCGATGATGGCGGCGATTTTCTCGTTCGGAGCGCTGGCCGCGGTGGTGCTGGCCCGCCGGTACACCCGCCCCATCTATCAGGTGGTCGAGGCGGCCAAGGCGGTGGCCTCCGGCCGGCTGGTCGAGATGACGCCGCCGCATGCGGGGGGAGAAATTGCCGACCTGGTGCAGAGTTTCAACGAGATGGTGGCGAAGCTGCGGCAGAATAAAGCGCTCGAGGAGCGGCTGCGGCAGGCGGAACATTTCTCCGCGATGGGCCAACTGGCGGCGGGCATCGCGCACGAGATCCGCAATCCGCTGAACATGATCAGCCTCGGCATCGATCACCTCAAGCATGAGATCGCCGCGCTCAACGGGCGCAACGTCCGGGGGGGCGATCCCGCCGCGCTTCGCGGCCAGCTCGACTCCTTGACGGCGTCGATGAAGGACGAGATCGCCCGGCTCGATCAACTGGTCGAGAATTTTCTCCGGCACGGCAAGGCTCCCGCCGTGACGCTGCTCGAGCAGCCGCCGGCGCCGCTGTTGCGTGATGTCGTCCGCCTGGCGGAGCAGAAGGCGCGGGAGCAGGGGATCGTCTGCCGGGCGCATTTTTCCGATGAGCTGCCGGCCGTCCGCCTGGATGAGGCGCAGCTCAAGGGCTGTTTGATGAATGTCGTGATCAACGCCATCCAGGCGATGCCGGAGGGGGGCGTCCTGACGCTGGAGGCGGAGGAGGTGCCCGAGAGGGCCGCATCGCTCCCGTTGCACGGCGCGGCGCGCGCGGACGCGTGGCTGGAGATTCGCGTGCGGGACACCGGCTCCGGGATTGCGCCGGATGAGGTCGACCGCGTGTGCGATCCCTACTTTACCACGAAGCCGCTGGGCATCGGATTGGGGCTCTCGCTGGCGAAGCGGATCATCGAAGAGCACGGGGGGGTGTTGCGCGTGCAGAGCGAACTGGGACGGGGAACGGTCGTCACGATCCGGGTGCCGCCGGCCGGCGCGCCCGCCGCCGGGCCTGACGCGGTCGAGGCGCCGGAGACGGCGCAGACCGGCGGAACGGCGGGGAGCTGCGCATGATCCGCAAGGGAGTCGTCCTCGTCGTCGATGATGAACCGGGTCAGCGAGAAGTGCTGATGATGATTCTCAACTCCGCCGGCTACGAGGTGGAATCGGCGGCTACGGCCAAGGGTGCGCTGGCGGCTGCGGCGAAGCGGCCGGTCGATCTGGTGTTGAGCGATTTGAAACTGCCGGACATGGACGGATTGGGGCTCCTGGACCGGTTGCTGGCGGCGGCGTCCCCGCCGTGCGTGGTCATGATGACCGCCTACGGGACGATCGATTCGGCGGTGCAGGCGATGCGCAAGGGCGCCTTCTATTATTTGACCAAGCCGCTCGACCGCAATGTGCTGCTGCTGACCATCTCCCGGGCGTTCGAACAGATCCGGCTGCGCGAGGAAAATCGAAGCCTCTCCCGCCGGCTGGAAGAGAGCCTGCCTCCGGCCGACCTGATCGGCGAGCACCCGAAGATGACGCAGATCTTCACGCTGATCAAGAAGGTCGCCCCGAGCGTGATGACGGTGCTGATCTGCGGCGAGAGCGGCACGGGCAAGGAGCTGGCGGCCCGGGCCATTCATGCCAACAGCCTCAGGAAGGAGGGGCCGTTCGTCGCCGTCAACTGCGCGGCCATTCCCGAGGCGCTGATCGAGAACGAATTGTTCGGCCACGAGAAGGGCGCCTACACCGGCGCGGCCGGCCGTGAAATCGGCCTGTTCGAGGCGGCCGAAGGGGGGACGATTCTGCTCGACGAAATCGGTGACCTGAGTCTGCCGCTGCAGGCCAAATTGCTGCGGCTGCTCCAAGACAAGACGGTCCGGCGCCTGGGCGGGCGGTCGGAGATTCCCATCGACGTGCGGGTGCTGGCTTCGACGAACAAAAATCTTGATCACGCGATCGCCGAGGGGCGGTTCCGGGACGATCTGTACTACCGGATCAACGGGCTGACGCTCACCATGCCGCCGCTTCGGGAGCGGGCGACCGACATCCCTGCGCTGGTCCGGTCGTTCATCGGGCGGTTCAATGCGCGGATGGGCAAGCAGGTGGCGGGACTCTCCGCGCCGGCGCTGCGAATCCTGATGGGCTTCACCTGGCCCGGCAACGTTCGCCAGTTAGAAGCGGCGATCGAGCGGGCGATGCTGCTCTGCGAGGGTGCGACGATCGAACCAGCCCACCTGTCCGAGGAGTTGTTTCAGCCCGCCAAGTCGAGGTCTGCGGGCCTGTTCCAGTTGCCCGATGAAGGCTTCTCGCTGGAAGAGTTTGAAAAGCAGTTGATCATCCAGGCGATGGAACGGAGCCAGTGGGTGGCGGCCAGGGCCGCCCGCCGGCTGGGCCTGAGCTATAAGACGCTGCAGTATCGTTTGGAGAAGTTTCAGATCAAACCGCCCCAATCCGATGCCTCAAACGAGGCATCGATCTCCTCAAATGGGGATTCGGTCCATTAAAAAATCCCTTCAATGCCATGGAGATTTTCATGGCAAGAATTTCTATCTCTTCGAAAATATTTAAAAAATAATTTCCACATCCAGAATATGTCATTTGGCATGACAAGTGCACCAATTACGGCCGGGCATTTATGTCCACAACCATTCAAGGAGGGTATTGCAACATGAAGAAACTGCTCATATTGGCAGTCTCGGTATTCACCGTGGCCACCATGGCGGGCATCGGCATGGCGGCGGACGCGACAGCTCCGGCCCCGGCCAAACCAGCCCACGCCAAAAAAGCGGCTGCGCCCAAGATGACCATGGGTGAAGTGACGGCTGTCACGGCTGGCAAGAATTTCGAGGTGAAGGACGAAAAGGGCAAGACCCACAAGTTCAGCATCGGCAAGAAGACCAAGATCGAGGGGGATCTGAAGGTGGGTGCGAAGGTCGATGTGAAATCCATGGGTAAATGGGCCGAAGAGGTGAAGGTGTCTGGTGGCGGAGCCGCTCCCGAGGCCGCACCAGCCGCTCCGAAGAACTAAGCGGCGTTTTTTAGCCGCGTCTGACAACGGCGCATTCGGGAACCCTCACCCGGATGCGCCGTTGGTGTCTGGGATCTCTATGATATTCACATCGGATTTTTATGATAAATAGCCATGGTTTGGCGGGGCTATTATTGATGGTGTCGCCTTACTCCAAAATAAGGATTGAATGACCGGAATTAGGGATGCGATGCCCTAATCCCACTTCCCCTCATTGTGAAGTCATTCTGGCCTCTGGATTGATACAACAATTTGAAATTATTTTGTAATTTCTTGTCACGCATGCTGGATCATCCAGTTTGGCATATTGTGTGCTATCTAAGTTGGGTAAATGTGTTCACCACATCAGATGGAGGGAGTCGTATGAAGAGGCGTTTATTGATGTTGATAGTATCATTATTGGCTGTGGCAGCATTGACGTCTGTGAGTATGGCCGCGGACACTCAGGCCGCTGAGCCGACCCCGCCGGTTCACGCCAAGAGAGTGGCGGCACCCAAGACGACCATGGGTGAAGTGACGGCTGTGACGCCCGGCAAGCATTTCGTCGTCAAGGATGATAAGGGCAAGATCCACAAGTTCAGCATCGGCAAGAAGACCAAGATCGACGGCGAGCTGAAAGTGGGCGCCAAGGTGAATGTGACCTCGAAGGGCCGCTGGGCCGAGGAAGTGAAGGTGGAGGGCGGTGCGGCTCCGACCGCGTCGTCCCCGGCGCCAGAGAAATACTAAGCGGCGTACTTCCAGCCGCGTTAGACAACGGCGCATCCGGGCCCCCTCACCCGGGTGCGCCGTTTGTTTTTGGCAGTTAGCGGGAGAGGTAGTCGTTCAACTCCCGCTCGAACGAGTGGAAATAGGTGCCGATCACCGTCACGTCGAAGCGCCCAAGGATCGATTCCTTCGGTTCGTGATCGAGCAGAAATCGAAACGCCGCCTCGATGCAGCGGGCGGGCGGAGCGTCGCCGCCGGTCAATGTCAGATAGGTCGCCCGTGTCATCGTGACGTGATGTTGCGTCGCGCGATTCCCTTCCTTCACGGTGACGTGAAAGGCCATGGGGTCGTCATCGGATGTCTGGCGGACGTCGATGGTCGGGAGCATGGCGGGAGTAATGTAGTGGATTGAACGCATGGGGTCAAGGGAGAAGTAAAGGGTCGAGGGCCAGGTAGCAAGCGTCAAGGCAATATACAATTTGACTAATCTTCGTCTTAAAATTTTTCCTTGACCCCTGACCCTTGCCCCATGCCCCAATTTCTTGACCCTTGCCCCGCTGTTCATCTCGATATGAACACCCGTGCACGTGAAGATGCACTGACCCCGCTGTCGTGCTCTCGTCTCGCACTGCCGAAGCGATTCAATCGTCATGCAAATATCTCCTTCTCGCGTCCCTGGCACGATGCGTGCGTTGGTGGAAGTGAGGCCGCAGGCAGGGGGCCGGTGGCCACACCCATACAGGAGGGAAATCCAATGCGACGAATCTCAATGCTCGCTGCAATGCTGGCTCTGGCCATGCTCATGGCAGGCTGGTCGGGCGCGGTGCTGGCCGATCAACCGGCGGCCGGTTCCTCAAAACAATCGGCGGCCGCGGCCCGGCTGAACAGTCCCAGGACGACTGTCGGCGAGGTGGTCGATCTGGTGCCGGGCAAATCGGTCAGGATCAAGGAGGAATCGGGTACTCTGCACACCTATGGACTGGCCAAGAGCACCAAGATTGATGGCGATCTGAAGCTGGGGGGCAGAATCATGGTGAAGTCGACCGGCCGGTGGGCCCGGGAGATCACGGTCCAGTCTGACAGTGCTGATCAGACGGGCATGCAGACGAATGACTGAGCGGGGCTGATTTGCTCAGCAGATTGCCTGTAGGGCCGTGGCGAAGAGCCACGGCCCAAGTTTCTCGAATTGAAACGCATTGATATCTTGACAGCTCTCTCATATTTTTGCTACGGTTGCGAGACATTTTATAAGTAATGGCAATAGTTAGATATTCACAGGATGGCAAGTGGCGAACCCTCCATGACTGTTCAGGAGTTAATCAATAAACTCAATGAGTTCTGGGTTAAACAAGGCTGTGCTATTATCCAACCATTTGATCGTCCTGTTGGCGCTGGCACGTTTCATCCGGCTACCTTCTTTAGAGTATTAGGCCCCGAGCCTTGGCGTGTGGGCTATGTTCAGCCCACCCGTCGACCCACCGATGGGCGGTATGGGGAAAACCCCAACCGGCTTCAGCATTATTATCAGTATCAAGTGATTATCAAGCCGGCTCCCAGTAATAGTCAGGAGCTCTATCTTTCAAGTTTATCCCACTTGGGCATAAAAAAGACCGAACATGATATTAGATTTATCCACGATGATTGGGAATCCCCTACTTTGGGCGCTTGGGGATTGGGATGGGAGATTAGGCTGGATGGAATGGAAATTACCCAGTTCACTTATTTTCAGGAAGTAGGCGGTATCACATTGGATCCGATTTCGGTTGAGCTCACCTATGGTATCGAGCGATTGTCTCTTTATCTGCAGGGAGTAGAAAGCGTGTTTGATCTGGAATGGGGCAACGGTCTCTCCTACGGGGAACTGTTTCACACGGCCGAGGAGCAGGGGTCCCGTTATAACTTTGAGAAGGCGGATACCACGCAACTGTTCCAGTGGTTTGACGGCTGTGAGCGAGAGGCCGATGCGCTGCTTGGCGAGGCCGATTCTGCGCAGATCCTGCCCGCGTATGATGCCTGTCTGCAGCTGTCGCATCTGTTCAACCTGCTCGATGCCCGCGGCGCCTTCAGCGTGACGGAGCGGGCTCGCTTCATCGGCCGCGTGCGCCACGTCGCCCGTCGATGCGCGCAGGGCTATCTGGCCTTGCGAGCAGCGCAGGGGTTTCCGCTGCTGAAGCGTTCCGCCGCGCACGGTTCCACTCCTCGCGCACGGCGCAAAGCGACGGCCCGCCATGGGTGAGTTGTTGCTTGAAATCGGCGTGGAGGAGGTCCCCGCCTTTCTGGTGCGTTCAACGCTCGATCAACTCCGCGACCGGGCGGTGGAATTGTTTTGCCAGGCCCGACTGGAGGCGACGGAGGTGCGCACCTACGGCACGCCCCGGCGACTGGCGCTCTCGGCCATGCTGCCCGATCGGCAACAATCGTCAGTGACGGAGGTGACGGGGCCTCCGGCCGCCGTCGCGTTCGACGCCGCGGGACAACCGACGAAGGCGGCGGCAGGGTTCGCCGCCTCGCAAGGGGTGCGGGTGACCGAGTTGCAGGTCGTGAAGACGGACAAAGGCGATTACGTCGTCGTTCGCGTGACACAGCCCGCGTGGCCGACGGCGAAGGTGTTGAAGTCGCTTCTGCCCGCGCTAATGGGCCACCTGCAATTTCCCAAGACCATGCACTGGCATGAGCGGGGGCAGCGCTTCATCCGGCCGATCCGCTGGCTGGTGGCGCTTCTCGACGCGCAGGTGATCCCGTTTGCCTTCGCCGGGGTGACGAGCGGACGCCGCTCCGCCGGTCATCGGGCCCTTGCCCCCGGCGCGGTGTTGATCGGCCGGGCGGCCGACTACCGGTCGAAGCTGTGGCGCGCCGGCGTGCTGGTCGATGATGATGAGCGGCGGGAGGCGATCGGGGAGCAGGTGCGGGCTAGGGCGAAGGCGTTTCGGGCGTCGGTGATTGATGAAGAGGACGTGACGACCCAGGCGGTCTACAGCACCGAATGGCCGGTGGTGGTCGACGGCGAATTCGACCGTGCCTATCTGGAGCTGCCGAAGGAGCTGTTGGTGGCGGTGCTCAAATTTCAGCAGGGGTACTTTGCGCTGCACCGGGAACGGGGGGGGCTGCTCCCGCGTTTTCTCTGCGTGGTGGACGGCGGCTCGCGCCGCCGGGGGGCGGTGAAGCCGGCGACGATGATCGCCGGCCACGAACGGGTGCTCAAGGCGCGGCTGGAAGACGCCCGGTTTTATTTGAAGCAGGATCTCGTCGTGACGCTTGCCGATCGGGTGGCTGCGCTGAACCGGATCACCTTTCACGAAAAGTTGGGCAGCCTGCATGAGAAGACGATGCGGCTTGTGGAGCTGGCGCGCCGGCTGGCGACGCAGGTCGGCCCTGATCAGCGGATCGATGTGAAGGAGGCCGAGCAGGCGGCGCGGCTCTCGAAGGCCGATCTGGTGACGGGTCTGGTGCGCGAATTTCCCGAGCTGCAGGGGGAGATCGGCGGGAACTACGCGGCCCGGCAGGGGGAACCTCCCGCCGTGTCGACCGCGATTGCCGAGCACTACCGGCCCCGTTTCACCGGCGACGCGCTGCCGTCGACCCCGCTGGGACGGCTCCTCTCGCTGGCCGACAAGATCGACACGATCATCGGCTATTTCGGCGTCGGCCTGGCGCCGACGGGTTCGGAGGATCCCTACGCGCTCCGTCGTCAGGCAGCCGGCGTGGTGCAAATCGCGGAGCTGTTCCCCCGCCTCGATCTGCCAGGCCTGATCACGACAGCCAATGACGATTTCAGTGGACTGGTGAAAAAGGGCTGGCGGCCTGACACGGTCCAGTCGGTCCGCACGTTTCTGGCCCAGCGATTGGAATGGCAGTTGCTGTCCGAAGGACACGGCAACGAACTGGTCGCGGCGGTCCTGGCCGGCGAATGGAAGAATCCGGCCGACGTCAAGCGACGGCTGGCGGCGGTCGCGGCCATGCTGGCCACGCCGAAGGGTGAGGATCTCCTGACGGTCTATCGCCGTGTGGGTCGCATCGTGCCGGCGGGGTTTTCGGGCGCGCCAAAGCCGGAACAATTCACCGAGGCGCAGGAACGGCAGCTGCACGCCGCGTACGAAGTGGCCGCCCGCCAGGTGGCGTCGGCGCGGGATGAGGGGGCCGCGCTGGAGGCGCTTGCCGCGTTGCGACCGGCCGTCGACGCATTTTTCAACGCGGTGATGGTGATGACGGAGGATCAGTCGGTGCGGACAAACCGATTGGCGTTGGTGCATGGGATCCGGCAGCTCTTTGTGCCGATCGCGGACTTTTCAAAAATTTCAACGGTCCCGGCGCCGACGGCGGCGCACCCGGGCCGCGGGGAGGAGTGAGCATGGCTGTCAAACGGGCTGTCAAGCGGGCACCGACGCGCCGGATTGCGGCGTCCGCGCGCAGCGGCAAGCCACACAAATACGTCTACTATTTCGGACGAGGAAAAGCGGAGGGGGACGGCGACAACAAGGCCCTGCTCGGCGGCAAGGGAGCGGGCCTGGCGGAGATGACCAACCTGGGCATTCCGGTGCCGCCGGGTTTTACGATCACCACCGAGGCCTGCGTGGAATTCTTCGCCCGCAAATCCCAGTACCCCCACGGGATGTGGGAACAGGTGCTGGCCAATCTGCAGAAGCTCGAACAGGAGATCGGCAAGCGCTTTGGCGACCCGGCTGACCCACTGCTTGTCTCCGTCCGGTCCGGCGCTCGGGCCTCGATGCCGGGCATGATGGACACGGTGCTCAATCTGGGGCTCAACAACGCCACGGTCGGGGGACTCGCGGCGCTGACGGGCAACACCCGGTTCGCCTACGACGCCTACCGGCGCTTTCTCGCGATGTTCGGCGGCGTGGTGATGGGTGTGAAGCGGGAGCGGTTTGAAGCGGCGCTCGAGGAGAAAAAACGGAGCGAACGGGTCGCGCTCGACACGGAGCTCAACGAGCAGGCGTTGACATCGCTGGTGACGCGCTTTAAGGAGATCATCCGGCAGGAAACCGGCCGCGACTTTCCCGACCGGCCTCTCGATCAATTGAAGATGGGCATCGACGCCGTCTTCAAGTCGTGGTACGGCGAGCGGGCGATCACCTATCGACGGCTGAACCGCATCCCCGACACGTGGGGCACGGCGGTCAACGTCGTGGCGATGGTGTTCGGCAACATGGGTGAGACGAGCGGGACGGGCGTGGCGTTCACGCGCGATCCGTCGACGGGGGAGCGGCGCTTCTTCGGCGAATGGCTGCGCAACGCGCAGGGGGAGGACGTGGTCGCCGGCATCCGCACGCCCGAGCCGATTGACACAATGGCCAAGAAGGTGCCCAAGGCCTACGCCGAGCTGCAGCGGATTTACAAGAAGCTCGAGCGCCATTACAAAGACATGCTCGACCTGGAATTTACGATCCAGGAGGGGACGTTGTACATGCTCCAGACCCGCGTCGGCAAACGGACGGCGGCGGCGGCGGTGCGCATCGCCGTCGAGATGGCGAGGGAGCGGCTGATCGACACCCCGACGGCGATCCTGCGGGTCAATCCCGGCCAGTTGGATCAGCTTCTGCATCCCCAGATCGATCCCAAGGTCAAGGGCAACGTGATCGCCAAGGGTTTGCCGGCCTCGCCCGGCGCGGCGGTCGGCCGGGTGGTCTTCACGGCGGCTGAGGCCGAGCAGGCGGCCTCGCTGGGCGAAAAAGTCATCCTGGTGCGCGCGGAGACCTCGCCGGAGGACATCGGCGGCATGCACGCGGCCCAGGGCATCTTGACCGCCCGCGGCGGCATGACCAGCCACGCGGCGGTCGTCGCCCGCGGGATGGGCAAGTGCTGCGTGGTGGGTTGCGGCGCGCTCGTGATCAATGAGGAGAAGCGGCAGGTTGCGGTCGGCTCGATGATCATCCGGGGCGGGGACCTGATCACCCTGAACGGATCGACCGGCGAAGTGATCCACGGCGACGTCCCGCTCGTGGAGCCGACGATGAGCAAGGAGTTTCGCACGCTGATGGGCTGGGTGGACACGGTGCGGCGGCTCAAGGTGCGGGCGAACGCCGACACGCCGCACGACGCCACGGTGGCCCGGGACTTCGGCGCGGAAGGGATCGGCCTGTGCCGGACCGAGCACATGTTCTTCGAAGGGGACCGCATCCGGGCCGTCCGCGAAATGATCCTGTCGGACACCGTCGACCAGCGCAAGCGGGCGCTGGCCAAGCTGTTGCCGATGCAGCGGGCTGATTTCATCGGGATCTTTTCCGCCATGCAGGGATTGCCGGTGACGATCCGGCTCTTGGATCCGCCGCTGCACGAATTTCTGCCCCACACGGAGGCCGAGATGGGGGACCTGGCTCGGGAGATGGGCCTCAGTCCCGAAACGGTCAGGGCGCGCACCTCGGCGCTGCACGAATTCAACCCGATGCTGGGTCATCGCGGCTGCCGGCTCGGCGTGACCTTCCCCGAGATCTACGAGATGCAGGTGCAGGCGATCTTCGAAGCCGCCAGCGAATTGAAGCGCACGGGCGCGCGGGTGTTTCCGGAGGTGATGATCCCGCTGGTGGCCGACCGGCGCGAGCTGCAGTATCTGCGGGAGCTGACGGCGAAGGCCGCGTCCGCGGCGATGGCGGCGGCCGGCGTCAACGTTTCCTATACCGTCGGCACGATGATTGAGCTGCCCCGGGCCGCCATGGTGGCTGATCAGATCGCGAAGGAGGCGGAGTTTTTCTCATTCGGCACGAACGATCTGACCCAGACCGTCTACGGCCTGAGCCGGGACGACGCGGGAAAATTTCTGCCCGCCTATATCGACAAGAAGATTTTCTCCGATGATCCGTTCGTGGCGATTGACCGCGAGGGGGTGGGCGCCGTCATGCGGATCGGCGTGGAGAAGGGGCGCGGCGCGCGCCCGAATTTGAAGGTGGGTATTTGCGGCGAGCATGGCGGCGAGCCGAGCTCGGTGGAGTTCTGTCATCAGATCGGTCTGGACTATGTGAGTTGTTCGCCCTATCGGGTGCCGATCGCCAGGCTGGCGGCGGCGCACGCGGTGTTGCAGGAGCGGAAGACGAAGCGGCGGTAACGGTTTCCACTCCCCGGCGCGCCCCGTGACCGGCGCCGAGGAACGACGAGGGGGAAACGATGACGCAAAGCAGCGTGGATGTTCGCTGGATGCGGATGGCGCTCCGCCTGGCTGAAAAAGGGCGGGGGACGGCGAGCCCCAATCCGATGGTCGGGGCGGTGATCGTCAAACGGGGTCGGATCGTCGGGCAGGGGTATCACCGCCAGCCGGGAGAGCCTCACGCCGAGTCGCTGGCGCTCGGACAGGCCGGCTCCCGCGCAAGGGGGGCGACGCTCTATCTGACTCTCGAGCCCTGCGGCCACAAGGACAAGCGAACACCCCCGTGCCTGCCGTTGATTCAGAAGGCGCGCCCCCAGCGCGTCGTCATCGCCATGAAGGATCCGAACCGGCGCGTCAACGGCCGGTCGATCGCGGCCCTGATCCGGTCGCGCATCAAGGTGACGACGGGGGTGTTGGAGGCCGAGGCGCAGCGGCTCAACGAGGCCTACACGACCGCGATCACCAAGGGGCGGCCGCATGTCACCGTCAAGGTGGCGCAGACACTGGACGGCAAGATCGCGACCTCCACGGGCCAGTCGCAGTGGATCACCGGGGAACCGGCCCGGCAGCTGGCTCACCAGTTCCGCGCGCGGACGGACGCGATCATGGTCGGCGTGGGCACGATCCTGCAGGACGATCCCACGCTGACCGTGCGCATGGGCGAGCAGGGGCGGGATCCCCACCGGGTCATCGTCGATGAAGCATTGAAAATTCCCCTCCACGCCAAGGTGCTGCGCCAGACGTCTTCGGCCCACACCTTCGTCGCGACCACGTCGCTGGCGTCGCCGGAGCGGCGGGCCGCGCTCGAAGCGCTGGGGGTGACCGTTTTTGTGCTGGAAGCCGCCCAGGGACGCGTCGACCTGAAGGCGCTGATGGCCAAGCTGGTCGAGCTGGGCATCACCAGCGTGATGATCGAAGGGGGCGGCGAGTTGATCGGGTCGGCCCTGCGCGACGGGCTGATCGACCGGATGGCCGTGTTCATCGCCCCGACGTTGATGGGCGGTCAGGACGCCAAGGGCATGATCGGCGGGCGCTCGCCCCTGACGTTGGACGGCCTGGTCCGTCTGCACGGGTTGACGGTT
>Ga0335081_10011810_pt1 | contig 14144 bp, 4 predicted proteins | sample Lox_Sample_35_FD_206713 | JGI IMG/M metagenome (GOLD analysis project Ga0335081, IMG submission 206713) | Soil microbial communities from Loxahatchee National Wildlife Refuge, Florida, United States - Lox_Sample_3.5 | ecosystem: Environmental > Terrestrial > Soil > Wetlands | place: USA: Florida... | reverse complement strand
CCACCGCAGCTTCCTCATCAAGCCACGGACTCTGCTCACCCTCGGAACGGGACGCCAACAGGTCGGCACCGAGCAGGTACTGCGGGCCATGCGGACCGGCGACTTCGGCCTGCCAGCGGGCTGTTCGGCCACCTACGACGTTGAACTCGTCGACATCCTGCGCACGGTCGCGCGGGTAGGCGCGCGGTCGGCCCTTGAGGATTACTGCCGGTCCTACGCCGATGAGCGCGGCTACCGGCCCAGCGCCATGCAAGCCTACGAAGCCGGGTACAACCCCTCGTCAGCCCGTGCCAGGCACGGCCACTGGTTCGGCTTCCTCGACGACGTGGACCTCTTGGGCGAGCAGGAGCGCGAGGTGACGCGACGCCATCCCGACGTGCTCAATGGCATTGAAAAAGAGCCGGTCACCAAGTCGTACAAGCTCGTAACTCTCCAGGCACTCCTGCAGATGGAGGCGCTGCGCACCGGCGCAGACGTCGCCGAGATCGCCTGGACTGCCCACCGGCTCGTCAGCGGCGACCCACGCCTGGTTCGCGACACCAGCTCGACGGAGATGCCCGACCCGGCATCAGTGGACGCCGACACCTGGCGTGAATACTGGCTGAGCTGGCCGCTATCGGCCTGGGCCGGCCGGTTGCGCGGCGCATCCGCCGGCTGGTTCCGCATCGAAGGCCGCCGGTTCGTCCCAACGTTCCAGATTGCCGCCGATGTAGGCGAAACCTTCGACGCCATGGTGGAGGAACTGGTTGACTACCGGCTCGCCAGATACCTCTTCACGAAGAGCAGCCCACTGGAGGACGCCATCCGGCTCAAGGTCATCCAGGCCAGCGGACGGCCGATCCTGATGCTCGACCGCGACCGCAACCCCCAGTTGCCTGAAGGTGAGACGCTATTCGTTGCCGATGGCGTTTCCTATTCAGGCAACTTCGTCAAGATCGCCCTGAACGTCGCCCACCGCGAAGGGCACCAAGGGAATGTCCTGCCCGACTTGCTGTGGTCGTGGTTCGGCGCCAGCGCGGGCCAGCCCGGCACCGTGCAATACGTCGAGCTGGTGCCCGGTAAGCCGCACTGGCGCATGCGGCCAGCATCCCCCGCTCCCACCCGTGACGAGTCGGCCAACTGACGTGAGACAGCCAGGCGCGCGATCATTTGGGCGGCGTGAGGTCGACTCGCAAGGTTCGCAATCCCGCCGCAACGTCGGCTGGAAGTCCGTGCAGCACGTGTTCGATGAGCTCGTCCTGCCGCGGCTGCCCGAACGCTAGCCGGTAATAGGCGGTGCTGCGGAGAAGGTCCGGGAGGCGGCTCGCCTCCCGGCTGAACGGGATGATAGAGAATCGTCGTTCGATCCGCGCGCCGTCGTCGGTGGCGTACACCCAGAACGGCACGATGCCGCCCTGGACATCGTCGGCGAGGTCCGCGACGCGGTCAAACAGCTCAGTCCAGGGCCGACGCTTCGAGGTGGGGAACTCCGCTGCCATGGCGACGTTCTTGCGGATGGCATGACCTTTATAGCGGTGGACGCGACCTTCTCGTTGCTCGAGGTCGACGGGATTGTGCGGCAGGTTCCAATGCACCACCGAATGGCAGTACAGGTGGAAGTCGAGTCCCTCCTGCCCTACGGAGGTTGTGGCGAGCACGAACGGCCAGAACGGCGAGTTGAATGCGAGGGTGAGCGCCTCGCGTCGCTGGTCGGCGCCGTCTTCGGACCGAGCGTCGCCGAAACGGGCGGCGTAGCGGCCGCGCATGCTCACGCCCCCGCCGTCGCGCCACGGCCGGACCGCCACTTGATAAGTGGCCGGCCGTAGGCTCACGGCGGTCACCACGTCGTCTGCGAGTTCGAGGACGGCGCGCGCCGGGTCCCGCTTGGCGGAGCGGTCATATCCGCGCCACTCAGCGAGCACGTGGACATATTCGTCGAGGACGGCCTGCAGGTTGCCGCGCAGGCAATACTCGAGCACCCGTCGCCAGTACACGTCCGTGTCATCGGACTTGTCCAGCAGCCGGGTCGCCTCGAAGGAGTTGAACAGGGTGCGAAAACCCTCGCCGATGGATGCCGCGGCGTCGGCGAGGTGCTGCGCTGTGGCGTCGGGGAACTCGCGGGCAAGCGCGCGGTAGGCGCAGTTCGCGGGCGAGGCCAGCGCGATCTCCGTGATCACATCGGTCAGGTCCGGTGGGACGGGAGGCAGGTCATCGGCGCCGGCGCGTTGATGGGTGAGCCGTTCCCGGGCGGTCTGCAGAGCACCGAGGTGGGCGCTGATGCCGCGCCGCTCTTCCGCGTCGCTGATGTTGTCGGCCGGTGGCGGCAGGTAGCGGTCGGCGTCCAGCTGGAACGGCAGCGCCCAGTACCAGAACCTCGTGTCACCGCTTCGCTGCTCGCTCCGCTGCTGGATGTAGGGGGTGAGCATCGGCTCGATGCGGGATCGAGCGAGCGTGAAGACGTCATCCAAGGTTGGGGCATGGTTGCCGTTTCGCCTCAGCTGGATTACGAGCGCCAGGGGGTCACATGCAGCAGCGATGGTGATGCTCGGGGCCACAAGGGGGAGCACGGTCATTGCCTGCGGCTGGTTGTCGCGGATGCGCCACTGCAGTTTGCGGATGACGCGCTTATTCGTGGGGTCGTCGTATCTGGGTGGCTGGCTGATGCCGCTGATCAGCTGTCGCTCGACCTGGTACGACAGCATTGTCGCGATCAGCGTCGGGACCATCGTCCAGCTGCTGAACACCAAGCGCTTGGTGAGCTGGCGTGCCGAGTCGGTGTCGAAGGGGGAGCCGCCGTCGTAGTACGGCAGCGACGCGGGTATCCACAGCAGTTGCCACGCACCTGAGTCGACCATGTCGTGTTGCAGCGCGGACAGTCGCGGGTTGGCGGTTGGGATGGTGCGGTAGCTGCGGATCTTGTCACGTGCCAGCACCGCCCGCGACGTGTTGACCAGTGCGGCGAGATCGGGTGAGTCATGTAGGCGGTCGTGCAGGGTACGGGTGATTGCGTACTCGTGGCCGCCGAGAAAGCTGATCGGGTACGGTGCCGACTTCCAGTACTCGATGACATCGGGCTCGTCGAGCCGGAGCGCGAGGGTGGCCGCGTCGGCGTACTGCAGGTAGCTATCGCGGTCGGGAATCGGCACTCGGTCCGCCACCGTGGTCAACATGCCGTCCCGGTTGTCGGTGGCCGCGAGCCGTTCGGTGCGGCACATGACCTCCAGCAGCCGGGAGGCGACCACGTTGGCCGCGACTTGCGCTGGCTCGATCCCTGCGGTAGGCACGCCCAGCAGGGCGTCACGCAGTTCGCCGAGTTCGTCGCGGAGCCGCTTCTCCTCTCCAGGCGCATCGCGGACCAGAAACCGGTAGGTGGCCATGAAGTCGTCGTAGTGGCTGTCCTGCCCGGTGAGCGCGTCTGCGGCGGTGGTGTGCATCGTGTACGGGGTAGCAGACAGAAGCAGCACCCGGGTGTCCCGGCCGGTGTCGTCCTGGTGATAGCCGAACAGATGTCCGGCGACGCTCTGGGCGAAGTCGTCCGAATCGTCGGTGCCCAGCAGCGTTTTGAACCGCTGGAATTCGTCCAGGATGACCAGGTCTGGGTGCAGGGCGCTGACCGCGACGGTAGCCATCGCGTGCCGGAGGTCACCGATGAACCCGCTGCGGCGTCGCACCAGCTCAGCCGGCCGGGTGTTGCTCGGTCGCTGGAACGCTGCAGCCAGTTCGTCGAACTCTCGCCCGAGCGGCGCCAGGCCGTGTTCCGTCCGCCGGGCGTCAACAGCGCTGACGGCCGACCGCAGGGCCGTTCGCAAGCTTGCCGGGAATGGCCCGAGTTCGTCTCGCTTGGCTCGGACGGCGTCTCGCGCCGCGCGTGGTGCGGCGTCTGATATCCCCGCATAACACAGCCGCTGGGCACCGGCGGAGTCGAAGTCCTTGGTCGGCCAGGTTGCGCGCAGCCCTTGGAAACAGGCCACTCGCTCGGTGAAGGTTCCGGTTCTGCTACGCGGTTCGAACGAAGTCCCAGGCGTCAGCGCCACTAGGTTCATCTCATTCGCGTTCAGCTCGGGCAGATGGAACGGCAGGGTGGCGAGCCGGTCGGTGCGTGTATGCACCGTCGCGCCGCCGACCGTCAGCTTGCGGACGTTCTGCGCCGCGATCGCGGCGTTCGAGGAGACGTAGACGACGTCGATGCGCCGATCTCCCGCGCGCTGTAGTCTCGCGGCTGCCAGTGCGATGGCGCCGCGGGCGATGAGCGTCTTCCCGAGGCCGACCTCGTCGGCGACGAGGAAGCGTCCGGTACCCCGTTTGGCCCACAGCCGACGATCGGCGTACCGGGCGGTACGGCGTTGGAAGTCCTTCAACGTGCGCAGCTCGGCGGAAACGTTCAACCGTTCTGCGAGCTGCTCACGCACGGCGCACCGCCAACGCTGCCCGGGCCGCGGAGATCGACGCCCACAACTGTTGCAGCTCGTCTGGGACCACGCCGGTGTCACGCAACTCGGCCAGGACCCGGTCGATGTCGTCGAGACGGTGCGAGCGGCGCACCAGCGCGCGCACCATGGTCTCCAACAGCGGCGCGGTGTCGATCCGGTCGATGTTCCATGCGGTCGAGACTGCGCCGAACACGCGGGTCGCGGCGAGCGGGAACTCGTCTGGATCGAGAAGGATCAGCAGCAGGAAACGTACGAGTCGCTCGGTGTCGGCGAGGTTGTCGGCCAGCAGCCGCGCCAGCCGATCCTGCGGTGCACCGCGCATCTCGCCGACGAGCACAAATCGGCGTTCATCGTCGCCGCCGGTCAGCTGCACGGCCAGGTATGCGGTGAGACCGGCCAGTGTCACGGTGAACTCGGCGTTGAGCATTTCCCCTGAACCGACCGGACAGGCCATCGCCTCGCCGAGACTCAGCGGCCTTGCCGTGGCGGTGACTCCGGGCGGAAGCAGCCACTCCTCGGTGGAGCGGTAGGTCACGCGATAGGTCCCGGCAGCGGGCTCACCGACATCGACGATCACGGGAATCTTGGCAATCTCGCGCTGCAGCTGATCCAGCAAGGTTCCCAGTTCCGTCTCGACGTCCTGTGGCGCGGCCCATTCGTGGTCTACCAGCAGATCCCGGAATCGGCGTCGGGTGACCTTCCCAGCCGCGTCCCGTGGTCCTGGTGCCAGCCACGCGGCAACCGACGCCCTCTGCCCCGATGCGTGCATCTCGAGTAGGACTTCGACGTTCTGATTAAACGCGGCGACGGTTGCATTCGCGCTGCCGGTGAACACCCGGGTGCCGGCCGGAGTGTCGGCGACATAGATCTTCCCGTGTAGTCCGTGCAGCCGGGAAGCCGCCGACTCCGTACCGTCCTGATCATTACCGATGACCCCATCGGTCTCGTTCAAATCGGGAGCAAGTTCGTACGCCCGCACCCCGTCCGATGGCGCCAGCGCAGCGTCAAGCTGCTCGGGTCGCGATACCACGGTCAGCTTCGACCCCTGAACCGGCAGATCGCGCAGCCGCTGAGCGGATAGGAAGGGGGATACGATGAGCAGCCGATTCGCGTTGCGCGGCAACGGATCACGCGACGACTTGACTCGCGGCAAACCCAGGACGTGGAACCGCAGGTCGTTGAAGCCATCTGGGGCGGCGAATCGTACTTCCGCAAGGGTGTGGGCGAGATCGCTCACCCGTTGCCGATGCGCTAGCGCGACGGGCGGCCTGCCGTCAGGCTCAACGCCGACCACCATGCTGCGCCGCCACGCAGGTAACATGACCACTTTCTGGAACAACCGCGGCATTACGCCAATTCGGCGCTGCGATAACGTCATGCTTCGTGCGTTATCACCGGGTCGTGTCCCGCCGGGACGAGCGGACGGAGGAAACCGAGCGCAGCTCCTCTTTGGAGTTGTTCGTGGAAGGGCTGGTTGCGGTAACCGCGGAGGCATCCGTAGCAGGACGTTTCTTCACCGCAGTCACATCGGGAGACCCGGGTGAGCGCGGCCTCCAGGACCTCGCCGAACGAGCGGGCGATGCGAATGGCACTCCCGGCTCCGCCCGGTACTGCATCGAAGATCACCAGCGACGTCCGGCCGCCCGGCGTCGGATAGAGGGTGCCGTCGATGTCATCCCGGCTGATCTGCAGCCGTTCGGAGACCCCCTCCAGCAGCGCGTAAAGGGTTGACCGCCAGTGATTCCCGACGGCGAACGGCGCGGCCAGCGCGTCGAACGAGATGGCCACGATATCTGTCTCGTAGCGATGAGCCAGGGCCCGGAGCTGGAGAGGACCAGTGCACTCCCGGTCGCGCAGTAGGTGGGGGTGCTTGTCGGGCACCTTTGACTTGACGGGGGTACCCCAGCCGCACCAGTCGCAGATCAGGTAGCCACCGCGGTTCGGGCCTTCTGAGATCGCGACGAGTTGTCCCCGGGCTCCGGCGCGGGTGGTCACGCTCCCGCCGTTGGCTAGCTGCCAGGTCGCGGTCTCGACCTCCGAGGCCAGCGACATGACGTAGGTCGTGCCATTCCAGCTCCGCCGGGGTGGCACCATTCCCGGGCGCCTGGTATCCCGCTGGGCCACAAAGCCAAATTCGGGCACGCAGTAACGACGCGGAGCGCCCGTCTGCTGAACACCGCAGGAAGGGCAGATCGGGTCGAGCGGCTCGTCGCCTTGGCGATAACCTCCGCACGCCTGGCAGACGGCATAGTACTTACTGATCAGTTCGCGATCTGGCAGGCGATAGACGCCTCCGGATGTCCATTGGAGCCCTCCGGCGACAAGTTCTGCACCGGGAGCGAACTCGTAGATCGCCGAGGACAGATCACGGGACAGGTCGAGCTTGGCCCCCATCCGGTTATCGGCGTACTGGGTCCTGAGTTCCACGGTGTCGGTCGGGAAACCGTACTTCGGCAGGACGTTGCGGTTGGCCAGGAAGTTGAGGAGGTTGCGCTTGGTCAGCGTGTTGATCGTCCTCTCGTAGCGGTCAACCAGGAATCCCTTGCGGTCGTTCACGGCCTGCAGCCGCCGTTCCTCGAATGCCGCGACGTCCTCGGCGAGTTCGGCCTGTATCTGCTCTAGCAGGCGGGCCAGTTCTTCCACCCAGGCCCCGGTGGCCAGGCCCATCTCGGCCTGAACGGTCTCGGGCAGGATCCGCGTCAGTGACCGGCGGACCTCATCGGGTACCGGGGTCAGAAAGCTCGGCACGCGCTCGCTCGGCGGTGGCGTGTTCCCAGGACCGGGCAAGAAGAACTCTCCGGCGTCGCGCCACTCTTCGCCGGTCATGTTCTTGTAGTGCCGGAAGAACGCGGCCATCGCCACCGAGTGGGCGTGCCGCCGGTCGATGCGCTCGTTAGCCAGCGGCACATAGGGAGCACGTACCTCACCAGCCACCATGGTGACCGGGTCCTGGTACCGGGACAGGTCATGCGACCGGCGCTGGGCGTACGTCACGATGAGGGCGGCCGACTCGGTACGCCGACCGGCACGGCCTGCCCGCTGGACATAGTTCGCGGTCGTCGGCGGCATGTTGCGCAGCACCACAGACTGCAGCTCGCCGACGTCCACCCCCAGCTCGAACGTGGTGGAGCAGGACAGGGCGTTGACTTCACCCCGGATGAACCGCTGCTGTATCTCCGCCGCTTCGATGCTGGTCAGCTGGCCCGTGTGCTCGCTCGCGCCGAGCGGGACCGGGTTGAGGGACCGGTAGAGGTACCGGTAGTGATCGTCGTCTTCTGCTGGCGCCGGGACTGAGTACTCTTCCAAAGGCCCAGCGCAACCCATGGTGGTGCAGACTCCCCGGACCGACACCGAGGCCAGGCGGCGGCACTGCTGGCAGCGGTACATCACGTCGGCCGGCTCAACCGGGGAAAGCCTCAGCCAGGTGTGATCCACCTGCCGAACGACGCCAAGCCGCCCGTCGTGGTCAGTCGCCAGCCAGCCGCCGCGAAGGCCTTCCAGGAAACGCCAGCATCCGCGCAGTACCTCATGCGGATCGGCGGAGACGTCGGCCGCCTTCAACACCCGGGCCATGTAGTCGAGCCGCCGGTTGATGCCTCGCGTCGGCATCCAGCTGAGGACCTTGCGCTTCGGCTCCGCCGCATCACCACGTACATAGATCGGGCCACGCCGCGGATCGAAATGCTCATCGCGCGGATCCACTCCCTCCGGCATGGTGACCGCGCCCTGCTGCCGCAGGCTCCGGACGAGCTCTCCGAGCAAGTCCCATGATTCCTCGTCGCTTAGGCCCAGCGCGGCCAGGCCGCCCGGCAGCCGCCAGCCAGGCTCGCGTCCGAGCTCAACCCGGATGAGACCGCGGCCCTCCAGGGACTGGCGGTCGTCGGTCGTCACCATCTCCATCATCAGCCACAGAGCGGTCTGCCGCTGGCGCTCCTGCCTGCCCATCCGTCGCTCGAAGACATGCGCGGAGTCGGCGGCTCGCACGAGGTAGTAGGCCACGTCATCGACGTGGGCCGCCTCGTCGGCGGCAGCGTGGGACAGTGCCTCGAGGATGAGCCGCCGGTGCTGGATGGCCTGGTAGCTGGTTTCCAAGTAGGGCGCGAAGAAGGCGGCCGCTTGACGGCTGTCGCTGAACAGGAGCAGCTTGCGGCCCTGCCCGGGCCTGTCCGCCTCTTCGCCATCGGCAGGCGGAAGGGCCTGGTAGAGCGCCGTCGCGATCACCGAGGCGGCCGCGTCTCCGCCGGTTTCGAACTGGCGGACCATGGCCGCGCCACGCGCCCCGCAGGCCAGGCAGCCCGAAACAGTGTCCTGCGCAGTGGAAAGCCGCCGGACCGGCCACAGCAGGGTCCCTCCGCACGCGACACCCGAGCAGGTCGTCGTACCCGCCACGTGCAACGCGCCGCAGACGGCGCACAGAACGGCATCGTTCACGTCCAGGGCGCGACTGACTTCCTCGAGAGTTTCGTCGTCCTCGTCGACGATCACGGGCGCGTCCCCGATGAGGAGCCAGGTCCGGCGCTCCGCGGGATGCTGCCGCGGACCGAAGACCAGCCCCTCCGGCGCCTGCCGCACCGAACCAGACAGGTACAGGGCGCCGCACCGCTTGCAGGCCGCGAACTCGAACATGGCCGCCGAGCAGGCGTCGCATGTTTCCCGGCGAGCCAGCGAGACATGCGGACCCGCCTTGGACAGGCAGGTGTAGGCGCCCTCACTGGCCCGGGCGAACAAGTGGTAGCGGGCCGACAGGACGGGTGAACCCGCGCCGTCGTGCAGGCGGGCTCCCACCGTCACTAGGGCCGCGAGCGCCTGGTCCTGGTCGACGTCCTCAGCGAACAAGTGGGTGGCGAGTTCACCGAACGGACGCGGGCGGCCCGCCAGGAGCCCCCGCAACGCGGCGATCCTCTGCTCATGGGCGAACGTGCTGGCCGCATCGCCGTAGACCGTCGCGCCATGCTGCCCGGCCAGGCGCAGTATTTCGGCTTCCGGATCGTCGGAGCGGGCAATAGATAGGTAAGCGGCCGGATCCAGAGGCCCCCAGAACGGTCCTTCTGGCATGTCCCGCCGGGTGGCCCGGATCAGGTCCTGCCGTGATCCGTCACCCGGCACCCACTCGAAATCGGCGTCGAACAGCCGCTGGGCGAATTGGGTTACCGAGCCAGGGTCGTCGCCCACGGTGGCGCTGGTGGCAATGCAGCGCAGCGGCCGGCCCTCGGCGACCCGATCACGGAGCCGACGCAGCAGCATGGCCAGTTCGGCCGCCTTGGCCCCGTCATAGACGTGGGCCTCGTCAACGGCGATGAAGCTCCAGTGCCCGCCGTAAGGGCCTTCGAACAGGTCAATGTCGGACGGACGCAGCAGCAGGTACTCGAGCATGGCGTAGTTGGTGAGCAGCAGGTGTGGTGGCCTCTCGCGCATTTCCGCCCGGCTCAGGAGCTCGTTGGGCAGCCTCCGCTCGCCGGGATTCAGGAGCCCGAACTTCTCTGCCGCCTCCCGTGCGGTGGGCGGGGTATCCCCCACGTAACGGCCGAACGTGATGTGCGGAGTGCCCGCGAGAATCTGCCTGAGCCTTTTGATCTGGTCGTTGGCCAGAGCGTTCATGGGATAGAGCAGGAGCGCGCGCACGCCGGGGCCCAGCGTCCCGCTGGTGTGTTCCGCCGACAGGGCGTCGAGGATGGGCAGCAGGAAGCTCTCGGTCTTACCGGATCCGGTCCCGGACGCCACGATCACGTTGCGCCCCGCGGCGATCTTGCGGATGGCCTGCTCCTGGTGGAGGTAGAGCGGCCGGTCCATCGGCAGCGCGTCGCTGGCCAGGTGCTGGAAAGCGGGGTTCAGGACACCGGCCGCGACCAGCTCGGCTAGGGTAGCGCCGTGCGCGTACGGGGGCGCGGACTCCAGCAGCGGCCCCTTGGTCAGCGGGCTTCGCGCTATCTCCCGCTCCAGGGCCGCCGCGATGCGGGCGTCACGGACCGGCAGCAGGGACTTCAGGTAGCGCCGGTAGCCGTCGGTGATGAGCTCGCTGGTCGCCAGCGGGTCGAAGACCGCGGTCATATCGATTCCCCTTCGAATCGAGCGCGTTCGGTACGTGCGATGAGGGCTTCGGCCAGCACCAGGTCGATGCTCGCCAGGTCGGGAGCTTGCCGGGCCAGGTCGGTCCAGCGATTGCGCCAGGCCCGCTCGAAGGACCGGCAGGCGTGATTGTCGCGCGCCGCGATGCGCGCCACCAGGGCCAGCGCCGCGGACATGGCCGGCAGCGCGAGCCAGCCTCCCTTTCCGTCTGGATGACGCCGGGCCGCGATCTGTGCGACCGCGTACCGGTAAGGGGAGGCCGCCACGAGACGCTCGGCCGAACGGACGATCGTCGTCGCCTCGCGGGCCGCCCGGGATAGCTCGGAGGTCCGCCGCGCGTCGAACATCTGCCGGGCCGCGACCGCCCGGGTGTCCGCGTCGAGCAGGGCCTGCGGGACGACGGCGGCGGCCTGCCACACGGCCTCAATCTGCTCGGGCGAGAGCACCGCCATCCGTTCGGCGTCCGGACCGAACTGGCCGACCTGAGCCGACGGGTCCTCTCCACCGCTCAGCACCTGGTCCAGTTGCAGGCCGCACTGGGCCAGGGCGGCATCCATGACGGCCGCTAGGGAATCCGTGTCCTGATCGGCAGACCCGGCAAAGACTCGGCTGGACAGCACGGCGGCAGCCGCTGGAGCAAGGGCCCATAGCCGTTCGGCCGCCCTTAGATCTTTCTCGACCGAGGGTCGCGTGATAGCGAGCCCGGTGCTGATCAGGCCGACCACGCAGGCCCCAGCATCAAGCCCGGTGTCGAGAAGCCCCGTTACCGCCCGGCCAGGCTGCTCCCGCAGGGCGGCCGAGCAGCGCTCATGCAGGTCGGAGGGCGCACCGAGGGCCAGCAGATCGTCGGCGAGGTGGATGAGCCGCCACAGGTGGTCCACCCGTCGCGGCATGGCGGGCAGGTCCCCTTCTCCAGCAAGGAACCTGGAGAGGGCGTCCTCTTCCGGGTCGCTGCTGGCCGGCAGGCCCGCGGCGTCACACGCGTAAGAGCCGTGGACTGGCCAGTCCGGCCAGTCGGCGACGACCCAGGGGTCCTCGACACGCAGCAGGACACGAAGCGGGCCCGCGTCGCGTACGCCCGGCGGAAGCCGGACCACTCCGTCCCTGGGAACCGGCATGATGACCGGCGCGCGCCACGGCGCACGGGCCAGGTAAAGAGCCACCGTCAGCCCCTCGACCTGTGCACAGTCGCGGATCTTAAGCTGGCCCGAGCTGATCTCGGCGCCGGTAGCTAGCCGCCGGGGCCGAACCACGCCCACCGGCATGACGTTGTGCCCCCAGGGCAACAGCAGCTCGGCGCGACCGTGGTGGGCCACGGTCTGGCTAGCCCGGGGCACGTCGTAGCCGGTCAGACCGGAGGCCTGCCCGCCGGTCGGCGGGATCGTCTGGATGCGCTGTGCGCCGACCCAGACCTCGAGGTCGGCTTTGACCACCGTGCCAGGGGCCCGGACGAGGAGGCGGCCCAAGTCGGACATGGCCTCGGTGGCGGCGTGGATCGGCGCGGCGGTCCAGGTGGTCACGCCCGCGCCTGCACACAGCAGGTCGACGTGAGGCGGCCTGACCACGACCGGCTCCGTCTCGGTCCCGGCGCGGACCTCCACTACGTGCGCCCGGTCGGTGGTGCCGAAGCTCAGCCGGGACGGGTTCACCGCCGCGCCAACCGGGACCTTGAGGTCAGCGCGGCCCGGCTCCAGGCCGTTTGCGCGAAGCGCGCGGACGGCAGGCACGTAGCTGACCGAGAGGTCTTCGGCGATGACGACCGTCCTGCGCATGCCGCGGCCGAGCGGGCCACGCACCGTGACGTCGAACGCCCCCAAGATGGGCCTGGATACTTCATCCCAGAGGGCGACCGTGCCAACCTGGTCGAATTCCCGGGAAACGAAAGAGGAGCCGCCGGCCGCGGGCCGGATGTCAGCGTGCCAGCTGATTACTGAGCCGGGCGTGTCAGGCAGCCATAGCTGCGGCGGCACGGCGTAATCCGGCGAGCCGTACGGGGTGGTCACTCCGGGAATCGGCTCGCCCAGCAGCAGGCGGGGACGCGCGTAACCCTGTACGACATGCGAGGGGCCGCCCGAGAGCGACAGCGACTGAACCTTTTCCAGGGAGGCGAGCTGCAGATGCCAGCCTTCCCAGCCGAAGGCCACCGGGGTTTCCGTGATCGTACGCAGCTCGCCAGCCACGCCGAGCTCGCGGTCGGCCGGGTGCAGGATCCACAAGTGGTCCGGCGGCAGCGGCAGGTGCTGCGGGAGGCGCCTACCGTCTTCTGAGAAGAACAGGATCGGGTCGGAGGGCTGGACCACGTCCAGCTCGCTCACGTGATCCCAGCCGACCAGGGAGACGTGGACCGAACGGACCGGCCTGGTCAGCGGGTGGGCTGTTGGCGGTGCGGCCTCGGCCGAACCGACCCATTGCGCGCGGCTCCGCACGGTGACCGGCTCACCGTCGGCAGTAACCCGCCAGGTCGCGATCCCGTCCGGTGTATCTCCGACCGCCGGCAAGACCACCTGGACGCCTACGCCGAAGGGATCAAGGCCGATGCGCGGGCGGGCCGCCGACCTGCGCGTCTTGGCCTCGCCTCGGCGAGCGGTGGGCTGGTCGAGGCCCTGTGCGGCGGCCTCGCGGCGCGCGGCCTCGACAATCCGTCCCGGGAGCCGGACGCCGTCCAAGTCCGGGTCGGGTTCGGTCAGGCGATCCAGCAGGTCCAGGCAGCGGTCGACCACGTCCAGGGCGTAGTCACCGCCGTCGGTGAGGAACCGCCTGGCGGGGACGTCCAGCTTGGTAAGGCGGAGCCTGCGGCCCGGCGCGGTCGCCCAGGCCAGGAAGCCTTCCGCGTCCATCCCGGGATCAAGCTGGCGGCGGGAAAGCAGCAGCTGGAAGTAGTCGTTCAGGCAGTAGGTGGGCAGGCCAGCATGCATCAGGATCGGTCCGACGAACGGGAGGGGCAGTTCGGGGAACGTCGCCATACCCAGGCGGTCGACCGCCTGGTTGAACGCGCGCCCCCAGATGCCCTGGTCCTGCGAAGTACCCCGCAGGCCCGTGGCCCCCCACAGCTCGGGCCAGTAGATCCCGCCGTGATAGTCCGTGGCCGCCACCCCGGCCATGGCAGCGGCCAGGCAAGCTGGCCACCGGAGCAGGAACGCCTCACCCCCCGCCCGGGGATCCGGCAGCTTCTCGTAGAGCGCGCCGAGGACGCGGGCCACCTGCCGGGTGTGGTCCGGGCGAAGGTCTGTCTCAGCGACGAGGGAAGCGCCTCGCAACCGCGGCTCCCAGGAGCTCTCCCGCAGCCGGAGCAGTTCCTGCGCACTCACCTTGCGGCGGGCCGTTTCTCCGGCCGCCGGTTTCCACTCACTTTCCGCTGGCGGCTCTGGCTCGGGAGGCGGCAGGAACACACTCAGCTCAGATCGACTCAGGAAGCGTGCTGCTCCCCGAGTTCCAGCGTGGCTACGTGTGGAATCGCGACCAGGTCCGCGGTCTCATGCGCTCCCTGTACCGCGGGTATCCAGTCGGCGGCCTGCTCACCTGGGAGACCCAGGCCGACGGCTCGCTGGTTCGCGGTGAGGCCTCGGCGACCGCGGCGCTGCGGGTGCTGATTCTCGACGGGCAGCAGCGGATCACCTCCCTGTACGGGATCACGCGCGGCCGTCCCCCCGCCTTCTTCCAAGGCGACGA
>Ga0335081_10011809_pt1 | contig 14144 bp, 11 predicted proteins | sample Lox_Sample_35_FD_206713 | JGI IMG/M metagenome (GOLD analysis project Ga0335081, IMG submission 206713) | Soil microbial communities from Loxahatchee National Wildlife Refuge, Florida, United States - Lox_Sample_3.5 | ecosystem: Environmental > Terrestrial > Soil > Wetlands | place: USA... | reverse complement strand
GGTGAAATACGAGGGCGTGTCGAACAAGGGCGAGAAGAGTTATTTCTGGGTGGATACAAAACTTCAGTGTGTAGTCAAAGGGACCAGCCAAAACGGCGGGATCGAACTGCGCAATATCCAGGAAGGGTCGCAGCCGGCGAGCTTATTTGAGGTTCCCGCGGGCTACACCAAGTTCGACATCGGCAGCATGATGCAGCAGATGCAACGCCAGTCGCAATGAAGGTTCATCCCTAACCGCGGGGAGTACAACCGAAAGCGCCGACCCAGATTGCGCCGCGAAAATCGCGCCACTATACTTTTCTGCAGCGGTTTTCTGAAGCCGCGGGAGCCTGAATGTCCTTATCTGCGGTGATTGTGGATGACGAGCAACTTGCCCGCGACGAACTCGCCTATCTATTGAAGAATGCAGGCGACGTCAACGTCGTGGCCCAGGGCAAGAACGGGCTGGAAGCGGTTCAACTGATCAAAGAGCACAATCCAGATCTGGTTTTTCTCGACGTGCAGATGCCCGGGCTCGACGGTTTTGGAGTCATCAAGAAGTTGCTCGAGAAGAAACTTCCCCTGCCCAAAATTGTCTTTGCCACCGCCTTCAACCAGTACGCCGTCAAGGCGTTCGAAGTGAATGCAGTGGACTATCTGCTCAAGCCCTTTGACAAGAAACGTGTGGCTCAATCCATTCAGCGGGCAAGGGCGCAGCACGAGGCCGAGGGCCTGCCCGCGGACAAGATCGACGCTCTGGTGCGGATGATCGAAGCGCAGAAACAGCCTGCCGCAAAGATATTGCTCAAGTCGGTGGGCCGTATGCTCCTGGTGGATCAGAAAGATATCTGTTACGCCTGGATTGAAGACGGCGTCATTACAGTGGTCACGGGCGGGCCCAACAGCATGGAAGGGCAGTCGAACTGCCGCACGCTCGAAGAACTGCTGGCCACGCTGGACGCCAACCTGTTCTGGCGCGCCCACCGCTCCTATCTGGTAAATATTAACCGGATCCGCGAGGTTGTTCCCTGGTTCAAGAGTTCCTACCAGTTGCGCATGGACGACAAGAAACAGAGCGAGATTCCGGTCAGCCGGGCGCAGACCAAACGGCTGCGGGAGTTATTCGGACTCTGAAGCTACGTGTGCCAGCTCTCTGGTGTCCTCGCAGGCCCCCACGCCCGCTCTGACGAACTCCCGAGGTCGCGATGAGGGGATGGCCTTCTCGGCTCTCTCAACCAATTCGATCAGATCGTCAATCAGCGTACCCGTGTACATCAACTTCCTAACTGCTCCACTGCGGAACCGATCCCGAAAAATCCGGAGAGCAGCCGAGAAAGGGAAACTGCTCTCCGGTTCCCAAGGGGAAAATCAAACTGCCAAAGCCTCGAGCGCCTGTCGATCGCGAATAACCAGCGTCGGCCCTTCCAGATGAATCAACTGCTTTCTCCGCAGATCACTGAGCAGCCGGGTTACGGTCTCGCGGGATGAACCGATGCGCTGCGCCATCTCTTCGTGAGTCATGGAGGACTGGACGCGAGTCCAGCTGGCAGCCGTATCTTGAGGCGGCGATTGCGACAAAAGAAGCCTCGCCAATTTGCCCGCGGACGAACGGGTCAGGACCAGGTCGTGAATATCGCGGTAAGCGGAATGAAAATCTCGGCTCAGGCTCACTGCTGTCCCGCATCAGTTCGAGCAGCTGCCGGCGGTCCACGAAGTTCAGCTGGCAAGGCGTAGCCGTCTCCGCCGTCACCTCGTAACCGGCGCCGGAGATCGCGGCGCTCAGGCCGAGCGCTTCCCCCGCTTCCGCGGTCTTCAGGATGAGAACCTTGCCTTCGCGCGAGGTGGTAGAAAGATTCACCCTGCCCGAGCAGAGCACGAACATTCCCCGAGGCGTCTGTCCCTCGACAAACAGAATGGCACCGGCGGGCAGCGTGCTCTTATGACTGACATGGTTCAGCGAGGCCAGAACCGAATGGGAGAAACCGCAGAAAAAATCGAACCGTCTCGCGTGGCACGCGGTGCAGTCCTCAATGATGTTCAGTCCATAGGGGGTGTTCATGTCGGCTACTCCGTGGGCATCCCGCCTGGAATTGGCCCGGGAAGCAACCGCCTCAGCCCCGCCCAGATGCTTGGAACGGCCGAGCAGGGCGAGAGCGTGAGCGCGGGTGTCACTCTGGGCACTTTGAGCTGCCGCGATGAGTTCCCAGGCAGCGCTGGGGTCCTCCCGTAGCTCCCAATCCACGTGGCAGGCGAATAAATAGAAGGGATCGATTTCCGCGGCCTGCGACTCAGGAATTGTTGAGGCAATCTCCACCGGGTCGGTTGGGAGAACGCACAATGCGTCATTCAAAGCGGGAACGGCAGGTCTTTCGGGAGAACGCAGGTAGTCGCTGGCGGCCCGACACCGGTGAGATCTGCCTGCGCGCTCAAGAACGGGAAGCGCGCGGGACATGAAACCCGCGCTTACAAGTGGACGCTCGCCTGCTGCCGACACGGCTGCACACTCCCATCGGGCCTGCACCACACTGAGCTTCGAGCCCTTGGGGGAAGGCCAGAGTCCGGTTCCTCGCACCTGGCATGACCCGAAGAAGGCCAGAGGCGAACTAACGAAGTGCATATGCAAGTGAGTTCCCAAAATGATGGCGCAACGACGTGCGAGCAACTTCCCTGTTTGGAACAGGTTTCGGAACAGAACCAGTTCTCACCACTTTGGACCTGTGCCGAATCCTCGGCAAGTTCGCCGATTAGCCGTCAGCCGCCATCGGTGTCAGGTTTCCGCTGCGCTGTTGGGGGCGTCGAGTCCTGCGACGGACTGTATTCGTCTCGCGTAATCTTCAGGCGCTGCATCTTCGATTGCAGGGTTGTACGCTTCAAGCCCAGGCGCCGGGCCGCACCGTTCGGTCCCGAAAGCAAGCCCTTGGTCTCACGCAAGACGCGGAGAATATGCTCCCGCTCGGCGGTGTCCAGCGTGCGATCGGGTTCAGTTGCGAGCGGCGACTGCCCCTTATGTAACTCCCACAGCGGAACCCGCAGGGCTCGTCCTTCACTGAGAATGACAGCGCGCTCCATCAGGTTTTCCAGTTCGCGTATGTTGCCCGGCCACGACCATTCCGTCAGAGCTTGCATGGTTGCCGTGGGAACGGTTTCGACATGGCGATCCATACGCAAGGCAAACTTGCGCACGAAGTGGCGAACCAGCAAGGGAATATCTTCGGGCCGTTCACGCAGGGGCGGGACGCGAATGGGAAATACATGCAGGCGGTAAAACAGGTCATTGCGAAACTCGCGGTCTGCCACACTGCGGGCCAGGTCGCGATTGGTGGCCGCAATCAATCGCAGGTTCACTTTGATCGTGCGGGGGCTGCCTAAGCGCTCGAATTCCTGGTCCTGCAGGACCCGCAGGAGTTTGGGCTGCAGTTCGAGAGGGATTTCGCCAACCTCATCGAGAAACAGCGTTCCGCCCTCCGCCAGTTCCATGCGCCCGATTTTGCGGGCGATGGCGCCGGTGAACGCGCCTTTCTCGTGGCCGAACAGCTCACTCTCCAACAGACCGGTGGGGATCGCGGCGCAATTGACCTTGATGAAGTTCTGTTGCTTGCGTCGGCTTAGCTGGTGAATGGCACGGGCAATCAGTTCCTTCCCCGTGCCCGTCTCCCCGAGAATCAGGACGGTGGCGTCGCTGGCGGCGACCGTCGCCACCTGGTCGAGCACCTGCCTGAGGGCAGGACTCTCGCCAACGATCTCGGCGAGTGGGCCTAAAGAGCGAGACTCACCCTCCAGATACTTCTTTTCCTCGCTGATGCGCTGTTGCAGTGCCTTGATCTCTGCGTCAGCTCGCTGGTTCTCAATGGCAATGGCCAACTGCCCGGCGACCTGCTTGAGAAGTGCCATGTCGTCGGGCTGAAAAGCGTTGGGACGGGTACTGCCGAGAACCAGAACGCCCATGGGCCCCTTCGGCCTCAGAAGAGGAACACAGCAGAGGGACCGCATGCCTTCCGCCAGAAATTGCTGCGTAGTCTCGGCCTTAAAACCGTGCAGTTGATCCTGAGTAAAGATGAGCGGAGAGCGCTTCTGAAGCGCAAGGCCTTCGGGACTGGACTGCGCTGGGATGGGAATGCCCGTCAACAACCCCCTGCCAAGGGGAAAGTCCTCGGCCTGTCGCACCAGAAGTCCGGTGCCCGAATCGCGCAACTCAAAGCCCGCGTATTCCTGGCGCAGAATGCGGCGAATACGCGCCGAAATCGTAGGGAACACCTGGGGCACATTCCAATTCGACGACAGGATGTTGCTGACTTCGACCAGCACCTGGAGGCGCGCCATCTCCTGGTGCAGCCGGACGGTTACCGCGCGCAGCGACTCTTCCAACTGCGTGTGGCGAGTGACTCCGACAACTACTACGCCAATCCGGTCGATCTCTTCGCCGCTCGCCCTGATTGGAATGAAGTGACAAAGCAGATGCCCGGCTTCCTTCCAGACGGGAAGCTGCGCCGAAAGCTCGACGTCCAGGACTGGTTCACCACTGGAGATTACCCGTTGCAGCACTGGCTCAACGGCAACCGCCGCCTCTCCCAGCACTTCTCGAACGTTCTTGCCCACATGGTCCGCAGCGGGCAGATTGTCCAGAGCCGCGAGCGTGTGGTTGGCGGCGATAAAGCGAAACTCGGAATCGAGGATGCCAAGTCCAACCTTGGACGACTTGAAATATGCGGCGAGCAGCTTCTCCAGGTCGGATAGGACATAGAGCGGGGCCTGACCGTCGGTTGCGGAGCCGCTGAACTCAGGAGGCATAACAGATTCGCTCACCCTTCAGGGCCGGTTGCTGCGGCAACAGGGAAGCACGGAAACACTCGGCCGTGGGTCGACCGCAAACCGCTCTAATCGGACCTCCAATTCCCGAGTCTCGCAATACGGTGTTTCCCTTGGTCAGAAATCGGCGATTTCCAGTCACTCCTTGGCTGTGGAGAGGTCGAGCCAGAGGAAGCTCGCGGCCAGAGTCGGCAAGCAACTGCGGGGCAGAAGGTCGCGCAAAGGCAGGATCAGTGAAGCCCGCTCCAACCCGCAGCAGGAATCGGAAACTCAAGCGTGGCGCGCTTGCCGGCTGCACACTAAGACTCCCCGAGACTCTGCCCTTCAAGCTGACTCGCCCCTTTGCAGCCCATAAAGCCGGAACATTATACGTACGCTGTCAAGCCGCAGGAGCGCTTTTCGCTGTTCTGTTCGTTTTTCGGAACAAGACGGGCAGCCACCGAATTCGACCGGACGGTCGTTCTTCTGCCGGCTTTCTCTCCGGCGACACCCAGCCCCGGGTCCCCGGAGCCTATAATTTGTGTATGGCTCGGGGATGGGAGAGCAAGTCCGTAGAAGCGCAGCAGGCAGAAGCTCAGACAAAAGCGGCTCAGACTGGGCGTCCTCCGACCGCTGCAGATGCTGCACTCCTTCGGGAGATAGAGAATCTGCGTCTGGCCCGCGAGAGAGTGCTGCAACAGATCGCGGCCAGCCCAAATCCCAGGCGCCGCATGCAGCTTGAAAAGGCGCTCGTCGATCTGGATGAGAAACTCTCCAGTCGGTAGTGATGCAGTTTGCCTGTCATCCTAAACGGGCTCTCCTGGCGAAGTGAAGGATCTGGGCTGCGCGATGCGTCGCGCTCTTTGCGACGCGGCAAACGCGCGTTTAGCCCGCTCTCTTATCAAACTGCACCGCTACCCGCCAGCGGGATGTGAGGTTCACACCTCCTGGCTGACGTATAATGATCGCTTTATGACAGCCTACGTCTACGTTTCTCTCAAGAAGAGCGTTCTCGATCCCCAGGGTAAGACTATTCAGGGCGCGTTGAACAAGATGGGATACAAAGGTCTGGAGAGCGTTCGCCAGGGGAAATATTTCGAGATTAAACTCGACGCGGGAATTTCGCGCGATGAGGCCCAGACCGAAGTCGAGCGGATTGCCCGCGAAGTTCTCACCAATCCTGTAATCGAAGAGTTCCGCTTCTCTCTGGCGGAATAAGGCGCGAATCCTCCCCCCAAAGGTTTTCTTATGTGCGGAATAGTTGGTTACGTCGGCAAGAAAAGTGTCGTTCCCATCATCCTCGATGGACTGCGGCGGCTGGAGTATCGCGGCTACGATTCCGCGGGGATTGCTGTAGCCGGTGACGGCGGCCAACTCCAGGTGCGGCGCGCCGAAGGCAAGCTGCGCAACCTAGAGGAGGCGATTCAGCAGAAACCCCTCCACGGCACATATGGCATCGGCCACACGCGCTGGGCTACCCACGGACGTCCTACCGAAGAGAATGCCCATCCCCATCGCGATTGCACCGGCAAGATCGTCGTGGTGCATAACGGGATCGTCGAGAACTACCTCACACTGAAAAAGGCTCTGATCGCCGACGGCCACACATTTTCCACCGAAACCGACACCGAAATCATTGCGCATCTGGTGGAAAAGTATTCGAAAGACTCGGGAAACGGCCGCCGGTCGCTGGAAGACGCGGTGCGGCTGGCCGTGAAAGACGTGCGCGGGGTCTTTGCGTTGGCGGTCATCTCTGCGGAGGAACCCAACAAGATCGTGGCCGCCCGCAATGGCCCGCCGGCTGTCATCGGCCTCGGCGACGACGAATATTTTGTCGCGTCAGACGTGCCCGCCATCCTGTATCACACGCGCGACATTTTCTTTCTGGCAGATGGCGATCTGGCCGTCGTAACCGCCGATGGCGTGCAGCTCTCCGACTTCGAAGGCCGACCCATCCAGCGTCAGGTACAGCACGTCACCTGGGATCCGATCATGGCCGAAAAAGGCGGCTTCAAGCACTTCATGCTCAAGGAGATTTACGAGCAGCCGTCATCGGTGCGCGATACCGCCCTGGGCCGCATTTCGCAGGACACCGGCCATATCTTCCTCAGCGAGATCGAAATCAGCGAGGCGGAGTTCCGCGCCGCCGCGAAGATCAACATCATCGCCTGTGGGACGAGTTGGCACGCCGGACTTGCCGGCAAATTCATGATCGAGGCGCTGGCGCGCGTGCCGGCGGAAGTGGACTACGCCAGCGAGTGGCGCTACCGCAATCCGATTGTTGATCCCAACACGATTACGCTGGTGATCTCACAGTCCGGCGAAACGGCCGACACCATCGCGGCCCAGCGCGAAGCCAAATCCCGGGGGTCGAAAACTCTGGCGGTCTGCAACGTAGTCGGTTCGATGATCACGCGCGAGGCGGCAGGAACCATCTATACTCACGCCGGCCCGGAAATCGGCGTCGCTTCCACCAAGGCTTTCACGGGACAACTCACCGCGCTCTATATCTTCGCCATGTACCTGGCGCAGGTGCGCGGCGTGATGAATGGCGAGCAAGCCCGCGTTGCGATGCAGGATCTGATGGCGATTCCGGGAAAGCTCGAGCAGATTCTCGCCCACGACGAGGCCTGCGATGAGTTGGCCAAGCGCTATCAGAAGGTGCATGACTTCCTGTTTCTGGGCCGGGGAATTCACTATCCCATCGCGCTTGAGGGCGCGCTCAAGCTGAAGGAAATCTCGTATATCCACGCCGAAGGATATCCCGCCGGCGAAATGAAACACGGCCCAAACGCGCTGATTGATGAGAACCTGCCGGTCGTGGTCATCGCCACGCGCGACACAAACAGCCCGGGTTCGATGGTGCGCTACGAGAAGACCATTTCCAACCTGAAGGAAGTGAAAGCCCGTTCCGGAGTCGTGATTGCGCTGGCCACCGAAGGCGACGAGGAGATCCGCGAATCAGCAGATCACGTCCTGCACGTTCCGCCCGCGCCGGAAGAACTGTCGCCGATCCTGGAGATCGTTCCGCTGCAACTGCTGGCCTATCACATTGCGGTGCGCCGCGGCTGCGACGTGGATCAGCCGAGGAATCTGGCGAAGTCGGTAACCGTCGAGTAGGTCCTCTTAAGGAACTTCGGACGCCACGATTGTGGCGAAAACCCCGGCCCCTGAACGGACACAACTCCAGCCGCGAAGCGGCGGCATGTAATAGCCCGGCACGTAAGTGCCGGGACAGGCGGCGAGAGAATTAACGAGTCCCGGAGGGACGGCACTCGACTTCAGGAGACGCCGTCAGCGTGATCCGCAATCTCCACAACACCGCGGCGAGCGCAGCTAGGCCCGCCCCCCAGGCCACAAACGCCATATCCACCGCCAGCTTCGACGCCGCCCCAACTCGCCGCAGCAGAAATGGCAGGAAATTCCACGTAGTAAGGTGAACGTAGTCCCACGGGTCGTACGTGATCGAATCGGTGTGCAGCCCCCAGGCCTGCATCTTCCCGAGCGCAAACGCGGCAATGTTCTTGAAACGCAGCGCAATCACAAACGTGGGATGTCCGAATTCGTCCATCTGGTAAATCTCCAGCGGCAGCCAGAACATGAGCGAGGCGACCTGAATGATGAGGCTCGCAGCAATCAGCGCCACGCCTGTGCGCCAAATCCACGGGCTGATTCGCGTAGCGCCAGGACTTCTTCGATAGCGCAGCAGCAAAGGAACGGCCAAGAACGCAACCAGTTCCACGGCGGTTGAAACATAACGGTCGCCCCAGGCGAAGTCGCCGGCCCAATATGTGTAGCGCGCATAGAAGCTGATGTAGCCCGCCAGAAGCAGCAGGGAAGCGACGGCATAGGCGCGAACTTCGGGGCCCAGGCGCTTCCAAAGCAGCACAACGAGCACGAGTGCAAGAATCAGTAGCGGGTCGAAGAGAAAGATCGATTTCTCCGGCTGGAATAGCGCGCCCAGCACTCCCGTGTGGAAGGGTGTGCTCCAAGGAAAACTGGCGGGCAGCGTGGGATCTTTCAACCGTTCCTCTCTTGCGAAAAGCGGCAGGTAGGTCCCAGTCCATGTCCCGAAGCGATAGAAGTTGTAAGAGCGCTCAATCACGCCAAAGAAAGCAAAGACGGGAATCGCGGTCTTCGCGTAAGTGACGATCGTTTCCCACAGCGCCCGGCCCCGCACCTGCTCGAAGCAAGGGACGACCAGCACCAGGACAATTCCTGCCAGCAAGTCGAGCCCGGCGGTGGCTCGAGTCAGCACGTTCAGCCCGAGCGCGGAGGTTCCCAGCAGCAGAGCCCGCCGGCTGCCGGTCTGTACCCATTCATACTCGAACGAGAATCCCCCCAGGGTCAGCAGGCAGATGTAGTTGTTCTCGGTCATGTTCTGCGTGTAATGCAGATGGGTGGTGCAGGCGAGCAGCGCCAGAACTCCCGCAGCCGCTTCTTTCACGCTAAATCCCAACTGGCCCAGCAGGCGAAACGCTATCATCGCGGTCAGCACCGTTACCAGAATGCTGGTGCAGTAACTGACCACGATCGCGCGGATGGTCGGGTCGTCTTCGTAATCGGCAAAAATCGGCCAATGCGAAATCCAGGTGCCCAGAATGTCGGCGGGCAGCATCAGCAGGGATTGCCCGATGCCGAACTGGCTCCAGATTTTGCCGCCGCGCCCGCGGATGCCGAACTCGGGATAGGCCGAAGGCAGCACATGGGGCGCCGAAGTCCAGATCCAGTGCGTGGTTTGCAGGCGGTGCTGTGTGTCAGACGTCCCGAACTCGCCCGATTGCACCACGAAAGCGAGCAGGCCCGCCGCGAGGCAAAGAAGAAACCGAGGATCCCGAAGCCATCCGCCCACGCGTGAGGTCATCGGTAGAGATGGTAACAAACCCGGTGCCGGACCTCAGGCCTCGGGCCCGAGGCCACCCGTCTTCGGACCGAATCTTCGCATCCCCTTCACCTCCAAGAGCATCTAAAACTTGACAATGACCCACTCAAGTCCTATCATGTGCCTCATATTAAAGCACTTGATAGCATCAATTGACTGATAGAAAAGGACTTATCCAAGTTTAGGAGGACCGTTTTATGGGCAAGATTATCGGAATTGACCTGGGGACAACCAATTCCTGCGTGGCGGTCATGGAAGGTGGCGAGCCGAAAGTCATCGCCAATGAAGAAGGAGGGCGCACCACGCCTTCCGTAGTCGGTTTTACCAAGACCGGTGAGCGGCTGGTGGGGCAGGTCGCTAAGCGGCAGGCCATCACCAATCCTGAGAATACTGTGTATTCGATCAAGCGGTTCATGGGACGCCGCTACAACGAGGTCAGCGAAGAAATGAAAATGGTCCCATTCAAGGTCGTGCAGTCGGGCGACCATGTTGGCGTGATGGCGCAGGGCAAGGAATATACCCCGCCGCAGGTTTCGGCCATGATCCTGCAAAAGCTGAAAAAGGCCGCGGAAGACTATCTTGGCGAGAAAGTCGCCGAGGCGGTCATCACCGTGCCGGCGTATTTTAACGACGCGCAGCGCCAGGCTACCAAGGACGCCGGCCAGATCGCCGGCCTGGAAGTGAAGCGCATCATCAACGAGCCGACGGCTGCTGCGCTCGCCTACGGCCTCGACAAAGGCAAAGACGAAACCATCGCCGTCTACGACTTTGGCGGCGGCACCTTCGACATTTCGATTCTGGAAGTCGGCGAAGGCGTGATCGAAGTCAAGGCCACCAATGGCGATACGCACCTGGGCGGCGACAACATTGACCAGCGGCTGGTGGATTGGCTGATTGACGAATTCAAGAAAGATGAAGGCCTCGACCTGCGCGCCAAGGGCAACGAAATGGCCCTGCAGCGTCTGCGCGACGCCGCTGAGCGCGCCAAGATTGAGCTTTCGAGCACCATGGAGACCGAAATCAATCTGCCGTTTATCACGGCGGATGCGACCGGGCCGAAGCACTTGGTCAAGAAGCTGACGCGGGCAAAGTTCGAGTCGATGGTGGAGGACATCATTCAGCGCTCGGTTGGCCCGTGCAAGCAGTGCATGAAAGACGCGGGCGTTGACACCGGCAAGCTCAACGAAGTCGTGCTGGTCGGCGGACAGACTCGCATGCCCCGCATCCAGCAGTTGGTAAAAGAGCTGTTCGGTAAGGAAGGCAACAAGAGCGTGAATCCCGATGAAGTCGTCGCCGTAGGTGCGGCGATTCAGGGTGGGGTGCTCAAGGGCGAAGTCAAAGACCTGCTGCTGCTCGACGTGACTCCGCTGACGCTCTCAATCGAGACGCTGGGCGGCGTTTCCACCCCGATGATCCCGCGCAACACGACGATCCCGACCCGCAAGACGGAGACATTCTCGACCGCGGCCGACAGCCAGACTTCGGTTGAAGTGCACGTGCTGCAGGGCGAGCGGCCGATGGCGGGGCAGAACCGCACGCTGGGCAAATTCCATTTGACCGGGATTCCCCCGGCTCCGCGGGGCGTGCCGCAAATCGAAGTGACCTTCGACATTGACGCCAACGGCATCCTGAACGTGACCGCGAAAGACATGGCCACGCAGAAGGACCAGAAGATCACGATCACGTCGTCTTCCGGCCTGTCGAAGGACGAGGTCGAGCGCATGGCGAAAGAAGCCGACGCGCACTCGGCCGAAGATAAGGCCAAGCGCGACGAGATCGAAGCGCGCAACCAGCTCGACTCGATGGTCTACAACATCGAAAAGATGCTGCGCGAGCACGGCGACAAGATCTCGGGTTCGGAACGCGGCGACGTCGAAAACGCCCTGGCCGACGCCAAGAAAGCGCTCGAGTCGAACGACAAGTCGACCATGGACAAGGCCCGCGAGAAGCTGACGCAAGCCTCGCACAAGCTGGCCGAACAGATGTACAAGGCGGCGCAGCCTGGGCCGGGCTCGGGTGCTGGTCCGACGCCGGGCGCCGGAGCCAGCGGCGGCGATGGCCAGGACAAAAAGAAAGACGAAGGCGTGATCGACGCCGAGTACGTGGACGTCGAAGACAAAAAGTAAGCTGTCAGCTCCAGCCGTCAGCTGTCAGCAAGAACCGTGTGGCGCGGGCACTCTTGCCCGCGTCATACTTTTGCAGCTTCATACAGAAGTAGGGGAGAAATCGAAGTGGATTTTCAGGTGAATGGTGAAACGTATTTCTTGAGCCTCGCCGAAGACGAGAGGCGATGGCTCGTCTTTGTGGAGGGCGAGACCGGCACGCGGCCCGTCCCCGTCTATGTGGACGGAGCCGAGTTCGAAGATTTGACGCTGGTTGTAGAAGATAAAGCCCGGCGCGAAATTCTGAATTAAACTCGGATCACCCGTGAATCAATTTAAGATTGCGCTCAATGGCAACCACCGCTAAGAAGGACTACTACGAAATCCTCGGAGTGAAGAAGTCTGCCTCGGCCGAGGACATCCGCAAGGCGTTCCGCAAGCTTGCCCGCAAGTTCCATCCCGACGTGAATCCCGGCGACAAGTCAGCCGAGGAAAAGTTCAAAGCAATCTCCGAGGCCAATGACGTCCTGAGCGACCCCAAGAAGCGCAAGATTTACGATCAGGTGGGCTTCTATTCCGACAATATTGATCCCGCGACGGCCGAGGCCTATGCCCGCGCCGGCGGGGGCACGGGTGCGGGCCCGGGAGGATTTCCCAGTGGCTTTTACTCCGGCGGCGCGCAGCCCGGAGGGGCTGGCGGTGTTCACGTTGACTTTGGCGGATTCGATTTTTCCGACCTGATGGACAACGCAGGTCGCGGCGCGAAGAAGAGTAGCGGAGGCAGCTTCCGCGACATTTTCGGTTCGATCTTCGGTGGCGGGCGGAGTAGCTCTGTCTCCGAGGAAGGCCCCGAGGAGGGTACCGACCTCGAATATCAGGTCCATGTGCCCTTCTGGACGGCCATCCGCGGCGGCGTGATGCGGCTGAACATCACGCGCCACGACACCTGCCCGCAGTGCCATGGGCAGGGATTTCTCGAAGCTCCAGGTAAGTGTCCCGAATGCAACGGCACCGGCCAGATCACCCAGACCGGGGGACGCATGAAGTTCAACGTCCAGTGCCCGCGCTGCCACGGAACGGGCAAGAACCTGACCACCTGCCCCACCTGCCACGGCGAAGGAACAGTCACCAAGACCGAGCCGTTCGAAGTGCGCATCAAGGCCGGAACGCGCGATGGCCAGCGCATCCGCATCCCAGGAAAGGGAAATGCCGGTGCCCATGGCGGCGCCCCCGGAGACCTCTATGCCATCATCCGCACCGAGGAGCACCCCGTCTTCCGCCGTGACGGAGACGACATTTATCTAACCGTGCCGGTCAGCTCCACCGAGGCCGCTCTGGGTGCCAAAATCGAAGTTCCGACCATCGACGGCCGAGCGCTTCTGAAGATTCCCCCCGGGACGCAATCCGGCCAAAAGCTGCGCCTGCGGGAGAAAGGCGTGCCCTCGGCCACCAAAGACGGCGTGCGCGGGGATGAGATCGTCGAAATAACAGTCCACGTCCCCATGCCCCGCGACGAACGTACGAAGGAACTTCTCCGCGAACTGGCCAAGCTGAACCCGGAAGACCCAAGGGCGGAGTTGTGGAGCAAGGTGTAGTGCCTCCGAGGCGAGCAGCGGTGTCTGTTTAGATAGGCAATTCTTGTGCGGACCTGGGCCATCGCGTGTGCGGTCTTTATCCTGCTTCTGCTGTTTCTTCTGCGGATTGAAACCGGCTTGCGCATCCAACGGTCCCTCCAGATGTTCAACGATCCGAGTGCTTGACGCCCGCGCCTCAGCAAGAGACAGGCAAAGAGCGGCTCGCTCGACTTGGTGGCCGTATCACGCGCTATCCCAATGCCCAATGGCAAGGAGATTTCTACACCGTTCCGGATATCGCCCAAGGCCGGAGGCTAAAAACGTATGACAAGCTCGAAATAAGGGATCGCGAGCACTTTCATCCTTGGGAGAGATGGGGCAATCCGGTCTCGGCTCAAGCCCGTCGTTTCCTATGGGAGCACTGGCGAGATCGCCGGAGGGCGTACTTAGTCCTCACTACGAGCAGCGTCGATCACACAGGCACTACCCACATGTTCGTGGAACCGGATGACAGCGGTCGATGGCGAATTTACCAGAGGCAGCTCGACCGTCGTGAATTAGTCGATCAACCAACCGTGTATTCGCTGAACTGGGTCAAACCGAATGGGCGGGAGGCCCCTGGCACGCCGATTCCTGCGACCCAGAAACCTGATCCATTGAACGACGAACTCGAGTTTCGTGAGATCTGCGGTGAAAGAACCGGGCAGTTCTAGCCCCGTCGGAGGACTCGAAAGCTCAGGGCTGCATTGCTTTGCTCGGATTCGCCCAGTACCGTTCGCCTACCCCATTTCTCATGATAGTTGACTTAGTCAACTAATATTA
>Ga0335081_10011808_pt1 | contig 14145 bp, 15 predicted proteins | sample Lox_Sample_35_FD_206713 | JGI IMG/M metagenome (GOLD analysis project Ga0335081, IMG submission 206713) | Soil microbial communities from Loxahatchee National Wildlife Refuge, Florida, United States - Lox_Sample_3.5 | ecosystem: Environmental > Terrestrial > Soil > Wetlands | place: USA... | reverse complement strand
GGCCGACCGCCATCTCGGTCCCAGCCGTATAACGCTAGGGCCTTATCGGAAGTGCCCCGGCGTGAAAAGACCAAGGGGAGCGCCTCGCCGTAGTGCGGGGCGCTTTCGATAAGGGCGTTAGAAGGAAGCCGCTGGCACCAGGGATGTGTGGGCCCTCATGTTATGGGTTTTGAATGTTGGTGAACGGCATCGAAGGCGGATAGAAGGGTTGGTTGGTTCAGGCGAATCCGGCAGAGCGGCTTGTAAGAGGGCGGAGATGGCGAGTTTAGGCGTTCAGTTAGTCCGTTGGAAGGGCAGTTTCCGACTGCCAGACACACGTATTGTATGCACGTCGAAGCGCGGATGGTTTTCGTGAAGTGGACTGCCTTGTTAGGAGCTATCAAGGATATAGACCTGGTGTGCTTGTTCTTGCTGGATCTGGGCGGCGGATAGCAACTCCACAATGCGCATTGGGCTACCGCAGACCGGACATTTCCAAACATCGGCTGCAACTGGGTTCGCTTCGGCAGCCGGGGGTGCGACCGCGAGTAACCTCCGGCAAAGCGGCAGCAACTCTTGGCGCCGGCGATTAGCGAACCAGCCAAAGTAGCGGATGCGTGGGAGACCCTTGGGCAGAACATGCTGTAAGAACCGGCGCAGGAACGCTTCTAACGTCAGGGTCATGGCACGGCATTTACTGTGATGGGCGTAGTCCTTCCACCGAAAGGTGACGTGATCGCCATCCACCGAGAGAAGGCGATGATTCGAGATGGCCACTCGATGGGTATAGCGGGCCAGGTACTGAAGCACGTGCTCTGGCCCGCCAAAGGGAGCCTTGGCATAAACGACCCAGTCTTCCCGAAACAGAGTGCGCAAGAAGGCTGCGAATGCCTGCTCATTCCCCAGCGACTGACACTGGCCAACAAAGACAAGTTGCTTCCTCTGAAAAGCCCGCTGTAATGCGAACACGAACTTCCCGCGAAAGATACGGCTGAGTACTCTCACCGGTAAAAAGAAATGGGGTGCCGAGCGGACCCAGCGCGAGTGATCAGGCGACAGTCCACCACCCGGTACGACACAGTGGACGTGCGGGTGTCGCTGCAGCGTTTGTCCCCACGTATGCAGAATGCTAAGGAAGCCGATCTCGGCACCGAGGCGAGCCGGATCGGCCGCAACTTCCAGCAGGGTTGCGGCACTGGCATCGAACAAGAGTCCGAACAGATACCGCTTGTTTTGCCAGATCAACGGGACCAGCGCGTGCGGCACGCTGAAGACCAGGTGAAAGTAGCAAACCGGCAACAGTTCCCGTTGCCGGGCGCACAACCACCGCTCCCTGGCATTGGTCTGGCACTTCGGACAGTGCCGGTTTCTGCAGGAGTTATAAGAGATGGCCTGATGCCCGCAGCGCACGCATTGATCGCGATGTCCACCGAGTGCGGCCGTGCGGCAACGCGCGATGGCGCGCAGCACTTTAAGTTGGCTCCACGTAAGCGAATCGCGATAGCGTTCGAGGAACTTGTCGCCTGCCTTGCGGATGACATCGGCCACCTCCCAGGGTGGTCGTGTCATGCCTGATACTCGTCCGGCCGCTTTCGTGAAAAGCGCTGGTTAGTGACTCTGATCTGATCCAGTGGGTTGGGTGCGGCGTGCAGGTGGCGCTGCGACAGGTGGAGATACAGAGTGGTATGTTCCAGGTTCGCATGGCCCATCAGAAGCTGGATCGTCCGCAGGTCGGTTCCTGATTCCAGCAGGGTGGTTGCGAAGCTGTGGCGCAGTGTATGTGCGCCAACCCTCTTCTTGATTCCGGCGCGCTTCGCGGCTTCGCGGCAGATATACCAGATGGTTTTATCGGAGATGGGCTGCTCGATGCCACGCTGTCCTTCCGTGCTGGGAAACAGATAAACCTTAGGCCGCTTCCATCGCCAGTACTCACGTAAACCGTCGAGCAGCTTCGTGGTCATGGGCACGTCACGATCTCGGGAGCCTTTGCCCTGGCGAACATGGATCACCATCCGTTCGCTATCCACGTCGCTCACCTTGAGAAGGGATGCCTCGGTGCGGCGAATGCCCGTGGCATAGAGGACCATGAGGACGGTGCGATGCATCAGGTTCGGAGCCGCCTGGATCATGCGGCTGACTTCTTCTGGACTCAGAACGACCGGCAGCTTTCGGGGAGTCTTGGGAAAGATCAAATCATCGTAGGCGATGTCCCGCCGCTTCAGGGTCTTCTTGTAGAGGAAACGCAGTGCCGACATGCGTATTTCGACCGTGCCGGGGGCAAGCTTCTTATCACGGAGTAAGTACGTTTCAAATTGACGGATCTCTTTGCCGCCCAAGTGATCAGGCGATTTTCCGAAGTAGTCCGCGAACTGTTTGATGGCGAGGATGTAGCCGCGAGTGGTCGCTGGCGAGTAGTTGCGGCGCTGGAGTTCGTCCAGCACGCGTTGGCGAAGTGAGGTCACAGAAATCTCCTTTCTCTGTGACCCACACTATGTCATCTACCCCAACAATGCTGGCCCGCCGCACGCGGTAGCGTCCCCCGCGCCAGCGGGTTAGTTCTAACGCCCTATGCGCGGATGTGGACCCCAACCATTTGTCTCCGAGCCACACCCGTCGATTCCGAACTCTGGACGATAAGTGTCCACTCAAGGGCTTAGAATTAACAAGCAATTTGGATTTCTGGCCATGCGCCGCGCCCTTACCCTCGCGTTCCTGCTTGCTCTCTCATGTGCAGGTATCTCTCAATCCCAACCCTGGCCACCTCTCGACAGCCTCGTCTTTGCCAGAGGCAAGGCCCTCGACCAGGCCGGACTCTCGCCAGCCGAACTCAAGGTCCTGCGCGGCACCCTTAACAAACTCTCCGAGGGCCCCGGCTGTCAAAACGAACAGATCCAGACCTGCGGTGCACCCGAAGGTCTTTTCCTCGCCAAGTTGAAGATCAGTACGAATGCTTGGGACGGTTGGTTGAAGTGAGACCTTCGGCCCGGCTCACCATTTTTTGCTTCAACAGCCTACGGAGAGCGGGGATTATGGCCCCGAGTGACAATCCTGCTTCCCTCTGCAACTCGTAGGGCGTGCGCAGTCCTTACGTGGTGCAAGTTGGCTGGTATCGACGTCGAGGACGCTCAGGCTCTGGCTCGCCATGCCCGGGCATCGACAACCCTGGACGTCGACATGCAGATGGTGCCCAGCTCAGTTGAAAGGGCTGTGAAGCGGCTTGGGTCGGAGATGATTCAATGACGAATTTCAGCCAAATGCAGCCCAATTGCAGCCAAAACCAGACCGTACGTCTCTGCAAGTTGTTGATTTGATGGTGGCCAGGGACGGAATCGAACCGCCGACGCCAGCCTTTTCAGGGCTGCGCTCTACCAGCTGAGCTACCTGGCCACGGAGCAGAGATCGCGAAGCGATGGGCGTGCGGCAGAGGTGATTATAACAACGCGCAGGCCGCTTCGCCACTTCCGCACGGCGCGTAGCGTCGTGCCGTGCGGGGTCAGGACACTACACTCCGCTAATGCGATGCGTGCCGGCGTCGATTAGTCGGCGGCCATCTCACATCTTGTCCGGCGGGACAATGTCGACGCGGCGTTGCTGCTGATAGCAGCTGTCGTCCGTGGCTTGACAGACCGGATAAAGTTTGCCCCAGCCGGTCGCGAACTGAATGCGCGACGGGTCGACCCCGCTGGCCACCAGCTTCGACTTCACGAACTGTGCGCGCCGGTACGAGAGCACCAGGTTGTAGAAGATATCGCCGCGAATGTCGGCGTATCCCTGAATCCACAGCGGGCTGGCGGTGTTCTGCTTCAGCCAGTCCGCATCCGTCTGCAAGGTGCTGGGATCAACCACACGACTATAAATGTTGAACGGGAAGTAGACAGCCTTCACCTGTTGCATCAGGTCCTGATCCTGCAGCGGGTCGGCATTGGCGTCCTCCGCCCAGGCGTTGTGCGCGGGAAGGAATACGCTGAGTGCGATCAGCAAAGCTGCGAGAGAAACCCAAGAGCGTTTGTTCGGCACAACGTTCCGCATGACTCCTCCGTAATTGATTTTGTACCTTCGCAGACCCCGGCTCACGTCAGCCGTGAGGCTTGCCTTGTCATGGCGCCGCGACTTCACCACCAATTTCTCCGGAAGCATAGACGAGGGATATTACAGCAAGATGAAAGCTGCCGCAGCATTATCTCGCTCGAACCGCCCGCAGCGTTCCCTCCCGAGAAATCCTGCTATGTGCCATAGTCTAATGGCATTTCCACCATATAACACGGGCTTATTCGCGTAACTTTCATTTTCTATTCACAAATCTGTAACTTCATCAACTTACGATTCCGCTGACTTGTAATCCATCAATTTTTCCGACTTGTACCGGACCTAAGCGGAGTGGCCGCTTGGCTGTAGATTCGTTCCGCCCAACTGTTGGCTTTCAGGAGAAAAAATGAAACGACGACTTGCTTTAGCGCTGTCGGTGTTGATAACGACCAGCGTTTTCGCGCAAACCGACTCCCAAAGTTCGAAACCCAAAGCGACGCGGCGCAGCAGTTCCGCTCCGGTTTCGAAACAGCTGGAGGACATGAAGGATGCCATTTCGGCGCAGCAGCAGCAGATCCAACAACTGCAGCAGCAGATTTCGACCCGTGATCAGGCTATCCAGCAACTGCAACAGCAAGTGACCGCGGCGCAAGCGGCGGCGCAGCAGGCACAGGACGTGGCCAATGGTGCGGTTCCCAAGGCAGAAGCATTGGACAAGCAGTACTTCGACCCGTTGCAACATGACGTCGCCGATCTGAAGACGGTCTCGGGCAACACAGTGAACGAGTTGCAAGAGACGCAGAAGCGCGTGGCCGGCTTGGAGAGTCCGCTGGCGATCCACTACAAGGGAATCACCATCACGCCGGGCGGCTTCCTGGCGGCAGAAACTGTGTGGCGGCAGCGCGCACTGGGAGCGGACATCAACACCCCGTTCAACTCCATTCCGTACTTCGGAGCGTCGCAGGCCAACATGTCGGAGTTCTTCGGGTCTGGCCGTCAGTCGCGTATTTCCATGCTGGCGCAGGGCAAGCTGGACAACATGAGTATGACCGGCTATGTCGAGGCCGACTTCCTGGGCGCCGGCGTTACTTCGAATAACAATGAAAGCAACTCCTACCTTCTGCGTCAGCGCCAGGCGTGGGGCCAGGCCGCACTCAACAGCGGCTGGAGCTTTACTGGCGGCCAGATGTGGAGCTTGGTGACGGAAACCAAGGTGGGTGAGGACAACCGCACGGAAGCCGTGCCGATGACCATCGACCCGCAGTACACGGTGGGCTTCAGCTGGGCCCGCCAGTATGGTTTCCGTGTCGTCAAGAACTTCCACAACAAGGCTTGGTTCGGCTTCTCGGTGGAAAACTCGCAGGAGACAATTACCGCACATGGCAATACGGCGGGGTCCTACCTGGTCGGCTCGCCGGGCCTTTCGGGCGGTCTGTACAACGGAGGGGTTAGTGGTTGCACGACCAGCGCCGGCGTTACCACCTGTTCCGCCCTCGCCAATTACTCGTTCAATCCTTCGCCGGACTTCGTCGCCAAGTTGGCCTTCCAGCCGTCATTTGGAGGGCACTATGAAATTTTCGGCGTCGCCACCCAGTTCCGCGACCGCATCTTCCCCAACGCCGGAGCGTCAACCCCGAACGCTGCCGGAGCCTTCAACAGCTCGACTTGGACGGGCGGCGGCGGCGGCAACGCCCGCTGGTCGTTCTGGCAGAAGCATGTTGACTTCGGTGTCCATACCTTGGCGGGTAAAGGCCTGGGCCGTTATGGAACGGCGGGGCTGGCGGATGCAACCATCACGCCTAACGGCTACGTTGCTCCGATCCTGAGCTATCAAGGCCTGCTGACCCTGGAGTATCACTCACCGAAGTGGGATTGGTACGGCAACGGCGGTGTCGAGTATGACGCCCGTACCGCATACCTGAATTCCAAAGGTCAACAGGCAATCGGTTACGGCGGCATCAATCTGAGCAGCTTCGGTTGTGGCGTCGAGACGCTGCCTAGCACCGCCTTCGGCGCCGGCTTCGATCCGGGTGGATTGGGCAACTGCACGGCCGATACCAAGGACATCTGGGAAGGCACGTTCGGCTTCTGGTACAAGCCCTACAACGGACCGAAGGGACGACTGCAGTTTGGTATGCAGTATTCCTATGTCACCAAGACCGCTTGGGCAGGCATTGGGACAAAGTCACCCTTTCCTGTCGGCAACTCCAATCCCACCGCCATCGACAACATGATCCTAACCTCCTTCCGTTATTACCTGCCGTAAGCAGAGCGGGTGGCCGGTGCTCGGCCGGCCACCCAATTTTTTCCCTGCACCGCGAAATCAGCCGGCACCCGGTTAGGGCAGAGATTGTCGTCCAGGCCCAAAACTCTAGCCAACAGGCAATACCCCAGTCAGTATTCCGACGCAGTTCGCTCCAGCATAACGGCGAAGGTAACGCCTCCCGAAACCTTCGGATCTGGGATAGCGCTCATCAGGATTGGCTTCCAGTTGGTGCCCGCCGGCAGCAGTTCGGTATTGATGGCCACTTGATCGCCGTAAATCAGCTTGTACTTAACTTGTTTTTCGTGTCCCATAGGGCTTCTGTACCCCTCACCAGAACGGCAAGTCGATGCCGCCCTTTGCAGTTTGCACCCCTCTAAATGTGATCCGTAAGGTCGACAAGCTAAGCCGAATACGCTCTACACTCTCACGATCATCACTTCCGTGGACTTCACCAGAGCCGCAGCCTTGTCGCCGCGCTTCAGGCGCATCTCGCGCGCGGCGTCCGCAGTGATGATGGAGGTGATGTGCTGGCCGCCAATGGAGAGCTTGATCTGCGCCACCAGCCCTTCGATGCGTACCTCGACGATGCGGCCCACTAGCTGGTTGCGGCCGCTGATGGTGCGGAAGTTGGCGCGGCTCTCCGCCGGCTGCTTGCCCAGCGACTTATACAGGAAGCGGTCAATTTCACTTTGTGGAATGCGATGGTGTCCGCCTGCCGTCTGCACTGTGCGCAGCTTACCCTTGTAGATCCATTGTTTCAGGCTGGCGTAGCTGATGCCCAGCACCACGGCGGCATCACGCGGACGCAGCAACTCCTCGGACTTGGGACTCATGTCTGGCATTGTAGAGCACCGGCGGCACACGCCATCTGGCTTCGCGCTGGGGGGAAGTCCAACCTGGTACGAAGCCAGATCAGGAATACAGACGGGATTCTTGCCTTGCCGGTGAAGGCTTTCGCTTGCGCGCCGATTACTTTCTTGACAGGCTGCTTACATCCCCCAGAGTAGGGCCCATGAAGAATGTACCGAGCGAACATGGCCGAGCACTGCCCGAGCTGCCGCTGAGCGTTGACCGCCGGCGCCGGGAGCGCGTGCCCCTCAGAATCCCGCTGCGCATATTGACGTATGGTCTGCTGGTGGATAAAGCGGAACAAGCTGTTTGCACCGATCTCAGCGAGGGCGGCGTGGCCTTCGATTGCGCGTCGGAGCTCAATGTGGGTGACGTGGTCATTCTGGAGTTCCACCAGAAGGGCGAGGCTTCGTATCGCTGCCATGCCCGGCTCAGCTATCGCATGGGCGGGAGATACGGCGCATACTTTCTGGCGGCGGAGTAAGCGGCAGCCGCCGCGCAGCTAACCGGCGCCCGCGGTCTTGCGCTCCGCCAGCACTTGTAGCACCAGCTTGGCCGCGGCCAGATCTTCAACGGCGAGTCCCAACGACTTGAACACGGTGATCTCGGCCTGCGGCAGCGGTCTTGTCCCGCCCACTAATTCTCCCAGCTCCGCGTAGATGGTTGCATTCGCTAGCAGCACGTCGCCGGATTCGTGCATGGCCGCCTCGCGCGAGTCCACGATGACGGCGCGGCGCATGGCATCGGCGTCCAGCTCGCGGCGCTTGGGACCGACCGCACCCACGGCATTCACCAGCGCTCCCGGCTTCAACCACGCGCCGCGCAGGATCGGTTCCGCGGCATTCGTCACCGTGACCACCACCTCTGCCGCGCGAACCGCTTCCTCGGCCGAGGTCGACTCCGCGCCGATTTCAGCCGCCAGTGCGCGAGCACGCTGCGGATCGCGGCTCCAGACGCGGACTTCAGCGAACTTGCGCACCTGCGACAAGGCGCGGAAGTGCGCGCGGGCCTGCACCCCGCTGCCCAAAATCGCCAGAGTTCGCACATTCGGCGGCGATAACAATTTCGTCGCGACCGCGGAAACGGCAGCCGTGCGCATCTCGGTGATCAGCCGGCCATCCATTATGGCCAGCGGCTCACCTGTCGTCGCGCGAAACAGCGCAATCATCGCCTGGTGCGTTGGAATTCCCAGAGCAGCATTGCCGGGAAAAAGGTTGACCAGCTTCGCGCCCATCACGTCGCCGTAAATCGCGGGCATCAATCCCATGAAGCCACCGTGCTCCGGAACTGCGATGATGCTGCGGACCGGCTGCACTACTCGCCCGGCGGAGAAGTCAGCGAGGGCGCGCTCCATCGCCGGAATCAGGTCCTCCATGCGCAGCAGCGGGCGGACGGCTTCCTCGTCGAGGAAAACCGGCGATTGCCATGGCGAACTCATCATCTCGTTAGCGTGATCCACGAAGAAGCCCAGAATACTTTCTTGCGAGTTCTGGCACAATGACATCTCTATGTTGAAAGTGAAAAGGCTGTCACCGGATGCCGTGTTGCCCACCGTCGCCCATCCCGGAGAAGACATCGGCTACGACCTTTACTCCGCCGAGGAGCGGACGCTTCCGGCGCACGCAGCGGCCGGGATTCACACCGGCGTGGCCATCGAATTCGTTCCCGCTGCCGGCGGAATTGTGAAGACGCGTTCCGGCCTGGCGAAGAAGCGCCTGATGTGCAACGCAGGTGTGATCGACGCCGGCTATCGCGGCGAGATCATCGTGCTGATGGAGAATCTGGCAGACGAGCCGTACACGATTCGCAAGGGCGACAAGATCGCGCAACTGCTGGAGCATCCGTTTCTGGCCGGCGAAGTACAAGAAAGCGAGTTGAGCGACGCAGCACGTGGTGCGAAAGGCTTCGGCTCAAGCGGGCAATAAGCGTCTAAACGAAGGACGGAAGACGATGTACCGCTCCAGACTACTCGTGCCACGCGTGCGGATGGCCTTTCTGTTGTTGTTCGTCCTCTTGCTGTTTCTACCGCCCTTATGCGCGGGAAAAGCCCCTCTGGCACTGCCTTCGCCATTCAGTGCGCAAGCTGGCTCTATGCCCGTTGGCCAGCCTATGCAGTTCGATACTGCCGGCGAAGCGCAGCTGGTGGAGTTGATCAACCAGTCACGCGCGGCCGAAGGGCTGCCGGCACTGACCGTCGACGCGCGCCTGCAACAGGCGGCGCGGAAACATACCGCGCTTATGGTAGAGCGCTCTCAGCTATCGCATCAATTTGACGGCGAAGCAGCCATGCAACCGCGATTCATTGCGGAAGGCTTGCCTTCGGATCGCGAGGGAGAAAATGTAGCTCTCAACCGGACCGTCCCCGGGGCGCACGCAGCGCTAATGCAATCACCGCTGCATCGTCACAACATTCTCGGCCCCGACTACAACGTAGTAGGAGTCGGCATTCTGCACAGCGAAGGAAATGTGTACGTGACGGAGGATTTTGCGCGGCGGTTGCCCGAGTATTCGGAGCCGCAGGCGGAAGCGGCGGTCGAAGCCGCTATTAACCTCCGTGCGAAGTCCCAAGGACTGGCGCAGCCGCAACGCAAGCCGCAACTGCAGTTGCGGCATATGGCGTGTTCCATGGCTCTCACTGACACTCTGGACAACGAGGGTCCGGCGGAGTTGCCGGGCGTGCACGGAGTCATGATTTGGACGGCGGGTGACCCCGGTAAGATTCCCGATCGAATTGCAAAGCAGCTGTCGCAGGCGATGCCGTCCGGGTATTCGCTGGGAGCATGCTTCGCTCCCAGCGTGAGCCATCCCGGAGGAGTTTATTGGATAGTAATCGTGACCTACTGATATGAAATGACGCTGGCTCAGCGTCGCCGTACTACTGAAGCGCGCCGGCGCGTGCCCCCGGCCGCCTTATGGTATGAAGCCCCACCCTGCTGCCTTGCAAGCTGGATTTGATGTAGTCCTCGCCAGCCTGCATCATGTGGGTCCAGACGACCTGCGCCCGGCCCTTTTCGTTGAGAAACGCGGCCACTTCAGCAGCGTTCATATTGGTCCCCGCCTCTCTCGCAAACTGCAGGACGTGGGCCACGGTGATCTCGGCTGTCACTTTTTCGCGCCAGCACTTTTTCTTGAGGTCAATCATTTCTGCTTCCCGACAGAATGGATTTGCCTTGCACCAATAGGAATACCGCCAGCGCCGCCGGCGAACGATGGCGAAAATCACGTCTCTGTGTGACAGCCATCACATCGGCAATGTACATCGCGAACGGGCGCCCGGGAGCCACACCAGTCTTCCGCGCCTGTGCTACCCTCGGGTTCGGGCATGGCCGATCCGCAAATCTACGTGGGCACCGCCGGCTGGTCGTACAAGGACTGGGACGGAATCGTCTATCCGGCACAGATCAAGAAATCCAGGCATCCGGTGGAATTCCTGGCACGCTACATCGACGTGCTGGAGATCAACACCTCGTTTTACGGACACATCAAGCCGGAATGGGGCAAGCTCTGGTGCCGCATGGCCCGCTCCGTAAACCCGCGCTTTGTTTTCACGGCCAAGCTCAACCGCGCCTTCACCCACTCGCCGATCGCCGTGGTGGAGAGCACCTCGGCGGACACTATCCGCGCCACCGAGGAAGATGAGCGCCTGGCCAAGGAAGGCCTGGAGTCGATCGCCATGGAAGACATGCTGGGCGCGGTGTTGGTGCAGTTCCCGATCTCGTTCAAGAACACGAATCCCAACCGCGACTACCTCGAGACGGTGATCGAGAAATTCAAGCACTTCCCCCTGGTGATCGAAGTGCGGCACAACAGCTGGACCAACGAAGGCACGCTGCGCTATTTCGCTCAGAAGGGGGTCGCCTTCTGCAACATCGATCAGCCGGCGCTGGGCAAAGCGGTGGGACCGACCGAGCACGTCACCGCACCGATGGCCTATGTGCGGCTGCATGGCCGCAACTATGATCAGTGGTTCGACAGCGACTCGCGCAACGACCGCTACAATTACCTCTACACCGATCCCGAACTGCGCGGCTGGAAGACACGCATCGACGCCATCTCCGGCAAGGCGCAGAAGACGTTTGTCATCGCCAACAATCACTTCGAAGGCAAGGCCGCGGTCAATGCGCTGCAGCTGAAGAGCATGATCACGGGAAAATCGGTCGCGGTTCCTTCCATGCTGCTCAAGAAGTATTGGGAGTTGAGCGAGATCGCAGAGCCGAGCACGGCGGAGCAAAGCAGCTAGCGTGTTTTCACAATTACTGCAGGCAAATGCTCAAGCGCTTGCGCTCCGCCGCTGCAACTCGTACTATCCTCTCTCACCCGAAAATTTCTGCCAGACTGGAAGTGCCATGAGCGACGAAGCCCAGGAACTGAAAGAAGCAGCCGAACGCGCCAAGGAAAGCAAGGCGCTAGCGCCAGTGAGTTTGACCATGGCAATTCTGGCGGTAATGGTTGCCACCGTTACATTGCTTGGTCATCGCGCGCATACCGAAGAGATCCTGCTGCAAACCCGCGCTACCGACCAATGGGCTTACTATCAGGCGAAAAATATGCGCCGCAATAATCTGGAGGCGCTGGATGAAGTCCTGACCGCGCTGGAGAATACCAAGGAAGAGCGCGCCGGCGAGGTGCGAAAGCACTTCCATGAGGAGATCGACAAGTATCGCGATCAGCAGAAGGACATCCAGGGCGAAGCCCGAGCGCTGGAGGCGGAAGTTCAGCGTGCCAGCCATCGTGCAGATCGCTTCGATCTCGGCGAGGTCTTCCTGGAGATCGCGCTGGTAGTGACTTCAATTACGCTGCTCACCGAGAAGCGAGCGTATTGGTACCTGGGCTTCGTGTTTGCGGCCCTGGGAATCGCGTCGGCCGCCAGCGGGCTTCTGGTGCGATGACTGTCAGCGATCCGCAGTCGTCCAGTCGATCAACCAAAATTCCCTAACTCCCGGGGCGCAACTGTCCGCACGCTGGCTACGTGCCGGACGGCTGCGCCCCTTTTGCGCCACGCCATCGATGCCGATCCTTCCTACAGCGAGTTCAGAAACGCGATCAACTGCTGCTTCTGCTGATCCGTAAGGTCCATACTGAAGCGCTCGTTATAGAAGTTGACCAGATGCTGCAGATCGGGCGCCGAGCCATTGTGGAAGTACGGCGCGCGCGCCGCAATTCCCCGCAGGATGGGCCCCTTGCCGCGATTCACGTCGGCACACCTGCCGCTGATCAGGCCCTTTCCCGGGTCAGAGGTGTAAAACGTCAGCAGCCGGTCAGGGTTCTGCGGATCGACGCAGCCGGTAATGAGATACACGGGAAGGTCGGGAGCACTCAACTCCCTGACGCCCCCGGCAATGCGCGGGTCGCGCTCAAATTGCAGCGGATGGCTCGTCCCGATATCGAGCGGTAGCGGGAACGAGTGGTCCCCCACATTCGGCGTGTCGTGACAGGTCGTACACGTGCCATCGATCTCGGGTGGATTGTTCAGAGCGGGATTGTCATTCAAACCGCGAACACCGGTAATGTGTAGGGGCGCGCTATTGAAAAGCTTTTCGCCGGCAGCGATCATGGCGCGTGCCTGGTCCTGTCCATCGTCGCCCCCCTGGTTTTGCTGCCATCCGGTGTAGATGGTCATGGCGTTCGGATTGAACTTGTATCCGTGCGGGTCGCCGCCCAGGGAGTCGTTAACGCCGGGATAGTACGGCTGGCTAGAGAGATATCGCGGCCCACCATTCGCTCCATCCACCCAGAGCTGTCCGGCCTGATTGTCTGAAAGTTGAGCGGTAAAGAATCCCAGCTCCGTCTTAATGATCTCCGCCAGCTGCTCGTCGCTGGGCGGGTGCTGTCCCTGAGCATGACCGAGTACCGCATCTGTTGCCTGATGGGTTAGATCCGTTGCCAGATTGGCAGCGAAGGTTTGCTGATTGTTGAGCGGCATGATGGTTTCGCGCCCGTCAAACATGACCGTGCTCAGGAAACCCAAATTGGTTGCGGGTAGCGGACGACGGTACACGGAAACTGTTTCCTGCCCGGTATTGGGATCGACCATGATGGCACAGCCGTATGGATCGTGTACCACCGTGAGTGAGAACTCCGCATTCGGGGGCATGGGAAGCCCAACACGAATCAGACCGTTGTTCAACAGCAAGCTGTGATCACCAGCGTTGCCTGCTTGTCCATTAGGACAATTTGCACCATCGACCGGAGCAAACAGCGGATCCTGGCCGTGACTCATCGCGAAGCGCTGCTGTATTTTCTGCACGCTCATGCTGAAGGCCTGGTCCACCTGATGACAAGTAGCACACGTGCGCCCGTTGGTCCCCAGGCTCTGGAAGAAGGGTCCGCTCTCGTCGATATCGCCACCCGCGTTGTAGCTGGCCAGATAGCCGGTAGGGTCGCGAAATGGCTTCATGTTAGGAATGTAGGCTGTACCAGCGATTACGCCCGCTGAGACGCAAAGCACAAGACCCACACATAAGGCGTATCTGCGAACAGGATTCATAATGGTCACATCCTTTCAGGCAGTCTGCGAATGACACCGGCGCTTCCCCAGGCGTTGAGCCTGAGGTCTTACATTGAGGGATATCGTTTTTCTGGGAGCACTAACGGTCGGCAGGTTATATGACGGTCATTGCAGTTGAAGTGCCATTGAAAAGCCGCAAGAATAAGTCCTTTGGTTAGGCAGATCCCGCGCACGAACGTGTCGTTACAAGAGGGGGTCGCGGTGCGTAACCACCTCGCGTTTGGATTCGTTCGCTATCCGATTGGTTAGAAGTTGCTATCCGGAAGGTCACAGGGAGGATTGCAGCTCACGCCGGCCATCCTTCGTCTCCCACCAGCGGCACAAAGCGGCAGGCGTCCTGGGGTGTGACGGTGATCTCGCCACCCACCTTGCGCACAATTTGCACCTGCTGTTCCAGGCGACTTCCTACAGGCACGACCAGACGGCCAGCTTCGGCCAACTGCGCGATCAGAGTATCCGGAACGCGCGGCGCCGCCGCGGCCACCAGGATTCCGTTGAATGGGGCATGCTCCGGCAA
>Ga0335081_10011807_pt1 | contig 14145 bp, 8 predicted proteins | sample Lox_Sample_35_FD_206713 | JGI IMG/M metagenome (GOLD analysis project Ga0335081, IMG submission 206713) | Soil microbial communities from Loxahatchee National Wildlife Refuge, Florida, United States - Lox_Sample_3.5 | ecosystem: Environmental > Terrestrial > Soil > Wetlands | place: USA: Florida... | reverse complement strand
GGAACTCCAGGCGCTTGGTCTTGGGGCTGGCGGAGTACATCGGGATGCGCACCGCCGCGCTGCGGTTCCTACGCGAGTAGGCTAGATTGACGGGAGCCTCGAATCCCGGCACCAGGCGCTTGTAGGAATTGGTGGTGGGCGCGATCAGCGCCGCCAGCGCCCGGGCGTGCTTCAGCAGGCCGCCCACGTACCACAGGGCCAGGTGGCTGAGCCCCGCATACTGATCGCCGGCGAACAGCGGCTGGCCGTCTTTCCACAGGCTTTGGTGGGTGTGCATGCCGTTGCCGTTGTCGCCGTAAATGGGCTTGGGCATGAAGGTGACCGTCTTGCCGTACTGCCGGGCCACGTTGCGGATGATGTATTTGTAAATCATCATTCCGTCTGCCGACGGCACCAGCGAATTGAAGCGCTGGTCGATCTCGCACTGGCCGCCCGTCGCCACCTCGTGGTGATGGCACTCGATCTCGAGTCCGGCGCGCTCCATGGTGAGCACCATCTCCGAGCGCAGATCCTGGTAATGATCGGTGGGCGGCACCGGGAAGTAGCCTTCTTTGTAGCGCGGACGGTAACCCAGGTTGTCCTTCTCGCGGCCGGAGTTCCAGCGCCCTTCCTCGGCGTCGATGAAGTAGTAGCCGTGCTGCTGAGCCTGGTCGAAGCGAATGTTGTCGAAGACGAAAAACTCGGCCTCGGCGCCGAAGTACGCCGTATCCGCCACCCCGGTGTACGCCAGGTACTGCACCGCCTTCTTGGCGATGTTGCGCGGATCGCGTAGGTAATGCTGCTTGGTGAGCGGATCGATGACGTCGCCGATCAGCACCAGGGTGGGCGTATCCGTGAAGGGGTCCATCATGCACCAGCTCGGATCGGGCACCAGCAGCATGTCGCTCTCATGAATCGCTGCCCAGCCCCGGATGCTCGAGCCGTCCATACCGAACCCGTCTTCGAACGAGTCCATCTCGAGTTGGTGAATCGGAAACGATACGTGATGCCAGAGTCCCGGCAGATCCGTGAACCGCACATCGACAATTTTGGCGTTGTTCGAGGCCGCAAATTCCAATACACCCTTCGCGTCCATGAAACCTCCAGAAATGGTTTTTGAGGATTGATCAGCCCTTTCGGTGACCACCGACCTACTCGGCCTTTAACGATATCGCGCCGGGCCGGATTCGTCAAGCTGGGCTCGAATGGACGATTGGCCCCCGCGCAGGCGGGGATTGCCGGCTGCCGATTCAATCCTCGCGGACCGGGATGCTGGTCACGGTCAACGATCCACGAACCACGAGCAATGGCCAACGGACAACTGGCGACAGGCAACCGACGACGGACCCATGACGAAGGCCAATTCATGACGGGCGCCGGGGTGCATATCTCCAGGCGATTGATTCTGAAGCACATTCCGGGTTTGAACGCTCCTTGTGTGCGTTGCTGCCACCTCCGGACTGCAAACCTGCAAGTGCCTCCAAACATTGCACATTCCGGCTTTGAACGCACGCCGCCCGAGCGCCCGCCCCGCCCGCCATGTAACCGTTACAGGCGAAAAATCTGCCCCAATTCATTGCAGCCCACCTATTCTTACCTTCGGGCCGTTTTTTGGCCACTTTTCCGCGCTATCCGACTGAAAACAAATATGATAACCCGGTTGGCTTTGCTTTCGCCATTTTCGGTATATCTTATTGAAAGGACGCAGCTTAACCCAAATGGCTTTGATTGGCTTTGCTTTTCTAAGCCGGCTGGGGTCAAGGCCTTCGGGCCAGGAGAAAGGAAAGCCGACGCTCGAAACATTAAACACAGTGGTATTGACTCTATATTATATTGAGGTCGAATGTCAAGCGAAAAGCTCGGTCTTCCTGCAGCGAAAGACCGTGCGCAGTATGAGGCGCATTAGTGGAGGTAATGGCCGCGCCAGGGCGCTGAACCGGATCGCGCACCGGGCGCAGTGGACGGGGGTGGTATGACCGAATGGCTGCTTTCTGGAGAGGACCGTATTCCTAAGAGGAAACTGACCTGGAATCCCCCGAGAGCAGCACGCCGTGGCCCGCCCGATTACACCGCTTTCAGGGTCAACTTTCCCGCTGCCGCTGGTACCATGGCTGTGAGTGCGAATGCGAACCCCAACCCTCGTCTCGGCGCTGACCTTGCTTGTCGCTGTTGCACCGTGTCAGTCACAGAAGACGGCCGCGCCCGCCGCCACCACTGTGCAGCCCGCCGCCGCTGCTGCCTCGGTCGCGAAACGCGATCCCACTGCCGGCGCCGGCGTGGTGAAGCTGTGGGTGCTGGCCGAGGGCCGAAAGAGAAAGCTCGTTCTCGATTTGAATGCTGGAGACTTTCAACTATTCGTCGATAACCGGCCGCAGCGCATCACATCGTTCGCGCGACGCTCCGCCGAGCCGCTCGATCTCGGCATCCTGATCGAAACCAGCCGCGCCCGGCTTTACGAGCCTGAGCGTGTGGACTGGCAGCCCTATTCCGATCTGCTGCACCGTCTGTTGCGCCCGGGCGATCGCGCCTTCGTGGCGACTTTTGCAGAGCAGGCGAAGCTCGTGGGAGGCGGCTTCACCGGCGACCTTGCGCGGCTCGACGACGACCTCAAGCAGGCGTTCAGCACGAAACCCACCGGCACCACCGGGCTCTACGACTCCATTTACACCCTTTGCGAAGAGCGCTTCGAAGGCGAGCCGGGGCGCCGCGCCCTGCTGGTGGTGTCGGATTCGCCGGACAATTTCAGCTACCACAACCGGCTGGAGACGCTGGAACGGCTCCAGCGCACCGGCGTGGCCGTCTACACGGTTCTGCCCTGGGTGGACCGCATGGGGGCGCCGCCTTTCGGCGCCGTGCAAGACGCGCAGCTTTTCGCCAGCCAGACCGGCGGCCTCTATTTTCTCGCTCTCGGCGGCAAGGCGCTGCCCAAGGACGTGGAGGGCGTCGCCGCCGCTCTGGCCTACACGTATACGCTGGGATTCGCGCCGGGCGGAGCGGCGCGCGACGGGCGCTATCACTCCATTCACGTGAAATGCGACCGGCCCGGCGTGCAACTACACGTCCGGCAGGGGTACTACGCGCCGGGAAGATGACGGCCGACGGCGCCGATTTCTGAAGATTGCTAAGAAGAGCGACGACCTTGCGCAAGGGCGGAGCTAGTGCCCCGCCCTTTTTCGACGCAGGAGATAAAGGGTAAGCAGGAAGGCTGCCGCACCTGCCGGTGCCGCGATCCCGAAGCCCACTCGAAAAGCGGCGGGCGCTCCCGGTGCCGCGTGCGCGAAGGCCTTGGAGGTCACATAGAGATTGACCGCAATAATCCAGGCGGCGAGCGCGGTGAGCGCGGCCACGAGCAGGGAGAGCAGAATGTGCTTGAGCATTCGCAACTCGCGGCTCCGTTTGACGCCCAACCTACCGCGCCGGTGAGCCCTGCATCATACCATTCGTTTGAGTGCGGGTTCGCAGGCGACGGCCGCGGCAGGGGCCGGCTCGACTTTCGCCGCGCTTTGCGGTTACCCTATCATTTTACCGGCCGGCCGCCGTTCATTTCCTCAGTGTCATTCTGCAAGACGAGGCAAGGTTTCGGCGGTGCTGTCAACGCCGCGCGGCGGCGCAGCATCTTGGCCGATTGAATTCAGGCGGCGCGCGACCTGCTGCGCGGGCCGGCGGAGAGGCGGCAACTCGCTTGGAACTCGATCTTCTCGGTAACCGGCAGCGCACTCACCTCTGCGGCGAGCTGCGCCGCGAGCATGCGGGCCAGAAGGTGTTCCTGGCCGGCTGGGTGGCGCGCCGGCGCGACCTCGGCAATCTGATCTTCATCGATCTGCGCGACCACACCGGCATCACCCAGGTGGTCTGCCGTCCTGAAATGAGCGCCGCCGCCCACGCCAAGGCCGAGCAAGTGCGCTCCGAATACGTGCTGGGCATCGAGGGCGAAGTGGCCCTACGCACGCCGGAGACGGTGAACGCGGACCTCGCGACCGGGCAAGTGGAAGTCGTGGTGCGCGAACTGCTGGTGCTGAACGAAGCGCGTACGCCTCCCTTCCCCCTCGACGACGAGGGCCGCGCCAACGAGGAGCCGCGCCTGCGCTATCGCTATCTCGACTTGCGCCGCGCGCGCATGCAGCATCATCTGCGCCTGCGCCACCGGGCGGGCCTGGTGGTGCGCGAGCACATGACGGAACACGGCTTCGTCGATATCGAAACCCCCTTTCTCACCCGCAGCACGCCCGAAGGCGCGCGCGATTACCTGGTGCCGAGCCGGGTGCACCCCGGGCACTTTTACGCCCTGCCGCAATCGCCGCAGATCTTCAAGCAGATCCTGATGATTGCGGGATTCGACCGCTATTTCCAGATCGTGCGCTGCTTCCGCGACGAGGATCTGCGCGCCGACCGGCAGCCGGAGTTTACCCAGATCGATATCGAGATGGCCTTCCCGGTTCGCGAGGCGCTGTTCGGAATTATCGAGAGCCTTATGGAGAAGCTCTTCGCACTGGTGCAGGTGAAGGTGCAACGGCCCTTCGCCCTCCTGCCCTACGACGAGGCCATGGAGAAATACGGCTCCGACAAGCCGGACCTTCGTTTCGGCCTGGCGTGGAAACGCGTGGCCCTGCCGGCAAGCGCTCACGGCAAGATTCAGGTGGCGGAGCCCATCAAGGCGCTGAGGGTGCCGGGCGGCGCCGCCCTCTCGCGCAGCCAGCTCGACAAGCTGCACGAAGCGGCCAAAAATGCGGGCGCGGACTGGTTCGGCACCATCAAAATGACAGGCGAGGCACAATCTTCCCTGGCGAAAGTGGTGGGCGAAGACGCCGTGAAGTCTCTCGCGGCCAGCGTCGAGGCGGCGCCGGGGGATCTGGTGGTATTGCTCGGTCTAAAAACCGAGGGTCCGTCGGCCGAGCCAACGGGCGGGAGCTACTCCAGCGCCGACCTCAATATTGAAAAACTGCGCCACCTGGACTCCGCCTCGGGCGACGTGCGGCTGGACCTGGCGCGCAAACTCGAACTCATCAAGCCCGGCGTTTGGGCCTTTTGCTGGGTGGTGGACTTCCCCATGTTCGATTACGACCCAAAAGAAGGGCGCTACGCCGCCATGCACCACCCCTTCACCTCGCCGCGCGAGGAGGACCTCGGCAAGCTCGAATCCGACCCTTCGGCGTGTAAGGCCCGCGCCTACGACCTGGTGCTGAACGGCTCGGAACTGGGCGGCGGCTCGATAAGAATTCACCGGCCCGACATCCAGCGGCGGGTGTTCAGAACTCTCGGAATCACGGAGGAGAAAGCCCGGGCGCGTTTCGGCTTTCTTCTCGACGCGCTCGATAGCGGCGCCCCGCCCCACGGCGGCATTGCGATCGGCTGGGACCGCACTATCGCGCTCATGTGCGGCGAGACGAATATTCGCGAGGTGATCGCGTTTCCCAAGACCGCCAGCGCCGTGGATTTGATGTGCGACGCGCCGGGCACCGTGGACCCGGAGCAGCTTCAGGAGCTGGAACTGGAAATTCGAGAGGCGAAACTCGAAAGTCGAAAACCGAAAATCGGAAGCTGAAGCTCGAAGCTGGAACCAGCGGTCCCGAAGGGGCGGGGAAAACGTACGTTTCGCCCCTCCGAGCATCATTGAGTCAATGAATCGATGAGCCAATGAGTCAATTGCTGGATCGTCCGATCGCTCAATCATTCAATGTCCGTGATTCACATCCTGCCTGACCGCGTTGCCAACCAGATCGCCGCCGGCGAGGTGGTGGAGCGGCCCGCGTCGGTGGTGAAGGAGCTGCTCGAAAACTCGCTGGACGCCGGCGGCGCGCGCCTTGAGGTCGAAGTCGAGGCGGGGGGCAAGCGTCTCATCCGGGTTACCGACGACGGCTGCGGCATGATCCGCGACGACGCCCTGCTGGCCTTTGAGCGGCACGCCACCAGCAAAATCCGGCAGGCCGAAGACCTGCTCGAAATCGCGACGCTCGGATTCCGCGGCGAGGCGCTGCCCTCCATCGCCGCCGTCTCGCGCGTGGTACTTGAAACGCGCAACGCATCCGAAGCGGCCGGAACGCGGGTGGAGATTGCCGCCGGCAACCTGCGCGACGTCAAGGAAATTGCCTGGCCGCATGGCACGCGCATCGAGGCGCGCGATCTATTTTTCAATACTCCGGCGCGGCGCAAATTCCTGAAGTCCGAATCCACCGAGCTCGGCCACATCGCGAGCCTCGTCACCCACTACGCCCTCGCCCATCCTGAAAAGAGCTTCCGCCTCACCTCGATGTCCCACGAGGTGGTGAACGCGCCGCCCGCGCCCGACGCCCGCACGCGCGTTTACCAGCTTTTGGGCGTGAAGGTGCTGGAGCAGCTCATCGAGTTCGGGCCGGTGGAGCGGCGTCTGCCCGCCCCCGCCTTCGGCGAGGTTGAAGAGAACGAGGCGCCCGAAGCGCCCGGCGTGGTGCGTGTGACGGGCTTTGTTTCGCGGCCCGAAGTGCAGCGGCTGAACCGGAACGAGGTCTTTTTCTTCGTCAATCGCCGCCTCGTGCGCGACCGGCTGATCCTGCACGCCATCACCGAGGCTTACCGGAACATCCTGCCGCCCCGTATGTTTCCCGTGGCGCTCGTCTTTCTCGAGAGTCCGCCGCAGGAAGTTGACGTCAACGTGCACCCCTCGAAGACGGAGGTGCGCTTCCGGCGCACGAGCTTTGTGCACGATGTCACCCGGGACGCCATCCGCCAGGCGCTGATTGCAGCCCGTCCTGTGGCCGCGTTTCCGCTGCGTCGTACTGGAGCCGAGCCGGTTGGCGACGATCTCGAAGCGTTGGAGAAGCTGGCGGAGGAGGCGCCGGCGGCGGGGCCCGAAGCGGGCGAACGGCTTCCCGGAGCTGGCGTCGTGGAGGGCGCGGTGGCCGGAACGTCCCTACCTCATGGTGCGGAAAGGCCCAATTCGCGAGCGTTCAGCCTCACGCCGCCGAAGGTGGCCCCGGCTCCCGGTGTGCTGCCGCTCGAAATGCCGTCACGGCTCCGTCCTGAATTCGGTTCCGGACTTCGATCCGCGGCGGAAGCGGTGCTGCAGGGGCCCGCGCACGCCGCAGCGCCGGAAGCCGTCCGCGCCGGACGGCCGGGCTCCTGCGAGCCCACGGACGCCGCCGTGACGATGGCCGCAGTGCTCAACCGCACAGGCGGCCCACCGCCGGCTACGCTCGGACCCGAGTTCCCCGCCGACCTTCGTCCCCTCGGCCAAGTCGAGGAGAGCTACATTGTGGCCACCAACGCTGCGGGTCTCTGGATTGTGGACCAGCACGCAGCTCACGAGCGCGTCCTGTTCGAGAAGCACCTGCGGCAGGTGCGCGCCAAGCAGGTGGAGGCGCAACGGCTGCTGCTGCCCATCATCATCGAGCTCAAGCCGCAGCAGCAGGCTGTGTTCGAGGACATCGCCGACGAACTCCGCGCCAACGGCTTCGAGGTGGAGCCCTTTGGGCAGCGGACCGTCGCCGTAAAGACCGCACCGGCCGAACTCGCAGCGGAAGACGTGGAGCGGCTGCTGGTGGAGATCCTCGACGGCGTCGGCCAGGACGCGCGCGGTGCGACGCTGGAGGTGCTGCGCGGCCGCATCAGCGCCTCGCTGGCCTGCCGCGCCGCCATCAAGATTCATATGGCGCTTGACCGGCCCAAGATGGAATGGCTGCTGGGCGCGCTGGCCCGCGCCGAGTCACCCATGGCTTGCCCACACGGCCGCCCGGTGATGCTGCGCTACACCATCCGGGAATTGGAGCGCGCCTTCCACCGCACTTAGCGCCTTCGCGCCGCCCCTCCGGCATGTTACATTTTCTATCCGGGCTGAGCGCGTGTAAGCCCGTCTTCAACCATGCACGAACCTTTAAGAGTGGCCATTGACGGCCCGGCTGGCGCGGGGAAGAGCACGGTAGCGCGCGCGCTGGCCGGTCGCCTGGGCTTGCCGTACGTGGACAGCGGCGCCACGTATCGCGCCGCCGCGCTGAAAGTGCTGGAGAGCGGCGTTTCGCCGGCGGACAGCGAGGCCGTAATCCGGCTCATCGACGGCGCGCACATCGAGTTCGCGGCCTCGGACACTGGGTGGCACGTCTTCGTAGATCACCGCGACGTTACGGGTTTGATCCGAACGCCGCAGGTGACGCTGGCGGCCGCGCAGGTGTCGCGCCTGCCGGAGGTACGGAAGAAGCTGGTGGCCTTGCAGCGGAGCCTGGCGGCAGCGCGCGGCGTGGTGATGGAGGGGCGCGATATCGGAACCGTGGTTTTCCCGGACGCGCCACTCAAGATCTTCCTCGAGGCCGATCCCGCCGAGCGGGCCCGGCGCCGGCTGGATCAGGATGGCGGAGAGGGCCGGCGCACCAGCCTGGCGCAGACCGCCGGGGAGATTCGCCTGCGCGACCAACTCGACGCCGAGCGCAAGGTCTCGCCCCTCGTACCGGCCGCAGACGCGGTGCGCATTGACTCCACGCACCTCAGCGCCGACGAAGTTGTGGATCGAATCCTGCACCTGGCGAGAGAGAGAAACCTGATCGGGAAACAATGAACTCGGGACGATGAACGCTGCCTATCGGCCTGAGTCAACCCGAGGCCGTTCAGCATTCATCATTCAGAATTCATCACCGCTTACCGCCCGCCGTTGCTCATCGACGCCAGAAAATCGCCGTTGGTTTTGGCTTTAGCGAGCCTGTCGATGATGAGTTCCATGCTCTCTACGGGCGAGAGCGGACTGAGCACCTTGCGCAGCACCCAGATGCGGTTGAGCTCGTCTTTCGGCACCAGCAGCTCTTCCTTGCGGGTGGCGGAGCGGTTGATGTCGATGGCCGGGAAGACGCGCTTATCCACCAGCTTCCGGTCCAGGTTGATTTCCATGTTGCCGGTGCCCTTGAACTCCTCGAAGATGACATCGTCCATGCGGCTGCCGGTGTCGATCAAGGCGGTGGCGATGATGGTGAGGCTGCCGCCCTCCTCGATGTTGCGGGCGGCGCCGAAGAAGCGCTTGGGCCGCTGCAGGGCGTTGGAGTCCACGCCCCCCGAGAGCACTTTGCCGGAGGGCGGCACCACGGTGTTGTAGGCACGCGCCAGACGGGTGATGGAATCGAGCAGGATCACCACGTCGCGCTTGTGTTCCACCAGCCGTTTGGCCTTCTCAATCACCATCTCGGCCACCTGCACGTGGCGGGCGGCGGGCTCGTCGAAGGTGGAGCTGATCACCTCTCCCTTCACCGTGCGCTGCATATCCGTCACTTCCTCCGGGCGCTCGTCAATCAGCAGCACGATGAGGGTGACCTCGGGGTGGTTGGTGCTGACGGAATTGGCGATGGTCTGCAGCAGCATGGTCTTGCCGGTGCGCGGCGGGGCCACGATCAGCCCGCGCTGCCCCTTGCCAATGGGCGTGAGCAGGTCGAGCACACGCGCGGAGATATTGTCTTTGACCGTCTCGAGGCGGATGCGCTCCTGCGGGTACAGAGGCGTCAAGTTGTCGAAGAAGATCTTGTCGCGCGCCTCCTCGGGCGGCTCGAAATTGATGGCCTCAACTTTGATCAGCGCGAAATAGCGCTCGCCTTCCTTGGGCGGCCGGATCTGGCCCGACACCGTGTCGCCGGTGCGCAGGTCAAACTTGCGAATCTGCGAGGGTGAAACGTAGATGTCGTCCGGGCCCGGCAGATAGTTGTAATCCGGCGCGCGCAGGAAGCCGAAGCCGTCCGGCAGGCACTCGAGCACACCCTCGGAGAAGATCAAGCCGCTCTTTTCCGTCTGCGCCTGCAGGATCTTGAAGATGAGCTCCTGCTTGCGCAGGGCGCTGGCCCCCACCACGGCCAGATCTTTGGCCACGTTCACCAGGGTGGTGATGTTCATCTCTTTGAGCTTGGCGATGTCGAGGACTTCGCCTTCCTTGAGCTCGGCAATCTTTTCTTCCTGGACTTCTTCCAGTTTCTTCGTTGGCATTTCGTTTTCTCTCTTCTTGGTTCGTTCGCGGGCGCGCGTCGGCGCACTCCGCTGGGGTGCGGTACGGGCTCCTTGGCCCTGGCCGTTGTCTTCAGGTTCGTTCGGCACGTTCGATGGCACGACGGGGTTCACACCAGGGAGGCCACCGTTGGACAAGTGCGGATGAATTCAACGTGGCTTCAACGTGGAACGTCAAGTGGTTTCAACTTCCGAGCCCGGCAGGGACCCTTTCAACAGGCGACGCTAGTTCGCAAGGTGCTCCCGGTCGGTCTCGGCCGGCGATTCGATCTTCGTGCGGGTTTCGACTTCCGCCGGCAGACCGGCCGGCGCTTCGATCTTGCGCTCCAGCGCCAGGTCGAGCACCTCGTCCATGGAATCCACGAAGCGAAGTGAAACCTCCTGCTGGATGTTCGCCGGGATTTCCGAAAGGTCTTTCTCATTGTCGCGCGGCAGCAGCACCGTGGAAACGCCCAGGCGGTGCGCCGCCAGCACTTTTTCCTTCAAGCCGCCGATGGGCAGCACCTTCCCGCGCAGCGTGACCTCTCCGGTCATGGCCACGTCGCGGCGGGCCGGAATCTGAGTGAGCGCACTCACAATCGCGGTGGCCAGGGTGATGCCGGCCGAAGGGCCGTCCTTGGGGATCGCACCCTCGGGAATATGGAGGTGAATGTCGTAGCGGCGGTAGAAATCGGGATCCAGGCCCAGACGCGCCGCGCGGGAACGGACGTAGCTCATGGCCGCCTGGCCCGATTCCTGCATCACTTCGCCGAGCTTCCCGGTCAGGAGCAGCCGGCCTTTCCCGGGCATGATGGTGGCCTCGATCTGCAGGATCTCGCCGCCCACTTCGGTCCAAGCCAGACCCACCGCCAATCCAACCTCATTCTTCTCCTCCGAGCGGGTGTCGCGGAACTTCACCACGCCGAGGAAATCCTTCAAGTCCTCCGGCTTCACCTCGAGCTTGAGGCCGTGCCCCTCCGCCACCACCTTGCGCGCCACTTTGCGGCAAATATTGGCGATTTCGCGCTCCAGGTTGCGAACGCCCGCCTCCCGCGTGTAGTTGCGGATGATACCTTGCACCGCGTCATCGGTGAAGTTCAGGTTCTCGGGCTTCAGCCCGCACGCCTCACGCTGCTTGCGGATGAGGAAGCGCTTGGCGATCTCCACCTTCTCGGGCTCCGTGTAGCCCGAAAGGCGCAGGATTTCCATGCGGTCCTGCAGGGGCTGCGGTATGGTATGGATCACGTTGGCCGTGGTTATGAAAAAGACCTTCGTGAGGTCGTACTCCACGTCGAGGTAATGATCCATAAAGGTGCCGTTCTGCTCCGGGTCGAGCACCTCAAGCAACGCTGCCGAAGGATCCCCGCGGAAGTCCATGCTCATCTTGTCGACTTCGTCGAGCAGAAAGACCGGGTTCACCGTGCCGGCCTTTTTCATCATCTGCAGAATCTGGCCCGGCAGAGCTCCGATGTAGGTGCGCCGGTGGCCCCGGATCTCGGCCTCATCCCGCACGCCGCCGAGCGATAGCCGCACAAACTTGCGGCCCGTGGCCCGGGCGATCGAGCGCCCCAGTGAGGTCTTGCCGACTCCGGGAGGGCCGACAAAGCAGAGGATCGAGCCCTTCGGCACCTTCACGAGCTGCCGCACGGCGAGAAATTCCAGGATGCGCTCCTTGATTTTCTCGAGACCGTAGTGGTCTTCCTCAAGGATCTTTTCGGCCGCACGAATATTGCGCACTTCCTTGGATTTCTTCTTCCAGGGCACGGAGAGGAGCCATTCCAGGTAATTGCGCGAAACCGTGGTTTCGGCGGACATCGGCGGCATCATTTCCAGCCGGCCGAGCTCGGCTTCGGCCTTCTCGCGGGCGTCCGGGCTCATGCCTGAAGCCTCGATCCGCTTGCGTAACTCGTCCGCTTCGCTCTTCTCGTTGCGGCCGAGCTCCTTCTGAATCGCCTTGATCTTCTCGTTCAGGTAGTACTCGCGCTGAGCGCGTTCCATCTGGCGTTTCACCCGGCCCTGGATGGTGCGATCCACATTGAGCTTCTCGATCTCGACGTCCAGGATGTCCGCCACGCGCGCGAGCCGGTCGACGGGGTCGAAGATTTCGAGCAACTCCTGCTTCTCTTCGATGGAGATGTTGAAATTGGCGGCCACCGTGTCCGTAAATTTGCCGATGTCATCGGACTTCACGGCCGCAATCATGGTCTCGTAGTTCAGGCTCTGCGAGAGTTTGACATATTGCTCGAAAAGGGCGGTCACCCGCTGCTGAAGCTGCTCCAGGCTCGGCGTCGACACCGTCCGGAAGGCGGTGGTGCGCACGGTCACCCGGAAGTAACCCTCGTCGCTGGCCACCTTCTGCACCTTGCCGCGCTCGGCACCCTCCACCAGCACCTTAATGTTGCCGTCGGGATTTTTTACGCTCTGCACGATGGTGGCGATGGTGCCCACCTGGTAAATCTCGTTGGGCTTGGGTTCGTCCACCGAGGCGTCGTGCTGGGTGGCGAGAAAGATCTTCTTGTCAGCCGCCATCGCGTCTTCCAGGGCCCGGATGGAACTCTCCCTTCCCACCGTGAAAGCCGACATCATGTAGGGAAAAATCACGACGTCGCGCAACGGCATCATGGGTAGAGAGCGTGTGTCGCTCTTTTCACGTCCCGAAAACAGAGTTGAGCTCATTAACCGTCCTTTATGGCCTTCCGTGCCGGGCCACTTCCCCGCACACCGTCGACTTACGCCTCTTATCCGGCCTTCTCCAGGAGCGCAGAACTGAAGCTGATCTCCCGGTTGCGAACCATCTCCTCCGTCACCACGAATTCCCGCAGCTTGCGCTGGCCAGGGAGGTTGTACATGAGATCGAGCATCAGGTCTTCCAGAATCATGCGCAGCCCGCGGGCCCCCACCTTACGCTCCAGCGCCTCGCGGGCCACCGCCCGCAAGGCCCCGTCCGTGAAGCGGAGTTTGACGTTTTCAAACTCGAAGAGGCGCTGGTACTGGCGGGCCAGCGCGTTTTTGGGGCGCGTGAGAATTTCCACCAGGGCCTCTTCGTCAAGATCGTTCAAGACGCTCACCACCGGTAGCCGCCCCACAAACTCGGGGATCAACCCGAACTTGATCAGGTCGACCGGTTGGACCTGGCTGAGAATCTCGAAGTTTCTCCGGCTCACTCCAGCCGCGACGGCGTCCGTGTGGAAGCCGACGCTCCGCTGACCCGAGCGGCGCTCGATGATCCGCTCCAGGCCCACAAAGGCCCCGCCGCAGATGAAGAGAATATTGCTCGTATCCACCGGGGTGAACTCCTGGTGGGGGTGTTTGCGCCCGCCCTGGGGCGGCACATTGGCGACGGTGCCTTCCAGAATCTTCAACAGCGCCTGCTGCACGCCCTCCCCGGAGACGTCGCGGGTGATGGACGGGTTTTCGTCCTTCTTTGATATTTTGTCGATCTCATCGATGTAAATGATCCCTTGCTGCGCGCGTTGCACATCGTAATTGGCGCTCTGCAGCAGCTTGAGGATGATGTTCTCGACGTCCTCACCCACGTAGCCCGCTTCAGTGAGCGTGGTGGCGTCGACGATGGCGAACGGAACGTCGAGCATGCGCGCCAGGGTCTGGGCCATGAGGGTCTTGCCCGTGCCGGTGGGCCCGATCAGCAGGATATTCGACTTGGTGAGCTCCACGTCGGCCCGCTGCCGGCTCAGCAGGATGCGCTTGTAGTGGTTGTAAACCGCTACGGCGAGCTTCTTCTTGGCCTTGTCCTGTCCCACGACGTACTGTTCGAGAAATACCTTCACATCGATGGGCCGCGGAAGCGTGGTGCTTTGCAGAGGGACAGGGCGCTCGGGGGCCTCATCCTCCAGGATCCCGTTGCAGACGGCCACGCATTCGTCGCAGATGTATGCTCGCGGGCGTTCGTCAGGCGAGGAGATCAGCCGACGCACGGCCTCCTGACTCTTATGGCAGAACGAACAATGTAGAGGCTCTTCCGGACCGGTCCTCTTCAACTCGCGCTCCCCGGGGCCTTCAGATCTGAACTAAGGTCAAGACCCGCCACGGCCAACCTGCCCGCTCTCGGTGACAGCCCCGCAACGCACCTGCACCGTCCCTGCCGAACTGCGCCAGGCAACTCGAGCCCGGAAAGCGGAATGTGATGGCCTCCGGAATGTAACATTTTCGCCCCAACCCGAATTCGAGTGCCAGCCCTGCGGTTCCGCCAAACCATTCAAGCGATTGGCGTTTAACTACTTAGGC
>Ga0335081_10011805_pt1 | contig 14146 bp, 9 predicted proteins | sample Lox_Sample_35_FD_206713 | JGI IMG/M metagenome (GOLD analysis project Ga0335081, IMG submission 206713) | Soil microbial communities from Loxahatchee National Wildlife Refuge, Florida, United States - Lox_Sample_3.5 | ecosystem: Environmental > Terrestrial > Soil > Wetlands | place: USA: Florida... | reverse complement strand
GCGCGCGACGGGTGTCCGACAGCCGCTCGTACAGCGTCGCGCGGTACAGCGCATGACGGAATGCAAAGCGGCTGGCGAGGGTTCCGTCCGGCCAGGTCTCGCTGCCCACGCTGCGCACCAATGACTGCCGTCGCGCGAGTCCGGAGCAGCGGGTCTCCATCGCCTCCGTATGTTGCTCCAGCGCGGCAGCGACGGTCGCGCAATGAAACTCCTCGCCCGCGACACTGGCAACCTCGAGCGCCTCGGCCTCGTCCGGGTTCAGCCGTTCGAGCTGCAGCTCGATCAGGCGACGCAGATCTTCCGGGATCGTTGCAGCGATGTCCTCGAGCCGGCACGCGAGCTGCCATTTGCCCTGCCGTTCGATCAGCATGCCGCGTGCGACCAGATCATTGGCGACGTTCACGACGAACAGCGGGTTGCCCTCTGTGTGCGCATAGATGGCCTCCGCCAGTGCGGACGGTTTCGCGCCGGCGAGCGGCGTAGCGCCGAACTGCGCGGTCAGGTACTCGGCGACCTCGGTCGCCGCGAGTCCGCCGAGCCGCAGCAGGGCGCAATGCTTGGCAACCCCGAGCTCGGCCAGCAGCCGCACGAGCGGGTGGTCTGCAGCCAGTCCCTCGGCGGGGCGCAGGGAGCTCACGATCAGCAGCCTGGCGGGCTCCGCGCACCGCGCGATGAAGCCGAGCCAGTCCAGTGTCGATGCGTCGCTCCAGTGCAAGTCCTCCAGCCGCAGGATGAGCGGCACGTCGGTGGAGACGGCGGTGATGGCGTCTGCGAGCTCACGCAGCATGCGCTCCCGCGTGCCGCCGACCGCACGCCTGCGCAACGTTTCGAGCTCCGCGTCGTCGAGCAACGCGGGCATCTGGGCGAGCCAGCTGGGCGCATGCCGGCGCAGGACGTACAGCAGCCGCCCGGCGTGCGTGCCCCGACACAGGCGTCTGATGGCGTCGAACAGCGGCAGATACGCTTCGCTCGGACCGTACTGCTCGGCACAGCGACCCATCGCGTAAGTGAGGTCGCTGCGTGCCGCATGCCGTGCGGCGAATGCATCGAGCAATGTAGTCTTGCCGACGCCTGGCTCACCGCTCACGAACACCAGCTGCGGTCGTCCCGATATCGCCTGCTGCAGACGGCTCTCGAGAGTCGCGAGCTCGGGGAGGCGTCCCACCATTCGCGCTGGCGACGCGGTGGACGACACAGCCGCGATGGGTTGCTCCACAGTGTCGCCGGCGTGGGGCCCGCTCGGGCCTGCCGGCGCGGGCTGCGACCTTCCCGGTCTGCGCTGCGCCGGGATTTCCAGCAGTCGCTGCACTCTATCGACCAGCTCCTGCGCGCTTCTGCCTTCCGGCACGGTCATCCACTGGAGCTCGCGGAACCTGTCCGGCACGCGCGCGTCTGACTGCGCGAGCTCGTCGATGATGACCGGCAGCAGAAACGCCCGGTCACTTGCCATCAGGTGCGAGCGGTCGACCGCCAGCTTCCACTCGAGCCGGAAGTACCCTTCAGCTCGGGCGTCCGTGTTCGCGGAGATGATCGGGATGAACAAGCCGCAGGCCTTGATCTGCTTGCGGATCGCCGCATCCCATGCGTCACCGCCCCGCAGCTCGCTCTGGTCGAACCAGACCTCTATGCCGGCGGCACGCAGCGATTCGCAAATTCTCTGCGCCGCCTCGGCGTCCTGTGAGGCGTAGCTGAGAAACACCGCGTGCGACGGCTCGGTCACGAACGGCCCCCCGGGAGCGGGAGGTCTTCTCACAGCCTCCCCGCGCTTTGATGCTGCGGGCTTGGTGGCCCCAGCACAAGTGTCCTCCGCTCTCCAGGGATGAATGGATGCGACCCACCAGCGGGCGAAGCGTGGCTTCGAGCCTTCAATCCGGTGCCGGAAAGGTGGCGTTCGCTGACGCTATAACTATCTGAATTTATTTGATAAATTTTCGGGCGTTCACGGCGGCGGAATCCCGAGAGATACCGCCTTGCCCATCAGCGTGAGGTAACCGGCGAGCAACAGGTCGAGGTCGACAGCTCGGCCACGCATCCCACCATGCGCGTGCTCTGATCGAACCAGAGCTCTCGGATCTACGCCGTTCCCCGTTGCCCCTGGGCGAGCTCAATCAGCCAGCGCCGGAACGTCTCCGGGTCGGGCAGACGGTAGGTTGCGGCGGTCGGCGCCGGGTCGCCGACGCGGATGCTGATGCCGCCGTGCCGGTTGACGACCTCGAAGGCATCCTCATCGGTCGTGTCATCGCCCGCATAGATCGCCGTGCGGCCGCTGAACGGCGCGAGCTGCAGCAGGCGGCTCAACGCCCTGCCCTTGGTGAGATGTCGCGGCCGAATCTCGAGCACGCACTTGCCTTCCCGGAGCGCCAAACCGCTGGCGCCGCCGCGGAGAATCGACCGCGCAGCTTTCAGCAGCGGGCGGGCATGCTGCGGAGCATTGCGATAGTGAAGTGCGATAGCGCTGTGCTTGTCCTCCAGCACCACCCCAAGCATGTCCGCGAGCGCCTCGGCAAGGCGAGGTTTCAGCGCGGCCAGCTCGGCCGCGAGCCGCTCATCGCGGACGATCTCTCCATCCGGGGTACGCATCTCCCCGCCGTGCACGCCGACAGCCGGCAGCTTCAACGGCGCGAACAGCTGGTCTATCGCACCGATGCTGCGTCCGCTCACGAAGGCGAGTGCGCCATCGAACTGAGCCGATAGCCGGCCCAGCAGCGGCATCAGTCCGGCAGGTACCGTTACGGCTTCCGGACTAGGCGCCAGGTCCAGGATGGTGCCGTCCACGTCGAGGCATAGCGCGTACCTGCAGCTATCGAGCCCGGCGCCCGGCATGGCCGCAGCGCCGGCACTCTTGAACCGAGCAGTGGATGTTGTTCTCTTTGACATCGAGCAGTTGCAGGATCCGGTGGCGAGCCTCCATGCGATACGAGCCCGGCGAGCCATCTCATGGCGGCGTCGCTGAGCCCGGCATCGGGCGCGCCGGCTCAGTATATGTGCGCCAGCCGTTGAATCGGAGAGTCTCGCCCGCTCGCCAGGACATGGCGCAGCTGCGGGAACAACATCAGCACCGAGGCAGCGGCAAACAGTTCAACTAACAGCACTCGCGGTTGCACGGCAGGCTGCATGCGAATATTATATTTCTGTAAATATTTCAGGGCCATATACTTTGCGCCGGGACTTGCAATCAGCACGCATGGCTCGCCTGAGCGACAAAAGCATCGGTACACAAGGTGCCTGGCGCCGCGCCGCGCCGCGACGGGCGCCGCGGACCGGAAGCTCGGTCATGGCCGCGGCGCGCGATGCCGCACCCGTAGTCCTCGCCCTCGAGGCACTGCGCACCCTGCGCGTCATCTTCGGCGCGGCGCGCAAGCACGATGCCCTTGCACGGCGCACCGCCGGGATGCCCGGGTCGCAGCTATGGGCACTCGCCGAGATCGCCGGCTGCGCGGGCATTCACATGAACGGGCTGTCGGAACGCCTGGCGCTGCATCAGACGACCGCCAGCAACCTGGTCAACGCGCTGGTGCGCGGCGGGCTGGTGCGCCGCGTGCGCGACCGCGCGGACCAGCGCGTGGTGCGGCTCCATGCGACCACGGAGGGCAGGCGCGCGCTGCTGCGCGCGCCGGGGCCGCACAGCGGATTGCTGGTGGACGGGTTGCGCAGGCTGACGCCGGGGCAGCTCGAGACGCTGCACGATGCACTCCGCGGGCTGGTCGCTGTGATGTTGGACGCTGAGCCGGGTTCGGCGGGCGAACCGATGCTCGGGGAGTAGTCACGGAACCGTTGCACCAGGCCGCCGGGGGCAATCGCAGGTGACAGGACAGTCGCACGCACACCTCGACCTCGCGGTAGTCGGCAACTGCGAGATCGCGGGCCTGATCGATCGGCAAGCCAGGCTGGTGTGGCTGTGCCTGCCGCGACCGGATGGCGATCCGGTATTCTCGGCGCTGCTCAGCCGCGACTTGGGCGGCGCCGCGCGCGGGGTGTTTGCGATCGACCTGATCGACCTCGCACACAGTGAGCAGTGTTACGAGCGTAATACGGCGATCGTGACGACCACGCTGCGGGACTCGGGCGGCGGCGCAGTGCGGGTCACCGATTTCTGTCCGCGCTTTCGCGCCCGCGGCCGGATATTCCGCCCGATGATGCTGGTGCGCATCGTCGAGCCGCTGTCCGGCCGGCCGTTGATCCGCGTGCGCCTGCAACCGACCGCCGGCTACGGGGCACGCCTCGCCCTGATGCGCAGTGGCAGCCACCACGTGCGCTACTCCGGCGAGGATTGCGACTACCGCGTGACCTCAGACGCCTCGATCAGCGCCCTCACCAAGCAGCGCGAGATCGTCCTCGACCAGCCGCAGGCCTTCGTCCTCAGCGACGATGACACCTTGCAGGAGACGCCTTCGACGGTGGCGCTGCGTTTTCTGGCCGAAACCCGCACCTACTGGCAGGACTGGGTACGCACGCTCGCCGTGCCATTCGACTGGCAGGAAGCGGTAATCCGCGCAGCGATCACCCTCAAGCTCTGCACCTACGAGGACACCGGAGCCGTGCTCGCGGCGCTCACGACCTCGATCCCGGAAAGCCCCGGCAGCGGGCGCAACTGGGACTATCGCTACTGCTGGCTGCGCGACGGCTACTTCGTCGTGCAGGCGCTCAACCGGCTCGGCGCGACACGCACCATGGAGGGATTTCTCCACTTCATCGATCACATCGTCGAGCGCTCGAGAGCCAGCGAGATCCGGCCCGTTCATCGCATCGGTGGCAATGGGGAGCTCACCGAGCGCACGGTTTCCGGCCTCGAGGGCTTCCTCGGCATGGGTCCGGTGCGCGTCGGAAACGAGGCGGCGCAGCAGACCCAGCGCGATGTCTATGGCGCCATCATCCTCGCGGCGACGCAGCTGTTCTTCGATGATCGCCTGGTCCATCCGGGAGACCGGTCGCTGTTCGCCCGCCTGGAGCCGCTCGGCGAACACGCGGTCAGCGCCAGCGACCGGCCTGACGCGGGTCCGTGGGAGTTCCGCGGCGCCGCCCGCACTCACACCTTCTCCGCGGCCATGTCCTGGGCGGGCTGCGATCGCCTCGCGCGCATCGCGGCACATCTGAAAGAAGCCGCCGCCGCCCGGCGCTGGCGTGCGGCCGCCGATGCGATGCGCGCCCGACTCCTCGCGGGCGCCTGGAGTGAGTCGCTGGGTGCATTCGCCGGATCTCTCGGCGGCACGGACCTCGACGCATCGACGCTGCTGCTGGCGGAGCTCGGCCTGGTCGAGCCGGCGGATCCGCGCTTTCGCGCCACCGTCGAAGCCATCGGCCGCGGGCTGCGTGAGGGTGACCTGCTGTTCCGCTACCGCCATGCGGACGATTTCGGGGAGCCACAGACCGCGTTCACGATCTGCGCCTTCTGGTACGTCAACGCGCTCGCCGGGATCGGCCGCCTCGAGGAGGCACGCGAGCACTTCGGCCGACTGCTCGAGCGCCGCTCGTCGCTCGGACTGCTGTCCGAAGACATCGATCCGGTGAGCGGCGCCCTGTGGGGAAATTTCCCCCAGACCTACAGCCTGGTCGGCGTCATCAACAGCGCGCTGCGTCTCAGTCGCTCCTGGGAGCAGGCGCTGTGAGAGAGCGGCTCGGCACGCTGCGCGGCATAGTGCTGCGTTACGGCCTGCCGATCGCAGCCGCGGTCAGCCTGGTGGCTTTCCTCGGCGTACCCTCCATCGATCGCATGCTCTCGGGGTGGTTCCGCTCCGACATCGAGCTGCGCGCACGGCTGATCACCACTTCCCTCGAGGAGCCGCTGGAGGATCTGCTCGATCGCGCCGAGTACACCCGCGCCCGGGAGTACCTCACGCGCGTCGCGGGCGATGAGCGTCTGCTCGCGATCACGGTGTGCAGCGCCCGGGGCGAACGTGTGCTGGAAACCGATAGCGTCCCGGCCGTGAGCTGCGAGCCCTTCAGCGCGAATCCGCACGCTGTGCAGCGCGCCGCGGAGACGGCCACCGGCCCGATCGAGGTGTCGCGCTTTCCGATGATCAGCCACCTGGGGACGCGCTACACACTCGTGCTGGTGCACGACCTGAGTTTCATCAACCGCCGCCAGGATACTGCGCGCAATTTCCTCCTTGCCTCGGTGGTCATCGCCGCCTCGCTGCTCGCGCTGCTCGGCGGCCTGGGAGTGAGGCTGCTGCTCAGCCGCTGGACGCGCCTGCTGATCGGCGACATCCGCAAGCGGCGCTTCCTCGACGATGCGCGGTCGTCGCAGGGGTCGCTGCCGGTGCTGGCACGCGTGCGCGAGGCGATGCTGGAGCTCGAGGCCTCGCAACGGCTCGAGATCGAGTTTCGCGAGAACTGGACTCCACAGGCGCTGCAGGAGGTGATGCGCAATCAGCTCGAGTCATCGCCGATCCTGGTGGTGTCGAATCGCGAGCCCTACATTCACAATCACGCCGCCGATGGCTCGAGGGTGGTCCAGGTCCCGGCGAGCGGCATGGTGACGGCGGTGGAACCGATCATGCGCGCCTGTCGCGGCACCTGGATTGCTCACGGCAGCGGCAGCGCCGACCGCGAGGTCGTGGATTCGCACGACCGGGTTGCCGTGCCGCCGGATGACCCGAGCTACACGTTGCGACGGGTGTGGCTGTCGGCGGAGGAGGAGCAGGGTTACTACTACGGCTTCGCGAACGAGGGATTGTGGCCGCTCTGCCACCTCGCCTATGTGCGGCCGGCCTTCCGCGAGAGCGATTGGCAGCAGTATTGCCGGGTGAACGCCCGCTTTGCCGACGTCGTGGCCAGCGAGGCCAACGTGGACAACCCCGTGGTGCTGCTGCAGGACTTCCATTTCGCGCTTCTCCCGAGGCTGATTCGCGAGCGCCTGCCGCGCCTCACCGTTGCGCTCTTTTGGCACATTCCCTGGCCCAATCCCGAAACCTTCGACGTCTGCCCGTGGAAGCGCGAAATCCTCCGGCACATGCTGCACGCCGACATCCTCGGTTTCCATACCGTGTACCACTGCCAGAACTTCCTCGCCACGGCCGACCGCTTTCTCGAGAGCCACATCGACCGCGAGCGCATGACCGTGACGCTGCAGGGGCACGTCTGTCACGTCACCGCTTATCCGATCTCGATAGAGTGGCCGCCGCGGTGGCTCGCGCGGGCGCCGGATGTGCAGCACGCAGCCGAGGCGGTCCGCCTGCGCTACCAAATCCCGCCCGAGGTACGCATCGGTCTCGGCGTGGAACGCTGGGATTTCACCAAGGGAATTCCCGAGCGCTTCCTCGCTCTCGAGACTCTGTTCGACCACTACCCGCGACTGCGCGGGCGGCTGACCTTCCTGCAGGTTGCCGCACCGTCGCGCAGCAAGCTCGCCGCCTATCAGGCGCTGCAGCGGGACACCCTCGCCGAGCTCAAGCGCATCAACGCCCGATTCGCCACCGAGCACTGGCAGCCGATCGTTCTCGTTGCCGAGCACCAGGAGCCGACGCAGATCTTCGAGCTCTACCGGGCAGCCGACTTCTGCCTGGTCAATAGCCTGCACGACGGCATGAACCTCGTGGCCAAGGAGTTTGTCGCGGCGCGGGACGACGAGGACGGAGTGCTGATCCTCAGCAGCTTCGCCGGTGCCTCGCGTGAGCTCGTCGAGGCGCTGCTGGTCAATCCTTTCGATGTCTCCGAAACCGCCGCCGCCATGGTTGCAGCGCTCGAGATGCCGCGCGACCAGCGACGCAAGCGCATGCAGTTGATGCGCCGTACGCTCTCGGAGAACAATGTCTACCGCTGGGCGGGACGCATGCTCATCGATGTGGCGCGGATCCGCCAGCGGCAGGCGCTGGAGAACGGCTCGAACGCGAAGGGCAGCACCCCGCTGATGCGGTCGCGATCGGCTGCCGGTCGCTGAGCGGCGCGCGGGCTGGCGGCGGCAGCTACTCGGACAAGGCCACGTTCGGCGCGCAGTCCCGACCTGCATCCTCCCGGCCGTGGAACAGCACCGATAGCGCGATCCGGGCGGAGCCCGCGAGCCCCGTCATGCTTCGCTGGTCGAGGCGTAGGGTCGCACGCTCTCGGCCACGGAATCGGCGATGTGCTCCTTGGTCAGAATACCGACCACGTCGGAGGCGCGCGGCACGCCGCTGCCGCGCACCACGACGATCATGGCGCCCTTCCTGCGCCAGAAGCGCTGGATCACGTCGAACATGACGTCACCCTCGTGCGCGATCGTGAAGCGCTCATTGGCTACGCTTCCCAGGGTGACGCCCGTATAGGCCCCCTCCAGGCCGTGGCGCAGCGCGGTGTTGACCCGCAGGGTGCCGACGATGCGCTCGCCGTCGGTCACGACAATGTGGCGCAGCGTGCCCTCCTTCTCCGGCAGGCGCAGGAACTCGTCGAAGCCGAGGTTGCTCGGCAGGAGCCGGAAGTCCTTCTCCATGACATCGGCGGCCGGACGCACGAGAAACATGTTGGCGTGCATCGCCTTCGGTATGAAGTGCCGCCTCCCCACCAATTTGATGGTGTAGATATTCTCCGGGCTCAGCATGCGGCGTACGCCGATGCTCACCGCGACGGCCACTATCATGGGCATGACGATGTCGTAGTCGCGCGTCATCTCGAAGATCATCGTCACCGAGGTCATTGCCGCCCCCGTGGCACCGCCAACCATCGCCGCCATGCCGACCATGGCGAAAGCCGGCACGGTGACGTCCGGTACCGGGAGGAACGCATGGGTGAACGCCCCCACCGCGCCGCCGAGAGTCGCACCCATGAACAGCGACGGCGAGAAAATCCCTCCGGAGGACCCCGAGCCGAGGCTGAGAGACGTCGCGGCCAGCTTGCCGACCAGCAGCAGCGCCATGAGGGGTCCGGCAACCAGCCCGCCGAGCAGAATGTCCTGGATGGTCGAGTAACCCACTCCGTCGATGCGGTAATGCCCCGAGCCGAGGAGGAACGCATACATCATGACACCGACACCCGCCATACCGATGGTGTGCCGCAGGTAGGGATTGCCCACGCGCCCGAACCAGTGCTCGGCCGCATGCAGCCCGCGGATGAAGGCGGTCGCTGCGCAGCCACAGCATGCCCCCAGCACTGCGCACAACAACACCGCGTTGAGTGAGGCGGGAGCACTCGTGAGGAACAGCGAGGTCGGCATGTCGAAGGCCGGGCGGGCGCCGAGCAGACTTCTGCCCATGAAGGTCGCCGTTCCGGTGGCGAGCGCTACGGGCAGGAAGGTGCGCACGCTCACCTCGGGCAACAGCAGTTCGACCGCGAACATCACTCCGCCGATCGGAGTATTGAATGTTGCCGCGATGCCGGCGCCCGCCCCGGCCGCCACCAGGGTGATGCGCTGCCAGGCTGCCATGCGGACCACCTGTCCTGCGCTCGAGCCGAGCGTGGCGCCGATCTGAATGATCGGCCCCTCGCGGCCCACCGCGGCGCCGGAGCCGATGGACAGAGCCGAGGCCAGTGACTTGATCGCCGCAACCACCGGCCGAATCTTCCCCTCCCGGTAGAAGATCGCATCCATGACCTCCGGCACGCCGTGCCCGCGCGCCTCAGGGGCGTACTTCGACACCAGCCGCACCACCCCGAGACCGCCGATTACCGGCACGAGAATGATGCCGGGTCCCCAGCGACTCGGTTGATCGTAGATATTCGCGTCGTAAGCGGCCGACAGGTGGCCGTAGTAGAAGATGTTGTGAACCAGGCCGATCAGCTCGCGAAACAGCACCGCGCCGAAGCCGGTGACGACGCCCACGAGCACCGCCAGCAGCGAGAGCGCGAGGAGTCCCAGCGTTCGTTCGGACACGGCATCGTGTTGCATGGGCGGTGACTGTGCGGGGGCGCGTGGAGAAAAGCCAGCAGCGTCAGGTCAGCCGGGCCGGATCGCCGACCGCCGCCGCACGGCGGTGGCCCTCTTGCACGCGCGGCAAGACTGCCTTACCCACCTGCCGGGAACTTCGCGGGTCGCGGGGTTCTCCGGCGTTGCTGCCGGCGCCGGTCATTTGCAGCGGTGGAGCGGTCGCGGTACTCGGCGGGCACAGCATCGGGGGCGCTGTTCACTGACCGGCACTATATACGATACACACCGTCGCGTAACTCGACGCGGCTGATTGCGTGCGCACGGCAAGGGGAATTTTCGTCCCGCGGCGCGAGCGATGCCTCGTGATGCAGTACTGCGGGAGGGGCCCCGGCGCGCCGCGCTCAAAACGGCGGAAGCCCCAGCGAAATCGCCTTGCCCTTGAGGGTGACGTAACCGGCGAGCGACGGGTCGAGGTCGACAGCGGTCTTGATGTCGTCGATGGCGTGGTGCGAGTCACCGAGTCTGCCCAGAGCCGCGGCTGCGCCACGCAGGTAATAGGCTCGCGCCAGTCTTGGATCGAGTTGGATCGCCTCGGCCTCATCCTTGAGGGCGTTCTCGTAGTCCTGTTGCCGCAGACAAACGTAGCCGCGCTCGCTCCACAGCGCGGCGGTCTTCGGCTGCAGACCGATGGCCTTCGAGTAGTCCTCGCGTGCGTCGCTGAAATTGCCGCGAGCCTGGTAAATCCTGGCGCGCTGGCGCAGCGCGGCAACCAGGCTGGAATTGATCCCGATGGCGGTATCAAAGTCCCGCAGGGCCGCCTCGTTATCGGATTGCGCCGCATGGAAGACCCCGCGGTTGTAATACACGTAGGCGTTTCGGGGGGCCAGCTTGACGGCCTCGTCAAAATCATCGAGCGCATGCTGTTTATCGCCTTGAGCGAAATACCCGGCGGCGCGGCTGGCGAACAGAAAGTAACGGGCGTTGCCCTCATAGATGCCGCGGTCGAGCAATTCCGTGCACGCCTGGATGATTCTCGGCGGCGTCATGTCCCCCTTGGTATTGATGCACGCCTCGATGACGATGTGCTCCTCCCGGCTGAGCTGAGCCTCGCACAGCACCCCCTGGGTGTAGTCGATCGTTTCGGGTGAGACCATGCGCATGCATCGGGTGAACTCGTCCGGCGGAAGCTCCGGCAGCGCCTGCTGGTCACGTGGTGCCGTGACCGTGACTTGCGGGGTCGTCGGCGCCGGGGACTGCGCTGCCGCCGCCGCAGCGGCGAGCACCCATACCGGGAGTAGTCGCCACCAGAACAGTCGCCGCATGAGCTCAGCCCCGCCGCGCCGCCTCGATTGTGGCAATGTCGATCCTCCTCATACCCATCATCGCCTCGAACGCGCGCCTGGCGGCCGCCTGATCGCGACTCGCGATCGCCTCCAGCAGCACTCGCGGCGTGATCTGCCAGGAAAGGCCCCATCGGTCCTTGCACCACCCGCACTGGCTTTCGGTTCCGCCGTTGTCGACGATCGCATTCCAGTAACGATCAGTCTCGGCCTGATCCTCGGTGACGATCTGAAACGAGAAAGCTTCGCTGTGTTTGAACGCCGGCCCGCCGTTCAGGCCGACGCACGGTATTCCCAGCACCGTGAACTCGACCGTCAGTACCTGACCCTGCTTGCCGTTCGGGTAATCGCCAGGGGCGCGATGCACTGCAGTTACGGCGCTGTCAGGAAAAGTGCGCGCGTAGAACCTGGCGGCTTCCTCTGCTGCGCCGTCATACCAGAGGCAGATTGTGTTCCTGGCCATCGTCCGTCTCTCCTCGCCCCAGTGCCTGGCACTGCGCCGGGCTGGCGCCGGTTAGCTTCCCGGCAAGGAACAGCGATCACAACCACTTGAACGCTTGCGCGGATCCGCCGCCGAGACGCTAGCGCGATTGTCGGCAGGACGCTACTGCGGCGGACTATTCCGGATCAGGATCCACGCGCACCGTGTTTCGCCCGGCACGCTTTGCCGAATACAGCGCCTTGTCTGCCCTGAGCAGCAGCGTATCGATCGCTGCATCGTCGGCCGTCGATGCAGCGATACCGACTGAGACCGTAAAACGCAGCGTCGCTCCGCTGCCGATGGCAAGCTCCACTCCGGCAACTGCCGTGCGCAGGCGCTCGCCCACCTTCGCCGCTATCCGCGGGTCGGTCTCGGGCAGGAGGCAGGCGAACTCATCGCCCCCCAAGCGACCCATGACATCCTCCTCGCGCAATATCTGCCGGCACTCGCGCGCCAGCCCCTGTAGCACAAGGTCGCCGACGGCATGACCATATTCATCGTTGATGCTCTTGAACCGATCGACGTCGATCGCCACGATCGATAGCGTTCCGCCGTGGCGGCGCGCCCGGGCCAGCTCGCGTTCCGCCAGCTCCTGAAAATAGCGGCGCGTCGCGGTTCCTGTCAGCGTGTCGGTCCGCGCTTCCTCCCTGAGCTTCCGTTCCATCTCCCTCCGCTCGGTGAGATCACGGGCAATCTTCGCGGCGCCGATGACGCTGCCATGCGAATCCAGGAGTGGCGATGTCGTCAGCCAGATGTCGATCAGGGAGCCGTCCTTGCGCCGCCGTACCGTCTCGTACGGCTCCACCCGCTCACCGCGCCTGATCTGCTCCAGGATTCGCAGTCTCTCGTCCTCGCGCTCGGCGGGAATCAGGATGCTGATGTTCTCTCCGACCACCTCTTTCGCGGAGTACCCGAACATGCGCTCCGCCGCCGGATTCCAGCTGCGAATGACACCCTGCAGATCCTCGCTGATGATGGCGTCGTAGGCAGCCTCCACGATGGCCGCGAGCCGTGCCATCGCCTCGGCGGATTTTTTTCGCTCGCTGACGTCGCGAATCGCACTCGACACCAGCAGTCCCCTCTCGGTCTGCAGCGGGCTGAGAGAGACCTCGGCCGGAAACAGGCTGCCGTCCTTGCGGCGGCCGAGTAATTCCAGACCCGCGCCCATGGATCGCGTGCGCGGATTCGCCAGATAGCCTGCGCGATGTCCGACGTGAGCGGCCCGCGAGCTGTCCGGGAGCAGCGCCTCTACCCGCTGTTCGAGGAGCTCCGGGCCCGTGTAGCCGTACAGACGTTCGGCCTGGGAGTTGGCCAGGACGATCCTGCCTTCGGCGTCGGCGACGATCATCGCGTCCGGTGCCGAGTCCATTAACGCCCGGAAGCGTTGCTCGGCGCGCAGCCACTGGGAGTGTCTGGCGATCTCCACCTGCAGTCGCTCGCGTTCCTCCTCGGCCATTTTCCGCGCGGTGATGTCCTCCGTGAAGATGACGATTCCGCCTATTGCGTGGGCGTGAGAGAGCCACGGGCGGATTTCCCAGCGCAGCCACTGCGTGCTGCCGTCGGCGCGATCGAAGCGGTCCTGCTCTTCACGCAGGGTTTCGCCGGCAAGGCCGCGTCTATGTGCATCGCGCCAGCGTGCAGGGATCTCCGGAAAGACCTCGTAATGCGAGCGCCCGACCACGGCTTCGGTCAACCCATAGTCCGACATCCAGCGCTGACTCGCGAGGATGTAGCGCATGTCGCGGTCGAACATCGCCAGAGCGACCGGCGCATGCCTGATGAACAGCCTCATCAGCTCCGCCTGCTCGTGCACTGACGGGCTCATGCTCAGCTGTGCGCCCGCGGCGCTGGCCGTCGTCAAGATGCGCCCTCTGGTCAGCCGCGCCGCTCTCCGGAGCTGACGCTCTGCCCCGCCACGCCGCTGGCAGCCGGCCGGCTCTCGGCTTCTGCACCGGTGAGCCAGCCAACTGCCGCCTCTCTGGTGGCGAACATCCGCGCCATCGTTCCGAGGCTGTTGGCCGTGTGAACGTAGAACGTCACGTCAGCGGCCGCGTACGGGTCGGTCGGCGTAATGATCGCCTCCCGCCCGCGTTCCGCCAGCGGTCGCTGCGTCACGTCCCTCGTAAGCGACAGCACCTCGCGAAACCCGGCACCGCCGAGGTAGTTGCGGCAGTCCACCAGCGCTCGCCGCAGCCCTGATGCCCTCCCCAAGTCAATCATCGCCGCTGCGAATGAGCGCAGGTCCGCTGTGCTCACCCTGCCCCACAGCCTGGCATCGATCGCTGCGAGCTCCCTCAGCTCTTTGATCTCGAACGGCATGGCAGATATCCTTTGCAATCCTTTCCATTGAACAGCATAGGCTCGGCGAGCCGTGCTGTTCGTAGGCAGTTTCCGCAAGGGGTACGCATGCTGGTGGTCACGACCGAGAACGTCCCCGGTTACCGGGTCCGCGAGGTCAAGGGACAGGTGTTTGGTGTCGTCGTGCGCAGCCGCGGCCTGGGCGGCAACATCATGGCGGGGCTCCGCTCGATCGTCGGCGGCGAGATA
>Ga0335081_10011803_pt1 | contig 14148 bp, 10 predicted proteins | sample Lox_Sample_35_FD_206713 | JGI IMG/M metagenome (GOLD analysis project Ga0335081, IMG submission 206713) | Soil microbial communities from Loxahatchee National Wildlife Refuge, Florida, United States - Lox_Sample_3.5 | ecosystem: Environmental > Terrestrial > Soil > Wetlands | place: USA... | reverse complement strand
CGAGAAACAGTTCAAAAGGTAGACGGGTCATGGAAGAGCAAATCCAAAAGTCGAACTTCGAATCACGAAATTCTCAAGAATGGAATCCGCCTGCATTTTAGGATTCGAATTTGTCTTCTAAGAATTGGGTCTTAATTGCGGAAACAAGATCACATCGCGAATGCTCTCCGCACCGGTCAACATCATGACCAGACGATCAATCCCCATTCCCATTCCGCCGGCAGGCGGCATACCATATTCCAAGGCCCGCAGAAAATCTTCGTCGAGCTTCTCGGCATGGCCGGCAGCCTGCGCCAACAAGCGCTCGCGCTGAACAACGGGATCGTTCAATTCGGAATAGGCGGGGGCGATTTCCTGGCCATTGATCACCAGTTCGAAAACATCCACCACGCTCGGGTCCTCTTTGTTCGGCTTGGCCAAAACCACCAGTTCCGCTGGCAGATGAGTGACGAACGTTGGGTTCATCAGCGACGGCTCGATGGTCTTCTCAAAGATGGCGTTGGTCACTTCATAATCGGGAGTCCCCGGCGGAATCTCGATGCCCATGGTAATCGCCCGCGCCTTGCGATCCTCGGACTTGAGCGTAAACCATTCTTTGCCGAGGTGCTCCTCCACCAATGTGCGGTATTTCACCCGGCGCCACGGTGGAGTGAGGTCGATCTCCTGTCCATCATATCGTTTGATCAGCAGCGAATCCGTCGTGCTCTCGGCGACTGAGATGATCAGCCCCTGGGCCAAATCCATCATTGTCTCGTAATCACCGTACGCCTGATAGACTTCCAGCATCGTAAACTCGGGATTGTGACGACGGGAGACACCCTCATTGCGAAAGTTGCGGTTGATCTCATAGACGCGCTCGAATCCACCCACGAGTAGCCGTTTGAGATACAATTCGGGCGCCACGCGCAAGAAAAGGTCAACGTCCAGCGCTTCGTGATGCGTTTTGAACGGCTTGGCCACAGCACCGCCGGCCATGGATTGCATCATCGGCGTTTCCACCTCGATGAAACCTCGCGCCTCCAGAAAACTCCTGATTTCCGCTACGATCCGGCTGCGGGCTTGAAACGTTTCCCGAACCTTGTCGTTGAGGATCAAATCGAGATACCGTTGCCGCAGACGAGTCTCAATGTCCCGGATTCCGTACCATTCCTTCGGCAATGGTTGAATCGCCTTGCTAAGCAGGGTGACACTATTCACTTTGACAGTCAACTCGCCGGCATGGGTTGTGAACAAAGTGCCGGCCACCCCAACGATGTCGCCCAAATCTACAAAGTGCTTGAACAAATCGAACTGCTGTTCGCTAAGGGCCTGCTTCTGGACGTAGATTTGAATTTTCGAGCTTGAGTCTTTGATGTCGGCAAACAAGCTCTTGCCCATATCCCGGTGGCTCAACATGCGACCCGCCAACCGAACTTCGCGGTCCGCTGTGGGATCCTCACGCGCGACGGCGATGGATTCGCTAACTTCAAATCGTCCTCCATAGGGATCGATTCCCATCTGTAGCAGTTTTTCCCGCTTTTCCAGCCGCGGTTTGGTCAGGTCCTTGGTCGGTTCCATGCCGTTCCGCAGCATAGCCCTTGTGGTTGGGGCGGGCAACGCAAATTCTCGTCAGCGCTTTGGTAAGTTGGAGTGTCAGATGGTATTTGCAGGAGCTTGAGGTATACTGAAAACATGATACGAAGATTCGCAGCCGTCATACTGCTTTTGTTGGCAAATCGAGTCCGGGCGCAAGGCAATGGCTCGGCGTCAATTGCCGATTTTGCGAATGTGACGCGGGGACGCTACCAGGTGCTGGCGCAGGGTGGCCGCCAAATCGGGCTTGAAGTCAACATCTTCATGAACGCCATGCTGACCCAGTATGAGAAATTCTTTAACAATTGGACCGGCAAGCCCGGGGCCCGGGTCGTGGTGTTCGATAATCCTGCCGACTTCCGCCAATATGCCAGTAATTCGGTCTCCATGGTGCATGCTGGCCTCGAGGGCTATTGTCATTTTATGACCGACGAAGCCGGCAATCAGTTTTATGAACTGGTCACCTACCAACAACGGAATCTATGGCGGGTCTTGGCGCATGAAGGATTTCACCAGTTTATCGGCTATGAACTTGGCCAGCAAATCCCCATGTGGTTGAACGAGGGAATGGCCCAGTATTTCGAGACCAGCTCCATCACTGGTACACGTTTCAACGTCGGCCAGGTCAGCCGGGCCAAATTGGCGCTGGCGCAATATCTGATCCTCAAGAAGCAGGCACCGCCGCTAACCCAATTGATCCAGTGGGATCGGACGACATTCTACGCAAACGCGAACGTTGCCTACCCGATGAGCTGGGCGCTGGTTTATTATCTTTTGAATTCCCAGAATGACCGGTTTCAACAGAGCCAGTTTCGCCGTTATCTGCAGGACCTCAAGTTCGGCAAGGACGACATCAAGAGTTTCCAAGATCGCTTTGGTCGGGATAGCAATCGCTGGCAGTCTGATTTCGAAGACTACATCCTGCATTTGACGGCGCAAACCGACTGACATTTGCCTCGTGAGGTTCCGCGGGAATCTTTCGGAGAATTGTGTAGAATTCTGGGCACGCCTGCTGTAGGTTGAGTGCGCATGTGAGGGTGAGTCAACTTGTCGGGAACACTGAACTGGTACGACTTCGTTGTCATTGCCGCTTTGCTGTATGGCGTGTGGAGCGGACTGCGCGCTGGCTTGAGTGGCGAAATCATCCGCGTGATCGGTTTGGTGTTGATGATCGTCTTGGCCATCGAGCTTTATCTGCCTTTCGGCAATTGGATCCATGCGCATTCTGGAATGAGCGGGGAGTTGGCTTATCTGATCGCATTTTTAGTTATCGCCGTGGTTGTGCATTTGACGGCGCTGTCGGCCCGACTGGCCACGCATAAGCAAATGCAGAAACTAAAACTGGCCGCCATGGTGGAAAACGTTGGAGGTAGTTTCGCCGGCGTGGTTCGGATGGTGGTGATTATGACCTGGCTGACTGTGTTGCTGTGCCTCTCCAACAGTGATTTCTGGAGGTACACTGCTAGCAAGGAATCGCGATTTGGCGCCTTTGTCGTTAATCGGATCCCCGTAATCCATAATCTGGTTAAGGAAAGCGGCCCCCGCAAACCATCCTGGCTGAGTGATTTGAAACGACCCCCCGATCCCGACTTTGAGCAGACCGGTTCGACGAATACCCAAACATCAAAAACAGGCCATTAGCAAGCCGTGTCCAGCTTAATCCCTGAGTCAGTTCTCGAACAGGTTCGCCAGAACAACGATGTTGTCGAGGTGATCGGCTCCTATTTCCCGCTCAAACGTGCCGGCGCGAACTTTCGCGCTCTCTGTCCGTTTCACAAGGAAAAAACGCCGAGCTTCAACGTCAATCCCCAGAAACAAATCTGGCACTGTTTCGGTTGCGGGGCGGGCGGCAACGTCTTCAGCTTCGTGATGAAATATGAGAACCTCGAGTTTGTCGACGCCGTCCGTCGTTTGGCCGAGCGTGCCGGCATCCAGCTCCAGTTCGAGGAAAGGCGGGGCGAGGCGGCGCCTGATTTGAAGGAACAGCTCTTCAGGGTTCACGAACTGGCTGCGAATTTTTACCACCACAATCTCCTGAAGCATCCCGGCGCAGAGCCGGCCCGCGAGTATTTGAAAAAGCGCCAGATCGCTCTCGAAGTCGCCGAACGATGGCGACTCGGATACTCGCCCGACGCCTGGGATGGGCTCCTGCAGTTTGCCACGAAGAAAAAGTTTGCACCTGGAACGCTGGAAACTGCTGGATTGGCGTTGCGCCGGGAAAGCGGCACGGGTTTTTATGACCGCTTCCGCGGCCGGCTCATGTTTCCCATTGGTGATGAACAGGGACGCACGGTCGGTTTCAGCGGCCGAATCCTGGTCGAAGCCAAAGATCAACCGAAGTACGTCAACTCGCCCGAAACACCGATCTTCCAAAAAGGGCGGATCTTGTTCGCGCTCGACAGGGCCAAGCGGGCGATCATCGAGGAAAAGTACGCCATCGTTTGTGAAGGCCAGGTGGACGCCATTTCCTGCCATGAAGGTGGAATCGAGAACGTCGTCGCCCCGCAGGGCACCGCCTTGACGGAGCAACACGCTCGCATTCTCAAGCGTTACGCGGAGGAAGTGGTGCTGATGTTCGACGCCGACGATGCTGGCCAGAACGCAATCGTTCGCAGCGCCGAGCCTTTGTGGGAGGCAGGCGTCATCATCCGGGTAGCTGTGATCCCCGAAGGGCACGATCCCGACAGTTTTATAAAAACCTTTGGAGCTGCGAAGTTGAAACATCTGCTGGCCGAGACGCCGAGTTTTTTTGCTTATCTGCTCGACCGATTGTCCCGGCAACACGATCCACGCACCGAACGCGGTAAACTGCAGATCGCCCGGCAAATGGCTGCATGGCTCGCACGAATTCCAACACCCATCCTATTGGCAACCTATGCTCAGCAGACCGCGAAGCGACTCGACATTCACGAGGACGTGCTTCGGAAGGAAATCAGCAAAGCGGCCGGCAATCGACGCGAACGCCATGGGCCACTTGACACGGGCGAAACCGCTGAGACGGAGACCGATCCCAGTGAGAGCCGGCCTCGCGGCCTGCCCGCAGAGGAGATGTTGCTGCGGGCCATGCTGGCGGACGAACGCGTGATCGAAACGGTTGCCGAGCGCCTGGATAAGGCGTGGCTGAGCAACAGCGTGGCGGGCCAAACGATTCAAGACGCGCTCTGCCTTTACCATACTGGTCACTGGACGGGTCCCGGCGCGGTGCTCGATCAACCGGAAAACGAAAAGGCGAGCCGGCTTGTGTCGGAGTTGCTGCTGACCCCGCAGGTAACCAAACGTCCCCAAGTCGTCGCAGCCGATTGTCTGGCGACGCTGGAACGACAATGGCTGGAGCGGGGATTTCGACAACTCCAGAAGAAGTTGGAGCACCCCGGATTGGAGGCGGCGGAAAGAAATCGACTTCTTCAGCAGAGGCTTGACTTGCGCCGCAAACTAGACCATATTGCGCAACTTTCGTTGGAGAACAGGTAATTTACTCTGTCCAGTTGCAACCTTATGTCCAAGAATAACCATCGCAAGAAGTCTGCGAAGACGGAACCGCCGCAGCTCGATCGAGAGGAGAGGAACGAAAAGATCAAGGAGCTGATCAAGCTCGCCAAGGAACAAGGATATCTCACGTATGGCGACGTCAACGATATCCTGCCGGAGAACATCCTTTCCCCCGACGCTCTCGATGCCATTCTCATTCTGTTGCGCGGAATGGATATCGAGATCATTGATGCTTCGGAGGTGGATCGCTTCAAAAGGGAAGCCGAAGAAGAGAAGGAAACCCAAAAGGTTGATTCCCGCCTCGATATTCTCGACGACCCGGTCCGCATGTACCTGAAACAGATGGGCCAAGTCCCGTTGTTGACACGCGAACAAGAAGTGGAGATTTCCAAGCGCATCGAGACCGCTGAGACCCATGTCCGCCAAATCATCAACAATTTCGGCTTTACCGCCAAAGAACACGTCGCGTTGGCCAGACGATTGCTGACGGGCAAAGAACGCTTCGACCGTGTCATCATCGACAAGAAAATCGACAGCCGCGAACAATACATGCGCATCCTCCCACGGTTGCTGACCCAGGTGGAAAAGATGGATGCCCAGGTGGACGGCCGCTACGAAAAGGTCACGCGTTCGGGCCTGAGCAAGCGCGAGTGCGCGAAGCTCTACCGCGACTTCAAGAAGGCTGACACGGCCATCCACAAGCTCTTTGAACGATTCTATTTCAAACAGAAAGTTCTCGAAGAATTCGTCGAGAAAGCCAATGAGGTCCGCGAGAAATTCGATGAGACCTTGTTCCAGATTGAAACACTGGAAAACCTCCGCCGGTCGCCCGCGGCCGAATCCGAGGTCCGCAACGAAGAACGCAAACTAAAGAAGCTGGAGCTAACCGCGCGGATGACCACCGAAGAATTCATCAAGGCGCACGATGAATTGAAATCCTGGATGAAGAAGGCGGTGCAAGCCAAAAGCGAAATGGTCGAAGCCAACTTGCGCCTCGTCATCTCCATCGCCAAGAAGTACACCAATCGTGGCCTGTCGTTTCTCGACCTGATCCAGGAAGGCAACATGGGTTTGATGAAAGCGGTCGAGAAATTCGAATATCGGCGCGGCTACAAGTTCTCCACGTATGCCACCTGGTGGATCCGCCAGGCCATCACCCGTTCGATTGCCGATCAGGCCCGCACCATCCGCATTCCCGTGCACATGATCGAAACGATCAACAAATTGATGCGCGTCCAAAAGCAACTGCTCCAGGAATTCGGCCGGGAACCGACGCCCGAAGAGGTTGCCGAGGAAATGCAGATGCCGGTGGATCGCGTGCGCGCAGTACTGAAGATGGCCCAACAGCCGATCTCGTTGCAGTCCCCCATCGGCGACAGCGAAGATACCAGTTTTGGCGATCTCATTGAAGACAAGAGCGCCGAGAACCCGTCGGACATGGCGTCCTATTCCCTGCTCAAAGAAAAGCTCAACGATGTTCTGGACACCCTCACCGAACGCGAGCGCAAAGTGCTCATGCTCCGATTCGGTTTGGGCGACGGCTATTGCCGCACGCTCGAAGAGGTCGGCCGCCAATTCCGCGTCACCCGCGAACGCATCCGCCAAATCGAAGCCAAAGCGCTCCGCAAGATGCGGCACCCGACACGGTTGCGTCAGGTCGAAGGATTCCTCCAAGCTCAAGGATACTGAACTCGATTTGGGGGCCTTGTCTCAAGCCGACACTGCGAGTCGGCAAATTCAATGAAAGAAAGATGGAGGCACGCCTTTTCGCAGGGGCGGCTTATGGAGGCAACGGGATGAAAATCAGAAACCTAATTTGTATCGCCCTCGGTTGTACGATGGGAATGGCCGCTGCGTTCAACGCTCACGCTTGGGACGGCACCGGCCACATGCTGGTAGCGCAGATCGCACACGACCGGCTAAGCGAGAAGGCGCGCGCCCGCGTCGACGCGCTGGCCTCGCAACTTACCAGCAACGAGGTGCACTACAATTTCGTCACGGCTGCCTGCTGGGCTGATGATATCAAGGGAAGAGATTTTCCTTCTCCGCTCCATGGCCACTTTAAGCCATGGCATTACATCGATATCGGCTGCCTGCCCACGGACCCCGATGTGCTCGGACACCCCGCCGCTTTGACCGCAACCAACGGCGATGTCATTAGCGCGTTGAACTACTGCGTCGATCTGATCAAGAACCAGAAGACCACGGACCTGGTACCAAGCCAAGCCGTGGCGCTCGCTCTGGTTGAGCACTTTGTGGGGGACATTCACCAACCGCTGCACACGACCGCGCGCTACAATCCCCATCCGAAGCCAGACGACAGATACAGGGATGACGCCGGCGGCAATGGCGTGTCCGTGGCCAACCTTGCCGATACCCCTTGGGGGAAAAACCTTCACACGTTTTGGGATGAGGCCTACCGCCGGTCTTACAAGGACGGCGAAGTGATTGCGACCCCCCCGCTACAGGAAGCGACTGCAGTCGGCAGTCCGGAGATGAAGGAGTGGATGAAGGAGCTGAAGGCCGACACTCCCACCAACCCCGACCTGCAGTTCAACCCGAAGAAGTGGGCGTTGGGTTCACATGAAATCGCCTGCCAGCAGGTATATGGCACGCTGGGAGAACCGTACGGTGCACGTGACATCAAACTGACCGAAAAATACGTCACGACTGCTCAGAGCACAGCACGTCACCAATTGGTATTGGCGGGCTACCGTCTCGCCGCTCTGCTGAACAACCTGTACGGCAAATAGGAAATCAAAACGGGCTTCTGGCTTGCGAAGCAGCGGAGCAGAACGCAGAACCGTTCCGGACTGCTATACCGCCAACAAATCCGGCTCTCTACAGTCCCCGGAATGAAATCGACTCGCCACTTACTTGGCGTATTCGACCGCCCGGGTCTCACGTACAACCGTCACCTTGATCTGCCCCGGATATTGTAGCTCTTTCTCCACTTTCTTGCTGATGTCGCGCGCCAGTTGGACGGCGTCATTATCGCTAATGGAATTGGGTTGAACAAAAACGCGAATCTCGCGGCCCGCCTGCAAGGCGTAACTCCGTTCCACCCCCGGGAATCCATTGGCCAGCGCTTCGAGCTTTTCCAACCGCTGGATGTACAGATCCATGCTCTCGGTTCGGGCGCCGGGACGCGCTGCGCTGATGGCGTCTGCCGCGCTGGCTAGAACGCCATAGATCGTCATCGGCTCGACTTCGTGATGGTGACAGGCAACACCCTGCCAGACTTCCTCCGGTTCACCGTATTTCTTGAGCAACGCCGCGCCAATTGTGGCATGCGAACCTTCGATTTCATGGTCCACCGCCTTCCCGATGTCGTGAAACAAACCCACGCGCTTGGCGATCTGCTGGCTGAGACCCAACTCCACCGCCATCATTCCTTCGATCTCCGCCACTTCAATGGAGTGATCGAGCACGTTCTGAGTAAAACTATGACGAAATTTCAGCCGCCCGAGCAGCTTGGTGACTTCCGGATGCACCTTCTGCAAGGCCAGGCGGATGACGGCATTCTCGCCCTCCTTGTGGATCAATCCCTCCAATTCCTCCTTGACTTTGGCAACCTCCTCCTCGATGCGGGCTGGATTGATGCGGCCATCCGTCACCAGCCGCTCCAAAGTCTGCCGCGCCAACTCGCGTCGCACGGGATCAAACCCGCTGAGGACCACCGCTTGCGGCGTGTCGTCGATGACCACGTTGATCCCCGTAGCCGCTTCGAATGCGCGAATATTGCGCCCTTCACGACCGATAATGCGGCCTTTCATTTCCTCGTTGGGCAAGGTGATCGTGCAACTCGTCGCTGTCTGCACGTGACCGGACGCACAACGTTCGATGACGGTCGTGATCGTGCGTTTGGCTTCCCGTTCGGCTTCCTGTTTCGCTTCGTCGATAATCCGGCGCGCCATGGCTGCCGCTTCGGCTTTCACATCCTCTTCCTGTTGGGACAGCAGCAGTTTCCTGGCGTCTTCCACGCTCAGACCGGCCGTGCGCTGCAACTCCTGCTGCGTGAGCCGTTTGAGATCCTCGATTTCCGTCTGCAACCGATGCAACTCATTCTCGCGGTCCACAACCCGCGCTTCCCTTGTGGTGACCTCTTCCATCTTGCGGTCGAACAGATCCACTTTTCGGTCAAGAATCGCCTCGCGTTGCATCACGCGCTTTTCGATTTCACTAAGTTCCTGGCGACGGTCTTTTATTTCTTTCTCAAACAACTCACGCGTTTTGAATGTTTCCTCCTGGGCTTTCAATCGCGCATCGCGGACCGTATCTTCCGCTTCCTTGCGCGCGGCTTGGACGATCCCGCCCGCTTTTCTTGTATCGGCGTCTGCTTTGGCGCGGCTGATAAACCAGCCAATCACCACGCCGACCACAAGGGCGATGAGACCAACAATAATGATGTTATTCATGGTCAGTTACCCTTGGTTTCAACCACTCTTTTTTCGGTCACGATGAAATCCACCCGGGCGTCGTGCGCTTCGGCGGGGACTTCGTTCAGTATTTGGAAATCGTAGGCCAGCGCAATCCTGGCGCCGTGCGCTCCGCGCAGCAATGCGTCGTAAAACCCCTGCCCTCGCCCCAGCCGATTTCCCGTCAAATCGAACGCCAAGCCCGGCACCAGCCAAGCCTCCACCTGCTCGGTCGTCACAACCTGCCCATTCTTGGGTTCGAGAATTCCAAATTTGCCGGCGGCCAGGTCTGCATCCGGATCGTGGATCTCCGCTAACCGGTACCACTCGCCGTCGAAAGCCGGCGCACACACCTGCCGGCCCATCGCCAGCAATTGCCGGATCAAGCCGCGTGTTTCCACCTCGTTACGGGTGGATACGTATGCGCTTATGCACTTGGCCACGTTGAACTCTTCGAGCACTGCCAGCCGCTCCCAGATCGCTGCGCTCTTACTGCGCACGTCTGCCTCCGTTAATGCGGCCAACTGTCGGCGCATCCGGTTGCGCAAGTCCTGCTTTCTTGGAGGAGCCGATTCCATTCGCGATCGGTCGTGCCTACGAACCGCTCCTCCGAGCTAATTGTTGCTTCCACTTCTCCATGCGCTCGCGAACCTTCAGCTCGAATCCTTGATCGCCAGGTTCGTAATACGTACGCTTTTCCGGCAAATGTTCCTGTTGGACCACATGTCCTTCGAAATCGTGGGCGTACTTGTAATCTTTCCCATGACCGAGCCGGGCCGAGCCCTTGTAATGCGTGTCCTTCAGACGTTGCGGCACTTCCAAAGTCCGGCCCTGTTCCACGTCGGCCTTCGCGCTCCAAATCCCTTTGGCGCTCGCATTCGATTTCGGCGCCGTCGCGCAATAAACCGTCGCTTCCGCCAGTGGCAACTCGCCTTCGGGCCAACCAATAAACTCCACCGCCTGATGCGCCGCGACCGAAATGACCAGCGCCTGCGGGTCGGCCAGACCGATGTCTTCCGCTGCCAGAATTACAATCCGCCGTGCAATGAATCGCGGGTCCTCGCCGGCCACCACCATCTTCGCCAGCCAATAAAGTGCTGCGTCAGGGTCGCTCCCGCGCATCGACTTGATGAAAGCCGAGATCGTATCGTAATGCTCGTCTTCGTCGGCATCGTACACCACCGCCTTTTTCTGGATTGATTCTTCGGCGACCACTTTGGTGATGTGACCGTCCGTTGTCGTCAACGCGGCGACCTCGAGTGAGTTGAGCGCCTTGCGTGCGTCGCCGTCCGACGCAATCGCGAGAAACTCGAGCGCCTCGGAGTCCAGCTTCACTTTCTGGTTGCCGAGGCCGCGCTCCTTGTCGGCCAATGCGCGCTTCAACAATTCCTTGATATCTTCCGGCGTCAGCGGTTTGAGTTGAAAAATCTGCGAACGCGACACGAGGGGCGAGTTGACATAGAAAAAGGGGTTGTGTGTTGTCGCGCCGATCAGTCGCACGACTCCGTTCTCCACATCGGGCAGTAATACATCTTGTTGTGCCTTGTTGAACCGGTGGATTTCGTCGATGAAAAGAATCGTCCTCTGTCCGGAATTGGCCAAGCGGTTGGCGGCGGTGGCAATAACGCGGCGAATATCGGCGACATTTGATTCGACACCGCTCAGCCGCTCAAATTTGCACTTGGTAACATTGGCGATGACGTAGGCCAGGGAGGTCTTACCGGTTCCCGGCGGCCCGTAGAGAATGATGGAGCTAATCCGATCTGCCTTGATCGCGCGCCAGAGCAACTTTCCCGGACCGAGGATATGGCGTTGTCCGACGAAGTCTTCGAGGGTTTGCGGACGCATCCGCGTGGCCAGTGGCGCGTTCCTGAGGTTGACCGCTTCCAACCCCGAGGCGGGTTCCATCGACTGCTTTGAAAAGAGGTTCTCGGACATGGCACCAATCTTCGTCCACGGTGCGAAATGCCACATGAAGAGAGCCGCCGGCACGAGGCCGCGTGGTCTAAAAACGAAATACCCCGCCGTAATGCCGTTTCAACGATATCTTTGAACCCCTAATAATAAGGGACGCTCTGTCGACGATTTATCTGCTTCCTGAAAAGGCATGCAGTCCACCGCCGAACCCCGAGCTCCGTCAATGACGGTGTTGGCTCAAAGAATCCTCGTTTGTCACGAGCATGGCAGGGTATTCCGAAAATCTTGCTCTAACAAAGAACACCGGCGACCTTTGTCGCCCTCGACATCGTTTCTTTTAAACTCTTTAGCTGTCGAATTCAAGACTATTCTGCTCCGCAAGCAACCCCGCACATGCCGGTCAACTCTCACGTATCTCACACTGCAACGCCTGCTGTAACCAACGCTTCAACTGTTCATGGGACTGATTGACTTCCGCATCCGTCAGCGTTCGGTCCGGCGCGCGAAACGTCAACGAGTACGCCATGGATTTCTTACCCGTCGGTATTGAACTCCCTCGAAAAATATCAAAAATTTCCACTTTCTCCAAGAACTTATTTCGATTCCTCTCGATGGCAGCCATCACGTCGGCATGGGTTACCGCCTCGTTAACAACCAGTGCCATGTCGCGCACGACCGCGGGAAACTTGGGCAATTCACGGAATGTTGTTTCGCGCTCAGCCTTCGAAATCAACGGCGCTAACTCCAATTCGGCGACAAACACCGCGTCGCGTAAATCCAGCTTCTTGGCCTGTGACGGCGAAATCTGACGAATCTCGCCGGAAGCACCCAGAACTTCCAGCGCACCCTTCACGTCGTAGTAATCCAGCTTCGCCTCGCGCACCGTCGTCTCCCACGAATGCGGCTCCCGACGCCCGGTCACCGCCAACGCCAAACGCAATGATTCCTTGCCGTCCGCGGCAAAGACACGCCCGATTTCAAAAAGTTTCACATCGAACAAATGCCGCGATACGTTCGTTCTCAAATTCGCCAGCAACCCCGGCACCAGCGCCGAGCGCAATGCTTGCTGATCGGCGTTCAGTGGATTCTGTAATTTCAACTCACCCTCACTGACGAGCGTCTGATTCTGCGCTTCGTGAAATCCCAGCGCGGTCAATGTCTGACGCACTTGCGTCAGCCGATCCCACCTCGCGTCGAACTCCGATATCGCTGCCGTTGCCGGTTGCATCTTGGCGGGAATCTTTTCGACGCCGTAAATCCGACACACTTCCTCAATCAAATCCGCCTCGCGCTCCAGGTCCACGCGAAACGTCGGGACCTCGACTTCAACGCCGTCGGTTGTGGATGAAGCGACGTTCATTCCCAAGCCCACAAAAATCCTTTTCACCGCTTCCGCCGGCACTTCGATTCTGAGCAACCGGTTCACTTGTGAAAACCGGCAACGCACCTTCCGCTTCACAACCGGTTTCGCCAGCGCGTCGATGATTCCACGAGCGATCTGTCCGCCAGCCGTTTCCTGGATCAATTGCGTCGCCCGGTTGCTTGCCCAAATTACACCGTCAATATCCGCGCCGCGCTCGAACCGATAACTCGACTCGCTCGACAGCCCGAGCTTCTTGGAAGTCTTACGAACGTTCGGCGGCGTGAAATACGCACTCTCCAACAACACGTCGGTCGTGCCGGCGTTGATCTCGCTTTCCTTGCCGCCCATGACGCCGGCCAATGCCACGGCCTTTTTCGCATCGGCGATTACCAGCATTTCAGACGAAAGCTCGTGCTGGCTGTCGTCGATGGCGACGAATCTCTCGCCGCTGGTCGCGCGCCGCACCACGATCCGGTTTTCGCCCAGTAAATTGAAATCGAATGCGTGCAGAGGCTGACCGCATTCCAGCATCACGTAATTGGTCACATCCACGACGTTGTTGATCGACCGCATCCCGACCTTCTCCAGCGTCCGCTTCAACCACCCCGGGCTCGGCCCGATCTTCACCCCGCGAATCACCCGCGCTGTGTAACGCGGACAAAGTTCTGGCGCTTCCACCTTCACGCTCGTCAGCTTCTCTGTGTTTTCTGTGCCCTCTTTGATAGAAATCTCCGGCAGCCGCAATGGCTTCCCGGTCAGGGCCGCCACTTCCCGAGCAATGCCAATCACGCTCAACCAATCCGACCGATTGGGTGTCACCTCGATATCGAACAAGGTATCCGCGCCGCCAAGCGCTTCGCTCAGCTTAATGCCAACCTGCGTGTCCGCAGGCAGAATTAGCAAACCGTCAACGTCGCCTTTTGGCAATCCGAGTTCTTCCGGCGAACACATCATGCCTTGCGACTCGACGCCGCGCAGCTTGGCGAGCTTGAGCGTCAGTCCGTTGGGCAACGTCGTTCCCGGCAAGGCCAACGGCACCTTGTCGCCGACTTTATAATTCTTCGCGCCGCAAACGATCTGGCGTTCGGTCTGTCCATCGGTCACGCGGCAAACACTGAGCTTGTCAGCATTCGGATGCTTTTCGCTGGACAGAATCTGGCAGATGACCACTTCTTTGAGTGCGCCGCCGCCGATCTCGACCACGTTCTCAACCTCGATTCCCGCAAACGTCAGTTTCTCCGCCAGCTCCTGCGGCGACCAATCAAACTCGACGCACTGCTTCAGCCAGTTGTAGGTGAATTTCATCTGAGGCCGCTGACTTTACCGATTCGGGCGCTGGGCGTCTAGACATTAGGTGCAGTCCTTCACAACTGTAGGCCGACACAGCGA
>Ga0335081_10011802_pt1 | contig 14148 bp, 11 predicted proteins | sample Lox_Sample_35_FD_206713 | JGI IMG/M metagenome (GOLD analysis project Ga0335081, IMG submission 206713) | Soil microbial communities from Loxahatchee National Wildlife Refuge, Florida, United States - Lox_Sample_3.5 | ecosystem: Environmental > Terrestrial > Soil > Wetlands | place: USA... | reverse complement strand
TTCGGCGTATTCCTTGGTGTTGCCGCCGGTGCAAAACGCCTTGTCGCCCGCGCCGGTGAATACCACCGCGACGACGTCGCGTGCTGCGCTCGCCTCGCGGAAGGCGAGGATCACGCTCTTGACCATGTCGGTGGTGTAGGAATTGAATTGTGCCGGATTGTTCAGGGTGATCCAGGCATTGTAGAGACCCGCGACCGGCTGACGGTCGCCGCCGAGCACCGGGCGCTTCTCATAGAGAACACTTGCCTTGGCGACGCTCTCGCGTACCTGCGCCGAGACGAGCGCATGATCCTTGACGTCGGCGGAGTGGGCGAGAGACGTCGATTCCGCGCACATGGGGATGTTCCTCGTCAGTTTGGAACCAGCACCGCACGGCGCCTCAGCGCGCCGGCATGCACTGCTTCGAACACCTGATTGATTTCGCTGAGCGGATGCTTCTCGACGAAAGAAGCGACCTTGACGTGTCCGTCGAGCACCAGATCGAGCGCCGCCGGATACAGTTCGGGGCCGCAGCCCCAGTTTCCGAGGGCGCGAGCGTGGAACGCCATCAGGTTCGAGAGCCGGATCTCGACCTTGTCCATCGTGAAGCCGACGACGCAGAGCGTGGCGCCACGATTGAGGAGCGAGAATGCGGTCTCCTGTCCGGCCTTCGTTCCCGAGCATTCGAAGATGATCCATTCGGTCTGCCGCAGGCCGCGCTTCTTGGCGAACTCGGCGATCGCCGGCTTGAGATTGCGCGCGCCGAGCTCGCGGGCGTTGAGCGTGAGCGCCGCCCCCTGGCCGGCCAGCACGTCGAGCTTGTCCTGGCTGACGTCGATCGCGACGACCGTGCCGCCGAACGCAGCGGCGATCTGCGCCGCATAGCCCCCGACGCCGCCGACCCCGTTGACGACGACGAGGTCCCCCTTCGTCACCCCGACCTGCACCACCGCCTGGTACGGCGTCGTGACGGCGTCGGCGATGACCGAAAGGTCGGCGAGATCGATCCCGCTGTGCTGCAGCCGGACCTCGTCCACGGCGCAGAGGCCGTGCGCCGGCACCACGATATGGGTGGCAAAGCCACCGTGAATGTCGTTGCCCGGCATCTTCTGGTTCGGACAGATGGTCGGCTTGCCGCGCCGGCACACGTCGCAAGTCCCGCATGGAATGACCGCAGGGACGATGACGGCCTTGTCGGACCAGTAGAATGCGTCGGCGCCCGCCTCGACGACGTGCCCGCTGATCTCGTGACCGAGCGTCAGCGGCAGCTCGTGATTGGTGCGCACGCCGTCGTAGTAGTAGCCGAGGTCGGTGTGGCAGACCCCGCAGCCGGCGATCTCGACGACGACCTCGTTGGCCTTGGGCGTGAACGGATTGAACTCGGCGGGGACGAGCGGTTCGCCCTTCCCGGTCATCATCCATCGGACTGGTGCGTGCGGCATCGGAGCCCTCCGCAATGGCGGATTTGGCGCGATCATCATCCCCCGCCGGAGCCGATGCCTTGACTTAAGACAAGTCCGGGCCGTTCTTGATCGCGTAAATTAGTACTGAAATGCGTATTTAAGACGGAGAGCCGCAGGTGACGGCCGCGCCGGTCTGCTTGTCGGGATCCGCCGGCCAATTCCGCGGAAGAGGGAGGTTCCCCATGACCGAAGTCGCAAGCCTGACGGTCGCGATCGTGGGAAGCGGCGGCGCCGGCGCCCTCACGGCCGGAAATCTGCTGCTCGAGGCGGCGAGCGCGGCGGGTTGGCAGGGTCTCCTGACCCGCACCGTCGGCCCGCAAATCCGGGGCGGCGAGGCCGCGGCCCTGCTGCGCCTCGCCAACAGCCCGATCGGCTGCCTCGGCGATCAGATCGACCTGATGATCGGCATCGACTGGCTCAATGCGCAGCGCTTCGGTGCCGAGCTCGCGACCGGACCGCACAGCCTCGTCATCGGCGATCCACGTGGCGGCGACCCGCCTCCGACCGTCGCCGCGAGCGGCGCGCGGGTGGTCGAGATTCCGATGAAGGACATGGCCAAGGATATCCCGGACGGCCGCCCCAACATGATCGCGCTCGGAATCGCCGGCAAGCTGCTCGGCGTCGGCGGGGATATCCTCACGGCGCTGCTCGAGAAGCATCTGGCCGCCAAGGGAAAAGCCGCGATCACCGCGAGCGAGGCCGGCCTCCGGGCGGGCTTTGCGGCCGCCGCCGATCTGGATCTCGGCTCCCGGCTGGCCAAGCCCAAGCCGAGCGCCACCAAGCGATGGCTTGCGTCCGGCAATGAGGCCGTCGGTCTCGGCGCGATCCGCGGCGGAATACGGTTTGCCGCCGCCTATCCGATCACCCCGGCGACGGAGGTGCTGGAGTGGCTCGCGCCCAATCTCGTCAAGGTGGGGGGCGCCCTGCTCCAGGCGGAGGACGAGCTCGCCGCGATCAATATGATCATCGGCGCCTCGTTCGGGGGGACGCCGTCGCTCACTGCGACCTCAGGACCCGGCCTGTCGTTGATGATCGAGGCGCTCGGGCTCGCCACCGCGTCCGAGATTCCGGTCGTGGTGATCGACGTGATGCGCGGCGGGCCATCGACCGGCATCCCGACCAAGTCCGAACAGGCCGATCTCAATATCGCGGTCTACGGCCTGCATGGCGATGCGCCGCACCTGGTGCTGGCGCCCCAGTCGATCGCCGACTGCCTGTTCACCACCCAATGGGCGGCTTATCTGGCCGAGACCCTGCAAACGCCCGCCATCGTGCTGTCCGACCAGTTCATCGGCCAGGCCCGGGCCGCAATCGAGCGGCCGGCCGATGTGGCATTCATCGGCCAGCGACTCCGAGCGACCGAGGTCGACGGCGCCTACAAGCGCTATGCGCTTGCGGCCGCCGGCGGTGTTTCACCGATGGCCGTTCCGGGAACGAGGGGCGGCCAGTACACCGCCGACGGTCTCACGCACAACGAGCGCGGAACGCCGACCAGCAGCGCCGTCGATCACCAGGCGCAGCTCGACAAGCGCGCCAAGAAGCTCAACGAATTCGTCTATGGCGCCCATTGGGCCACGATCGAGGGTTCGGGCGAGCTGGCGCTCATCACCTGGGGATCGCTGACCGGGGCGGCGCGCGAAGCGATCGAGCGGGCCGAACGCGACGGCATCGAGGTCACGCTGATCGCGCCGCGCCTGCTGTCGCCGGCGCAGCCGGAGCGTTTCGCCGCCGCGCTCAGGGGAAAGACGCGCGTTCTCGTGGTCGAACAATCGCATGGCGCCCAGCTGCATCGCTACCTGCGCGCCCATTACGACCTGCCGGACTCAGTCCGCGTGCTCAATCGCCCGGGCCCCTTGCCGATCCGGGCGGGAGAAATTCATCGCGCCATCACGGAATGGAGGCACTGATGTCGAACGCCGAGATGCGCCTTGCCTGCAAGCCGGCGGACTACAAGTCCGACATCAAGGCGATCTGGTGTCCGGGCTGCGGCGACTACCACGTCCTGATGTCCTTCACCCGGGCGTTTGCCCAGCTCGGCCTGCCGCCGGAAAAGATCGCCGTCATCTCGGGGATCGGATGCTCGTCGCGCATCCCCGCCTACACGAATTGCTACGGATTTCATGGGGTGCACGGCCGCTCGCTCGCGCTTGCCGCCGGTCTCAAGGTCACGCGTCCCGATCTCACCGTCGTGGTCGCAAGCGGCGACGGCGACGGCTATTCGATCGGCGGCAACCATTTCATCCATGCGTGCCGACGCAACATCGACATGACCTACGTGGTGATGGACAACCGCATCTACGGCATGACCAAGGGCCAGCCTTCCCCGACCACCGAGCCGGACTTCGACACCGCGCTCTCGCCCGGCGGCACCGACCTGCGGCCGTTTCATCCGCTCGTGGTTGCGCTCGCGTCGGGCGCCAACTTCATCGCGCGCTGCTTCTCCGGCGAGCCCAACGAGACCGCCGACATCCTGGTCGAGGCGATCAATCATCCGGGGTTCTCGTTCGTCGAGATCCTGAGCCCTTGCGTCACCTTCCGGCCGGACGAGCGGGAATGGAAGAGCCAGGTGCATCCGGCGCCGGTCGCCGCCACCGACGACCCCGCCAAGGCGGCGCGACGCATCATGACCGATGACGGCTTCAACATCGGCATTCTGTATCGCGGCAAGCGGGAGCCCTACCGCCCGGAGTTCGGCACACAATCGGTCGATCCGGCGGAGCTGGAGAAGGAGTTCGAGCTATGAGCAAGCGCCCGTCCGCGCCGAAGGTCGCGAGCCTCGCCGACCTGTTTGCGCTCGCCTATCAGATCGAAGCCGACGCGGTCGAGCGCTACGGGCTGCTCGCCGACCAGATGGAGACGCACAACAATCCCGAGCTTGTGAAAGTCTTCCGCGATCTCGCCCGGGCCGAAGGAATTCACGCCGAAGAGATCCGCCGACTCGCCGGCGACATCGACGTCGTCGCCCACGCGCGCAATGTCGGCCACTGGAAGGGCGACAGTCCCGAGCAGGCCGACCTGGCCGAGGCTCACTACCTGATGACGCCGTGGCATGCGCTGCAAATGGCGCTCGCTGGCGAGAAGCGGGCGCTCGAGTTCTTCAAGCACGTCGTCGAGACCGCGAAAGACGCCAACATCAGGAAGCTGGCCGAGGAATTCGTCGAGGAGGAGGCCGAGCACGTCAATCTCGTGCACCGGCTGCTGCGGAAGTACCCGGCGCCTCCGGAATCATGGGCGCAGGATCCCGATCCGGCCATCTCGCAGGAGTGATGGCTCCCGGCGCGAGCCGGACGCGCTCAGTGTTTCTTGTTGCGCAAGTCGCGCACCCGCACGGCTTTTCCCTGCGAGCGTGGCATCTCTCCGGACGCCTTGACGGCGACGTCACAGGTGACGCCGATCATCGACTTGATGTGATGCTGAACGTCCCTCGCCCTCTGCTCCGGATCGCCGGTGCCCGGCGCAAGCTCGACCTCGATCGTCATCGCGTCGAGCGCGCCCTCGCGGGTCAGCACGATCTGATAGTGCGGCGACAGCCCCGGGAAGCCGACGAGGACCGCCTCAACCTGCGACGGATAGACGTTGACGCCGCGGATGATCATCATGTCGTCGTCGCGCCCGGTGACCCGCATGATGCGCAGATGCGTGCGGCCGCACGGGCACGGCGCGTCGTCGAGCCGCGTGATGTCGCGCGTGCGATAGCGGATCATCGGCAGCGCTTCCTTGGTGAGCGTCGTGATCACCAGCTCACCGGCCTCGCCCATCGGCAGCGGCTGCAACGTCGCGGGATCGATCACCTCGAACAGGAAGTGGTCCTCCCAGCCGTGCAGCCCGTTTTGCGCCACGTGGCATTCGCAGGCGACGCCCGGCCCGATGATCTCGGAGAGGCCGTAGAGATCGATCGCCCGGATGTGCAGCTTTTCCTGAAGCTCGGCGCGCAGCGCCTCGCTCCACGGCTCGGCGCCGAACAGGCCGACGCGCAGCGCGGCGCCGCGCAGATCGACGCCCATGCCGGCCGCGACCTCGGCGATGTTGATCGCGTAGGACGGCGTCGCGCACAGCACGTTGGCGGCGAAATCCTTGAGCAGCCCGACTTGGCGCTCGGTGCCGCCGCCCGACATCGGCACCACGGTGCAGCCGAGCCGCTCCGCCCCGTAGTGGGCGCCGAGGCCGCCGGTGAACAGGCCGTAGCCATAGGCGTTGTGCACGATGTCGCCCGGCACCGCGCCGCCGCAGGCGAGACAGCGCGCCATCAAGTCGCTCCACAGGTCGAGGTCGCCTTTGGTGTAGCCGACGACCGTGGGCTTGCCGGTCGTGCCGGAGGACGCGTGCAGGCGCAGCAGTTTTTCGCGGGGCACGGCAAACAGGCCGAACGGATAGTTGTCGCGCAGGTCGGCCTTGAGCGTGAACGGGAAGCGGGCGATGTCCGGCAGGCCTCTGAGATCGTCAAGTGCGACACCCGCTTGATCGAACTTGCGCCGGTAGTGCGGCACGTTGGCATAGGCCTGCGCAAGTGTCTGGCGCAGCCGCCGCACCTGCAGCGCCGCGAGCGCCTCGCGCGGCATGGTCTCGGCCGGCCGATCGAACATGTAGACGTCGGACGTGCGGCTCGCGCTCGGCATGCTCATGAGAGAACCTCCGCGTTGCGGTCCGACCATGACTGCGGCGACGGACGGCGGCTCATCGGGCGCGCGCGGCCGCCTTCGCCTTCAGTCGCTCGTGCTGCTTGGCGACGTCGACGACGAAACGCGTATGCGTGCTGGTCGCGATCGGCTCGATCTCGTCCCTGGCGGTCACCTCGAACGTGACCTTACGGCGGTCGATCGCCTTGACGGTCGCGGTGACCTCGACCTGCATGCCGAGCAGTGTCGGGGCGAGATGGCTGACCGAAACCTCCATGCCGACCGAATCCTCGCCCGGGTCGGCATGCTCCAGGAGCAGATCGCGGCAGGTCCGCTCGATATCGCCGACGAGAAACGGCGTGGCATAGACCCGCCCCTCCTCGCCCATGAAGCCGATGGTGCGGTCCCGATCGACGGCGATCCGGCGGGTTTTCGCCAGCCCCGGGCGCAGGCTTTCCTTCATGCGAATCCTCGCGGATCGAGGGGGAAATCCCCCCGTTGTTGTCGGCGCCATCCTATACGGTGGTGGGCCGCTTGGCGACGTGCTCCGGCCCCGCAGCCCGCCTTGACACCGGCGGGGCGCGCCCGCACAAGGCCGCATGGACGAATATCTCGCCGCCGGGACCTACATCGACAGCGATTCGCCGCAGGTGGCCGAATTTGCCCGCGAGGCCGCCGCGCGCGCGGTCGGCGAGGTCGCGCGGGTGCAGCGCCTGTTTCACGCGGTGCGCGACGGCATCCGCTACGACCCCTATATCGATTTCGCCGATCCGACGAACTATCGCGCAAGCGGCGTGCTCGCGGCGCGGCGCGGCTTCTGCGTCGGCAAGGCTGCGCTGCTCGCCGCGGCATGCCGCGCGATCGGAATTCCGGCGCGCGTCGGCTATGCGGACGTGCGCAATCACATGACCTCGCCGCGGCTCTACGCGCTGATCAAGACCGACGTGTTCATCTGGCATTCCTATGCGGACATCCGGCTCGCGGACCGATGGGTCAAAGCGACCCCGGCGTTCGACCGCGCGCTGTGCGAGCGAGTCGGCATCGCGCCGCTCGATTTCGACGGGCAATCGGATTCGCTGTTTCACCCGTTCGACCGCGCGGGCCGGCGGCATATGGAATATCTCGCCGACCGCGGCACCTTCGCCGACGTGCCGTTCGAGACCATGCAGGCGGGCTTCCGCGCGTTCTATCCCGGCCTGGCCGGCGAGGCCGGCGTCACGGGCGATTTCCACGCCGAGGCGGTCGCGGGCGGCGATTAGCCGCCGCTGTGCTTCGCCCTCAGACCGAGCCGCGGTCGTAAAGGCTCTGCATCGAGCGCGTCATGTCCGGCACCAGCGGCGGCGACTCGCCGCCGAGCCAGTCGGTCGCCCGGGCGAGGAAGCTACGCTGCTCGGGCTCGCTGCTCTGCGCCTCGAACGGATCGGTGTAGCACCGCGCCCCCACCATGTTCGCCAGCCGGGCCACGCGCGTGACCATGGCGGGCGCGCCCGCGGTATAGACCGAATCGGACGACAGCAAGGCCGGCATGTAATCGGTCGGCTGCCCGGTGCGGACGGCATCCGACATGCCGTGCGGCTCCGCCACGACGGGAACGATGGTGACGCCCGGAAAGTGCGCAAGCTTGCACAGGGCGCGGATCATGTAGAGCGACTTGAGCGTGCGCGATCCCACGATGAAGACGATCTGGCGGTCGCGCCGCTCGGCCAGCGCGCCGAGCGCGACCGACCACATCGGCGCGAAGCCGGTGCCGCCGGCCACCAGCACGACACGGCCGGCTCTTTCGCGCCGGAAAAACGCCATTCCCAACGAGCCGGTCAGCTTCACTTTATGTCCGACGCGGATGTCGCGGCCGAGCGCCGTGGATACGCGGCCGTTGCGGACGCGCTTGACATGGAAGCGCAGGACCGTCTCGTCATGGCTGCCTTCGAGCGGGAAGGTCGGGCTGTAGCAGCGCGCCGGAAAGCCGCGAAACTGGACCTTGTAGTGCTGGCCCGGCAGATACTCGGCGCGTTGCGGCATGGCGATGCAGACCTCCATGACGTCGGGCGCCAGCCGGAAAAGCCGCACGACCTCGCCCTGTTCGGTCGTTGTCTCGGGAACGTCCTCGATCTCGACCGCCACATCGGAGATCACCCGGCATTGGCAGGCGCGAACCACGTTTGGGCTGCCGTCCTCGGCGCCGCCGAAAACCCGTCCGCCGACGAGATTGACGCGACAGGTGCCGCAATATCCCGACCGACAGTCGTAGGGAATGTCGACGCCGTTCATCAACGCGGCGTCGAGCAGGAGATCGCCGCAATTGGCGGAGAATTCCTGGCCATTGGCGCGCACCTTGCAGATCTTCCGCATCATTCCACCTCGAGTCGGATCGGCCTCACGTGCCGGGTATGACGGATTTGGTTGTGGTCGAACGCTGCGACCCGCATGTAAATGCCGGTGCGGACCGCGATATCGTATTTGCTGCGGGTGTCGAGCCGGCGCGATACCTCGAGCGCCCAGCGGCCGGCGGCCCAGCGTGCGGCGCAATGCACATCGGCGCGATCGCCCGAGAAGGTGCCCGAGACGATGACGCCGGGGATCACCATGCCGATCGGAATGCGGGCATCGACCTCGGCCGAATAGGGCACCGATTCGGCGTCGGTCATGTACCAGCGCGCGTCCTCGCTCTCGCCGTGGTTGGGATCGAGATCGATCGGCCCCATGGCGGTGAGCATCGCCCGCGCGTCCTTCGGCAGCCGGCGCGGCGTGAGCGGCTGGTCATAGCTGTCGGGTAGACGTGGAGCGAAATTGTCGATGTAGTTCGCCGTGCCGGGATCGGGCGCGAATCCGCCATGATACGGAATCATGCCGTGCGACTGCGCCTCGGTCGGCTCGACCGGCGGGCCGAAATGGTCGTCGTCCATCCAGCCCCACGGGCCGGTGCTCGTCGCCTTCCACTCCCAGACGTCGGCATAGACTCCTTCGCTCATCGTGTAGTGCAGGCCGCGCCCCGACAGCGTGCGCGGTTTGTCGGCGATCGGTTGCGGACTGGCATGAAAGGTGCGGTCGCCGGCCAGGATGACGTCCAAAGTGGTCAGCAGCACCGAAAACTTGTCCTCGTTGTAGCTGCGCTCGTCGCCCACCTCGTAGCCGTCGTGCAGAAGGTGCCAGCCGTCCGCCCTCTTGATCAGCGGCAGCTGCTTCAACGACCGTGTCGGATCGTCCCATGCGAACAGAAAATAGACCTGGCTGTCGTCGTGGACGGCGCGGATCTCGATCGTGGTCTCGCCCGTGCCGTCGAAGTTTCCGCCTTGCCCGGTGACCACGTAGAGCGGCTGCGCCGTCCGCCAGACAGGGTCGGACGTGTCGCCGTCGAGCGCCGGCGCTTCGGACGCGTCGATGCGGCGGACATGGAGCGTGTCGACCGCGTTGCGATCGATGGCGGTGACGAAGATGGCGCCGGCGATCGCGACCGAGAGCGCCACGATGAGCGGATTGACCTGGAGCACCGGCCCGCGCTGACGGGCGCGACCGCTCGGCCGTTCCACTCCCGGACGGGCCTGGTACGACGCGCGGGCGCCGCCCGGCTGGTCGTGTCGCGCGACGGCGGGTTGCCGCGCAGGATGCGGATGATGATCGGTCCGATCGCGCGGCCGTGCCGCCTGCACGTTGCGCTCGGCGGGCATCGGCCGCGGCGCGGGCGGTGCCGGCGCGTCCGTGCGTTCCGCGAGCATGACGAGCAACTCGACCGGGTCGAGCGGCGGGGGCGGCGGCACGATCGGCGCCGGCCGAAAAATCCGCAGCAGCTGCGGCTTGCCGCCCAAGGCCCAGTGCGCCAGCACGTGCGCGGCCGCATAGCCGACGATCATCCACGTGCCGATCCAATGCAGGGTGCTGACGATGTTCCCGGTCTGCCCGAAATAGAGCAAGCCGCCCGTGATGAGCTGCAGCAGCAGGACGACGAAGAACGACCAATAGAGCAGGATGTTGATGGTGCCCCATCGCGCCTGCGCGCTGCCGAACAGCCCAAGCATGCGCACGCGGTCGAGCCGAACGCGGCGGGCGAGACCCGACAGCGACATGTAGACGGGATACGCGAGAGCGACCGCCACCAGCGCAAGGCCCGCCGGCATGTGCGCGGTCCAGACCGTCGATCGCGGCAGGACGACATCCAAAAGGTTGATCCAGGTGCGGTCCGGCGTCTCGCTCGCGATGCGCAGCCCGCTCAAGAAAGCAACCAGCAGCCAGCCGACGAGCGCCCAGTGAAGGACGATCGTTCCGTAGTCCGTCCGGCGATTGCGCGACCGACTCATGCACACGCCCCCTCGTTCAGGGCGCGGCGCGCCGCATCGATTGCCATTTCGCCCGGACGACGCCCCACCCCACCTTGCGGGATCGCTCCGCTCACCACCCAAGCCCCCCTGTACACTTACGCCACCCAGAGACTCCACGCTTTCGCATTCACGACACGAGGACCAGTCCACCTCCCGGCAGCTCGAGCGGCTGCGCCGTGATCGCCTGTTGAACGCCATCGCGCAGCCGAAGGCCACGACAAATGCCGACCGGACCGAGAGCTCCGCCTTCGATCGAGCCGGAGCCCGACGCGTCCGCGCCGGCACCCATCCAAATCACGCGCGAGGCCCCCCTCTTCTACGCAGCTCCGGCGAAACGAGATCGTCTCGCCGGAGCGTGCGCACGGTCACTAACATTTCGGGCATCAATCCGACGACAAGGAGATCAATGGGTTCAGAAGCTGGGTCTTAAGCCGGCGGATTGATGGCGCCAGGCGCGAGGTCGGTGCCGTCGCTTTCAAATCATACCGCTCTCCAAGTAAATCGTACCGCTCGCCGCGCGAAGCGCGTGGTGAATCGCGACGCCGAATTCGCGATTCCATTTTCGCGCGAAGTTTTTCCTGCGCTTTTTGTCGTTCGCATTTCGATTGCAGCGTTGTCCGCTGCAAACAAAGGAACCGCGTTTACGCAACAAGATCACTGATCTCAGCGCTGCACGCGCGACCGCCGTCGCGGCACAACCGTGCGGCTGGGAATACCGCAGCGCGCGCGCGAGCGAACGCGCATGGTCGCAATCTCGCCGAACTTCCGTCGGGATCGATGGTCAACGTGCGGCACGCGTTGACAGAGAAGTCGTTCGGCTCGAGCCGCAAGCGAACGGGGGGACGCGCATCCGCACTACCATTGTGCAGCGTTGTGTAGGCAGGCGTATGCGATGAGCGATGCGAGGGGGCCGTTGAGTCGCGATCAGTCGGATCCGGTGGCGGGCGGATTGCGCGCGAGCGCGCGGCGGCTCGTCGGAGTCGCCGTCTTCAGCGGCGTGATCAATCTCCTGACCCTGTCGGGATCGCTCTACATGCTGCAGGTCTACGACCGGGTCATTCCGAGCCGTAACCTCGCGACGCTCGCCGGTTTGTCGCTGATCGTCCTGCTCGCCTACATCATGCAGGGCTATTTCGATGCCTTGCGCACGCGGATGCTCTCGCGCATCGGGACCTTGTTCGACGCGAGCCTGCAGGAGCCGATCCATCAGGCGCTCGCGACGCTGCCGCTGCGCGGCGCGACGCCGGCGCTGATGCAACAGCCGCTGCGCGATCTCGATCAGATACGCACGTTCCTGTCCGGCATGGGTCCGACGGCGTTTCTCGACATGCCGTGGATACCGATCTTCCTGATCGCGCTGTTTCTGTTTCATCCGGTGATCGGAATGGTGGCCGTGATCGGCGCCAGCGCGATCATTGGCATAACGCTGGTCACGGACCGCCAGTCGCGCGGCGCCGCCAAGGTCGCAATGGAGAGCAGCGCGCAGCGGCAGGTGCTCGCCGACGCGACGCGCCGGAACGCCGAGGTCATCCGCGCGCTCGGCATGACGCGCCGGCTGACGGCGCGGTGGTCGCAGGTCAACGAGCGCTTTCTGCAGGAGAACGTCCGCGCCACCGACGTCCAGGCCAATCTCGGGGCCGGCGCCAAGGTGCTGCGCTATGTCCTGCAGTCGGCCATGCTCGGAACCGGCGCCTATCTGGTGGTGAACGAGCAGGCTTCCGGCGGCATCATGATCGCGTCGTCGATCATGATGGGGCGCGCGCTCGCGCCGATCGAGGTCGCGCTCAGCACATGGAAGCAGCTCGTCGCCGCCCGGCAAGGCGTCGCCCGGCTGCGCGACGTCCTCAAGACGACCGCGGCGCCGTCGCTGCCGCAAGTCGCGCTGCCGCGGCCGCGGCGCGAGCTGTCGGTGCAGGACCTCACCGTGGTGGCGCCCGGCAGCAACCGGACCATCGTATCGAACGTGTCGTTCTCTCTCGCCGCCGGGACGGGCCTGGCGCTGCTCGGAGCGAGCGCGTCGGGCAAGACCTCGCTCACCAAGGCGTTGGTCGGCGTGTGGCCGGCGCTGCGCGGCGTGGTGCGTCTCGATGGCGCCGCGCTCGACCAGTGGCACCCCGACGAGATCGGCCGGCACATCGGCTACCTGCCGCAGGACGTGGCGTTGTTCGACGGAACGATCGCGGAGAACATCGCCCGCTTCGACGGCAAGGCGGACTCAGACGCCATTCTGGAGTCCGCCCGGGTGGCCGGCGCGCATGAGATGATCCTGCGCCTGCCCGACGGATATTCGACGCGCATCGGCGAGGGCGGCATGTCGCTCTCGGCCGGCCAACGGCAGCGGATCGGGCTGGCGCGCGCGGTGTTCGGCGGACCGTTCCTGCTCGTGCTCGACGAGCCCAACGCCAATCTCGACGCCGAGGGCGAGGCCGCACTCACGCGCGCGATCGAGATCATGCGCAACGCAAGAAGCATCGTCATCGTCGTATCGCATCGGCCAAGCTCGCTCTCGGCGCTGAACATGGCGATGGTCCTCTATGAAGGGCGGTCGATCGCGTTCGGCCCGCGCGAGGAGATCTTCGCGCGCGTTGCCCAGTCGGCAAAACGACCCGCGCCGATCGCGCGCGGTCCGGTCAAGGGAAGCGTCGCCGTCAACGCGGGCGGTGCGTCATCGGGGAGGATTGCCTGAGCGACGTCCACGAGCGAGGACCCGAGGTCCGTCACGGAGACACCGTCGGCCCGCAGGGCGCGGCGCTGATCCGCGAGCTGCAACGGATTCAATCGGCCTTCGATCAGGAACAGCGGCCGCACGAGCCGCAGGCCAGACGCCACGGCTTCGGCAGCGGACCGGCCGCCACGTCGCACGGGCACCGCCGGCCCGGCAAACGCAAGGGCATGATGCAGCGTGCGGTCGATGCCTGCCTGAAAAGCTTCGGCGTCGCCGATCCGCCCGACCAACTTCCGACCGAGCGCAGACCTGCGGCCGCAAGAGATCCGCGCCGGCCGGCGCCCGGCCGGCCGCCAAGGCAGGAGCGGGCCGACCATGGGGGGCCGCCGCGCGCTATGAAAAAAGATGCGCGGCCGGCGGCGCCGCACCGGCCGCCGAGGCAGGAACGGGCCGGCGATCACGGCGGGCCGCCGCGCTTTGGAAAAGCTGCGCGGCCGGCGGCGTCGCACCGCCCGCCGCGCGGCGAGCATGCCGACGTCCGCATGATGCCGGCGCGGCCCGCAAGAGAGGTCCCGCCCCCGCCGGCGCTCGGGCCGCCGCGCCTGGCCCGGGCCGAGCGCCCGGGCCCTCCGCGGCCGCAGACGCCGCCGGCTCCGTCGCGCGCGGTCGCCAGGGACGCTTCGCCGCCCTCGATCGACTCGCTGAAGCTTCTCGCGCGCCATGTCGAGCGGCAGCTTGCGCACGGGCAGCCGCACGTCGAAAGCGACGCCGAGGCGCGCGGTGCGCTGACGCCGGCATTCAAGTCGTCGCTCAATCGCGCGCTCGATACTTGCGTCGATCAGGCCAAGCTCGGCTACCGCTTCCTGGTCAAAGGCGAGGAGTTCGCGGCCGACGATGCGGCCGGCGCCGAGCTCGCCCCGCGGGTCGCGCGCTCGTTCGAGCGCGAGCTCCGGACCGGATTGCGGGTGCTCATCCTCGGCCTCGGCATCGCGGGCGGATGGGCGACGCTCGTGCCATTGTCCGGCGCCGTGGTGGTGACCGGAAGCCTCGTGGTGCAGTCGGACATCAAGAAAGTTCAGCATCCCACCGGCGGCGTGGTGGCGCAGATCGCC
>Ga0335081_10011801_pt1 | contig 14149 bp, 14 predicted proteins | sample Lox_Sample_35_FD_206713 | JGI IMG/M metagenome (GOLD analysis project Ga0335081, IMG submission 206713) | Soil microbial communities from Loxahatchee National Wildlife Refuge, Florida, United States - Lox_Sample_3.5 | ecosystem: Environmental > Terrestrial > Soil > Wetlands | place: USA... | reverse complement strand
GAAAAGTGAGTGTCAAAATGCGCGCCGAGGCCGAAGCGCTTGTCGAATCGATCAAGCAATCCATGGGATTGCTGAGGAGGCATCTTTGACGTCGATGCCTCAAGCCGCCGCCTTGCCGAACTAAACATCAAGGCCGAGGACCCCAATCTTTGGAACGATGCCGAAGCCGCGCAAAAGATCATGCGCGAGCGCACCGAACTCGAGGAAAGACTTGGCTCGCTCAAACGTTTTGAGAGCGAGCTTCAGGATGCGATCACGCTCATCGAGCTCGCCGAAGCGGAACAGGATGAGGCTTCCGAACAGGAGGGCCTGGACCTGCTGAAAGCCTTGAAGGCGGACGCCGAGCGCCGCCAGGTCGAGGCACTTCTGTCCGGTGAGGCCGATGCGAACGACACTTACATCGAGGTTCATGCCGGCGCCGGCGGCACCGAAAGCTGCGATTGGGCCAACATGCTTTTCCGCATGTATGCGCGATGGGCCGAGCGTCACAAATTCAAGGTCGAAATCATCGAAGCGACGGCCGGCGATGAAGCTGGCCTTAAATCCGGCACCATGCTCGTGAAAGGCCACAATGCGCATGGATGGGCCAAAACGGAATCCGGCGTCCATCGCCTGGTGCGAATCTCGCCGTTCGATTCCAACGCAAGGCGCCACACAAGCTTTGCTTCGGTGTGGGTCTACCCGGTGATCGATGATAAAATCCAAATCGATGTCAAGGAAAGCGACTGCCGTATCGATACCTATCGTTCATCGGGAGCCGGTGGCCAGCACGTCAACAAGACAGATTCGGCCGTGCGCATCACTCACATCCCGACGGGAATCGTCGTTGCTTGCCAAAGCGAGCGTTCCCAGCACAAGAACCGGGCCAGCGCCTGGAATATGCTACGCGCGCGGCTCTATGAGCAGGAGATGGAAAAGCGGGAGGCGGCAGCCAGCGCCGTCGAGGCGAGCAAGACAGACATCGGCTGGGGCCATCAGATTCGCTCCTATGTGCTGCAGCCTTATCAGCTCGTGAAGGATCTGCGCACCGGCGTGACCTCTGGCTCGCCCGGCGACGTGCTCGACGGCGACCTCGACAGTTTCATGGAGGCCTCACTTGCCCAGAAACTTGCGGGCGCCGGCCAGCCCGTGGTCGAGGATGTGGACTAAGATTTCGCTTTGGCGAAAGGCCACGGCAGGGCAAAGGACCACAGTCACAGATGCGTGCTCGACAAGAAAGGATTTTCAACCTGCCACTGGTGGTCCTTTGGATCATTGCGCTGCTGGTTGCGATCGAGGGGGCCTGTCAGCTCGTCGCGCCAGAAACCTATCTGGAGATTCTTCAGCGCTTCGCCTTCGTACCGGGACGTTTCACTTTCGCTTTCGATCCGGCCAAGGTCACTGCCGCTTTCAACGCGATCCCAGAAGATGCCGAGTTCCGCGCGCAGGCGGCACGCTTTTTCCTCGGTGATGGCAAACCACAATGGTGGACGCCGCTGACCTATGCTTTGTTGCACGGCGGCTGGCTCCACGTGGGAATGAACTGCCTCTGGTTCGCAGCCTTCGGCTCGGCTGTCGCACGCCGCTTCGGAGCGCCTCGCTTTTTGCTGTTTTGCGTGATCTCGGCGATTGCCGGAGCCCTGATGCACTATCTCACTCACATGGCTGATCTCGAGCCCGTCGTAGGAGCGTCAGCGACGGTTTCCGGCGTCATGGCGGCAGCGGTGCGGTTTGTTTTCCAGCCAGGGGCGCCGCTTGACGAATCCCTCGGCTTCACCGAGCGCGCACATGAGGACCACGCCTACCGCCAGCCCGCGCTTCCCTTGCGGGAGATTCTCTCCAATCGCAGCGCGATGAGCTTCCTTGGCTTCTGGTTCCTCGCCAATATTCTATTCGGCACCATTCCCATGCCGCTTGGCGGCATAAACGCAACGATCGCCTGGCAAGCCCATATCGGTGGCTTTCTCGTCGGGCTTTTGGCTTTTCGCTGGTTCGACCCGCCGGCACCGTCGGCCTTCGCTTCTCCGTTTATGCGTCGATAATCGCGCTTCAACCAAGAAGCCGGCGGTTCCGGCGCGGTTTCTGCGCTTGCCGCCTGAAGCTTGCGACGATTTCGACATGCGGCGTATGACGGAACTGGTCGATTGGCTCGACCCGCAGAAGCTCGTAGCCGCCGGCGCATAGGATCGCGGCGTCGCGTGCAAAGCTTTCCGCGTTGCAAGAGACCGCGATGACGGCCGGCACTTGCGAGGCCGCGAGGGCTCTTGCTTGTTCCGCTGCCCCTGCCCTTGGCGGATCGAAGACGATTGCATCGTAGCGATCGAGTTCCTCGAGCCGCAGCGGGCGAGCGAAGAGATCGCGGCGTGTGACAGTCACCTCATGCAGGCCTTCGACATGCGCGGCCTTTGCTAAAGCCTGCAGCGCCGCCTCCTCAAGATCGAAGGCATCGACTTTTGCAAACTCGGCCATGCGGAGGGCAAAGGTTCCGATACCCGCGAAAAGATCGGCAACATGTCTTGCCCCGCTGACATCGGCGCAAACGCGCGCCGCGAGCATTTCCTCGCCGGCTTCAGTGGCTTGCAAGAAGGCTCCCGGCGGTGGCGCCACCACTGCCCTTCCCATCACGAGCCTCGGCACGCGGCGGGAAACAACGACCGAACCATGGTTTGAGAGACGAGCAAGATCGTGCTGGAGGGCGACCCGCACGAGGCTTTTCGTCTCGGCTTCGCTCAGCAGCCCATGGCCCTTGAGATCAACATCGAGGCCGGACGCTGTTGCGGTGACAAGGATGTCGAGCGGCTTGCCCGAGGCCGCCAGCGCTTGTGCAAGCGCACGGGCAGCCGGCAAAGCCGCCTTCATCGAAGGAGCCAGCACAGGACAGGAGAGGATTTCAACAATCTCATGGCTGCGCGCTTGGGTAAAACCGGTCTTGGCCCTGCCCTGCGGATAGCGCGCATGAAAGGTTGCCCGCCTTCGCCCCGCGCCATGGGCATCAACAAGATCAGCCACCTCGGCCGCGAGGCCCGCCCGCCGCAGCGCGTCGGTGACAAGATCACGCTTCCATCGCGCATAAGCGGGCGCCGCAAGCGTTTGCACCGCACAGCCCCCGCAAATGGAAAAATACGTGCAGAATGGCGCGATCCGGTCCGGGCTCGGGGTCACAACCTCGACCAATGTGCCCCTGGTGCCGTCGATCTCCGCGATGACCGTTTCGCCAGCCAAAGCATAGGGAACGAAAACCGTACCTGCGGGGCTCTGCGCGATGCCTTCGCCGCGCCGTCCGAGCCTACATATGGTAAGACGCGTGTGGAGGCTGATCATTCCTGTATCGCACCGAGCAGAAACTCCTGGCTGCCGTCACCGCCTTCAATCGGAGAGGGCACAATCCCGATGATTCGCCAGCCGAGGCTTTTCACGGCAGTTTCGATTTTTTCACACGCGTGCCGCCTTGCTTCGCTGTCTTTCACGATGCCCTTGCGAGCGTGGCCAGGACCGGCCTCGAATTGCGGCTTGATCAGGGCGACAAGGCTTGCGCCGGGTCCAGCGAGCGGCAGCACGGCGGGCAGAATCAACGCGAGCGATACAAAACTTACATCGCAGGTCACGAAAGAAGGCGGGCGCGCGAAGGACGCTTTGCTCAAGTTGCGCGCATCGGTCCCTTCGAGCGAGACGACACGCGGATCGGCGGCGATATCCGCATGCAATTGGCCGTGGCCGACATCGATGCAATAGACTTCGGCCGCGCCGCGCGTGAGAAGCACATGGGCGAAGCCCCCGGTCGAGGCGCCGACATCGAGACACACCCGATCAGCCGGAGCGAGGCCGAAAGCGTCGAGGGCCGCGGCGAGTTTGACGCCGCCGCGCGAGACCCAGGGATAGGCGGGCGTTGCTTCGATCGTTGCGCCCGGCCCAATTGACTCAGAGGCTTTGCGGAGGGTTTTCCCATCCACGCGCACGCGGCCGGCGGCGATGGCTTCCTGCGCCTTGGCCCTGCTCGGGAAAATTCGGCGGCCGACGAGAGCGACATCGGCGCGCCGGTCTGTAGCGGGTCTTTCTTCCACGGTCTGCCGCCGCCTCATTCGGCTAAAATGTCTTTGGCTCACATTCCGAAAGACTAGTCTCCAAGACCGTCAACCTTCGGCTTGCCGGACTGCGGCGAGGGGTGCCGCGCTGCTTGCACTCGGCTTTTGATGGGCCATCGGCGGCATTTGCCGCTTTTCCTGTCCCGCTCTCCTCGTCGCCACCCACGACTTGCGGTCGAGCTGAAACCTGTCGCAGGGATGCAGGCCGCCACGTGCAGGCAGAAGATGAAGACCGCTGTCCACGAAGACGAAACCGGTCTTTTCGAGAACGCGACGCGAGGCCGGGTTGTTGATGCGCGCATTGGCTAAAATCCGGCTCGCCCGCGTGAGACTGAACACCGTGTCGATAAGCGCCTTCACGGCTTCCGTGGCTAATCCCTTCCCCCAAAAAGGCGGAGCGAGAATGTAGCCAAATTCAATGTCCGCTGCGGAAGCTGGATGTGCACCAAGGAGGCCGATCATTTGGCGAGCGCTGCCTTTTCGGATGATTGACAACACGAGCGCCGATCCATTGGCGTTATCGGCCCGGGCCTTCATGACGAAGCGCTCCGCCTCGCCGGGCGGATAGGGATGCGGAATCACCGCGGTCATCCGCGCGACTTGTTCCAAGCTCGCAAAGCTGGTGATCGATGGGATGTCGCAAGCGCGCGGCCACCGCAGCCAAAGCCGTGGCGTCTCGATGCGGAAGATGTCGTCCGAAGTCAAATCCGGGAACATGCTGGCTCCAGGGGGCATCCTCTTGCGAGGTCCTAACCCGAATGTTGGGTGTTGGCCTCCTCCCTGCGAAGCCCTTTCGGGCGTTCCGGACTGATCCTCCTAATTCAGGAGCGGTTCCGTATCCGAAAACCAAGTCCACCAGGTCTAAGGCCTAGATGGAGGTTTTCGGCCTCCACCCTATTCTGCAGCCCCAAGGTGGGGCGACGGCTCGACGGAAACGTAAGCGCGCCCATCACCTTTGGTCTGAAAAGCGACCTTTCCTTGGACCAGAGCATATAACGTGTGATCCGTTCCTATTCCGACATTTGCGCCAGGATGCCATTTGGTTCCGCGTTGGCGTATAATAATGTTGCCGCCGACGACGAATTCGCCGCCAAATTTCTTGACGCCGAGGCGCCGGCCCTTGGAATCGCGGCCGTTGCGGGATGACCCGCCTGCTTTTTTATGTGCCATGAGTCTGGCTCCAAATCTCTGCGGGCGTTGTCCGGCCCGCGGCCTCTCGCATCATGAAAATTGGCACGCCCAAACGGGCATGAAACTACTCGACGCTCGCATTTTCCCCGGAAGGCTTGGCGCCGCCCGCGTGAACCCCGGTAATCCGGACGAGGGTCAGATCCTGCCGATGGCCGCGCTTACGTTTGGAGTTCTGCCGCCGGCGCTTCTTGAAGGAAATTGCTTTCGGTCCGCGCTTATGCTCAACAATCTCCCCGGCGACGCTGGCGCCCGCGATGAATGGGGCTCCCAAAGCCGACTCGCCGTCTCCGGATAGCATAAGAACCTGATCGAAGGCCACGGCATCGCCGGCCTCGCCGGAAAGCGTCATGACGGTAATCGTTTCCCCGGCGGTGACGCTATATTGCTTGCCGCCGGTTTTAATGACTGCGAACAACTCAACTTCCCTCGTCTTAGAGCCTCGGGTCCAAAAACCCTGCTTCCCTGCATCGCCCTACGGCGAAGCCTATTCAAGACAGCGCCTGCTAGGGCATTGCCGCCGGCTGATGGTTTTCCACCGCCGATGATCCTATTCCAAGATCCCGCTTACAAGATCCCACTGGAGACTTGTAAATCTCCGCGCCGTCTTAACGACGGCAAATCCGCCTCGCTGTCCCGGGGTTATGCTCCCGCGACGCAGATTGCCCACGGCGCGCGTTGAGCGCAAACCGCTCCGGCGGCTGTCTACAAAGCTTGGTCCCGGTTGTCAATCGCGACCCACGCCCAGCGATGGCTGGCTTGAAACTCTTTTTAATAGGTGCCTTGGGAGCGATCTTCTTCGTTTTCGTTGCAGACGCCCAGCACCAACGCCGCGACAAAAAAGGCCCGGCGCAACCTTGATGGTTTACGCCGCATTTGAGCCATTTTCAAAAGGTTTCTTCAAAAAGTCATCTTGCTCAAGCGCCGGAGTTTTCCAGCGCGGGGCCGCCAGACCTGAACAAAGAGCCGTCTTCAAGTCGGCTGAAGAACGCGATCACGAGGGGGGGCCTAAATCCACAGAGTGGGAGCATGTTCGAATCGAAAAGGGCGATCAACCTTTTCGGGACCTGTTCTAAGACTTTCCAAGACGCCGTTTGCCGCTGTCTTGAAGCCCGGCAAATTTTCAGTTCCCCCCAAGGAAGGGCGCCGAAAGGCCCGTTCCCTCTATCCTGTCCCTCGGAGTTCATGCTCGTGAAAATTGGCGGGGCCGTCCCAAGGATCGAAGCAACGCGATGGCGATGAGCGCGCCGCTACGAACCGAGAATACGGGCATCCGGCTGCAGCCCGCCCGGTTTGGCACCCGCATCGATTTTGGAGTTGATCCAGCAATCGAAGCTTATGGCGCCCGCCAAGCCTCCTTCGATCGAAGGAAAGTTTCGCTGCGCTGGCTTGCCGGCACCCTTCTAACGGGCGTTTCCGGAGGTGTCCTCATCGGCGCGGCGATCTACGCGGCGCTTGGCCATCAGACCTATTTCGCCGAAGCACCGGCGCCGGCGCCCACGCAGCGCAAGGAGATCAACCTTGACTTCGGCGTCAATCCGCACAAGGGCGATCGCCTGGTCAAGGCGGTTGACATCGTCGCCGAAAAACAGAGCTTCCAGGCGCCAGCGACGATCAGGGCTGGCGACAAGGAAGTTATGAAGCTCCACACCTTCACGCATGTCCAGACCACCTTGACATTGGCGAGCTTCGGATTTTCGGATGATGTCCCTCAATTCAATCCGTTGAAGGTCCTCGCGGGGGCTCGCGCGGCGCTGGATGTTGGGCCAGAGCCGGTTCAGGATGATGCCGAAGTCTCCTGGTCCACTCGCGATCTTGGCGGCGTGACGTTTTCACCGGCGGTAGCGTTATCGCTAGAAGAGGTTCAGGCCCAGGTCGCCGAGCAGGTCAAAAACACAATGGAGGCAGGTGCGAAGCCGCTGCCCTTGCCGCCGCAACTTCTTCTGATGCGAACCTCTCGCGCCTATCTTCCGAACGTTCTTGCCTATGCCAACCCCGCCGAACCAATCGCGACCGCGCCATTTTCCACGATCGAAGTCCGCATGGTTCCTGAAAACGTGACCGATGCCGGGCGTTCGCCGCAAGTTTCGCAGGCAACCCAGATGGACGAGCGTCTCGTCGTGGTCCGTCATGGAGAAAGCCTCGAAAGCGTGCTCCGTGCCGCCGGGGTCACGAAGGACCAAATCAGCGGAATTATCGCCGCCTTTGGTTTGCCGCGCGGCCAAGCGCCGGTTGCGGAGGGTGCGCGCCTCAAGCTTCTCTTTGCGGACCTTGATGGCTCCGGCACCACAATGACTCTGGCGCGCCTTTCGGTCTATTCCGGCGAAACCTTGGAGACCAGCATCGCGATCAACGACCGTAGCAATTATATCCAGGTCACTCCCCCCCAGCACACGGCGAAGCGGCAGAGCCAGGACGACAGCGACGATTCCGACGATACCGATGGCATGCGGCTCTATGATTCGCTCTACGAGACCGCGCTAAAACAAGAAATCCCACGTCCGGTGATCGACGAGCTTGTCAGGATCTTTGCCAACGATGTTGACTTCGGGCGAGCCGTGAGCGGTGGCGATTCCTTCGAGGCCTTCTACGACGAGAGCGAGGAGGGTGAGGGACGCAATCAGCTTCTTTACGCTTCGATCACCGCGCGCAACGAAACGTTCCGCTATTACCGTTTCCAGACGCCGGATGACGGGCTTGTCGATTACTACGATCAAGACGGCCGCTCGACCCGCAAATTCCTGGTTCGCATGCCGATCGTCGGGGGACGGTTTACCTCCGGCTTCGGGCTGAGGTTTCACCCGATTCTCGGCTATTCACGCCCCCACACCGGAGTCGATTGGGCCGCTCCCATCGGCACACCAATCTTCGCGGCGGGCAGCGGCACGATCGTCAACGCCGGATGGGATTCTGGCTACGGCCGCCGGATCGAAATCCAGCACGCCAATGGCTATGTCACGACCTACAATCACATGTCGGGCTTCGCACGCGGCGCCACCGGAGGCGCCCACGTGCGGCAAGGTCAGGTCATTGGCTATCTCGGCCAGACGGGTCTCGCGACTGGGCCACATCTCCATTACGAGATTCTGGTGAACGGCCATTTTGTCGATCCGATGCGAATCAAACTTGCCCGCACCCGCGAATTCGACGGCCGCATGCTCGCCAATTTCAAACGCGAGCGCGACCGGATCGACAGCCTTGTCCTCAAAGCTCCCAACGCAACCAGCGTCGCCGCGCACCCATCAGAAAGATGACGCAGGCGCCGGAGTATTTTCCGGCGTCACGGTTCTCGCCAGAACTTACATCCACTGATGAGGAAAAGACGGAGAGCAGCCCGTCTGGAGCGGCTGCAGCCTCGGCGACCTGGAATTTGAACCTGCGCCCACTTGCCGAGGGCTGCTTTTTCGGGCCTACCGCAAATCCGAAATGATCACAGAATTGTCGGAGCCAATAATTTTGGTTCGCACGAGAACATCGCCGTCGAACCAGAGGTCGCGCTCAAAGTCACCTTTCAACGTGTCGGCGATCTTATAGTGATGCGTCTGGTGGGACGTGCCATGGATGGTCACGGCTTCTTCGCCAAGATCCGTCACCTTCATCGACATGCGCTTGCCGGTATCTGGGTCAAACACATCGTTTTGATGAATTGCGTCCTTGCCCCAAAGGCTTGCCGGAGCGGCTGTCTTGGGCAAATCGCTATGCTTGCCGTCGGCATCCATGCTGAGTTTGTCTGGCGCCACCGTGACGTCGATGACATGCTTGGTGCCATTGTCGTTGGTCCGCGATTTGAAAGCAATGAGCTGGCCATTCTTCCAAGTTTCATCGCAGGAATGTTCGTAACGATAAGCTTCGATGAACATCACCTTGACAGAAACATCCGTCTTGACCTTGACCGTGATCAAGTCATTCTCGCGCTCGATATCGATCGTATCCGTGCCGATCTTGTCGTTTCCCCGCACGATGTCGAAGACCTTATGGATCTTGGTCGCGGCCGTCGGATTGTCCGCGCCCGCCGGCACAACCGGCAATAGGAGGAGAGTAAACGAAAGGGCAACTGTTCGCATAATGATCACCGTTTTTTTTTGCGAATCGCTCGCGCAACTTAACCGTAAGCGTGCTGACAGAAAACAACCCGTACGAGACAAGCAGTATGAAGGGGAATTTCCGCGCCGCGCGAGGTCCGCGGAAAGCCAAGCCCGCGACTGTCGCTATTTATTCGACGCTTTAATTTTTTCTTTTTTAAGGCGGCAATCTGAAGCCATAAGCGCGACAGTTGATTTTAGGTCGGCGCCCCGGCAAAGATCAGGTCAGGCGAAAGCCTCTCCCGTACCATCGCCGGGGACAGGCCTTCCCCCCGCAGGGCGCGAATCGACTTCGCCCGCGAACTTTTCGACAGTTTCCGACCTGAAGCGTCGCGCAGAAGCGAGTGATGACGATAAAGGGGAGCGGGAAGATCGAGCAAAGCCTGTAAAAGACGATGCAGGCTCGTGGCCTTGAAGAGGTCTTCGCCCCGCACGACATCGGTCACCCCTTGCACCGCATCATCCACAACAACCGCAATGTGATAGCTCGCGGGGATGTCCTTGCGGGAGAGCATCACATCTCCCCAAAGGGCGGGTTCGGCGGCGACGTCGCGGGCTTCCAAATCGGGACCGATTTCCCGCCAATCGAGATGGCGGCCGGTTTTGGCTATCGCTGCTGCTATGTCGATCCGCACGCCGGCCGGCTCCCCGGCTGCGAGCCGGCGTTGTTGTTCTCGGGGGGAAAGGTGTTTGCAGGTGCCAGGATAAAGCGGGGAACCATCCGGGTCTCGCGGCCAGCCTGGGCGGCCAGCGGCGCTTTCCAGGATGTCTCGGCGCGAACAAAAGCAAGGATAGGTCAGCCCCTGCGCGGAGAGCCTCGCAAGGGCGCGGTCATATTCCGGAAAATGCTCGGATTGGCGGCGCACGGGGGTTTCCCAAGAAAGGCCGAGCCACGCGAGATCCTCGTAAATCGCCTGTTCGAATTCCAATCGGCACCGCTCGATGTCGATATCCTCGATTCTCAACAAAAACCGGCCTCCCGTCGAGCGGGCCAGGGTGGAATTCAGCAATGCGGAATAGGCATGACCAAGATGAAGATAACCATTCGAAGAAGGGGCGAACCGGAATACGCGGTTGGTGAAAGACCGGGTCATGTCTTAAAAGCTCCGGGCCGAAACAGGCCCCGCCGAGAAAACGAGGCAAGGCAGGCCTTTGTTGCGAATCGCATGGATCAGAAATGGGGGTTTAGCCGAGGCCTTGCAAACGGTTTTCGCGCGATGGCTTGTCACAGTCCCGCGATTTCCTTTCGTCTCCGGCAGAGACGGTCGCTTTTAATCTGCTCCTGGCCTTGACCTTTGCGTATAAACGGAATTCCTCAACAAGCACCGAAGCCCACTGGGATCCAGAACATGGCTGCCACACTCGACGGACCACGTCTTCCCGCAACGTCTCAGAAGACGGAACAGCTCGTCGTTTTTCTGCACGGATATGGGGCCAACGGCAATGATCTGATCGCGATCGGCAAGCAATGGCGCAATCTCATGCCCGGCGCCGCTTTTGTGGCCCCAAATGCACCGGAGCCCTGCGGCCAAGTTCCCGGCGGACGCCAATGGTTTCGTCTCACCATGCGCGATCCGGATGAACGTTGGATCGGCGTCAATAAGGCGGCCCCGATTCTGAACGCCTTTCTGGACGCAGAATGCGACCGCTATGGCCTCGACGACAGCCAGCTAGCCCTGGTTGGCTTCAGCCAAGGGACAATGCTCGCCCTTCACGCAGGGCTGCGGCGCGCTCGCACGCCGGCGGCCATCCTCGGCTATTCCGGCGAACTCGTCGCGCCACCCGATCAAGAGCCGGCGATCGCATCTAAGCTCGGCGCCAAATCCCCGCCGATCTTCCTCCTCCATGGCAGCAAGGACGACGTTATTCCGGCCGAGGCGCTTTTTCGTTCGGCCGAGGCCTTGGCGCGGGCGGAGATTCCCTCTCAATGGCATCTTTCGGTCGGTCTCGGGCATGGGATCGACGGTCTTGGTCTCTTATATGGCGGCTTATTCTTGGCCAAATGCTTCGGCATGAAGCTCGATCCCAGCATCAGCGCCCGAATGTAAGAGAATCCGACCCGATGTGGCCGCCGAGGAGCTTGCCGCAACTCCTTGCGTGACGCCGGCAGGCGTCGGCAGGAGGACGGGCTGGCGGCGCGGCTCTCCATAGGTCAAAGGATTGCGCACAGCGACCGGCCGGTAGAGGAGCTTGGTTGCCTCGACGATTAGAACGCCAGCGAATGGCAGGGACAGTCCGACGCCAATCTCTTCGACAAAGGCGGCCGCATGCAGCCACGTCCGGTGCTGGAACGGTGGAATGTAAAGCGCTTCCGACCAGTGAGTCGGAGAGAACAGACTTTCCCGCATCAACTCAGACAATTGGCCCCGCGAATAGGGCCGTCCGTGCCCAAAAGGCGTCCGGTCGAGCCGTGCCCAAAGCCCGGAACGGCCCGGCACCACGACGATAACGCGCCCACCCGGCGTCAAGATCCGCCAGATCTCGGCAAGAAGGTCGCGCGGATGTTCGGTGATTTCGAGCGCGTGGACGACAAGCGCCCGGTCGATGCAGGAATTGGGCAAAGGCATTGCGTTGGTTTCGACGAGGGCCGAGGAGGAATGTCCCGAGGGTGGCCAGTTCACCACACCTTGTTCGGCAGGCATGAAAGCAAGGACTCGCACCGCTTCGTCACGGAAAACTTCGAGATAAGGCGTCGCGTAGCCGACGCCGAGGATCGAATAGCCGGTGCAATTCGAGAAACGCTGCCGCACGATCTTGTGCACGACACGTCGCGTAACCTCGCCGAGGGACGAGCTATAGAAGGAACGCAGGTCGATAACGTCGATGGCCATTGGTTTCTAAAGCGCGGGCGTGATCATCGTTGCCTCAGCTTGGGGGGATTGTGCTCTTGAAAAAATATTTTGAGAAGCTGGAAGATCCTTACCCTTCGCGCAAAAATAAAGCCTCGATTTCCGGCCAATTTGAGCCCGTGCGGGGGGCGGGCCAGCTTGCCGTTTCCCCGACGCAAGGATTAACGATGCATGGCCGCCCAAATCCACCAGTTCCTTTGCCTTAAGGATAATTTCGGCGTCCTCGTCCATGATCCCTCGACCCGCGCGACGGCGGCGATCGACGCGCCCGAGGCTGCCCCGATCGGCGCGGCGCTCGCGGCAAGAGATTGGACTCTCACCGATATCTTGATCACCCATCATCATTTCGACCACACCCAGGGCATCGCCGGCCTCAAGGCATGGTTTCCCGGCGCGCGGGTTGTCGGCCCGTCCAAGGAGGCCGCCAAGATCGGCCACCTCGATCTCGCAATTGGCGAGGGCGCTCGCGTCATGACCGGCGCGCTTGAAGCAAAGGTGATCGAGGTTCCGGGGCATACCTCCGGCCATATCGCCTATTGGTTCGCGGACGAAGGCATTCTTTTTGCCGGCGACACCTTATTTGCGATGGGGTGCGGCCGAGGCTTTGAAGAACTCCCCGCGGTGCTGTTTCATTCGCTCATGAAACTTGCCGCGCTCCCTGGCGAGACACAGGTCTATTGCGGGCATGAATACACTTTGGCCAACGCAAGATTCGCGCTTATGATCGATCGATCCAACGAGGCTTTGAGGAAGCGCGCCGAAACGGTCGCCCAGCAGCGCGAGGCGGGCGAATTCACCCTCCCGACGACGATCGCGCTCGAACTTGCGACCAATCCGTTTCTTCGCGCCGGCGACCCTTCCATAAAGGCTGGGCTTGGCATGTCAGGCGCTGATCCTGTCGCGGTTTTCACCGAATTGCGCGAGCGCAAGAACCGGCTGTGAGCATGGGCCAAAGTGCAGCGGCGGATATGGCGGGGTTTGTGCAAAAATCCCGCAACAAAGAAGCAACCGTCTGCTCCGCGCCTCAGGGAATAGGATGACAAGGACCCCATGAAATGACGGCCGCCCCCCTCACGAACCGGAGCGCGGAAGACATTATCCGCTTGCTCGATCTCAATCCGCATCCCGAGGGCGGTTTTTTCCGTGAGACCTTTCGCGATCCCATCCAAGATAGGCAGGGCCGCGCCGCCTCGACGGCGATTTACTTTCTTCTTGTGGCGGGTCAATACTCGCGCTGGCATAGGGTGGATGCTGCCGAGGTTTGGCACTTCTACGCTGGCGCGCCATTGGAACTGAGAGTTTCACAAAACGGTCATAAGCCGAGCATCCACCGACTTGGCGCCCATCTGTTCACCGGGGAACGTCCGCAGATTGTGGTTCCGGCGAATCACTGGCAGAGTGCGCTCAGTCTTGGGGATTGGTCGCTCGTTGGCTGCACGGTAGCGCCTGGCTTCGAATTCTCAGGCTTCGAAATTGCGCCGGTTTGGCCGCCGCCTCCCAGCGAGGAGCACGGCGAAACATAGCACGGCGGAACATAAAGACCGTGCCGAGCCTTGGCTCGCCTCCCCTCACTCCTTGGACACGAGGGATTCGATCTTTTTTTGCAGCTGATCGAGCTGGCGTTTCATTTCCTCGAGGTCACTTTTGGAGCTTTGCTCGGCAGCTCCAGCCGAAGGCTCGCCTTCGGGTTTATCCGCGGGCTTCCCCGCCGGGGGGTGGAGCGGATTTGTAAATGGGCTAAACATGGAGAGAGCCTGCTCGAAAAGGACCATGTTCTTGCGGGTGAGATCCTCAATGGATTCGAAGACCGGCGCCGTCAGAGAAGTCCCGAAATTCTTGGCGAATTTCTCGCGGAACTTTGCCTGCTCGTTGACCAATTTTCCAATCGTGAATTCAAGGTAGCTCGGCACCAGCATTTGCATGCTGTCGCCATAAAAGCGGATAAGCTGACGCAAGAAAGTGATCGGCA
>Ga0335081_10011800_pt1 | contig 14149 bp, 11 predicted proteins | sample Lox_Sample_35_FD_206713 | JGI IMG/M metagenome (GOLD analysis project Ga0335081, IMG submission 206713) | Soil microbial communities from Loxahatchee National Wildlife Refuge, Florida, United States - Lox_Sample_3.5 | ecosystem: Environmental > Terrestrial > Soil > Wetlands | place: USA... | reverse complement strand
GGGGTGAAGGGTCGGCTTGCCGGCGGCTCACCCGGCCGCGGCAGGCGGCGGCGAGTGGCGGGAGGACGCGGCGCCGGCTGCCCGTAGGCTTGGCCTGTCGGTCGAGGAGGCGGACATGGGTGAGCCAGCCATCGTGGTGCGCGGGCTGCGCAAGAGCTTCGGCGCGAAGGAGGCGGTGGCCGGGATCGACCTGGAGATCGCAGCGGGCTCCTGCGCCGGGCTGGTCGGGCCGAACGGCGCCGGGAAAACCACATCCCTGTCGATGATGACCGGCTTGCTGCGGCCGGACGCGGGCCAGGTGGTGGTCACCGGTCTGGACGTGTGGGCCGACCCGCCCGCCGCCAAGGCTGTCATCGGGGTGGTGCCGGCCGAGGCCCGGCTGTTCGAACGGCTCAGCGGGGAGGAACTGCTGGAGTACGCCGGACGGCTGCGCGGCCTGCCGGTGGCCGAGGTGCGCTCGCGGGCCGCGCAGCTGCTGGACGTGCTGGACCTGACCGCCGACGCCAAGCGGCTGGTCGCCGACTACTCCACCGGCATGCGCAGGAAGGCCACCCTGGGCTGCGCCCTGATCCACAATCCCGCGGTGCTCTTCCTGGACGAGCCGCTCGAGGGCGTCGATCCGGTCTCCGCCGACGTGATCCGCCGGCTGCTGACCCGGTTCGTCCGCTCCGGCTCGACCGTCCTGTTCTCCAGCCACGTCATGGAGCTGGTCGAGCAGGTCTGCGATCACGTCTCGATCATCGACAAGGGCCGGATCGTGGCGTCCGGTACTACCGACCAGGTGCGGGGCGGCAAGACCCTGCAGCAGGCCTTCATCGACCTGGTCGGCTCGCGGGCGCTCGGCGAGGAGGGGCTGTCGTGGCTCGGCTCCTCGTCCAGCTGAAGTTGCGCCTGCTGCGCAACGCGCTGCTGTCGTCCACGCAGGCCAAGGTCTCCTTCATCATCAGCACGCTCTTCGCCGGGCTGGTCGCGGTCGGCACGTTCACCGGCCTGGCCCTGCTCCGCGGCAACGCCGCGTCGGTCGACCTGACCACGGTCGTGTTCACCGTGTTCGCGTTCGGCTGGCTGATCCTGCCGCTGCTGGTCTACGGCCTCGACGGCACCCTGGACCCGGCCACGCTGGCCATGTACCCGCTGCGCACCCGGCCGCTGGCCACCGGGCTGCTGGCCGCCTCGGCCACCGGAGCCTGGCCGCTGGCCAACGTGCTCGGCCTGCTCGGGGTGACCGTCGGGCTGGCCAGCGGCGCGGCCGGCCTGGTGATCGCGGTGATCGCGGTGCTGCTGCAGGTGCTGTTCTGCATCACGCTGGCCCGGTTCGTGACCACGGCCCTGGCTAACCTGCTGCGCTCGCGCCGCGGCCGCGACCTCGCGGCATTCCTCATCATCCCGATCTTCGCCCTGTACGAGGCCTTCGCCCAGGTGGTGCCGAAGCTGACCGCCGAGGGCAAGCTGACCACGGCCAGCTTCGGCGGCATCGACGCCTGGCTGCGCTGGATACCGCCGGGCCTGGCCGCGCATGCGATCCAGGACGCCTCGGACGGCCACGCCGGCACCGCCCTGCTGCTCCTGGCCCTGCTGGCCGCCATCGTCGTGGCGCTCGGCTGGCTGTGGGTCAGGTCCCTGGGCCGCGCCCTGGTGACAGCCGACACCAGCACCCAGTCATCGGCGGTGCACAGCACGGCGCTGCCGTTCGCCCGGTACGGCCTGCGCGGCACGGTGGCCGCCCGGTTCTGGCTCTACCAGCGCCGCGAGCCCGGCTCGCTCATCTTCTGGGGCATCATCGCGGTCATCATGGTCGCGGTGTCGGTCAGCACCATCCTGACCCCGAACTATCTCGGGGCGCTGCTCGGCAGCGCGGCCTTCGGCGCGGCGTTCGTCGCCATCTTCCACGCCAACTCGATCGGGATGAGCGGGCCCAGCTTCGCGCTGGAGGCCGAGGCACTGAGCGGCCGCCGCGCACTGCGGGCCTACTTCTCCGGCCAGAACATCGCGCTGGGCATGGTGGCGGTGCCGCTGCTGATCGTGATCTCCTTCGGCCTCGCGGCCGTGGCCAGGCACCCGGTGGACGGGTTCCTGGCCGCGGCGGTGGACCTGGCCGGGATCGGCGCGGGCCTGGCGCTTTCCAACGTGTTCACCGCCGCCCTGCCCTACCCGGCCGAGCGGCGAGTCGGCAGTCCCTTGCCCCGGCCCGCCGACGGATATGCGGGCCCGCGGATCGCGGCCAGCATCGGCAGCCTGCTCGGCGTCGGCCTGCTGGTCCTGCCCGTGATCGTGGCCGCGGTGGTCACCCGCTCGGATCCGGCGGCGGCGCGGATGCCCGCGCTGGTCGCGTGCGCGGCGGTCTACGGCATCGTGCTGGCCACGATCGGCGTGCGGGTGGCGGCCGGCGTGGCCGGGCCGAGGCTGCCCGAGCTCAGCCAGGTCGCGATGCGCACCAGGCTGTAATCCGGCGCGGGCCGGGGAGCCATTTGACAACGGGGCAGGCCAGCCCTGTGATGTGAGCGGGGACCGGGACCTGGCCTCTTGTTAGGAGCGCGGCATGACCGACACCGCGGCGGAGCGGGACACCGCGGCCGTCGGCCTGGCCGTGCTGGACGAGATCCAGCAGCGGGTGCTGTGGCTGGCGACCCGCATCGTGGACGCCGCCAACCACGATCGCGACACCGGCGACGGCGTCAAGGTCGGCGGTCACCAGGCCTCGAGCGCCAGCCTGGTCACGGTCATGACCGCGCTGTACTTCGCCTACCTGGACGCGCCGGACAAGGTCAGCGTCAAGCCGCACGCGTCCCCGGCCTTTCACGCCATCCAGTACCTGCTGGGCAACCTCGACCGCGGCTACCTGCCGATGCTGCGCGCGTTCGGCGGCCTGCAGTCCTACCCGAGCCGCACCAAGGACCCCGATGTGGTCGACTTCTCGACCGGCTCGGTGGGCCTGGGTGCGGCGGCCCCGCTGTTCGCCGCGCTCACCCGGCGCTACGTCGACGCCCACTTCGGGGCCCGGCCGCGCAGCCGGTTCATCGCGCTGATCGGCGACGCCGAGCTTGACGAGGGCAACATCTGGGAGGCGGTCAGCGACCCGGCCACCGACGGGCTGGGCAACGTCATGTGGATCGTCGACGTGAACCGGCAGTCGCTGGACCGGGTGGTGCCCGGGATCCGGATCGCCCAGTGGAAACAGCAGTTCGCCGGGGCCGGCTGGCACGTGGTCGAGGCCAAGTACGGCCGCCGGCTGCAGGCGGCGTTCGCCCGGCCGGGCGGCGAGGCGCTGCGGGCCTGGATCGACCAGATGCCCAACGAGCACTACCAGTCGCTGTTCGGGCTGCCGGGGGCGGCGGCCGCGGCGCGCTTCCTGGACGGCGCGCCGGAGGAGGTCCGCCGGTTCTGTGCCGGCATCGCCGGGGATGACGAGCTGGCCAGCCTGGTCACCGACCTGGCCGGCCACGACTTCGGCTCGCTGCTCGGCGCGTTCGCCGAGTGCGACCTGGAGAAGGACCGGCCCAGCGTGGTGTTCGCCTACACGGTCAAGGGCTGGGGCCTGCCGCTGGCCGGCAACCCGCGCAACCACTCCGCGCTGGTGACCACCGCCCAGATCGACGAGATGCGCGAGCGGCTGGGCCTGACCCCGGCCACCGAGTGGGACCGGCTCGACCCGATGACCAGGGCGGGCCAGTGGGTGGCGGCGCGCCGCGAGCACCTGGCCCGCGCGCCGCGGGGCAGCTGGCCCGCGCTGGCCGTGCCGGACACGGCCGGCCTGCGGGCGGGCCGGCCGGTGTCCACCCAGGAGGCGCTCGGCCGGATCCTGGTCGGCCTGTCCCGCGACGAGGGCGTCGCGCCGTACCTGGTCACCGCCGCGCCCGACGTCGCCACCTCGACCAACCTGGCCGGCTTCATCAACCGGATGGGCGTGTTCAGCCCGGACGCCCGCCGCTCATGGAGCGAGGACGCGGTGCTGAAGTGGTCGGAGGGGCCTGAGGGGCAGCACATCGAGCTGGGCATCAGCGAGATGAACCTGTTCCTGCTGCTCGGCCAGCTCGGCCTGGCCTGGGACCTGTCCGATCAGCCGCTGCTGCCGGTCGGCACCGTGTATGACCCGTTCGTGCTGCGCGGCCTGGACGCGTTCATCTACTCCGTCTATTCCGGCGCCCGGTTCGTGGTGGCGGGCACCCCGTCCGGCGTATCCCTGGCCCCCGAGGGCGGCGCGCACCAGTCGACGATCACCGCGTCGGTCGGGCTGGAGCTGCCGAACGTCACGTTCATCGAGCCCGCGTACGCGGGGGCGCTCGACTGGCTGCTGTGCGGCGCGCTGCAGGCGATCGCCGCCGCGAACACCGCGCCGCCCGGCACCGCGATCACCGAGAGCGGGTCGTATTACTTCCGGCTGTCCACCCGGGCGATCGACCAGGACCCGTTCGCCCGGGCCCGGGACCGCCTCGGCGACGCGATCCTGCGCCGGCAGGTCCTGGCCGGGGGTTACCGGCTGGTCGACGCCGCGCCGTCCGCGGCGGCCGGCGCGCCCGCGGTGATCCTGGCCGGGTCGGGAGCGGTGCTGCCCGAGGTGCTGGCCGCGGCCGCGGAACTGGCGGACGAGGGCATCGCCGCGCACGTCATCGACATCACCTCGGCCGACCGGCTGTACCGGGCCTGGCAGCGGACCCTGCGGCAGGGCGTCCGCACCGCGACCACGCCATCCGACCCGGGCGCGCTGCGCACCGTGTTTCCCGGCCGGGCGCCGGTGGTGACCGTGCACGACGCGGCCTCGCACACGCTCAGCTGGCTCGGCTCGGCGCTGGGCGTGCCCGCGGTCAGCCTCGGCGTCGACTCGTTCGGGCAGTCCGGCAGCGTCGCCGACCTGTACCGGGCGCACGATCTGGACGCCGGGTCGATCGTCAACGCCGCGCTCGCGGCGCTGTCGCTGCTCGAGCGGTAGCCGTTACTCGGCCCTGAGCAGGCTGGGCGGGCGCGCCGGTCAGCCCGGGGGAGGGCGGGAGATCATCGCGCTGAACAGGTCCGCGTAGCGGAGCAGGTGCAGGTCGCCCACGTAGTGCTCGCGGACGCGCTCCCGGGCCGCGCGTCCCATCCGGCCGGCCTCGTCCGGGTCGTCGAGCAGCCGGCGGACCGCCGCGCCGAACGCGGCCAGGTCCCGCGGGTCGGGCAGCAGGATGCCGGCGCCGTCCGCGATCTGGTCGATGATCCCGCCGACCGCGGACCCGACGACCGGCCGTCCCTTCCACATGCCCTCGGCCACGGTCAGCCCGAACCCCTCGGCCAGGCTCTTCTGCGTGATGACGGCGGCGTGCCGCTGCAGCGCGTTGACCATGGCCGCGTTCTCGTCGGCGTCCTCCAGCGGCAGGGTGACCAGCAGGATCCGGGCCCGGATCGCGGCCGGCAGGTCGTGCCAGGCCAGCAGGCAGTCCCCGAACGCCGCGGCGCCCTCGGGGTCGTCGGTCACCCCGGCCACGGCCGGGCCGACCAGCAGCAGGTACCCGTGGTCGGCGGGCACGACGTGGTCGGCGAAGCCGCGCATGACCCCGGCCATGTCCTTGAGCCGGTCCCACCGGGAGACCTGCACCACCACCGGGTCGGCAGGCCCGGGCCGGCTGTCGCCGGTGATGTCCGCCGGCCGGGTCACCTGGCACTCGCGGCCGTCGCTGCGCGTGAACGTCGTCCGCCCGTCCGGCGGCGCGGCGTCCAGCACCCCGATCCGGGCCAGGATCGCCCGCACGGTATCGTCGCCGAGGTCCTGGTTCTTGGGCGAGAACGGGTCGATCGAGGGCGGGATGATCGCGGTCTTCTCGGCCGGCACCCAGGACGGCACGTACTCATGCCGGGTGAACACGTAGCCTTCCGCGGCGGTCAGGTACGGCCGCAGGAAGTCCCACGCCGAGCGGGTCGCGTCGCTGCGCCAGTCCACGCCGATGTGGCAGCGCCAGGCCACCCGGGCCCCCGCCCGGGCCAGCACCGGGGCCAGCCCGGCGGTCTGCGGGTCGTGCAGCAGGACCAGGTCACCCGGGGCCACCTGCTCGAGCAGTTCGACGGCGTTGGCCTCCAGCATGCTGATGTAGTGATCGGCGTCGTCCTGGCTGAGCGGGCCGCCGGCGACCTCGCCGTGGATCTGGTTGTGCAGCCGCTTGGTGATCACGAAGAACTCGGCGTCCCCGGTGATCACGCTCCACCGGGTCGGGATCCCGACATCCCGGGCATACCCGATCAGCACGTGCAGCATCTCGGCGACGCCGCCGCCGACCGCCGTCGAGCTGACGTTCCAGACGGTGCGCCCGGCCAGCTGCCGCCGGAACTGGTCGCCCACCCGGACCAGCCGCTGCTGCCGCTCGCCGCCGATCACCGGCTCCAGCAGGGCGACCGGGCGCGGCACCACCTCTACCGACCCGACCAGGCTCATCGTTGGTCCCCCCGAAGAACGTCGCCCCAGCGATATACCCACTGAACCGGTCACGTGCCCGGCATCCGGGAGGCGGAAATCCCTGTCCCGCGCGGGGCGGCCCGGCCTGCGGCGGGGCAGCATGGCGGCGGGCGTTACTGAACGGTTCGGCTCACCCCGCGGGGGTGATGCCGCTCACCCGATGCCAGCCAATGCTGAGATGTGCGCTTGTGATAGATGTGCGCTTGTGATAACCGCCACCGGCTACGGGCCGGACGGAAGCTCCGCTCATGCGGAAGGGAAGGCAGGAGAGGGAATTGGTACTGGCGGCTTCGTCATCGTCCTATCCGCTGCTGAACATCTTCTGGACGATTCTTGAGTTCTTCCTGTGGATAGTCTGGATCTGGCTGGTGGTCATGGTGTTCTTCGACATCTTCCGCAGCCATGATCTGTCTGGCTGGGCCAAGGCGCTGTGGGTCCTGTTCGTGGTGATCATCCCGTTCATCGGCGTGCTGGTCTACCTGATCGTCCGCGGCGGCTCGATGCACGAGCGGGCGATACGTCAGGCACAGCGGCAGGACCAGCAGACGCGCGAGTACATCCAGCAGGCCGCGGGGACAAGCTCCGCGGACCAGCTGGCCAAGCTGGCTGACCTGCGTGACCGGGGAGTCATCACGGCCGAGGAGTTCGAGCGCGAGAAGGCGAAGGTCCTGGCCTGAGGGCACCGGATCCCGCATCGGGCATGACCGACGGCGCCGCATCACTCTTAGCGGGTGATGCGGCGCCGCCCGCCGCGGCCGGATGCTTCCCGGGTGAAGATCCGGATCATCCAGCCGATCGCGCGAAAGAGGGCAGGAACATGGCAATCGGGCCCGTGCAGCTGATCGTCCTGGGGTTCAACCAGCCCGACTTCCACGGCGAGATCATCGCTGAACTGGATCGGCTCCACGCGAGCGGCACGGTGCGGGTGATCGACTCGCTGGTCGTCTACAAGGACGCCGACGGCCAGCTGGAGGTGGAACACCTCAGTAACCTCACCGAAGACGAGGCGATCGAGCTCGGCACGAAGATCGGCGCGCTGATCGGCCTGGGCATCGCCGGCGAAGAGGGTATGGTGACCGGCGCGGTCGCCGGCGCCGAGGAGGCCGCCGCCGAAGGCGGGGTCACGGTGTTCGGCGACGAAGACGGCTGGGATGTGCTCGCGGACATCCCGAACGACTCCGCGGCCGCCCTGGTCCTGCTCGAGCATCACTGGGCGGTTCCGCTGCGCGACGCGATCGCGCGCGCCGGGGGGTTCGGGATCAGCGACGGCTTCATCAGCCCGCTCGACCTCGTGGAGATCGGGCTGGTCTCGGCCGAGGAAGCGCAGGAACTGCACGACCTGGAAACGGCCGGCCGGGCGAGCTGACCCGCCCGGCCCGGTCGGGGGAGGGCAGCGGCACCCGGCTGAGGCCGCCCGCGCGTGCCGTGCGCCGCGCAATCCCGCCTGAGCCCAGCCGGATCGCCGGCGAGCCGGGCGCCTCCTTATTCTCGCGCCAGCATCGCCTGGGCCTCGCGCTCGAGATCGACGTAGGGGTCGCCGCTGACGTCGACCGCGACCCGCTTGATCGTGCCGCCGGTGAATGCGTGCGGGTGCGGCCCGGGGTAGTCGGCGGTGACCGGCTCGCCGCTGTCACGGCCGACGCACAGGCCCTCGCCCGCGAGCGAGAACATCCCGGGCTGGGTCCTGATCCGGCCCTCGCCGACCTTCTTGTCCCCGTGGTACAGGGACAGGATGCCGGTGGACACGTGCGGCGGGTCTTCCCCGTCCTTGTCGAATGATGCCGAGAGGATCAGGTTCTCTCCCGTCGGGACGTCCTGGGTGCCGTCGATCTTCTGCTCCGCCATGCCGACGAAGTTGTTGACGTAGTGCAGCCGGTTGTCCTTGACGTACAGGGCGTGCCCGCCGAACCGCGACCCGTGCGCGAACAGCACTCCCTGCGCGCCGGGTGCGGGGATGTCCACCAGCGCCCCGATCGTGAAGGACCGGTTGCGGACGTTCACCGCCTGCAACTCGGGCACCTCCGCGGTATCGGGGAAGTAGGTGTACCGGTCGCGCGAGGAGGCCAGCTGCGGCCTAGGCGTCGTGATGATCTCCAGCGCCGATCGGTCGTCGAGCGGGAAGGCGTCGTTCCGGCCGGCTTCGGCGAACCACAGGTTGACCAGTTCCCGCAACTTCTCAGGATGCTCGGCGGCCAGGTCGTGCAGCTCGGCGCGGTCGGTGTCGGTGTGGTACAGCTCCCAGGTGTCGTCGTTGAAGTGGCTCCAGCCACTGAGCGTGGGATGGGTCGTGACGGCCTTCCAGCCCTCGTGCCAGATCCCCCGGGAGCCGAGCATGGAATAGAACTGGGTGGTGCGGGCCGACGGCTCCGACGCGTTCTCGACGCTCGAGCGCATGCTCACCCCGTCGAAACGGCTCTGCACGTGGCCCTTGATGGTGGCCGGGGGCTCGACGCCCAGGAAATCCAGGATGGTCGGCACGATGTCGATGGCGTGGTGGTACTGGTGGCGTACCTCGCCCCGGCCCGCGGTGGCCGAGGGCCAGGAGACGATGCACGGGTCGGCGGTGCCGCCGTTGAACTCATACCGCTTCCACATCTTGAACGGCGTGTTGAACGCCATCGCCCAGCCGTTCGGGTAGTGGTTGTAGGTCTTCGTCCCGCCGAGCTCGTCGATCATCGCCAGGTTCGTCTGGATGTTGTCCGGGATGCCGTTGGCGAACAGCATCTCGTTGACCGAGCCGTCGGGGCCGCCCTCGCCGCTGGCCCCGTTATCGGACACCAGGATCACCAGCGTGTTCTCCCGCTGCCCGGACTCCTCCAGGTAGTCGAGCAGCCGGCCGATGTGGTGGTCGGCGTGGGCCAGGAACCCCGCGTAGACCTCGGCCATCCGCGCGAAGAGCCGCTTCTCATCGGCCGACAGCGAATCCCACGGCCTGGTGACGTCCAGCGGCGGGAACGGCTGGCCCTCGGGTCCCGTGCGGGTTTCCGTGGTGCCGAGCGGGTTGACCGGCGGCAGCTCGGTATTGGCTGGGACGATGCCCATCTGCTTCTGCCGGGCCAGCGTCTGCTCGCGCATCGCCTCATACCCCGCGTCGAAGCGGCCCCTGAACTTGTCGGCCCATTCCCGGGAGACATGGTGCGGCGCGTGGCAGGCGCCGGGCGCGTAGTAGAGGAAGAACGGCTTGTCCGGCGCGACCGTCTTGGCGTCCCTGACGAACTCGATGGCCTTGTCGGTGAGGTCCTCGGTGAGGTGGTAGCCCTCCTGCGGCAACCTAGGCTGGTCGACCGGGTGATTGTCGTACACCAGGTCCGGGTACCACTGGTTGGTCTCGGCGCCCAGGAACCCGTAGAACCGCTCGAACCCGCGGCCGGACGGCCAGTTGCGCCGGGTCGATGCGAGATTCATCTCCACGGTCGGGCACAGATGCCACTTGCCCACCATGTAGGTGTTCCAGCCGCGCTCGCCGAGGATCTCGGAGACCATGCCGTTCTCCGGCGGGATCGTCCCGCTGGCGTTCGGGTACCCGATCGCGGCCTCGGTGATGCAGGCCATGCTGTTGCGCGTGTGGTTGCGGCCGGTCAGCAGGCAGGACCGGGTCGGGGAGCACAGCGCGGTGGTGTGCCACTGCGTGTAGCGGACCCCGTCGGCCGCGATCCGGTCGATGTTCGGCGTCTCGATCGGGCCCCCGTAGCAGCTCATGGCCGAGAAGCCGACGTCGTCGAGCACGATGTACACGACGTTGGCCGCGCCCTCGGGGACCTGGGGCGGCTCGAACGGCGCCCAGTCCGGCTCGGAATCGCGGATGTCGACGTTGATCGTGCCCTTGAACGGCTCGCCCATGATCATTGCTCCTCGCGCCCGGGTGGGGCATGGGTCAGGTCTCGGATGCGGCCCTTGCGGGTCATGCTGTCGCCGCAGCGCCTGGGGCCGGCCCCCTCATGATGCTGGCAGCGCCGGTCGCCGCAGCGCCTGGGGCCGGCTCCCTCATGATGCTGGCAGCGCCGGCCTGGCCGGGCATCACCCGTTTCGGATGAGCGGAGGTGGGAGGGAACTTCGCCGCGGGCCGGGCGCCGGCCGGACCGGGACGCCGCCGCGTTCGGCCCTATCGTGTTCCCATGCCTGAGCTGCCTGGACCCGCCCGCACCACCCGCAGCTGGCCGGCCGCGGCCGCCATCCTGGCCGAGCGGGACCCGGTACTGGGCCGGCTGGTGGCCGAGGCCGGAGCGCCCCGGCTGGGCCGGGCGGCCGAGTCACATTTCGCGACGCTGGTCCGCGCGATCGTCTACCAGCAGCTGGCCGGCGCCGCGGCCGCCGCGATCCACGGGCGCCTGATCGCCGCGCTCGACGGCGAGGTCGAGCCGGGCCGGCTGCTGTCCTTGCCCTATGACACGCTGCGCTCCGCGGGGCTGTCGGCCGCCAAGGCGGCATCCTTGCAGGATCTGGCGGCCAAGGTGCTGGACGGGACCGTCGTGCTCGACCCGCGCGGGCTGCGGGCCGAGAGCGACGCCGAGGTGGTCGCCCGGCTGTCGGCGGTGCGCGGCATCGGGCGGTGGACGGCCGAGATGTTCCTGATGTTCCAGCTGCGGCGGCTGGACGTGTGGCCCACCGGTGACCTCGGGGTGCGTCGGGGCTACGGGCTGGCCTGGGGGATCGCCACCCCGACGGCCAGGGAACTGGAGCCGCTCGGCGAGCCGTACCGCCCGTACCGGTCGGTCGCGGCCTGGTACTGCTGGCGGGCCGCCGAGCTGTACGGCGGCGCCGCGGCCAGCGCGGTGACCCGCTAAAAGCCGCTCCACTGGCCGGACAGGTGGTAGGTGAACGTGGCCAGGACCAGCCCGGCCGCCAGCGAGCCGCCGAGCAGCAGCCAGCGGGTCCGGCCGGCCGACAGCACCGCGCGGGCGCGCCCGGCGCCCTGGCTGGCCAGCAGCCGGGGCAGCTTCGGCGCGTAGGTGGCGACGTGGACGATCATGACAACCGCCCAGAGCAGGAACGCGCGGTGGTGCACCTCCAGCCAGGTCGGGTCGCCACCCGGGCCCTCGACGGCCAGCATGACGCCGCTGAACAGGACGGCCAGCGAGGTCAGGATGACCAGCGGCCCGAGGAACCGCTGCAGCGGCGGTGGCGGGCCCCGGCGCACGTAGGCCGGCGAACGGGTGTAGTAGCGGGTGAACCGCCACAGCGTGGACCCGACCTTCAGGCAGACCGGGCCGATCAGCAGCATCCCGAGGAAGAAGTGCAGGGCCAGGTGGTTGTGCACGCGCAGCAGGGTGAGGCACTCCGCGATGAACAGGACCAGCAGCACCGCCCCGGTCATCGCGGTCAGGCGCTGGTTGCCCCCGGGATCGGCGGTGCTCCCGGCCGGGCGGCGGTGCAGCGGGCGATCGGAGATCTGGGTCACGCCGCCGATGCTATGAACGGGCGGGCGGCGCGGGTAGCCGGCTAGACCGCCTTCCGCGGTAGGGCTAGCCCCCCGGCCGCCCGGCGGCCCGCCGGCGTTCGCCGGCGAGCTCGCCCAGCCGCTGCCACGCGGGCGAGGTGACGCTGGGCTGCGCCGACAGCAGGGCTACCGTGACCGGGTCGTCGGCCAGCTCGCGGCCCGGGGCCCGGTCCGGCCGGCGCCGGGCGGCGTAGGCCACCATGGCGTCGGCCAGGTCGTCCAGCCGGGGGTCGGCCGGGTCCCAGTCGAAGGCCTGGTCGACGGCGAGATAGATGTGCCGGAAGTCCTCCTCGTCGAGCAGGGCCAGCTTCTCGGCGGCCCACCGCACGGTCAGGTCCGGTGACCGGGCCGCCATCACGATCCAGCCGTCGCGCTCGAGCTGGACCGCCCGGTCGGTGACCCCGAGCGAGCTAAGCCGGCTGAGCAGGGCCACGGCCTCCGGCGGCAGGAACAGCTGGTCGCCCGCGGCGAGCTCGGCGACCCGGTGCCGCTGCTGCTGCAGGTCCCGGATGCGCGCGGCCAGGGCCCGGTCGATCTGGGCGACGGCCTGGGCGAACTGCTCGGGCCCGGCGCTCAGCAGGGTCTTGATCCTGGCCAGGGGCACCCCGGCCGCGGCCAGCGTCTTGATCCGGATCAGGTCGACCACCGCGTCCGCGCCGTACCGCCGGTAGCCCGAGGCGTCACGCTCCGGCTCGGGCAGCAGGCCCCGCTGGTGATAGTGCCGGATCGCGCGCACGGTCACGCCGACGTAGTCGGCGAGCTGCCCGATGGTAAGCATCACCGGCCTCCCCGGTTGTAAGTCCTCCTGGCCCACAGATACCCGGCCAGGGCCAGGCCCGCGCACCAGGCGGCGGTGATGACCGCGTGGTCGCCGATCGCGGTGCCGGTCAGCAGGCCGCGCACGGTCTCGATCATCGGGGTAAACGGCTGGTACTCGGCGAACCAGCGCACTCCGGGCGCCATCGAGGCCGGGGGAACGAACGTGCTGCCGAGGAAGGGCAGGAACTGCAGCGGCATCGGCAGGTTGCTGGCGGTTTCCGGGGTCTTGGCGACCAGGCCGAGGGCGACCGATATCCAGGTGAGCGCGAACGCGATCATCGCGATGACCGCGAACGCCGCGATCCATCCGGCGGGCCCGGCGGTGGGCCGGAAGCCGACCAGCACGGCGACGCCGGCGACCAGCCCGGCGCTGAGCACGGCCTGGATCACGGCGCTGGCGACGTGCCCGGTCAGCACCGAGGTCCGGGCGATCGCCATGGTGCGGAACCGGTTCATGATGCCCTCGGTCATGTCGACGTTGACGGCCACGGCCGTCGACACCGAGATCGAGGTCGCGGCCAGCACGATGATGCCCGGCGCGAGGTAGTCGATGTAACGGTGGCCCAGGCCGGCGCCCAGCGTGCCGCCGAGGACGTAGACGAACAGCAGCAGCAGGATCACCGGCACGCCCAGGACCGAGACGGCCATCGCCGGGTAACGCATGAGGCGCCGGAGGTTGCGCCGCAGCATCGTCGCCGAGTCGGTCACGGCATAGGAGAGAGTGGTCATGACCGGGCCTCCTGGACTGAATCGGGGTGTGCGGTGAGGGCTAGGAAGACGTCATCGAGATCGGGCGTGTCGACGGCCAGCCCGGCCACCTCGAGCGAGGCGGCGTCCAGCCGGCCCAGCAGCGCGCGCAGCGACGCCACGCTGCCGTCGGTCGGGACCTGCAGCGTGAGCGCCTCCTCGTCGCGGGCTCCCTCGCCCAGCGCGCGGGAGGCGCCGTCGAGCCCGGACACGTCGGCGAACCGCAGCCGGATGTGGCCGCCGGAGACCAGCCGCTTGAGCTCGTCCGCGGTTCCCTCGGCGACCAGCCGGCCCCGGTCGAGGACGGCGATCCGGTCGGCGAGATCGTCGGCCTCCGCCAGGTACTGCGTGGTCAGGAAGATCGTGACCCCGCCGGCGACCAGGTCCCGGATCATCCCCCACACGTCGCGGCGGCCACGCGGGTCCAGGCCGGAGGTGGGCTCGTCGAGGAAGATCAGCCGGGGGCGGCCGATCAGCGTCATCGCCAGGTCGAGCCGGCGCTGCATGCCGCCGGAGTAGGTGACGGCGGTCTTCGCGGCCACGTCGGCCAGGCCGAAGCGGCCGAGCAGGTCGGCGGCGCGGCGGCGGCCCTCGGCCCGGCCCAGGTGGAGCAGGTCGGCCATGAGCATCAGGTTCTCCTCGCCGGTGAGCAGCTTGTCGACCGCGGAGAACTGGCCGGTGACGCCGATGGCGGCGCGCACCAGGTCGGGCTCGGCGCTCAGGTC
>Ga0335081_10011798_pt1 | contig 14150 bp, 9 predicted proteins | sample Lox_Sample_35_FD_206713 | JGI IMG/M metagenome (GOLD analysis project Ga0335081, IMG submission 206713) | Soil microbial communities from Loxahatchee National Wildlife Refuge, Florida, United States - Lox_Sample_3.5 | ecosystem: Environmental > Terrestrial > Soil > Wetlands | place: USA: Florida... | reverse complement strand
TCGTTTCGCATGTGCCTATCCCACCACTCCAGGGCTTGCAGCGCGAAAACGGTGGACACCGGGTTCACATACGGCAGCCAGCATCCGCCGCCGCGGCCGAAGTAGAAACCACCGGCTGCACAGCCCTCGTCGGCTGGCGCTTGGAAATCCGTGAGCCGTTCCCTTTCGTATTGCGCGGCCTCACGGTCGAGCGGCGCTGCGCCAGCCCAGTCTGCGTACAGGCGCAGGCGGAGCAACTGAGCAAATACATCCGATCGTTCAAACTCCGGTGCGATCTGCCGCGAGAGTTGAGCGACTCGCTCGATGCCGCTCGAAAGAGCCGCGGCGCAACCCTGTTCGCCAATGCCAGGCAGCAATCCTTCCAGAAAGTACAAGAAAGCGTGCAGACGGTCCACGACTTTCCGGCGATCCGAATGTCCGGGAAGAAAGTCACCCGAGGTTCGCAATGAACCTTCGAGCAGGCGCTCATAGGCCGTCCGGAACGCCGCGTCCCCGGTTGCTTCGTGGAGTTCCCACCAGGCCATTGCCGCCTTTAATTGGTAGCAACCCGGCCATCGCGACCAGCGGCCGGCCTCGCGCTCCAGCGGGCGCTTATCGGGCAGCGAGAGGATGGGATGGAATTCTCCATTCGCCGCGGCGAAATCGCGCAGCATGGATCGCCCCACGGCGGCCGCGATTTCCAGAAACTCGTCCACACCAGTGGCCCGCCAAACTGCGAGCAGGCCGCGCGCCACGATTCCGCAATCAAAGAAGTAGGTGAATGCTGGCGTTGCGATCTCGAACGGCATGGCCTGGGACGGGGCATCCCAGGCCGTGCGCGCGAGGAAAGCCGCAGCCGCCGTGGCTCGCTCCAGGTAGCGCTCATCTCCGGTCACGGAATGCAGGTAGATGAACGTGCTAGCGGCGTAGCCGGTGATTTCGCTGGAAACCTCGTGGTTGCGGCCAAGGTCCAGGCGATAGTAGCGGGCCACGCCGCCGTTGGCTTCTTGAATGCCGGAGCGCAAGAACCACTCGCCGGCGCGGGGAAGATGCGGAAGCAAACCGTCAGTGTAGCAGGACGCCGGTGCCGGTTCAGCGAGAGGCGGAAATGCAGTCGGCTGACCCGGCCGCTTGGGAGACACACGTCTGCCCTGCGGCGCTGCGAGCGGGGACGCTCGGTCCATCGCCTAGAAACAGGGCGGCGGAGGCCAGTGTGACGAATGCGATAATCAGTGCGTACTCGACCAGATCCTGGCCGTGCTGGTGCCGAAGTAGCTTACGGACACGTAACACCATATGGTCTATATCGGCACGCCGCCGCGGCATTTCGATGAGAACTATGAAACGTTAATTAGAATCTATGAATGTAAATTGTATTCGGACTCGGGCACATTCTATATCGCCGTGGCGTCTTATGGATGTACCCCTTTAAAAAGCGGCGCGATGAGTGGCGGAGTTCTCATCGCGTCATTGACCTTCCCAGCGTTCGGCTTCCGTCTCGCGGGCATATGCTGGATAGATGCACGTCTCGGAAATCGAAACGCCCGCCCTCGTCGTCGATCTGGATATATGCGAGCGGAATCTGCACCGGGTTGCCGGATATGCCGCCGAGCACAAGCTCAGACTGCGGCCGCATACCAAGACGCACAAGTCGATTCGCCTCGCCAAGCGGCAACTGGAATTGGGGGCCGCTGGAATCACGGTCGCCAAGGTTTCGGAAGCGGAAGTCATGCTGGCCGCCGAGCCTGCGGATGTGCTGGTGGCGTTCCCGATTGTCGGCCGCGGCAAGCCCGAAAGGCTAATGGCGGTGGCTAGGCGGACGCGCGTCACGGTGGCGTTGGACAGCATGATCGCGGCGCGCCAACTCTCCGAGGCGGCGGGCGCCGCGCACGTCGAAGTCGGAGTGCTGGCGGAGTTCGACGCTGGCCTGGGCCGTGTGGGCGTGCCACCGGGCGAGCTTCTACAACTGGCGCAGTGCATCAGCAAGTTGCCGCATCTGTCTTTCGATGGCATCACGTTTTATCCCGGGCACATCAAGGACCTCGATGAATCCGGCTTGCAGGCTTTGAGCCAGCTATCGGCGCTGGTGCGCTCGATTCTGGACGACTTCTATCGGGCGGGGATGGAAGTGCGCATTGTGAGCGGCGGATCGACGCCGACTTTGTTTCACTCCCACGAAATCGAGGGGTTGACCGAGATCCGACCGGGAACCTACGTCTTCAACGACGTCAACACAGTGAGCAGCGGCGGCTGCGGGCTGGAAGACTGCGCGGCTGCGATTGCGGCGACGGTGGTTTCGGCACGCCCGGGGCACATGATCATCGATGGCGGATCGAAGACGTTCTCCTCCGACCGCCCGGTCAATGCTTCCGAAGTGAGTTTCGGACGCCTGGTGGAAGCGCCGGGGGCCCGGTTCTACAAGATGAATGAAGAGCACGGGTTCATCGATCTGGCGGGCGCCGAGCGGGAGTTCAGCGTGGGGGACCGGGTGCGGGTGATTCCCAATCACATCTGCGTCGCGGTGAATCTGCACGAGCAGGTGTACGGCGTGCGCGGGGGCAACGTGGAGGAAATCTGGAAGGTGGATGCGAGGGGGAAGTTGCAATAAGAAGACCGGCCGCGGCTGAACGCAGATTAACGCCGATATTCTTTGTCTTCATCCGCGTTCATCGGCGTTTATCCGCGGCTGAACAGTCTTTGCGTTTCACCGTTGCGGCTCGGAGGGCGGGCTTCGGAACGTGATCCGCGAACCCTCCGCGCCGCCGTAATATACGCGTTCGGTGGCCTTCACAAAATCGGTCGCCAGCGCTTTGGGAATATCCATGAACTTCTGCGGGTTGCGGTCTGTCAGAGGGAACCAGCTGCTCTGGATCTGCACCATGATCCGATGGCCTTGGCGAAACGTGTGCGCCACGTCAGGCAGGTTAAATGTAATGCGATCCGGCTTGCCCGGCTCGAAGGGCGCTGGCTTCTCGAAGCTCTTGCGATACTTGCCGCGGAACGGTTCGCCGCGGATCAGTTCCTGGTAGCCGCCGATGGGCGCGGTGCTGGGAACTCCCGGCGCCGCGCCGGGAACCGCGGGCTGCGCGTTGTAGTCGGGAGCGTTGCCCGGATAGACGTCGATCACCTTCACGTCGAAATCGGAATCGGTGCCGGTGGTGGAGACTTTGAGATCGATCGAGATGGGGCCGAAGACCGTGACATCGTGATCGAGTTCCTCGGATTTGTAAACCAGCACGTCGGGACGCGTGGCGGCGAAGCGCTGGTCCTCGGTCATGTAGGTGCCGAGCACGCCCATCAGCACTCGCCCGACGTACGGCACGGGCTTGTTGGGGTCGGAAAGGTACTCGTCGAAGGCCGCCTGTGCCGGCTGTTGCCAGGACAGCTTGCTCTTGGCGTCGAGGTACAAGGAGGTCGGCTTGGCATCGGCCGGCGGCCAGGAATCGAAGCGCCGCCACTGGTTCATGCCGGTCTGAAAGACCCAGGCTTTGGGAAACTTGCCGTCTCCGCGGCCTTTCAAATAATAAAGGAAGAAAGGGAGCTCGATCTTCTCGCGGTAATACTGCGCGGTCTTCGATCCGAAATTGATGTTGCCCAGGCGGTCCCCGTCGCCGCGCGAGAAACCGCCGTGGTTCCATGGGCCCATCACCAGCATATCCACCGCTGGCGGCGAGTTCTTTTCCATGAAATCGAACTGGCGCAGCAGGCCTTGCGGGTCCTCCTGATCGTACCAGCCGCCCACCAGCATGATGGCCGGCTTGATGCCCTTCAAGTATTTCCAGATAGCGCGCGACTGCCAGAATTCGTCGTAAGCAGTGTGCTCGATGTTCTGCGTCCAGTAAGGTTGCTGGTGCTTGAAATACTTTTCGTCGGCATTGGCCAGCGAACCCATGTCGAGATAGAATTCGTAGCCATCGGGCGTGCCGTATTGAAATGCCAGCGCCGGTTGTGGGGGCTCGGGATCGCCGGGCCGAGGACGGAAGCCCATGTAGAAGCTGAAGCGGTGCGCCAGCATGAAAGCGCCGTTGTGGTACACGTCGTCTCCCATGTAGTAATCGGTGACCGGCGCTTGCGGGGCCACCGCAACGAGCGCCGGATGCGCGTCGATCATTCCCGCGGTGGCGTAAAAGCCCGGCTGGGAGACGCCGTAGAGTCCAACCTTGCCGGTGTTGCCTGGGAGATTCTTGATGAGCCAGGCCACGGTGTCGTAGGTGTCCGTGCTCTCGTCGGTGTCTTTGGGGCCGTTCTTCACCGGCTTGTGCGGGCGGATGATGGTGTAGTCGCCTTCGCTCATATAGCGGCCGCGGACGTCCTGGTAGGCGAAGATGAACTTCTCGCGCAGGAAGAGGTCCGAAGGCCCGAGGTTGGAACGGTACTGGTCGATGCCGTAGGGCGCGACGTTGTACGGCGTGCGCTCGAGCATGATGGGATAAGTCTTGCCGTCGGTGAAAACGTCTTTGGGGATATAGACCGAGATGAAGAGCTTGATGCCATCGCGCATGGGCACCCGGTACTCGAACTTGGTGTAGTTTTCGCGGACCGCGGCAACGCCTTCGGTGGCGGCCGGCGGAGCGGCGGCAGGCTGGCCGCGCCCGCCTTGTGCGACGGCGCCCTGTGCGGCAGCGGCGACACCGGAAGCAAGTAGAAAGAAAGCCGATAAATTGCGCATCAGTTTGGTTATTCTAACCCAATGACTCCAGTGCGGCGCGACCCGCTCACGCGCAACCAGATTCGCGGTTTTTGGGCGGCGTGGGCCGGCTGGACGCTGGACGGCATGGATTCGTTCCTGTACGCTCTGGTGCTGGTGCCGGCGCTGAGCGAGCTTCTGCCGCGCTCCGGCATTCGCGCCGAGCAGGGCAACATCGGGTTCTACGGAGGCGTGCTCTTCGCCGTTTTCCTGGTCGGCTGGGGATTCGCCTTCTTGTGGGGCCCGGTGGCCGACCGGTTCGGGAGGGTGCGCACCCTGATGCTGACCATCCTCTGTTACTCGCTTTTCACGTTCCTGGGGTCGGTCGCCGCGAATCTGTGGCAACTGGCGCTCTTCCGGTTGCTCGCCGGCACCGGCATCGGGGGAGAATGGACGCTGGGCGGCGTGTTCGTGGCCGAGGAATGGCCGGAATCGCGCCGCAAACAGGGTGCGGCATACATGCACACCGGCTATTACGTGGGAACGTTCCTGGCGGCCATCGTGAACTACGTCATCGGTTCACGCTTCGGCTGGCGTGCGGTGTTCGCGGTGGGCGGGACGCCGGCGCTGCTGGTGGCCTTCATTCGTTACGGAGTGAGCGAGCCGAAGCGCTGGCAGGAGCGCGTGAGAACGTTGGGCCGCCGCTGGACCGCGCGGGATGCCTTCTTCGCGCTGTTCTCGCGGGAGTACCGGCGGCGTACCGTAGTGAATGCGACGCTGCTGCTGGTGTCGATGGTCGGCCTGTGGGTCGGCTCGGTCAACGTGCCATCGGCGATCACGTACCTGGCTGCGAACCGCGGCTCCTCCGCGCCCGATGCAGCGCGCTTGGCTTCGTATGCCACCATGCTGCTCTCGGTGGGGACGATTCTCGGCTGCCTGCTGCTGCCGGCCATCGCCGACCGCCTGGGAAGGCGGATTTCGCTTGGCGTGTATTTCGCGCTGATGTGCGCGTGCATCGGTCTGGGCTTCGGATACGTGTACTATTTGCCGAACGCGTTGCCCTGGTTCGTGGCGTGCCTGTTCTTCCTGGGCGTGGGCGGAGCGAACTTCGCGGTATACACGCTGTGGCTGCCGGAGCAATATAGGACCGAATGCCGCGGAAGCGCGTTCGCGTTTGCGACCTCGTTCGGCCGATTCCTTGCGGCCGGCGTCACGCTTCTGGTAGGCACTGGCGTGTCGCGGATGCACACCATCGGCACGCCGATCGCGATGACGTCGGCCGCGTTTCTTTTGGGCCTGGCGTTGCTGCCGTTCGCCGAAGAGACCGCCGGTAAGGAGCTTCCGATTTGAACCTGGCGCAACTGTTCGACCTATCGTTCCTCGGCCGCCGCGAGACGGTGGCCCTGGAATTTGCCGGCCGCACGTTCACGTTTGGCGACCTGGATGCGCGCAGCAACCGCCTGGCGTACCTGCTGGCGCGGCGCGGGTTACAAACGGGCGATCGCCTGGCAGTCTATCTTCCCAACTGCGTCGAGATGATCGACCTCTACCTGGCCTGCATCAAGCTGGGCGTGATCTTCGTGCCGATCAACATTCTTTACCGCGAGCGCGAGATTGCTCACATCCTGACCGACGCGGAACCAGCCGCGGTAGTGGCGGAGGCCGGACTGCCGGGCGCCGCGAACTCCTGGCATCCTGCCGAGCTAACCGAAGAGGCAGCCCCCCTGCCGTCGGACCGGCCTGAAATCGCCCTGGACGGAGACGCTCCGGCAGGCATTATATATACCTCAGGCACCACGGGCGCTTCCAAGGGCGCCGTCCTCACGCACAACAATTTCGCGGCGAATGCGGTCAATCTGCTGGCGTGCTGGCAGATCACCGCCGCCGATCGCTTCCTGCTGGCGCTTCCGCTCTTCCACGTTCACGGCCTGGGGAACGGGCTGCACTGCTGGCTGATGAGCGGCTGCCGCATGCGGCTGCTCGAGCGCTTCGAGCACCAAACCGCCGCTTCCACGTTCCTGGACTTCCGCCCGACCTTGTTCTTCGGTGTCCCCACCATCTATGTGCGGCTGCTCGAACTCCCGCCCGAGCAGGCGCGCGAGACCGGCGCTTTCATGCGGCTGTTTGTGTCCGGATCGGCAGCGTTGCCGGCACAGGTGCTGGAGCAGTTCCGCGTGCGGTTCGGCCACACGATCCTGGAGCGCTATGGCATGAGCGAAACTATCATGATCACCAGTAACCCGTACGCAAGTGAGCGGCGGGCGGGCAGCGTGGGCCTGCCGTTGCCGGGGGTGTCGGTGAAACTGGTGGACGGCGAGGTCTTTGTCAAGGGGCCCGCGGTATTCTCGGGATACTGGCGCCGCGAAGAGGCCACGGGCGCGGCGTTCGTCGACGGCTGGTTTCGAACAGGGGACTTAGCGGAGTGCTCGGCTGACGGCTACTACACGCTGCGCGGCCGCAAGAGCGACCTCATCATTTCAGGTGGCTTCAACATCTATCCGCGGGAAATCGAAGAGTTCTTGCAGGAACAGGAGGAGGTGGCGGAAGCGGCGGTTGTCGGTGTCGCGGACGCGATCCGCGGAGAAGTGCTGGTAGCGTACGTCGCATTGAAGAGCGCCGTGGAGACGAAGGAACTGGATCGCCGCTGCCGCGAGAAGCTGGCGTCGTTCAAGGTGCCGCGCGAGTTTCGCGTGGTGGAACGGCTGCCTCGGAACGCGATGGGGAAAGTGCAGAAGGGGTTACTGTGACCAGGCGTGGAGGTGCGAACCTCAAGGCCGCGCCGCGAAGTAGTTGCCCGTTAACTCTGCAATCCTGCCAATGGCGTCCTCCAGCGCCGCACCCGCGCCGAAGTGGTTGGCGGTGAAGACGCTCATCACGATCCGCCGAGACTGGCTTTCCAGGACGCCGACGTCATTTCCGATATAGGGCAGAAAATCGCCGGTCTTGTGCGGAATGCGGTATCCGGTCACATAGCGCGGCAGGCGCGAGCTGTAGACCTGGCCGCGCATGATCTGCAGCATCTGCTGGCTGGCGCCCTTGCTGACTGCTTCACCTTTCTCCATCATCTCTAGCAGCTTGCCCATGTCGCGCGGGGAGCTGAGACCGAAGGGTGTCTTGCCGGCGCGGTGAAAGGCTTCGGCGCCGCCTTGCGATTGCATCCCCTGCAGGGCTTTGAACCAAACGTCGGCTGTGCCGGTGGCGCGGATCGATTTCAGTCCCCAGCTTTCCATCAGGCGATTCACCGGCTCGGGCCCGCCGACCTTCTCATAAATCAGGTCGGTCGCGGTGTTGTCGCTGACAATCACCATCAGGGTGAGCAGGTCTTTGATGGCGAGTTGGACGCCAGCGTCGAGCGAGCGGATGATGCCTGTACCCGGGCGCTTGGCCGCATCCGTCAGCGTGATGCGGTCGGTGAGCGCAAACTTGCCGGCCTCAATCTGGCGGAACGCCTCGGCCATCAGCGGCAGCTTGATGACGCTCATGGTGTCCATCTGCTGATCGGCGTTGATGGAGATCTCTTCGCCCGTTTCCAGGCACTTGATGTAGATGCCCCAGGTTGCATTTACCGAGCGGGCGACGCGTTGGATGTTGCTTTCCAGCCGAGCGAGCGGCGAAGGTGGCGCAGCCGGTTGCGCCGCGGCCAGGGTTGCCATGCAGAAAAACGCGCCGATTTTCATACTGGGAAGAAGATACCACGGCCGCCATCGATCGCGCGAAAATGGATGAGCGCATGCCGTCCCTTGCCGGGTCACTCAGAGCTCTGCTCACACACCTGATCGATTACGCGGGCCTGTTCCCGCCAGCCGCCCTGCTGCTTCCGGCGATGATAGAAAAGTACAGCCGCCATCTCGCATCGGCTGATAGCTGGATCTTGAACCGGGTGGTGTTACCTGTAGCGAAGCTTTCTGAGATACAGTTGCGCCGCGGCTGGCGCGTCACGCTGCTGGTGAATGACGAGCCGGGCCAGCTCCCGCCTCAAGTCGAGACATTGGAGATCAAGACCGCGCGCAAGCTGTCGCTGCCGACATACTGCGAGGCGCCTCTCGACCAGGTGTCGGACGCCTTTGCCAAATTTCGCACCGGTGGAGTCACGCCGGACGCGATTCCAGGGACGGAAACCGTGGCCGATTTTGTCTACCGCGCGGCCGCGCGCCGTCTGCCGTTCAAAGCCAGCGCCGGATTGCATCACCCATTTCGCTCCGAGCGGCCGCTCACTTACGCGCCCGACAGCCCGCGCGGGGTGATGCACGGATTCGTGAACGTCTTCACGGCGGCCGCATTCGCCTGGCATGGAGCAGAGCGAGCGACAGTGGTTGCCATACTGAACGAAACCGACCCGCGGGCGTTTGAGTTTCTCGACGACGAACTGCGCTGGCGCGGCCGGCGCCTGTCCACCGCGCAGGTCGATAGCGCACGCCGGGATTTCGCGCACAGCTTCGGCTCCTGTTCGTTCGAAGAGCCGGTTGCCGATCTGCGCGAACTGGGGCTGCTGCCATGACGGGCCGCACGCACGATCTCGCGTTGCGGAGTTGGGTGGAATCCGCCAACCAGTCCGGCGCCGATTTCCCCATTCAGAACCTGCCGTATGCCATGTTTCGCAGCCCGAAAGATGGCCAGCCGCATCTCGGGGTAGCGATCGGCGACCAGATTCTCGACGTCACCGCGGTTCTGAGAATTCCTGCCATGAAATCCGTGATGGCGATGCCGAAGCCCCAACGTGTGGCTTTGCGGGAACGGATCAGCGATCTGCTGGTTACCCCGGCGCCGGGTGTCGAGGCCTGCCTGACGCCGATGGAAGGGGCAGAGCTGCTGCTGCCTTGCGAAATCGGGGACTACACCGATTTCTACGCGTCCATCCATCACGCCACCAATGTGGGCAGCATGTTCCGGCCTGACAATCCGCTGCTGCCGAATTACAAGTGGCTGCCCGTGGGGTACCACGGGCGGGCTTCCTCCATCGTGTTGAGCGGCGCCGTGGTGCGGCGGCCACGGGGGCAAACGGTTGACAATCTCTCCGGCCCGCCGGCGTACACTGCCAGCCGGCGCCTGGACTACGAGCTGGAATTGGGAGCCTTCCTCGGGCCCGGCAACACCATTGGCGAGCCGATTCGGGCAGACGAAGCGGGCGATCATCTGTTCGGCGTCTGCCTGCTCAACGATTGGTCGGCGCGCGATATCCAGACCTGGGAGTATCAGCCGCTCGGCCCGTTTCTGGCGAAGAGCTTCGCCACGTCGATTTCGCCATGGGTGGTCACCATGGAGGCGCTCGAACCGTTCCGCTGCGCGCCCGAACCGCGCCCCGAATCCGACCCGCGGCCCCTTCCCCATTTGCAGACCGGCGCAAACGACGCCTACGCGATCACGCTGGAAGTCTGGCTGCGCTCGGCGCAAATGGCCGAGCCAATCCGAGTCAGCCGGAGCAGCTTCGCAGCCATGTATTGGACCCTGGCCCAGATGGTGGCTCACCACGCCTCCAACGGATGCCCGTTGCGCCCCGGCGACCTGATCGGCAGCGGTACGATCTCCGGGCCGCTGAAGGAGAACCGCGGTTGCCTGCTGGAACTGACCTGGAAGGGTACGGAGCCGCTGGAATTACCCACCGGCGAAGTTCGGCGTTTCCTGGAGGACGGCGACGAGGTGATTCTCCGCGGCTGGTGCGAAGCGCCGGGCTTCCACCGGATCGGGCTCGGGGAGTGCCGCGGCAGGATCCTCCCGCCAGTTCAATGAAACTATGAATCCAGCGACCTCGTCCGATTATCTAACTCACCAAGGAGATTCTTATGTCATCGTCAGCGCCTTCGGCTGCCCCGGTGGTCTACGACTTCGATCCCGCGCACTCCGCCGCGCACTTCTCGGTGCGCCACATGATGATTTCCAACGTCAAGGGCGAGTTCACCAAGGTTTCCGGAACCGTAACCTTCAGCCCGAATAACCTGGCGGCGTCTCGCATCGAGGCGACCATCGACACCACATCCATCCGCACCCGCGATGATCAGCGCGATGCTCACCTCAAGAGCGCCGATTTCCTGGACGTGGCCAAGTATCCCGAGATCCGGTTCGTCAGCAAGAGCATTGACTCTCGAGGGGAAGGCGAATATCGAGTCAGGGGCGACCTGACGATCCACGGGGTCACCAAGGAAGTGACGCTCGACGTGGACAGCGTCACGCCCGAAGTCAAGGACCCTTGGGGGAACATCAGACTTGGCGCCGCCGCGACCACCAAGATCGACCGCGAGGATTTTGGTCTCCACTGGAACGTGGCTCTGGAGACTGGCGGCGTGTTGGTAGGGAAGCAAGTCTCCATCTCCCTGGAAGTCGAGCTGACGCGCCGCGCGGCATAGCTTCAGCCCAAACTGGGCCGGTTTTAGCGCTAACGAGATTGACACCGTTCGCCGCAGGCTGCTAGACTCGGCTCGACTTGGCCTTTACACCATAGCTCTCATAGCCTGACAGCTCTGCCGGAAGAAGGACATTATCCCTGCTAAGGAGGTCTCTCTTCCGGTAGGCGATGTGGCAGTGGCGTGGGTAGGGATTCGTGCCGAGGTAAGGGCTCGAGGAGGTTATCGTCATGTCCGATCTCATCTATCTCATCGCCAACGGCGACCTGCGCCTGTCGGCAAACCGCAACTGTTGGGAGGCTCAAGGGAAGGCGGAGCACGCCGTCATGGAAGCCATCCGCAAGCAGGGCCGGCGGATCGAACGCGGCCATCGCTATGACCCGCAGCGCGGCCATGGATTCATCGACAGCCAGAAGCACGGCAACCAGGTATTCCGCAACATACCGCCCGATGCGCCGCTCGTGGTTTGCGAGGCCGTGTGGCAATACAGCCACCACGTGCTGCCCGGCCTGGTAGGGCACAAAGGCCCAATCCTGACGGTGGCGAACTGGAGCGGCCAGTGGCCCGGGCTAGTTGGAATGCTGAACCTCAATGGCTGCCTGACCAAAGCCGGCACGCCATATTCCACGCTCTGGAGCGAGGACTTCACCGACGAGTTCTTCCTGAACGGGTTGCGCCAGTGGCTGAGCGGCGGCATGGTTCAGCACGATACTTCGCATGCGCGCCGGCTGGAGGAATTCCGGCTGCCGGCGCAGGCTGAAGCTCTCGGAGAAGAACTGGCCTCGAAGCTGCGCCGCGAGAAGGCCATCATGGGAGTGTTCGACGAGGGATGCATGGGCATGTATAACGCCATCATCCCCGACGAGAACATGATGCCCATGGGCGTGTTCAAGGAGCGGTTGAGCCAGTCGAGCCTGTATGCCGCGATGCGCACCGTGAGCGATGAGGACGCGCACGACGTCCGCCAATGGCTCGATGCCAAAGGCATGCGCTTCGAGACCGGACCGAATCCGGATACCGACCTCACGGATTGCCAGATCCACGAGCAGTGCAAGATGTACATCGCGGCGTTGCGCATCGCCGACGAATTCGGCTGCGACGTGATCGGGATCCAGTATCAGCAAGGTCTGAAAGACCTGGCGCCGGCATCAGACCTGGCCGAAGGCCTGCTTAACAATGCGGACCGGCCGCCGGTCCGCGCCGCCGGAAACGGCCGAGTGTTGTACGAAGGCCGCCCGCTTCCGCATTTCAATGAAGTCGATGAATGCGCCGGGCTGGATGCGCTGGTCACCAACCGCGTATGGACCAAGCTTGGCTACGATCCCGAAACCACGCTGCACGATGTGCGGTTCGGCGAAACCTTCGGGTCCGAGTTCGTGTGGGTGTTTGAGATTTCGGGCTCGGTGCCGCCCAATCACCTGATCGGCGGCTACGCGGGCGCGGTCAGCGAGCGCCAGCCGCCCATGTATTTTCGTTTGGGCGGAGGCACCATCAAGGGCATCAGTAAGCCCGGTGAAATCGTCTGGAGCCGCATCTATGTGGAAGGCGGCGGGCTGCACGCCGATATCGGGCGGGCCAAGGTGATCGAACTGCCGCGGGGAGAATCCGAGCGGCGCTGGCGCATCACCACGCCGCAATGGCCCGTCATGCACGCGGTCATCTACGGCGTGTCGCGGGACCAGATGATGGCCAAACACAAGGCCAATCACATTCAGGTGGCATATGCCGCGGACGCCGCCGCAGCCAACGGCGCCCTGGCGGCCAAGGCAGCCATGTTTGCCGCCATGGGAATCGCGGTCAACGTGTGCGGCACGAACCACGGGCTGGCGGAAGCTTGACCTCGCGAAGCGTACAGGCGGTTTGACTTGCTGGCTCGAACCGCGGTATTTTGCAACTAGAGCCAATCCCCAAGGCGCGGTAGCCAAGTGGTAAGGCCAAGGTCTGCAAAACCTTTATTCGTCGGTTCGATTCCGACCCGCGCCTCCATGATCATTCAAGGCGGCATACTTCCGCGTGCGCAGGGCTCTGGCTCTACGCCATTAATGGGGGCAGACCCCGCCCCTGACTGATTCACGAACACATTATCCTAACCCGCAACCGGTAGTGTTTGAAGTTGCGAAAACCGTACGCCTGCCTTTGCAGGACCTCCATTTTGGTGTGGAAGCCTTCGGTGATGCCGTGGTTTTTGGTGAAGCGCCACATGGCGGCGATCTCGGCGGCCCAGGTGTGTAGGGTTTCGCCGAGTTGCACCAGTTGGGCCAGGCCGGCCTGGCGCAACTGGTAAATGGCTTTCAGCAAGCGCGTGGCCAGAGGGCCGCACGGTTTACGGGTGCGATGCTTTTTCAGCAGCAGATAGCAGAGCCGCTGTTTGAAGCGGTAGATCTCGCGCAAAGCCGGGAACTGGTCGAAGTAGGCCTCCAGTTTTTCCGGCTGGCCGGGCTTGAGATGGTGGCGATGGCGGCGCACCAGCGAAAGCAGGCCGCGGTTCTTGGCGCCGGCGGGGTCGATTTCCCGCCAGCAGGCCACGAAGTGCAGGTTGATGAGCCGGATGACATGAAACCGGTCGGCCACGATGCGCGCGTTGGGGAAATGCTTCCGCACCAGGGCGCGGTAGGCGCTGGATAGATCCATGCATACCACGCGCACCCGCTCCTTGCCTTGTAATCCGTTTAAGTAGCCCTCCAAAGCGGCTTCGCTGCGCCCCCAAACCACATCGAAAACGGTGTGCCTGCTCAGATTGCAGAACGTGGTGACGTAGCCATCTCGCCGGCTGAAGAAATGCTCGTCAATGCCGAGCACGCGAGGGCAAACCGACCCACTCCGCTCCGCCTCCCCACGCACCAGGAAATCCATAAACCAGCGCTCCACCGTGGCGCTGCCGATGCCTTCCCGTCGCCCGAGCCGGCTGCGGCTGATTCCATCGAAATGCTTTAGATAAATGCTGCGGCGGAACGGCTCGGTCGCCCGCCGGCGAGGCAGAATCCCGGGAAAACGCTCCCAGAACGTGCGCCGGCATCCAAAGCACTTCCACTGATGCGTTTCCAACGCCATCACGGTCTGGCGGGTTCCCCAGCTTTCCTGCCGTGGTTGGCGCATCCGCTTGTCTTTGAGCCGCAGGCGGACGCCCCCGCAGTGCGGACAGGATATCGGCCCGTCATGACAGACCGATATCCTCACCCGTCCCGAATCTTCTTGAACGCCTGTAA
>Ga0335081_10011797_pt1 | contig 14151 bp, 10 predicted proteins | sample Lox_Sample_35_FD_206713 | JGI IMG/M metagenome (GOLD analysis project Ga0335081, IMG submission 206713) | Soil microbial communities from Loxahatchee National Wildlife Refuge, Florida, United States - Lox_Sample_3.5 | ecosystem: Environmental > Terrestrial > Soil > Wetlands | place: USA... | reverse complement strand
CCGCGCTTGGTCACGAAGTTGTAGATGCCGCCCTTGCCTTCTTTGTCGCCCGGATACCAGTTCTGCACGGTCGAGTACTTGATCTGCGCGTTGTCCAGCGCCACCAGTTCCACCACCGCCGCATGCAACTGATTGGTGTCGCGCATGGGCGCGGTGCAGCCCTCCAGGTAGCTGACGTACGCGCCCTCATCGGCCACGATCAGCGTACGCTCGAATTGCCCGGTGTCCTTGGCGTTGATGCGGAAATAGGTGGAGAGCTCCATGGGGCAGCGGACGCCCTTCGGCACGTAGCAGAACGAACCGTCGCTGAACACCGCCGAATTCAGCGCGGCAAAGAAGTTGTCCGAAGACGGCACGACCGACCCGAGGTATTGGCGCACCAGATCGGGATGCTCGCGCACGGCCTCGGAGAACGCGCAGAAGATGATGCCCTGTGCCTTCAGTTTCTCTTTGAATGTGGTTGCAACCGAAACGCTGTCGAACACCGCGTCCACCGCGACACCCGCGAGGACTTCCTGCTCCTTCAGCGGGATGCCGAGCTTCTCGTAGGTCTTCAGCAGCTCCGGTTCGACCTCGCTCAGGCTCTTGGGGCCGTCCTTCCGGGACTTGGGCGCGGCGTAGTAAATGATGTCCTGATAGTCGATGGGCGGGTAGTGCACGTTGGCCCAGGTCGGCTCCTTCATGGTCAGCCAGTGGCGGTAGGCCTTGAGGCGCCAGTCGAGCAGCCAATCCGGCTCGTTCTTCTTGGCGGAAATCAGGCAAATGACGTCTTCGTTCAGGCCGCGGGGGATGGAATCGGCCTCGATCGGGGTGACGAACCCCCACTTATATTCCTGATTCGCAAAGGTCTCGATGGTTTGGGTCGATTCGCTTACCGTCTCGCTCACCGGGTCGCACTCCTAAGCTGTTGGGCTGATACCACATTAGCTAATCTGTACTTCTTAGTCAAGATTACCCAGCTAATGGATGCCGGGCGGGGTTGAGCGGGTGCAGAAAAGGGGCGAATGTCAGAGCCGGCTCCAGGCTCCAGCGCGATAGCGCAGAACCAGATCGTACGTCCCAAACCCGTTGACGGAAATTGGCTTAACGCTCGTTCGATCGACCTCTATGGTCAGGTCGTGATAAACCAGGTGCGTCAGGAAGACCAGAGTCAGCTGGTCCTTCCCGAATGGATCGTCGACAAACAGGACCCGCGCACCTCGGCGGAGTTGCGGTTGCGCCCCTAGCAGCGCGGCCGCGATTTCGCGCGTCGGAGGTTGCAACCTCAGAGACGCCGGGAGCGTTCTGGATGTCATTCGCATGTGCTGCGGCGCAAGGATGGCTGCCAACACCGCTACAAGGAGCGCCTGGCTGACGAATTCGGGAAGTGCCACCCGTTTCCCAATCGGCCGCCACAGCGCCCGGCGCAGGCCAGCTAGAAGTTCCGCCGCATACAGGGCCCAACCCGCCGCGGGAATGTACAGAAAGATCGCCGAATAGTGGGCGATGAAGGCGATGGGCAGCATGCTCAGCACCAGGAAGAACCAGGCAAACAGCAAGGGCCGGGAGCGCCGCCACGCCGCGAAGGCGAGTAGCAGAAGCAGAAGCGGCACCGTGTTCGAATCGTGGAAGAACCAGTCCTGGTAGAAAAGCGGGTTCAAATACAGATGGAAGGTTTTGAGGAATCGCAGCGGGGAGATTGCCAGGCGGTAGGCGGGGTCTTCAGTCAGTGCACCGCGGCCGCCTAGTTTGCCGGCCACGTAGACGGCGGTGAGCACTCCGGTCAGGACCATGGTGCGCCCTTCGCGCAACGGCCACTGCCAGAGCGATTTCGCGAGCTTGGGCGGATGATACAGGCATTCGTAGATCCCCAGGAACAGCGGCAGGGTCACTGCCATTTCCTTGCTGTTCAGCGCGGCTATGTATAGCCCGCAGCAAATCGCCGTCTCGCGCCAGCTTGGTAGCTGGCCGGATCGCCGGATGCGCACGCAATACCCGAATGCCCCGAAATAGAAGGCAAAGCACAGGAGTTCGAAAATTGTGCCGGTGTCGGAATAGAGGCCGACGAACCAGGCGTGGTAGCTCACCAGGAGCGTAGCCAGCAGCGCGACCTCGATCGATTCCGAAAGTTCCCGGCAGAAGCGAAACAGCAGAACCAGATTGCCTCCCAGCAGCCCGAAACAGGCGATTCGGAACGGAAGCGGGTGGAAGCCGAAGACGCCGTAGATGGCGGCATAGACCAGTTCGGCCAACGGACGGTAGGCGGTGGACCAGAAGCAGAGGTTGTCCAGAAGCAGCCTGGGGACGGTGCGGCTGACGGCCCAATGCAGGTTCATGAGGTCGTCACCGGAAAACGGCGCCCAGAGACCATGGCCCGCAAAGTACAGAAACCAAACCGCCACGAACAACGCACCAGCGGCGAGCGGCCACCTGTTCCGCGTTCTCGTGCTTCGTGGCTGGGAATCGTTGGCCAGAGTCCCAGAATGGCATACAAAGCGGAGAATCCTCATCCCCTTTCCTATTCCATTTTTCAATTACGGAGCGTATAATCCGAATCAGGGAGAGTACGTATGGGTAGGCTTGACGTGCCCGAAGTGCTCATTATTTTAGGCCTGTTGGGCCTTTTTGGTTTGGGGATACACAACTGGCTGTATCACCACGGCGTGCATCTTCACAAGTAGCGCTCGGTACGCACAAACTTGAGCTTGTGCCTCGCGCGGCCTTCTTTGCACGCATCCCGCCACTATCTATTGCACCTTAAGGCTGTCCTGCGTCAAGCTGAGGCATGTCCCCGCTTCGGACCGCAATAGCATTGCTAGCGGTCGCCGGCTGCCTGGCGGCGCAGACTCCGAATTCAGAATTGCTCTGGCCGGCCGGCGCACCCGGTGCACTGGGAAACCAGCCGGAAGACCGTCCCTCGATCACGCCATTTGTGCCGGCGATCAGCGCCCGCGCCGCCACCGCTGTGATCGTCTGCCCGGGAGGCGGGTACGAGCACCTTGCCGTGGACAAGGAAGGCTACCAGGTGGCGCGGTGGCTGAACTCCCTCGGCGTCGTGGCGTTCGTGCTCCAGTATCGCCTGGGGCCTCGCTATCATCATCCAATCGAGCTCGGGGACGCGCAAAGAGCCATTCGGCTGGTGCGGTCCCGCGCCGCGGAGTTCGGCGTGGCTCCGGACCGCATCGGCATCATGGGCTTCTCGGCAGGCGGGCATTTGGCCTCGACGGCGGGCACGCACTTTGACGCGGGCGATCGGCAGGCGGCCGACCCCATAGACCGCGCGAGCAGCCGGCCGGACTTCCTGGTGCTCTGTTACCCGGTGATCTCCTTTACCAGCTACGTGCATCGCGGATCCATGCTGAACCTGCTGGGCAGCAACCCGGATTCGAAACTGGTCCAGCTCCTGTCGAACGAGTTGCAGGTGGCCGCGCAGACTCCGCCCACGTTTCTGTTTCACACCACAGCCGATACCACGGTGCCGGTTGAGAACAGCGTGATGTTCTATACGGCGCTGCGCAAGGCGGGTGTGCCGGCCGAGATGCACATCTACGAATCAGGACCTCATGGTGTGGGCCTGGCGCAGAGTGACACGGCGCTCGCTTCCTGGCCGGGGCTTCTGGCAAACTGGCTACGTGGACGCGGCTTGCTGCAATAGGCTGCTCGTCCCAGCCGTGCCGGCGGCTCATGGGACCGAACGGGACGAACCCACCGCGAACGTCCCGGGCGAGGCGCCCTGCTGGTAGCGGCGCCACATTTCCTCGAATGCCGATTCCAGATGACGGGTGAACCGCCGGGAGTCGAAGAGTGCCGTGGTTTGCCGGTTGCGCTTGAGCTCTTCCCGGACGCCTTCCAGCAGCGCCGGTTCTCGCGCCAAACGCGCCACCAGCGCCTCGTAATCCGCCAGGCAGCTTGTCACCAGTTCCGGCAATCCCACCGCGCGCAGCAGGCTCCCTGCCACTCGAGAGGCAAACGTCTCGCCCGCGCACGTGACCACCGGGCAGCCCGCCCACAGCGCATCGCTGGTCAATGTGTGGGCGTTGTAGGGAAGCGTGTCCAGAAAAACATCCGCCAGCCGCAGCCGGGCCAGATGCTCCGGGTTGGGCAGGGTGGGCGCGAACACCAGCCGCTCCGCGCTACCCGCGAGCCGCGCTTCCGCTTCCCGGCGCAGATTCTGCTCCATTTCCGGATTCGAAGCCAGGAGCCACAACACGCTGCCCGGCACGGCGTGCAGCAAGCGCACCCAGATTTGAAACACCTGTGGAGTGAGCTTGTACGACGCGTTGAAGCAGCAGAACACGAACCCCGATTCCGGCAGCCCGCACTCCTGCCGGCTCGGAACCCGCTCCGCAATCTTCCGCGTGGAATCATTCACCTGGTAGCATTCCGGCAGGTACGCCACATTCTCCGAGAAATACGGCTGGTGCTCTTCGAGAATTACGAACCGGTCGGCGATGATGTAGTCGACCACGTCCGTTCCCATGGTTCCGGGATAGCCCAGGTAGCTCACTTGGATTGGCGCCGGCCGCAGGGCCACGATGCCCGGCCGCGCGTCACGAGTGTATCCTTTCAGGTCGATCAGGATATCGACGCGGTGGCTGCGGATTCGGGCGGCCGCCTCGGTGTGCGAAGCGTGCTCCAGGTCCACGAAATCGTCGAACGCCGCCATCAACCGCTGCCGCATCGCGCCCCCGTCGTCGGGGCCGTATGAATAGCCGATCACCCGAAATCGCTCCCGGTCGTGAAGGGCGAATAGCTCCGCGGTGAGGTGCGCCGTGGCGTGCTCCTGGAGGTCGGCGGACAGGTAGCCAAGCGTAATCTTGCCGGCGCCTCCCGTGCGCCCGGCGGGGCGGCGGCAGGCGGCACCGCCTGCCCCACCTGACCGCGGCACGTGCTCCGCAGCCCAGCGGCGGGCGCACAACCACTGCTGCCGCGCCGTGGTTTGGAGCGACAGGAACACGAAGGGGTTGACCGCCGCCGATTGCGACTCCACCACTTTCACAAGCTGGTTGGTAAGCTCCTCGATCCGGCTCCACTCGCAGATCGACTGCATCTCATGCACCAACTGCGTGACTGCTTCGGCATAGGCCGGATTGAGCGAGACCGCCGTCTGAAAGCTGGCCACCGCTTCGGTGAGCCGGCCTAAACGCCGCAGCGCGCTTCCCAGGTTGCGATGCGCCTCCGCGTACCCGGGCGAGAGAGTAATGGCCTGCTGGTAACAGCGCACGCTCTCCTGCAGGCGTCCCGCGATCTGCCATGCATTGCCCAGATTGTTATGTGCCGCCGCGAAATCCGGTGCGGCCTCGATGGCTCGCCGGTATTCTGCGATGGCTTCCTGGGTCCTGCCTTCCTCCATCAGCACATTCCCCAGATCGTTGAACGCCGGCGCCAAACCGGGCGCGGCGCTGGCCGCCTTGCGGAGCCATTGAACCGAAGCTTCGCGGTTACCCTCGCGGTGCGCGATGATGCCGAGCAGATGCATCGTCCCGGCGTGGTTCGGGTCGGCCGCGAGGATCTTCGCGCACACGTGGGCGGCGTCTCCCGGCCGCCCGCCGCTGAGCAAGTCTTCCGCCAGCGCCAGGGCTTCGGCGATAGTTAGGGCGCCCGCCACAACCCACTGAGTCTCGCACATTTGTTCCAGTTGCAGAGATTGATACCAACGATTCGGGCCCTTTCGGCGTTCATAGATATATGAGGTTCGTGGAAGAGTTAGTTCAAGATGCGGGGTACGCAATGCGGAGCATGCGGCGCTCGCCGGGGTTCACGGTGGCAACGGCGCTGACGCTGGCGCTCGGGATCGGCGCCAACACGGCGATGTTCAGCGTGCTGTATGGGGTTTGGCTTTCGCCGGCGCAGTACGCCGGGCCGGATCGGCTGGTCGATCTCAGCATGCAGCAACTGAGCGGCCACCGGCTCATGGGCGGCACGTCCTATCCGAACCTGGCCGATTGGAAGGCACAAACGAGCGCCTTCGAGGCGTTCGGAGTGGACCGATACACGCACGAGGTGAATGCCACCGGGAGCGAAGGGGCGGAGGAGGTGATCGGGCACCGGGTGTCGGCGAACCTGTTCGAAATGCTGGGCGCCAGACCGGCAGTGGGCCATGCTATGGAAGCGGAGGCGGACCGGGGCGCGGGTCCGCGGGAGGCGCTGATCGGCTACACGTGGTGGATGCAGCGGTTCGGCGGCGATACCGGCGTGGTGGGCAGGCAGATCCAGGTGGATGGCGAAGCGTTCACGATAGCCGGCGTGATGCCGCGGGGATTCGAATTCCCGGCGATGGGTTCGGCGGCGTACCGCCCGGTGATCTGGATGTCCTTGAATCTGCCGGCGGACCAGGAGCGCGCCCGGGATCTGCATTCCCTGCACGTGATCGCGCGCCTCAAGGCCGGCGTTTCGATCCAGCGGGCCCAGGCGGAGATGGATACCATTGCGGCGCGGCTGGCACAGGCCTATCCGCAAGAGAACGGCGGCTGGGGAGTCAAGGTAGCGAGTCTGACCGACGTGAGGCAACTGGACGATGTGCGCCCGGCGCTGCTGCTGGTGATGGCGGCCGCGACTCTGGTGCTGCTGATAGCCTGCGCCAATGTGGCGAACCTGCTGCTGGCGCGCGCGGCGGGGCGCGAGCGCGAGATGGCTGTGCGGCGGGCGCTGGGCGTGACGTGGCTGCGCCTGACGCGTCAATTGCTCACTGAGAGCTCAATGCTGGCCTTGGCCGGGGGCGCGGCGGGGATGCTGCTGGCGTACGGGGGGCTGCCGCTTCTGAAGGCGGCGCTGCCAGCCAGCATGCCGCGGGCGGACGAGATCAGGCTCAACGGCGCGGCATTGGGATTCGGGGCGGCGATCTCGTTATTGACCGGGCTGCTGTTCGGGCTGGCGCCGGCTTTAGGGTCGCGCGGCGGGTTCTCCTGGAGTTCAGCGGGGCGAGCGGTCTCGGCGCGCAACCGCACCCCCCAGTTGCTGGTGGTGGTCGAGGCGGCGCTAGCCCTGGTGCTGCTGGCAGGCGCGGGGCTGCTGATCGAGAGCTTCTGGCGCGCCTCGAACGTGGACCTCGGATTTCGGAAGGAACACGCTCTTACCTTGCGGATGCAGTTGTCGAAGCGGAGCTATCCGGATGGCCAACGGGTGCGCGCGTTTCGCGAGGAACTGCTCCGGAGGGTCCAGGCGTTGCCAGGCGTGCAATATGCAGGCACGGTGTCCTCGCTTCCGATGGGATTGATCATGCAAGGGACGGGATACGCGGTCGAAGGGCGGCCGGAGAAGGCGGGGGAGAGTCCGTTTGCTTCCTATGCGAACACCAGCACGGACTATCTGCGGGCGATGGGGATTCCTCTGGTGGGCGGCCGGTATTTCGGCGGGAGCGACGGGCCCGGGGCGCTGCCGGTAACCATCGTCAGCGAATCACTGGCGCACGAGTGGTGGCCGGGAAGCGGGGCGCTGGGCAAGCGCATCCGGTTCGACGAGACGTGGTTCACGATCGTGGGGATCGCCAAAGATGTGCGGCAGGACTCGCCGGAACGCGCCGCGAGAGATCAGATTTATACCCTCAACCACCAATTGCCGATCAGCAGCCAGGGCGCGGCGATGGGAAGGTTCAACGTGCTGGTGATCCGCACGGCCGCCGATCCGGGCAGGATGGCCGGAGCCGTGCGGCGGGCGGTTGCTGAGATCGACGGGAATCAGCCGGTAGCAGGCGTCGCGACCATGGAGCGCGTGGTGGCGGGCAGTCTGGAGTCGCGGCGACTCAACACGCTGGTGCTGGGCCTGTTCGCGGGGTTGGCCATGGCGCTGGCCGCGGTTGGGGTGTTCGGGGTGGGATCGTATGCAGTCGCGCGAAGGACGAAAGAGATCGGGATCCGCATGGCGCTGGGCGCGACGCCGGCTTCGGTACTGGCGATGGTCACCAGGGAGACGCTGGTTCTGGCTGTTGCAGGAACGGCAATCGGGCTGGGTGGAACGGCATTAACGTCACGGCTTCTGGCGAGGTTCTTATTCAGCGTGAGCCCCTTGGAGCCAGCGATCGTCGGCGGTGTCGCGACGGTGCTGGTAGCGGTTGTGATGGCGTCGGGACTGGTTCCAGCGCGGCGGGCCATGCGTGTGGATCCGGTGGTCGCGTTGCGGGAAGAGTAGCGGGAGCCTTCTTTGCTTCGCCCAGATCCGAAACCTCTAACGGACAGCGGCAGGCGGACCGATCACCGACCAGTGGGCGTTGCGGAACTGCCAGCGCCCGCCGCGATATTGCGCGGTACCGGTGAAGAAGCCGCTCTCGTCGACGCGGGCGCCATCGATGCCGACTCGGACCTCGTGGTACGATACGCCAACCGCGGCCAGGTCCGGCGTGAGCGGATCGATTCGCAAGTCGTCGCCCCATTGCAGCGTGATTTGCTTGACCGTGCGCGCCAGGCCCTGAATTCCCGCCGTCGCGGATGCGCTATCCGGGAACACCAGCCGACCCTCCGAGGCCATGAAGAACGATGGGCTGTCGGCGAACAGCCTGCGCCAGGCCGCCGGGCCTTCCTGGGTGACGTCGTGAGCCACCGTCTGCACGAACGCCCGCACGCTCTGCTGGACCGCAGCGGCGGTTGCCGCCGTCAGTGGTTGCGACTCGCCGGAAACCGCATGGCGCGAACCGCACGCGGCGGCTAAGACGGTGCCTACTACGAGAGCCGACTGCCAGACTCGCATGGCATCCACTCTAGCATTGTGCTGGTGGACGTTCCGTGGGGATGGGTCCAGTCCGTCCTGCGACGAAGCTCAGAAAGCTATGCCCACGAGGAACTGGGCCTGATTGGTGTTCGATGGCACGGTGGACACCACCACTAATCCGGCTGCCTCACCTTCGGTCAGGACCATGTCCGAACGCCAGCGCGTGTAGCGCAGTTCGGGCTCGATGCGGAGCCTGGACAGCTTGAGTTCCACGCCGGCGCCGACAGTGAGGCCGGACTTGGAGAAGTAACTGAGGGAGGACGAGACGGCGCGGAAGCTGGGCCCGGCTTCCACGTACGGCTTGACCAGAGGAAGGTGCAGGAATCGGTATTTGGCCAGAATCGGGAACTCCCAAGACATATAGGTGTAAGGGTTGCGGGCAAGGATCGTTCCCGTATTGATCTGCTGGATCATATGCAGGGGGTGATACAGCGCGTCCGCCTCGACGGAGAAGCCCAGTGGCAGGTGCAACTCGATCATGGGTCCGACAGCGTAGGCATTGGAGCCGGAGGAAGTCTGAACGCCGACCGTCCCCGCGGCATCCGCGAACGGACCTGTGAACGGCACGCCGCCACGAACGCCAAACGAAAGCGGCTGCGCCATGGCGACCGAACCGAGAAGGAATATCAGGACTCGGCGCGTGGTCATATGTGCGTTGGGACGCCGCAGTACGGGGAGCCGTTTCGCCAAAGACCGCCTTGCGAGTGTGGAACGTTACACGACCCGGGGCAGGCGCTGCCGGCGGGTGGTCCAGGCTTCGCTCACAAACACGCGCGGGCCGACTTCGATCATGCGCGGCAGCAGGTTGAACAGGGCGGCCGGATTCCATTGCTTCCCTTCGCGCGTACGGAAGCCGCGGCGGTTTAGGTCGTCCGCGATTTGCGAGAGCGGGCAGTCTTCCACGATCATGTCCAGCGCCCGGATGATGATCTGGCTCTCGGTGGGGTTCTCCACAAGGCGCAGGCCGTCGCTAGAGACCTGCAGCCCGTAGGGAATCTCCTCCACGCCTTCCTGCGGCTCGCTGATTTCGCCTTCGGCCGTGGCTTCGCGCTCCCATTCGAGCGCCACCAGTTTCCAGCCGGCCGACATGCGCTGATTGATGTGCTCCAACGTGGGGGAACCGGTCAAGGGCTCACGGAGACGGACGGGTTTGGCCATGGACACCTCCAGCACCTTGGATAGAGCACGTGGAGTTCCGCGGCTATATCATTCAGCGGCGTGGAGACCAGCGCTGCCGCAGGGCGCTTTTGGGACGGCGCTGTTCGATGGTGGGACCGGGCGGGCAGAAGCGGCTGTCCGCCGCCGCTTCTGCCTCGCGGTTCCCGAATCCACTCAGAACGTGAAGCGAAAGCCGAACTCGCCCCAGAGCGACCGCGGAATGTTCGTCGCGGAGGGGTTGATGAAGCCGTTCGGATGGTCGAAAAACTTTTGGCTGGCAATGCTGTTGCCGAAGGCATTGCCGTAGTTGGCGCGATTGGTCAGGTTGAAAGCCTGCGCGATGAGTTGCAGGTGGTACCTGTCGTGGAACGTGAAGCTCTTGGCCAGCCGCACGTCGAGCTGGAAGAAGGGATCGCCGCGCAACGGATCGTAAGCCGCGATTGTGCAACTCTGCGAAACGCCGTTCAACCCATAGAAGCAGTTCTGGGCGCCGGTGTTGTTGCCGGCGTACGCGAACCAGTTCGTAGGCGCGCTGGTCGGGACCACCACCGCAGTCGCCGTGCCGCCCCCGGTATTCAGGGTGTTGGCGGAGTTGGTAAGGCTGAACGGACGCGGAGAACCATACTGCATGATGGGCGAGAGCTGGAAGCCCTTACCCAGATCGATGATTCCGCTCACCGTGATGTGGTGCCGCTCGTCATTCGGATTCGGTCCCCATTCATAACTGGCCAACGGATTGGTGGCTAGCCGCGGATAGTTGCGGAACGAAGTCCCGCCGCCATCATAGGAGTACGCCCGAGCCAGCGTGTAATTCGCGTTGAGCGAGAAGTGATGGCTCATGCGCTGCTGGTAACTGAAGTTAACCCCGTCGTAACGGCCGCGGCCGATCGATTGTTCGTCGCGGACGCTGGCCAACTGCGGCAGCGCACTGTTGCCGTTGTAGTACAACGATCCGGCGGGCAGATAGACGTCCAATGGCCGGGTCAGCACGCCGCTGATCGGGATCTTCTGGTCGATATTCATGGTCTTGTTTTCGTGCAGGCTGAGAACGTGCGTGTATTCGATGGTTACGGCGGAGGTGCGGATCGGTGCGAAGGTGTAACCGACGTTGAACTCCTCGGCGACCGGGTTGCGGTAGTTCGGGTCCATCAAGCGGCCCACGCTGCCGGTGTTAAGCGTGGAAGACGCCGGTGGGATGGTGGGCATGGGATCCACCCCATACCGCCAGGTGCCGAGAGTCTTGCCGGTGCCGGGGACGACATCACCGGGTGCGCTGAGACTGAGCACGCTCTGGAAAATGGTCTGATTGGCCATCTGTTCCATGAACAGCGGAATGTTCTGGAAGGTGTTGCCGAAATACAGGCCAAATCCGCCGCGCACTACGTGCGTGCCTTTGCCCGTTGGATCCCAGGCGAAGCCGACGCGGGGGCTGAAGTCCTTATTGTCGTCGTGCGGGACCTTGCTGACGTAGGGATTCATGAGCGGGCTATTGAGGGCAGCCAGCTCCTTGTAGGTGGCGCTGTTTTTCACGTCCGAATTGCCGTTGAAGTTGAAGTCCTTGTCCCACCGCAGGCCGAGATTCAACGTGAAACGCGGCGATATCTTCCAATCGTCCTGGAAGTAGAAGCCAAGCTGCTTGGTCGATACCAGGAAGTAGGGATTGCCCACCGCGATGGTCATGCCCGTCACTTCGCCCGGGGTTGCGAACTTTTGCGGTAGGGTCACGATCGTGCTGGGATCGTCGTTGAAATCGATCTCCAGAGTGGAGCTGAACTCGAAAAATCCGCCCATCTGCGGGCACTCGATGAAGTCGAAACCCGTCTTGAGCGTGTGCTTGCCCACCGTCTTGGAGAAGTCGTCGCGGAACTGGTACTTTTTCTGCCACGACTGCTGGGGAACGTTGGTGTTGGTGCCGAAAGAGGCGGAGGGGAAGACCACCAGAGGCGCACTGATGTTGCTGGCGATCAGGTTATTCCAATACTGATACCCGGCGGTGAATTGATTGACCGTGGTGTTGGAAATCAGCGAGTTCCAGGTGATGTTGGTGACGATCAACTTGTTCGTGGTGAAGTTGCCGTTGGTCAGATCGCCCAGGCCGTTGGATTGGTCGTTCAAACTGTTGTTCTTCTGGCCGCTGTAACTGGCGTAAAGCGTGTTCCTGCTGTTTACATTCCAGTCGACGCGGCCGTTGTAACGCCACTCGTAGAACGGGCGGGGAATTGTCGCGGAGGGCTGGGCGGCGAGGCCAGCGTTCTTGGCGATGGTGAGCTCGTTGAACGCGCTGGTGGTCTCGGCTTGGCTCTGGTTCTCCCTTTCGCGCTCGAGGTCGAAAAAGGCGAACAGCTTGTCCTTCTTCAAGGGTCCGCCGATGTTGCCGCCGAACTGCTGCCGGGTGTAATCGGGGTGGGCGGGGCTCGAAGTGCCGTCGCCATTGGGCACCTTTTCGTCGGTGTCAAAGGCCTGGTCGCGGAACAGACCGAACAGAGTTCCGTGGAGCGTATTGGTGCCGGCCTTGGTGATCATGTTGATTGCGGCGCCTTCGGAACGGCCGTTTTCGGCCGAGAAGCGCTGCGTGCTGATGGCGAACTCCTGAACGGCTTCCATGGGCAACTGCATCACCGGCCCGCCGACAGTGTTGTCTTTGTTATCGATGCCGTTGACGGTTACGTTGACGTTGCGGCCGCCCGCGCCGTTCACGGAAAGGATGGCGTAGCGCGCCTTGGTAGGGTCATAGGAATCCGCGGCTTTGACGCCGGGCGCCAGGTACGCCAGGTTGGCGATGTCGCGTCCGACAATAGGAAGCTGTTCCACCTCGGTGGGCGTGATGATCTGGCTGACGCTGGTCTTGCCGAGGTCCACCAGCGCAGCAACAGCCGTCACTTCCACCACCTCGGTGGTTGTGCCGGGCGTCAGTGTCGCATTTGCCGTGGCCGTCTGGCCCACCAGCAAATCCACATTCTGTACCAGCGCGGCGAACCCCTGTTTCGATACCTTTACCGCGTATTCGCCTGCAGAAAGCAGATCGAAGCGGTAATACCCAACGCCGTTGGTCGACGTGGTGCGCCGTTCTCCGGTCGCCTTGTTGGTAATGAGGACCTCGGCTGCGACGATCACCCCCTGGGTTTGATCGATCACCGAGCCCTGAATTGTGCCGGTTGCCGTAGCCTGCGCATACAGACGACCGGTGGATGTAAAAGGAACGCTGGCAAGCCATGCCAGCAGAACCGCGAGTACACAAAAGAGTCGCTTCATCGGAGTTTCACCCCAATTTATCCACACTAAGATTTCACCCCCTGCTTGCCCGTTAACGTCGCGCATGCCTGGCAACGCCTGCAAAAGGGCGTAACTGGCCTAATTCTACAGCCTTGGAATCAGGGAGGCAAGACAAATGTTTACCTTTGTTACTATCCGTGGGACTCGTAAGCGATTGAATCTAATAGACAACCCCTGCAATCGCCGGGAGGGGCTTCGAATCATCCTCTATAGTGAAAAGGAAGATGCTGCGAGAACTCTGGCTCATCCGCCATGGTGAGACCGAATGGAGCCGCTCCGGGGCGCATACCGGGCGAACCGATTTGCCGCTGACTCCCGGCGGGCGGGAGAACGCCGCCGCCATCGGGCGCTGGCTTGCCGGGCGTCCTTTTGCGCTGGTGCTCACCAGCCCGCTCGAACGCGCGAAAGAGACATGCCGCTTGGCAGGCTATAGCGGCGCTGCGCAAATCGATCCGAACCTGGCCGAGTGGAACTATGGCGATTACGAAGGCCGCACCACGACCGACATTCAAAAGGACCGCGCCGGTTGGTCGTTGTGGAACGACGGCGTGCCGAACGGCGAGAGCATCGGGGACGTCGCCGCGCGCGCGGATGCCGTGGTGGGACGCGCGCTTGCGGCGGATGGCGCCGCGGCGCTGTTCGCGCACGGCCACATTCTGCGCATCCTCACGGCTCGCTGGCTGGGCTTGCCGCCGGTGTGCGGGAAGCTGTTTGCGCTGGGAACGGCGTCGATCAGCACGCTCGGCTACGAGCACCAGACGCGCGTTATTTCCCGCTGGAACTTTTCGATTTCGGGATGACCAGGTTCACGCGCGCGGGCTTGGACCCGGGCTGCACTTTGCCCGTGCGGGCGATCAGTTGCAGCGCTCCCACCGCCGAGATGACGCGGGCGGGAACGCGGTTGGCGTCGACGCCGCTCAGAACCGCGACCTGCGGCGACGGCAGGTAGATCTCCATCACGCGGATTCTCTCCGCGCCGCTTTGAAAAAAGATCACCAGCTCTTCGTCGTCCTTGAGAGCTTTCTGCATGGCGCCGAT